>Ga0153915_10002746_pt1 | contig 16044 bp, 12 predicted proteins | sample Opewatmetagenome_2_FD_107003 | JGI IMG/M metagenome (GOLD analysis project Ga0153915, IMG submission 107003) | Freshwater wetland microbial communities from Ohio, USA - Open water 3 Core 3 Depth 3 metaG | ecosystem: Environmental > Aquatic > Freshwater > Wetlands | place: USA: Ohio, Lake Erie...
AAAAATAAGCCGACTGGACCTAAGTCCAGAAACGCGTCGATATACCCATTATGACCGGCCGTTGGCTGCCAGGAGAATATATCCCATAGGTTGTGAGTTAGGTTTCCGAGCCAGAATCCTCCGAAACCATGTCCCAGAATCGGACGTTGACTCCCGATCTTAATCAATTCTCCCCATAAATCGGTCCTCCCGGTTAATGTTGCACTGCGCCCAGCCACGGAAAAAAAAGCTGGAATCAAGGATTTATCAAGAACAGTGACAAATATCCCCTGGATAATAATAATAAAGAGCATCGAAAGATAAAGGAATTTTCGGATACTCTTCTTGTCCTTAGTAAGATAAGTGACCCCGATCAGCAGGAGCGATCCCAATAAAAAAACGCCGATTGATGTGGCACTTCTCGACGGCGTTCCCAATAAAAGAAATAAAGTTAATAGCATTAACGTTCCGTCGATAAGTTTTATTTTCGGCCAAGATTTAAACATCCGCCATAATAAGAAAATGCTGAAGAACGCGCATATCTCGCCCAGGCTGTTTTTGTGTCGGGTAACGCCGATCCAAGTTTCCTCACTCCCGTCATAACTATAAACAACGCCGATATGCCGAAAGTACTTTATGAAAACCAGCGACAGTGGGATTAAAATGATAATGCATCGCCTAAACATACGCTCAATGGTTTCTTCCTCATCGTTTTCTGTTAAAATGAGCAAAACCATTAGGATATCGCCGATTGCTCGTATCCATCTTTTTAAAGATACGCCCTGATATTCGGACCAGCTCACGCTGACTAACGCATAAACGAACAGCATGTAAAGCCATTTATTTTCCCCAAGGGGAAAGCGAAAGCTTTTCCTTCTTTTGAAAAGAATAACAAGCGCAAAGCACATGAGACTGGCCAAGACAGCTCGATCTAAGGGGCTACCCTCGGTATAGTCAATGGCGCTTGCCTCGGTATATTGCAAACTCGGGAAAAGCCAGAAGGAAAAGGATTTGGAAGCGCTCAAGAGCATCCATATGAAAGGAATCCAGAATGATCTTGAAATCTTTTGGCTTTCCTTGATATCTGAGCGCAGCGCGAAGAAAATAAAAACGAGAGATAATAGGAGTGCTATTTGAGCCATTCTTTTGACTCTTGTCAGCCTGCTATATTCCCACGTTCAGACCGCCTCAAATATCAAAACAATGGTCCATGACCTACATCCCCGGTGCACCCGGATGCTTATTCTGAACGGTCATAGCCTCGGTTTCTATTTCACAACCTCAGTCTAAATCATTTCCTTTTTTACCACGGACATTTAACATCATCGTCCTAATCAAAGTCAAAAAGAGTACAATCGGCTTTGCGCTCAAAAATAGGCAACAAATGGAAGCCAAATAAAGACCAATGAAGAGCACCAATGTGATCAGCAATTTGAACAGAATGAGATGGGAGAAAGATATTTCCCTTGAAACCCACCAGCTCACGATCCCCGCAATGAACGTTGCGACAGGATATTTCCATACCGTTGAAACAAGTTCGCTAAGCCGTAGGCCGATCGGCTTTCCTGCATACAAAATACTAGGTATTGCCAAGAAAAAGGTGAGAACAGACGAAATTACCGCTATGGCCATTGTGCCAAAAGATAGTCCAATGATAACTCCGCTAACGGAGATAACCGAACTAACGATCCCCCATCTCAACAACCTGTCTGCGCGGCCCAATGAAACATGCAGCCACCCGTTTGTCGATGATATGATGTACATTCCGGTGGCGACGCCCATTGCAGAAAAGATCCTGGCGGTTGAACCCCATTGCGGCCCCAACAACAAATATACCAATTCTTTGCTCGCGACAACCATGAACCCACTGAGTGGCATTCCAACGAAGGAGATGGCCGCTATTGCGTTTAAGTAATAACGACGATATTTTTCAGGCTCTTCACGCAATTTGCTTAGCGTTGTTACAGCAACATGGTGAAGGGAGACTGTTAGTTGTTGTGAAGGGACCTTCGACAGATAATAAGCTCGCGTATAGAATCCCAGCTGTTCAGCCCCGTATTTTCTTCCGATGAGCGTTTTATCAGTGTTCTGTGCCACATAATCCAAAAAGAAAAATCCCAGCGTATTGGCGCCGAACTTCAACATCGGCCGAACTCCGGAATTGCGTATGGGCAAACTCGGTCGCCAGCGACAGACTATCCATACCCCTATGGTCGTGATGATGCCGAGGACAATCGGCCTAAAAACAATCGCCCAGTAGCCAAATCCCAGCAAAGCGAAAATGATCGAGGCGACCGTGCTGATTAACGCGGCTGAAACATCAATCATGCTAATACTAAAAAACGACATGCTTCTTCTTAACAAGGCCATATGTTGGGTTGATAATCCAACCAGAACAAAGCTAATGGATGAAATAACGGCGATAAGCTTTAGTTGCGGTTGATGATAAAACCACGCGATGCCAGGTGAAATGGCAATGATAATAAGGGAAAAGCCAACTCCAAAACTGACATTGACCCAGAAAAGCGTGCTGACTTGTTCATGACTTATGTGTGGCTGTTGGATGGTCGCATCCGAGAGCCCCAGGTCCTTAAAAATGAAGAATATTTCCGTGATGGCCGTGACCATTGCGACTAAGCCAAAATCAGCTGGGGAAAGGATTCGGGCCAAGATCATGACACCGGCCATTTGGATGACATAGGTCGAGATCCGAGAGATAATCGAAATCCCCCCCCCTCGGACGGCGCGATTCTTTAGTTCCTGCTTGAGATGGCCAGTATCAAAATAACTAGGCGCTGTCGGAGTCTTTTTTCCGCCCATCTTCAGTATGCCCGAATATCAACGATAAACCAGATCTTGGCCCTCACGTTAAGTACATCACGAGTATATCTGCTCGAAAATAGAATCCATGATCTTTACTGTCACGAGGATTTCCTTATAAGAAAGGGGCAATGGAGAATCGTTTTGAACCGATCGGTAAAATGTTTCTATTAGAATCCTCCTTCCCTCCTCAGAGTGAAAATCCCTTTTTAAGAACATTCTGATGTTATGCCAAGAATTTGACTTATATTGTTTTCCATACAGATAGGGCGGAATAAAGTGATTCAAATAGCTCGGATAATTGGTCTTGCACACCTTGATGAAAGTTTGGTGCATGTCGTCGACCACGAGAGAATTCTTCGGACCGTAGATACGGAATTGTCTTTGCAGAGGGCCAATCTGCGAAGAAAAAGTGAAGTACGCTGTCATGTTGTCGTTATCGTGGATAATAACTCTTAATTCATCGATGATTTCGGTCTCATGAATGCTTTTCAATAGGGGGCTCGAATAGCCATACGCAATTACTCGGGGATTATCTGACTTCAGAAACTCTGCGATCTTTCCGAGAGCATGGCTGATAATATTGTGTAATAGTCTTCCTGGCAAGTTCCTGACCCAGTGCGTCGTATCGCTCAACATGGCTTTCGCGAACGTTCTGTCTCCCAGATCATATCCCCAGAGGCTCTCCATATGAACAGGAGGGCCCCCTAATACTCCCTTCCGAATCAACTCCCTCATTCGGCGTGTTGCATGGTTGAATTGGTTATTATGACCAACTGTTATCTTCCTGTTTTTCTTGAGGGCGAGGTCAATGATTTTCCCGGCCTCTGTCGCATTGAGCGTGAAGGGCTTTTCGAAAAAAACATGACACCCTGCCTCCAGGCACAGCCTTCCTAACTCAAAATGGCTTTGAGGAGGAGTCGTTATATGCACGATGTCGGGGCGGGCCACTTCCAAGAGCCTATGAACATCATCGAAATACTGATTCACTTTGAATCGTTCGTACATCTGTTTTGCCATCAGCAATTCCCGGTCGCAGACACCAACGATCTCGCAACCCTTCATGGCCTGGATCGGGAATGCGTGTGCATCAGCTTGTTTGCCACAACCAATGATCGCGATCCTAAGCATGCGGACTCTCCATCTTCTTAAAATACTCGAAGTGGCGCATTAATCCTTCGGCCGACGATATCCGAGGCCGCCAGCCCACGGAGGACTTCAATTTATTGTTCGAGTACCGTCTCGTCTTCCATAACGATGCGCATATTCGTCTATCAAAAACTAACGGCAACTGCCCCCCCGACCAATACGAGTATTTTTCCCAAAGATAGCAGAAAGCATAGAACACCCTGAAGGGAACATCAATTGATCGAAAGTACTTCACATGTTTCTTGTACATCTTCAGGAATCTTCTGCTCGACGGCGGATCATCGTCAACGATGTTAAAAACTTCGCCATCGATGCCAGCCTTTATCCCTGCCAGGACGATCGCGTCAGCACAATTATCAATGTAGGTAAGTGGAAGTCTATTTGAGCCACCTATATGGAGGAAGATGCCAAATGTCGCAGTCCCAACCCTGCTATGAATAGCGCCTTTCGCCCCAGGCCCATAGACAACGCCAGGACGCAAAATGACATGTGGAATGCGATATTTCTTGCTGTACTCTATAAGTAGTTCGTCCTGTTTGGATTTGCCAAAGCAGTATCCGTCACGTTGCATGAACTGACTTTCCAACTCGCACGTCTCGTCCAACGCCCTATGTCGCCTCTCTTTAAGGTTGGAATACACGGCAAACGAGCTTATGTTGACAAAGCGTTTTAACAGCCTATGCTGCAGGACTGATTCAAGCAGATTTCTTGTCGTAACAACCGAATTCATAAAACATCCCGCAAATGTTCTTTCCGTGCCTGCGGCAACGTGGAATATAATCGAGACACCACTGATCGCCTTCCTGCAGTCCTCCGGCGAGAGTAGATTTCCCTTAGTTACTTCGATATTCGCTGTCTTAGATGTGGCGATGATCTTATTGAGTTTTTCTATGTTGCTCGTAGGTCTCGCAAAACAACGAACGTTGCAGAACCCATAAGAAAGCAGAGTCTCAACAACTTTTGAACCAATAAAACCATTTGCTCCGGTAACGAGAATGAGCTCATCCTGACTAACAATCCGATCGTTGTCCATTTCTACACACCTCTTCGCAAGAAGCTCGATCTTTATCGCTCGATAGGTAATCCCGTATTCTGAGTTCTCTATAGGTATTTTCCAATATCAATTCCGTATGCCATCAGTAGTCTTCCGATATGGTCACAATCCCTAATCAAATATTTCATGAACTGAGAGAAACTAAACAAAAGCAATATCGGCAAACTCAAGGTATAGACCGAACAACCAATCACAGATCTTACTATCATCAAATAATTATAATGACGATGTCGGAAGGAAATGCTTCCGCGGAGCAGAGCACGTTTTAAATAAAAGGACTTTTTGAATCGGTCAGGCAGACAAGTTTCATAAACAAGCGCCTCATTGCTCCATATAAACTTGAGACCCTTGCTCATCATCCTTCTAAAGAAATCTTTGTCTTCACCATGAGCAAACCGGGGATCAAAAAGATTTCTATGGTCATGAAATATGCTCTTCCTGAGCAGGCAATTCCCCGTTTTGGTCTCTTCCCAATGAAGGGTATGTCCTGTTGAATAAGTTTTCCTCTCCCACAATTTTGCCCTGATAATCCACTTTGGCGGGTCTTCCTCAAAATGTTCCCTAACTGGACCCAAAACGCCGTCGGGATTGTACTTTCTATAAGCTCTGTAAAGGTGCAAGAGCCAATCCTCAACCGGCCATTCATCGTCGTCAATCAGTGCAACAAAATCGCCTTGTGCATTCAGGACGGCCTTGTTCCTAGCAAGGGCAACGTGTTTCACTGGTTCAACATAGTAATCAATTTTGATGCGAGATCGAGCAGCCAAATCCTCCACGACACGTTGGGCCGAGAGATCATGATCATTGTCCACCACGACAATAGAATACGTGAACAAATCTTCGGTCCTTTGGCTCTGAAGCTTCACCAGTAGGTGTTCCAGAAGTCTCTCCCTCTTATATGTACAGATGCAGACACAAATATGATACGTATCTCCCTGCAAGTTAACTTGTATAGGGCTTCCAACCGTCCCTTTTTCCATCAATCACCAACAAATGCCGTAATATGCTGCCTTAATTTTTGACCAATCGTCAGTTATCCTTACGAGATCAATGACTGCCTTGTCCTTGCCCAATTTCTCCACTGCACCTTTGAATTCATCAGACTTGTTGCCGACCACGATAACTTTTGATTGATTTATCAAATCATCAATATTCTCTACCATAAGAGACGAAATATGAGGAATTTCTTCTTCTATGAACCGTCTGTTGGCTCCAACTAATCGGGCAAGCGATACATTCTTATCATATATTCTTGCCTTAAAGCCCTTTCCGAGAATTGTCTCTATGACCTCGACTATGGGGCTCTCTCTGAGATCGTCTGTTCCTTCTTTGAAACTGAGACCTAAGAAACCAATCGGACTGCCCTTGTATTCCATGATCTTATTTACTGCTCTCGCGATCTGCCATCTGTTGCTTTCCTGAATGGAATTCAATAAGGGCGTCTCTAAATCCATATTTTTTACATCTTGCGTCAGGGCTCTAAGGTCTTTAGGCAAGCAAGAACCCCCAAACGCAAACCCGGGTTTTAAATATGCGCTCGAAATATTCAGCTTTGTATCAGAACAAAATATCTCCATGACGCGATGGCTGTCAATTTCATATTCTTTGCAGATGTTCCCGATCTCATTGGCATAGACGATTTTTAAAGCATGAAACGTATTGTCGCAATACTTGACCATCTCGGCTACCTTGAGCGGAACTCTGAAGACCTTGGCTTCGATTCCCCTATAAATTTCAGCGACTCTCGAGCCGCTTCTTTTGTTTAGCTCGCCTATGACGTTCTTTGGAGGGTTGTAAAAATCATATACGCTACTTCCCTCCCGCAAAAACTCCGGATTCATGCAAATCCCGAAATCCCGTCCCGCTTTTTTCACAGAACAGTCCTCGAGAATCGGAATGATGGTGTTTTCAACGGTTCCTGGCAAAACCGTGCTTCGAATAACCACGACAAAATAGCGCTGGGTCTTCCTTAATACTTTGCCAATTTGGGTAGCCACCGTCTTTATTGATCTCAGTTCAAGGCTTCCATTTTTTCTTGAGGGTGTGCCCACACAGACAAGTGCTATATCGCTATTATTTACCGCCTCTTCTGCACTATTGGTCGCACGGAATCGTCCTTGGTCAACAACGTGAGCCATGATTGCATCTATGTCCTTCTCGATGATCGGGCTCTTTCCGTCGTTGATCATTTTCACTTTGACGTCGTCAATGTCAACGCCGATAACTGAATGTCCCAGCTCCGATAAGCAGGCGCCCGAAACACAGCCAACGTAGCCTAGGCCAAAAACGCTAATCTTCATGCTCAATACTCCCAAAAATGGTTAATCCATTATAAACTTATTTCCTCAAATTACCATATTTCTTACCAATCTCATAGAGACGATGGGCGAGAAAACCTTTTCACCTGGACTGTGAATCCGGGGACATACGCCTGCGGTGCTGGACTAAAGTTGATGCTGAACGCGACCAGATCCCACCAAACAAAGTGCCCGCGGTATGCTTCGATCAATGCATTCCGTTGACAGAAAAGCCTAGCGGAGATATACTCACAAAAAGATGGTTTTCTTGAATCTTATAAGGGAAGACTCGAAACCTTACAGAAAGATTCTCCATCCCTTATTAGAATCGCCACGCTTCAATGCTAAAACCATATACGATGGGCTAAAGCTATTGGTCGACAAACTGGCCTGCCTGGCCATGTTTGCGAGGCGATGTTTCCTTTCATTCTCTCCCCGGAACGCAGAACGGTGCGTGAGGCCATGAGTCTTAAACGACACGTCCGCGTTGCTATGGTCGCTTACGCCAACTATTTCAATGATGCTCGCATCAAGAACTATGTCGATGCGCTGCTTGATGATGGCGCAGAAGTGGATGTCCTTGCCTTGGGACGAGTCGTCGATGTATACAAAAAGGAAAGATTTTTTTTCAAATGTCTCGGCTCTAAGTACCCGGGTTCGAATCCTCTGACCTACGTATATGAACAACTCCGTTTTATGGCAAAGGCGTTTTGGTATTTGTTCGTTCGCTCCCTCAACAGACCTTATGACGTCATTCACGTCCACAATATGCCGAACATTATCGCTCTGACCGGATTCCCTTTCAAGCTGGCGGGAACGAGAGTGATTCTCGACATTCATGATACGATGCCGGAAGCGATGGCAACAACGCTAGAGCTTTCACTGGACAACCCTCTTATCAAGCTCCTTGTGAAAGAAGAATTGCTGTCTGCGGCAGTGGCGGACAAGGTCATTGCCACAAATACAATGCACAAAGACGTTTTAGTCGGGCATGGCATAAGCTCTAAGAAGATACTGGAGATCCTGAATGTCGGAAACGAGAAATTTTTCAAGCCTATTACCCATCATTCGCCTGAACACGAGTTTTGGCTTGGCTACCACGGGACGATTGCTAAACGTCTGGGTTTATTATTGATAGTGGAGGCGCTGAGCCTGCTCAAAAAAGAATGCCCTGGCCTGAAATTTCTTTGTATTGGTGGAGGGTATGATCTGCCAGCAATGAAGACGTTGGCTGGAACGAGAGGCATCACCAAGATGATAGAATGGAAGCCATTCGTAGAGGTCGAGAGGTTGCCCGACGCCTTAAGCAAAGTGCAGGTCGGCATTATTGGGAATCTGCGTGAAACAGAGAACAAGAACAATTATATGCTCCCGGTGAAAGTCCTCGAATATGCTGCCATGGAGATACCATCCGTCGTGCCCCGCTTAAAGATCCTTGAGCGCTACTTTGACGAAACGGCAGCATTTTTCTATGATGCCGATGATGCCAACGATTTGGCAAATACCATTCGCAGCCTCTTTTTTGATCGAAAACTAATCACAACTCGTATTGACGGCTTGAGAAGATTCAACGAAGAATACAATTGGAGCACTATGGCCAAACGATACTTGAAAATGATCGAAATGCTCATCGCTTAACAAGAACCGTATCAATGAGGAGGCCAAAGGCAAATTTATGGATAGCGTGATAAACAGCGATGTGCCTACCTTCCGCCAAGGGTGAGATCCAAAAAATGCGTGTCGGCTTGGAGCCCAAATTCGAACCCACTCCGGAAATGCTACGGCCGTTTTTGTAGGCGACCTTGTCACTCGGGTCTTACCGATCTTCCTTGGCAGATTCAACCCGCCTGCCGAGATGAGCGACTTGTCTGTCCGCGCAACAGTTAACTATAGAGTTCTTTTCAGCAGGGTCAGTTCTTTTCTCGTTATTTAGCCCGTGCGCCAGTCGGAGCTGGGATGATCAATTGAAACTCCTATTTAGGAGCGAATTACATTACGAACTGGCTCAGAGCGGACATTCAAACCAAACTCTTGACTAATATGAAGAAGAATCCTAGAATTCTTTCCGTCAAGGAACCTTAAAGGAGAAGGCAGAGGGAGGATTCCCGAGAAGCAAAAGACCACGGGAAGCCAATTTAATTATGCTTGCAACTAATAAAAAAGGGGACTTTTTACTCCGGGCCAAGGGGAGTGTGTTGTCGATTTTTCGAACCCAGCAGTCGCCAGATAATCTCGGTGTACTGGGTATGAAACCTTCGAAAAGGATCAGGGGCGTACAAGAATCCAGGCAAAAGCTCAATGGGGGGGGCTTTTATCCTCCTTTAGGGTCAAACTGATTGAGCAAAAATCCCCTACGCAATAGCCGGTACAGGCGATTGTTAACATTATCGGAGCAGGCATAATCGGGGCCGCGATGCGGTTCGCATAGAGGAGTATAGTTGCCATTTTCATTAAAATTCAAGCGGTTGCAAGATTAAATTAACAAAGGATCGCTACATTTATGAACATCGAGGTCGTCCGTAGCCTGTCCGAAGCGGACTGGCGGGATTTTATCGAGAATCATTCTGAGAGTAATATTTTCCATACACCCGAAATGACCCGGGTTTTCGAACAGACGAACTCCTATCGACCAGCACTATGGGCGGCCGTGCAGCGCAATCGTGTAATGGCCCTAATGTTGCCAGTCAGGATAAGCCTGATGAAAGGTTTTATGAGTCGGCGCCTAACCACTAGGGATATTGTCTTCGGCAGTGTCCTCGTGGCCCCGGGGCAAGAAGGGCTTGAGGCCCTCTCCTTTCTGCTCCCAGCATATAATGGGGAGATTCGGGGCAAGTGCCTTTTTACTGAGCTCCGCAACAATGTCAACCTCGGAGTCCTTCAACCCACTCTTCAACGTCATCACTATGCTTACACAGAACACTTGAACTATCTCATAAACCTTGCTCGCCCTGCCGAAGAAGTTTTCCATGACATCGGCCCTAGGACGCGCAAAAATATCAGACGCATTTTAAATCAGGGACAGGTGCGGATTGAGGCGGTTACAGAGAAAAAAAGAGTTGCTGCTTGCTACGAACTCCTACGGCAGACTTACCAGAGAGCCCGTGTCCCCCTTGCGGACCAATCCCTCTTCGAAGCGGCGTTCGATATCCTCTCTCCGAGAGGCATGATCCGGTTTACTCTAGCAAAAGTTAAAGATGTACCGATCGCGACTTCCGTGGACCTACTTTATAGGAAGGTCATACTCGGGTGGTACGGAGGGGTGAATCGAGACTTCAGTTCCTACGTCCCTAATGAGATCCTGACGTGGGACATCCTCAAGTGGGGGGCCGAAAACGGTTATCATCTGTACGATTTCGGTGGTGCCGGCCAGCCCGATAAGGAATACGGCGTCCGGGATTTCAAGGCGAAATTCGGCGGCCACCTCGTTTGTTTTGGCCGGAATACTTGCGTCCACTCATCTCTCCGTCTTCGACTTAGCACAATCGGATACCGAATTTTTCGTCCGTTGTTGTTCGGGATTGGGAAACGACAGAACCACATTCTAAACAATCGGAAGGATCCTTTGGCCAATTCGGGACTCCTACCGGTAGACCATCAATGACTGAAAAATCCCCGAGTACCTCAAGGAGAAAACCCGCATGAGAACAGATGCAATCGAAGTAGAGGAACGGCGCCTCAAGGGGATTGAAGACATCCGAGACTACCCCTGGTTTAAGGAGCGGCATCGGGTCTTTCCTGCGGTTTTTGAGAACCGCCGGCATAAGAAAATTATCGACCTCTCGGCGGGCGTAGGATGCGCGGCCCTCAGGATTAAAGAGCACTATAACGGTGAAATTATCTGTAATGATATCACCCCATCCTGTTTGAGGATTCTGAACAAGCTTGGCCTGCCGACGGTATCGTTCAATATTGACGACCCCGCCTCCCCCTTCCCCTTTTCAGACGGAGAATTCGACGCCGTCATCTCTCTTGTCACCATCGAACACCTGATGAACTTGGAACATTTTCTCCGGGAGACTAGCCGGGTCCTGGCGCCGGACGGATTTCTATACATCTCATCGCCGAATTATGCCGCCCCGGAATATGTAGCAAAGCTTCTCATCTCGGGGAGGTCCTTTCATGATCCCCTTGGCTCCGAAGAACAGCGCTATGAATTTTTCGGTCACGTACGTTATTTTACCTATAAGACGCTTCGCGATTACGTTCGTTCATTTGGGTTCACACTGGACACGGTCTACATCGCATTGCCCGAGGGGAGTTCAAAGTACTGCGCGCTTTATGCTCGGTCCAAATGGAAGGCGTTGTCATATCGTTACGTTATGTGGCTCCGCCATCACATTCTTCCGCCTCGTTGGTCTTCGGAGCCGATCCTCTGTTTCCAAAAGACATCAGACCGGAAGGATCGGAAAAGCCGAAAGGTCGTTCTTTAATGAAGGCTAAAGTAAGGGGCCTATAAGAGGGCAAAAAAATGCTTAAGAAATTGCCCGATAATTTCGATCCAACTCGAAAAAACTATTCCCTTTATGAGGATGTTGAGTACAGAGAATATTGGAAGGATCCTAGCCAAACCAGACAGGACCGATTAGAAAACTATATCATATCGGATCTACTCCCTGCCTCAGGGCGCCGAATTATCGATCTCGGCTGTGGATACGGAAGGTTGGCCCCCTGTTACCTCGACCGATTCAGCCACGTCGTCCTCTATGACGGCTCTCTCTCCCTCCTGCAGCAAGCTAAAGATGCCGTCCGAGGACGAGCCCTCTGCGTTGCTGGCGATGTCGGACATCTCCCGTTCAAAAAGGCATCCTTCGATGCCGTCTTGATAATTCGTGTTCTCCAACACGTCCATGACCTGGAGGGAACTTTTATGGAGATGCGTCGGATCATATCGAGAGAAGGCCAGCTAGTTTTTTCTTATCACAACAAGCGCAACGCTCATCGGATCCTGAACTGGCTCATTTCTCGAAAAATCGCTAATCCGTTCTCCAAGGAATCCAAAGAAGTCAGCCCGACGCTACTCTCTCATCACCCCGACCTAATTAAGAGGGTTATCCGCAGCACTGGATTCTCATTGCCCGTTTACCAGGGGACCGCCATTATAAACGCATTAGCAGACGTCACAGACAAATTTGCCGGCCGGGGGCTGACAGGTAAACGATGGGCTCGTTTCATGGGGAGGTTCAAATTGGCACCGTGGCTCATCGGTCGGGCCACAGCAGAAGGTGGCGAGACTCTGCATCCCGGGAATCTGATAGAGGATCTGTTGCAGTGTCCTGCCTGCAAAGGAGACTTAGGCCGATCAACGCAGGCCTATGAGTGCGCTGCTTGCCGTCGCAGCTTCCCTATATTGGAGGGAATCCTGGATTTCCGGCTCTGAATAATAAAATCATGAAAAAGATCGTCAAGACAGACCAAGATAGCCAGATGCCCTCGGCGGTCCTTTGCCCGCTGGATGACCATATGGGGCTCGACATTGCTCGAGCTCTTGCCCCCGCGGGGATTCCCGTTTATGGAATCGATACAGAAAAAAGCATCCCGGGTCGATACTCCACCGCGTGCCATTTTGTCTATTGTCCCTATTCCGAGGAAACTCAAGAAACCGACTATATCAATTTCTTAGCGGATTTTGGCAAGGCCCTCAAAACCAGGGCCGTCCTCTACCCCCTCAGTGATCGCCACGTTCTCTTGTTCTCCCAATACCGAGAGATCCTGCAAAAGTATTACGTGTATGTCATGCCGTCTCATGACGCAATGATAAGGTTGACAACAAAGGATGGCCTCCATTTAGTTGCACAAGAGAACTCGATCCCCGCACCCCAGACATACTTTGCCTCTCGGGAAACCGATATCCAGGAAATCGCCAGTCGAGTGCCCTACCCTGCGATTCTTAAGCCGACCGAAAGTACGTATTGGCATTCAGGCGAAATTACCCGATTGTTGCGGAAGGGTCTTCTCGCGGGTCGTGCCAAGGTCGTTCTCTGCCAGAACGCAAGTGAACTTTTGGACTCTTACCGACGGATCTCTGCTTGCGCGCCTCAGCTTATCATCCAGGAGGTTATTCCAGGCGAAGATAGCCGTTTGGTCTATGCCGCTTTTTATCTCGATCGAGCTTCCAACCCGCTCGGGTTTTTCTCCGGTCAAAAACGCCGTGTTATACCTACAGGTTTCGGTTCAGCTAGTTATGTCAGGAGCTTCTCAGATCCGGAGCTTAAGGAATTAGTCCTCCGGATCCTAACAGCGGTTTGTTACAAAGGCTTGGGTGGCCTCGAGTTTAAAAAGGATCCTAGGGACGGAAAATACAAGTTGATCGAATTCAACACGCGCTTTGGGATGTGGGACGGGCTGGGGGTGCGTTGCGGCGTTAGCCTACCGATGATTTCTTATCGGGATGCTTTGGGCCTCCCTGTTCAAAGCCAGTTTGAGTTCCAGAATGAAATGATATGGGTTGACTGGCAACGCGACTTTCGCGCGCTTATCGCCTACAGGAAGGAAGGAAAAATTACAATCGGCCAATGGTGGCGCTCATTAAGAGGCCCTAAAATGTGGGCTATATATTCCAAGGATGACTGGAGGCCGGGCTGGGTGTTTACAATGGGACTCTTGCGGAAGCTCGGAGGTAGGTTCCTAACGATGCTTCCGGGACGGACAAGGCCACATGAAAAGAAATCCTGAGGCGAATGGTAAGCGGACAGATTCCTATCAAAAAAAAATGTCTATTCTTCGCAACGTCTATTATGATATCAAGCCTCTCATCCCTCGCAAACTGCAACTCGCCATTCGGAGACAGGCCGTTCACAGAATTCGGGCGCAAAATGAAAATCGCTGGCCAATCTTCGCAGATGCCAGTCGGCCCCCGGACAGGTGGGAGGGATGGCCTGATAATAAGAAATTCGCCTTTGTGCTAACCCATGACGTAGACACGTCAAAGGGAGAGAACAGATGTCTCCAGCTTGCAGCCCTAGATTGTAGACTGGGATTCCGGTCGGCGTTTTACTTCGTCGCTGCCCGTGCTAGAGAAACGTCAATTGTCCATCCGGAGCTGCAGACTCAGCAATTTGAAATCGGTGTGCACGGGCTGTTTCACGACGGCAAACTCTTTCGTTCGCGGGATCATTTTGACCGCCGCGCCGCCATCATTAACAGATATCTAAAAAAGTGGGGCGCCGTTGGATTCCGGGCCCCAGCCGTCCATCACGTCCTCGAATGGATTCACGACCTTAACATTCTCTATGATGCGTCTACTTTTGACGTCGATCCATTCGAGCCCCAGCCAGACGGGATGCGCACGATCTTTCCCTTCCGGGTCATCGATCACGTTACGGGGAAATCATATATTGAACTGCCATACACTTTGGCTCAGGATTTTACGTTGTTCATACTGATGAAAGAGAAGACAATTGACATCTGGAAACGAAAGATTGACTGGATCGCCCAAATGGGGGGCATGGCCCTTGTGATCACGCACCCAGATTACATGAGCTTCGAGGGCCTGAGGCCAGCTGATGACGAATATCCAGCGGAATACTATGAGGAATTCCTGACTTATGTCAGGGACACCTACTCCGGTCAGTATTGGCATGCCCTTCCAAGGGCCATTGCTTCTTTTTGGCTCCAAAGATAGGCTTCCCTTATACACTAAGAAAGAACTCGATTAGAAGGGCAAGATGCCCCGCGTGCGAAGATCCGTGAATCTTCTTCTCGTCGCCTTAGCAGAGGCCTGTCCGAAGGCCACAAATCCTGACCTTCTTGAGGTCTTAATCACGATTCGAATAGAATCAAACTATATATTGCCATATCCAGGTGTACAAATACTGGACATTAAATTTTTAGGAAACATGATATGCGCAAACAAAATGGCTAGCCATTTTGCCCCGGGATCACCCTTGAAGATTAGGCAACTATCTTATTTTTCAATTATATGGCAGGCCCTATCCAAGACACATTGATCTAAGCACGATTTGGCTTGACTTCAAATAGGCAACAATTGTACTATTCTTGTCTAAGAAACGCCAAGGTAAATACAAGGAGAGGAAAGGGTCTAGCCACAAGAAAATTAGGGAGCCATTGAGCTTCTTAGAAGGGTGAAGTGTCAACACTTACTTGGCGTTGCGTGTGGACACAAGCATATGTGGGGAATTAGCCAGAGAAAGCAGTTAACTTGCCGAGTCACAAGATCAGGGAATGCCGTGAGGCTAAAAAGAAAGGAAATTGACTCTCATGATGAACGTCCCGTTTGTTGATCTTAAAGCACAATATTCGTCCCTCAAACCTGAAATCGATACGGGTATTCAGTCTGTAATCGACAATACAGCTTTTATAGGCGGCAAACACGTCGAAGCTTTCGAGCAGGCCTACGCAAAGAAATATGGCGTGAAACATTGCGTCAGCTGCGCTAACGGTACCGATGCGATCTATATCGCCCTAAAGGCACTGGGAATTGGTCCCGGAGATGAAGTCATAACTGTTGCCAATAGCTGGATTTCGACCTCTGAAACGATCACCCAGGCCGGAGCTAAGCCCGTCTTTGTGGATATCGACGAGTATTTCCACATTGATGCGACCAAGATCGAGAGAAAAATCACGAAAAAAACCAAGGCTGTAATCCCCGTCCACCTCTACGGACAGCCAGCGGCCATCGACGCCATCAAGCGAATCTGCGACGCACGCGGCTTGCCTCTCATCGAGGATTGTGCCCAGTCGCATTTCGCCACGTTCGGCGGCAGATATACTGGGACGTTTGGCCTT
>Ga0153915_10002747_pt1 | contig 16044 bp, 16 predicted proteins | sample Opewatmetagenome_2_FD_107003 | JGI IMG/M metagenome (GOLD analysis project Ga0153915, IMG submission 107003) | Freshwater wetland microbial communities from Ohio, USA - Open water 3 Core 3 Depth 3 metaG | ecosystem: Environmental > Aquatic > Freshwater > Wetlands | place: USA: Ohio, Lake Erie...
CATGACCGTGAGGTGTGTCCACTACAAAGCTCTCCCCTAGGGGCGCGTTGCGGACTCCAGCCGGACGGGCGTCCCCCAGGGGTCGCGCGTCACAAGCGCGGGTGCAATGCCGGCCGCCTCATCCCACGCCGCCTTGTATCGCGCGCCCGCGAGGCTGTGCGACACGGCGTCGAGACTCGCCTTGTCGGGCACGTGGATGGTCCACTCGAGCAGCTGCGCTTCCTCGGGCGCAGGCGGCCTGGCACCGCTGCCCGCCCAGGTGTTGGTGCCCAGATGGTGGTGGTAGCCGCTGGCGGCGAGGAACAACGCCCCGGGGTACTGCCATACGGTGCGATCGAAGCCGAGTGCCTCCGAGTAGAAGGCCGACGCGGCCGTGAGGTCCCCCACGTGCAGATGCAGGTGGCCCATCACCGTTCCTGCCGGCATCCCCATCCAAGGCTCGGCTCCCGCATCGCGGACGAGTCCCGCCACATCCAGGGGATCGGTCGCCATCATCAGCTCCCGGCCGATCCGTCGCCACGTCCCGCGCGGGCGGTCGGCATAGACCTCGATGCCGAGATCGTCAGGATCCCGGAGGTACAGCGACTCGCTGACCAAGTGGTTGGCCGCTCCGACACGCTCACCGATCTCCCCGAGATGGCTCGCGAACCGCCCCAACGATGGCCGATCCGGCAACAGGATGGCGAAGTGGTACAGCCCGGTTCTTCCCCGGTGCGGCACCGGCCGCACGCCCGCGCGCTCGTGGAGCTCGACGAGCGGGGTGTCGGCGCCGTGCGGCCCGAGCAACGCACTCGACGCGTCGCGGCGCAGCACGCGCATGCCCAGCGTCCCCTCGTAGTACGCGAGCGATCGTGCGAGGTTGGCGATCTGAAGACGCACGTGCCCGAGACGCGTCCCCTCGGGGAGGCGAAAGCCGCTCGGCGGTTCGCCATAGGTGCCGGGTGTCGCGGGCTGCGCGCCACCGGCGTCGCCGAAAATGTCGTGGGTCGAGACACCCATGATGGTCACCCCACCATCTTCTGGTCCATGGTTGGACAGAGATAGACCCGTCGCACCCAATGGCAAGTAGGGGGCGGGAGGGGGGACCCGGTGCTGCGACGCGCCGCCGGCGTGTCGAGTGCCCGCGATCTCTACGCGCTGGCGGAGCGGTGGCCCCGTGGCGGGCGTATGCCACCCCGCATCTGTGGTTGAGCCGCTGAGGCTCAGACCGGCACTTCGCTCATCAGCGCGACGATGTTGTCTTCGGAATCCCGGAAGTCCGCCAGCCACAGTTCGTGATCGGGCATCCGGGTCACGAGGTGGGGCGCGGTGAGGAACTTCACGCCGCGCTCCTTCAGCACTTGGTGAGCCGCTTTGATGTCGCCGACCAGGTAGTAGATGATCGACGCCGGGTGATCGATCTCAGGCCGGTCGGCCACGCCGAGCAGCAGCCGCACGCCGCCGCAATCGAAGAACGCCATCTGCGGCGGCGCCTGGAACAGGAACTTCATCTCCAGCACGTCCCGGTAGAAGCGCACCGCGCGCTCCAGGTCCTTGACGTTCACCCCGATTTGCCTGATCCGCTCCAGCATGGTGGGCCTCGCCTTGATTTAGTTAGCAACGCTAACTAAATTAGCGTCCATGCCCGGTGCCGCAAGCCCCCCGCCTCCGCCGCCCGACGTGCAGGCAGCGGCCGATCACTTGCACTCGGCCGCCATCCATCTGCTGCGGACGCTGCGGCGGACCGACGCCCGCCTGGGTGTAGGGCCGGCCCAGCTTTCCGCCCTTTCGGTGCTGGTGTTCGGCGGGCCCCGCTCGATCGGCGCCCTGGCCAGGGTCGAGCAGGTTCGCGTCCCCACCATGAGCCGCCTCGTCGCCACGCTGGAGCGCGACGGCTTGGCGGCGCGCGCCGCCGATCCGCGGGACGGCCGCGCCAGCATCGTGCGGGCCACCTTCCGGGGCCGGCGCGTGTTACTGCGGGGCCGCGCGCTCCGCACCGCCGAGCTGGCGCGGCGACTGGCCGTGCTACCGCAGGCCGAGCGATCGGCGTTGGATCAGGCGGCGGCGCTGATCGAGCGCCTTATTTGAGGGTGTAGCTCTTCCGGAACGTCAACGCCCAGGGACGACCCGACAGGCCGTCTTGCCACCGCCATGACACGTCGATCTCGGCGACGTCACCCCGCACCGAGCGCGGCGAGCCCGTGCGCAGCGCCAGTCCGACGTTCCCGCCCAGACGGGTGGCGTCCCCCGGGTACCACGCCCCGCCGTATTCGAGGTAGGGCGCGACGCCGACCCCGATCAGGCCCCACAGCTGGTCGGCGAGCAGCACGCGGTCTTCGATCATGGCGTACACCATGCGGGTCCCCGTGAAGACGTGCGCCCCGAATCCCCGCGGACCGTTCTCCGTGGACCAGAGGTCGAACGCCGCGCCCGGCTTGGGCCGTCGCAACGCGCCGCCCTCGAGGTGGAGCAGCAGCGCCTGACGGGGGAGTGCGAGGCTCGCCACGTCGAGCGTTCCGTGCACCAGTCCGGAATCGACCCCCGCCGAGCCGACCACGCCGTGCGCCTGGCCGCGCAGCAGCGCGAGTCCCGTGCTCCAACGCGTGCCCAGCTGCCAGTTCACCTCGGGTCCAACCCCGGCGCCAGGGCCGGGGTATCCCCAGGCACGGGGCGCCGCCCAGACGCCGAGGCGGACCGAAGAGGAGAGGTCCACGTCTTCGCGCCGCCCGAACCCATTCAGGTGCTCGAACACCGCGAAGCGCACGCGCGCTGCATCGATCCCGACGCCCAGCGAGCCGAAACTCGAATAGGGGGACGAGGCGCCCACGGGGACGAAGTCCTCGCGCCGCCAGGCCGCACCAGCCCAGAGCCGCGTAAAGCCGCGTCCGGAGGCGTGGAGCGCGACGCCGCCAGTCAGGGTGAACACCAGCGCGCGCTGCTGAGTGCTGTCGAACAGGAAGCCGTTGCGGAAGTCGAGCACCCGGTGGTTCGCCGCCGCGCCGCCGGTGACGAGCGACCAGCGCGCGTCGGTGCGGTAGAACGGCATGCCGTAGCTCCACGCCCCCAGTCGGCCGTCGGACAGGTTGCTGTAGGCGGCGAGCAGCGGGGCGTGATGGAACACGAGGCCGGGACTCTGGAACTGGACGTCGAATGAGCGGCGATCGGGATTACGCCCGTACGCCACGCTCACGAACGTCGCCGTGCCGAGGAAGTTCTTCTCCACCAGGGCGGCGCTCCAGGTGGTCGAGCCGGCCGCGCTCGCGAAATTCAGCTGCGGGGACGTGCTCCAGCCGTCGCCTGTCTCGACCCGCAACGCCAGCCGGTCACCCACCCGCATCGTGTCGAGCCGAACCGCCCGAAAGACGCCCAGCCCGCGGAGGTACCGCTCCGCCTCGAGGAGATGGGCGGAATCGAGTGGCATGCCGGCGTCGAGCAGCAGCAGCCGGCGGATGACCGCCGGGTGCGTCGTGATGTGCAGCGCGTTGCCCAGGTGCGCCACGAAATGGGGCGTGCCGTCGGGCGGGTCGAACACGTTGTGCGATACGATGATCACCGTGTCGATCGTGGGGTCGGGCTGGCGCTGGGCGACGAGCGCGCTCCGCGGCGCCGTCCAGACGAGCGCCGCCAGCAGCATACTGACCGGCCCCACCCTCATCGCATGCCATCGATGCGCTGGCGCAGGCGGTAGCTCGCGTGGTGGCTCGAGTCGTCCCATGCCGTGAAGAATAGCGTTGCGTCGATCCGGCCGATGATCTGCCCCATGCCGCGCTGGGAAATCGTGAAGCTGCCGCGCACCGAGTCGGGTTTGAGCGGCCGGCACAGGCAGGTCACGGTGGCGTACGCGGGAATGCCGCGCGGCCCCAGGGCGTAGGTCGTCCCCCGTTTCCACTTCCGGATGTCTCCCAGATCAAGCGCCAGGCCGAGCGCGTACTCGTCACCCTCGGCCGGACTCGGGTTGAACTCGAAGCGCGTCACTAGCACATGGTGGCCGCCCCGCGCTGAATCGAGCGGCTCGGCCCGCAGTCGCACGATGGTATAGGTGGGGTCGGTATCCACCAGGAGGCGGGCGGCGACGAGCCATTGGGCTTGGACCTGTTCGCCTTCGGTGTCGCCTTTCTGGGGGAGGATGTCACAACCGAACACCGTCAAGACGAGAAGCGTCGAGAGGAGATGTCGAGGAGAGGCGAAACGAAGGTGCCCGTACCAGCACCGGGAGGACCTATTCTCGATCATGGCATGCCGCGCGGACCAGGGCAGGAGCGCCCTCCCGGGCCGACCAACTGGTCCGCGACGCGCTCTCGGTTACATCGACGATCGCAGAGGCTCTACGGCTGGATGGATTCCACGAATTGCAGCAACTCTACTGCCGAAAATTCACCGAATCGCTCCACAATGTCCCGCTCCTGCCGCTCGAGAAAGACCCAGCCCGTCGTCTTCCGGGACCCGTCCCCCACGAAGTGGATCCTGCCCCGGACCGCCTCCATCTCCGGGTCCGGCTCCAACTCGAGGTAGACGTCCCAGCGAGTGGGGCCGCGCTTCAGCTCGCCCATGTGGCGCGACCGCTCCTGTCCTGGGAATGGCTCGCTCATTCCTCAATACGCTACGCTCCCGTCGCCCTGGATGCCAGTTAGATTTCTGCCCCTATGAACTGCCATGCCTGCGGCGCCGCGCTCTCATCCGGCGCCCGCTTCTGCCACAAGTGTGGAGCCAACACCAATCCCACCACCGCGGCCGCCGGGTGGCGTGCCGGCCTCCCCTGGGGCATCGCCGGTCTGGCGCTGGGTGCACTGCTCGCTGTCCTCTTCTTGCGGGGCGCCGGCGGGGCGGGCGGGGCGAACACCCCGGCGCTGGGCGGCGCGCCGTTCGCAGGGGGTGCCCCGGCAGGTGGCGCGCCCGCGCCTGATATCAGCCAGATGTCGCCGGAAGAGCGGGCGCAGCGACTGTTCGATCGCGTGATGCGGCTACAGGAGGAGGGAAAGCAGGACAGCGTGCAGTTCTTCCTCCCGATGGCGGTCGGGTCGTACCAGCAGCTCCCGGCCATGAGCCTCGATTCACATTTCGACGTCGGTCTGTTGCAGCTGGTCGGGGGCGACCAGGCGGCGGGGCTGAGCGAGGCCGACAGCATCCGGCAGCAGGCACCGACCCACCTCTTCATCTTCGTGCTCCGCGCACGCGCCGCTCAAGCGCGGAACGACACCCAGGCGTTGGCGCGGGCTTATCAGGACTTTCTGAAGAACGAGTCAGCCGAGCGTGCCCGGAACCGCCCCGAATACAGTGAGCACTCCCGCATCTTGGACGCGTTCCACACGGAGGCCACCAGCCGCCCAGGGACGGGCCGCTAGCGGCCCAGTTTCGGCTCGAGGTGCTGCTTGAAGCAGTCCGGGCACACGCCGTGGCTGAATTCCGCCCCGGAGCGCTGCTCGATGTATCCCTCCAGCCCGCTCCACTCCTGGTTGTCATTCCGGATGCGCTTGCAGTAACTGCAAATCGGCAGTAACCCCTCGAGATCGTCCATCCGCTTGCGGAGGCCGAGAATGCGCTCGGCTACCCGCAGGCGTGCGTTCAGCTCGTCCCCGTCCACCGGCTTGGTGATGAAGTCATCGATCCCGGCGTCCATGGCGGTGAGGTAACTCTCTCGCCCGCTGCGGCCGGTGAGGAGGATGTAGTAGGTATACCGATCCCGCACTTCCGCGCGGATGCGGCGGCACAGCTCGAGCCCGTCCATCTCGGGCATCGCCCAATCGGAGATGACGACCCGCGCCTGGTTGAGCCGCCACGCATCGAGAGCGTCCGCTCCGTCCTTGGCGGCCGTCACGGCGTGCCCGCCGGCGGTCAGGATCGCCTGCAGCACCTGGCGGGAGACGGGCTCGTCCTCGGCGATGAGGATATTCACCGCAGGGGGGGCCCGGCGGCGGGCAGGACGAACCAGAACGTGCTGCCCTCGCCCACCTTGCTCTCCACCCCGATCCGTCCGCCGTGCACCTCCACGGCGAACTTGCAGAACGTGAGCCCCAGCCCGCTCGACGGCCGCGCGCCGTGACGGGCGGCATCCACCTGCCCGAACTTCTCGAAGATCTTTTCATGGTATTCGGTCGGGATGCCGGGGCCCGTGTCGCGCACGGCCACCTTGACCTCGTGGCCGTCCCCCTGGACGACCACCCGGATCTTGCCCGAGGCCGGCGTGAACTTGATCGAGTTGCCGACCAGATTCGCGACGATCCGGCGTACCACGCTGGCGTCGCACACGACTCGCAACTGTTCGGGCGTCGACTCGAGCCGGATCGACACGCGCGGGCTCGCGCCCGCGACGCCGGCGACCCCCTCGGCGACTACGACCCCCAGGTCCACGGACGCGAGCTCCAGCGGCATCTGTCCGGCCTCGAGGCGACTCACGTCGAGCAGGTCGCTCACCATGTCGGTCATCTCGACGGCCACCTTCCGCGCCTCGTCGATGGACTCGGTCATCGTCGCGTCGAGCTTCCCCGCCCCGTCGAGCTTGATCAGGTCCAGGTAGGCGCGGATGCCCGCCAGCGGGGAGCGGAGATCGTGCACGATCATGTGGACGAGGCTGTCGCGCAGCAGCTCCAGGCGCTCGAGACGGCGGTACTGCTCTTCGACCTCCACGTAGAGCTGACGCATGCGGATGGCGTTGCGCACCCGCAGGCTCAGGTCGCTCTTGTCGATCGGCTTGGTGATGTAGTCGTTCGCCCCGGCGCCGATCCCCAGTAGCCGCTGATCCCGCTGGCTCAGCGCCGTCACGAGCAGGACGGGGATCGCGGCGGTGGCGGGGTCGGCCTTGAGGCGGCGGCACACTTCGAACCCGTCCATCCCCGGCATCCCGACGTCGAGTAGCACGACGTCGGGGATCGAGTCGACGACGTGCCGCAGCGCATCGGTGCCGTCCACCGCCTCGACCACTTCGTGTCCCTGGGCTTCGAGCAGGTCCTTGAGCAACAGCCGGTTGTTCTCCTGGTCGTCCACCACCAAGACCCGGCCGGTCACCGCGTCACGTCGTCGCACCGCCGGTTCGCTCACGATCCCCCCTCCCCCGCCCCTGCCGCCAGCAGGCGGGCCACGACGCCGGGAAACGTCCGCGTATCGATGGGTTTCGTCACGTACGCGTCGAACCCGGCGGCGAGCGCCGCCTCCTCATCGCCGGCCATCGCCTGCGCCGTCATGGCCACCGCCAGGATCGCATGCGTCTCGGGATCGCGCTTCAAGGCGCGCACCGCGGCCAGGCCGTCCATCCCCGGAAGGCGTACATCCAGCAATATGAGGTCCGGCCGCTCCGCCCGCGCGAGCCGCAGGCCCTCCTCCGCCGTCCGCGCACCCACGACGGTGTGTCCATGGGCGCTGAGCAGCTCCGTGGCCAGCTCCAGGTTGAGCGCATTGTCCTCGACGACCAGGATCTTCGTGGCCTTCTCGCTCATCCCGCGTCGCCTCCCGCTGCCAGCGGCACCGCGCCAGCGGCCTGCAGGGCCCGGTCCAACACCTCCAGCAGCGCACTTCGCTGCACCGGCTTCGTCAGCCACGCGAACGCGCCGAGCTGCATCGCCACATCGCGTGGCGCGGTGACCGAGACGACGACCACGGGAATGTCGTGCGTGGCCGGGAGGGACTTCAAGAGTGCCAGGACCTCGAGCCCATCGCGGTCGGGAAGCAGGAGGTCCAGGGTGATCGCAACGGGCTGCATGTCGCGCACCAGACGCAGCGCCTGCTCTCCAGTATGGGCACGGACGACTGCGTACCCGCCACCCGTCAGGTAGTCGGACAGCAGCTCGCCTGCCTGCCGATCGTCCTCCACGACGAGGACCAGCGGGCCGGGGCGCTCTGCCTCCCCGCGCGTCGGGCCGACCACCGCGACCGGACTCTCCGGCGAGCGGGCCGCCAGGGGGAGCTGGACCGTCACCGTCGTTCCAGACCCGACCGCGCTCTCGACCCGGATACGGCCGCCGTGCAGCTCGACCAGGCGGCGGGCCAGGGCCAGCCCCACCCCGGGCCGCTCACCCCCACCCCCCTCGCTCCCCGGGCGCACGAACGCGTCGAACAGGTGGTCCAGTCGTTCCGCGGGAATGCCTGCCCCCGAATCGGACACTACGAATTCGAACCAGTCACCCGCGGTCGGCGCCGCGTCCGGCGGAGGGGCGGCTCGACTGGCGCGTACCGCGACCGCTCCTCCCTCCGGGGTGAACTTGATGGCATTGCTCAGGAGGTTGAAGAGGATCTGCTTCACCTTGGGTCGGTCGGCGGTGACCGGGAGCAGGTCCTCCCCGGCGTTCAGTGTCAGCGCGATCCGCTTCCGCTCGGCGAGCCGCTGCACCAGCGTGTGGAGATCACGGAGCACCGCTGCAACCTCGAACAGGCTGAGCTGCAGCGACAGGTGACCCGCTTCGACCTTCGTGAGCTCGAGCACGTTGTCGATCAATTCGAGCAGCTGCCGTCCGCTCGTGAGGATGTTGACCGCGTACTTGTGCTGGCGCTCGGTGAGGGCCCCCGCCGTGCCGTCCTCGAGGAGCTGGGAGAAGCCGATGATGGAATTCAGCGGCGTGCGCAGCTCGTGGCTCATGGACGCCAGGAATGCCGCTCGCGCGTGATCGGCGGCCTCGGCGGTCTGTTTGGCCCGCTGCAGCTCCGCTTCGGCCGAACGTTCCGCCGTCACGTCGGTGTGGGTGACGATGGCGCCGCCCCCGTCTGTCGCCAACGCCGTCGCGGCCACCAGCACCCGGCGTCCCGACGCCTCCCGATACTCACTCCGGAATTCGCTGCGCCGGCCCTCGAGTACGGCGCGGATGCCGGCTTCCATCTCCCCGGCCGTTCCCGTGACGACGAAGTAGCTGCCGCCGCGGCCGAACGTGTGCGCGCCGGCTCCCGCGCCAAGCGCCCACGCTTCATTCGCCTGCAGGATCACGCCGGTCCGATCGAGAACCACTATCTCCGGTCGTGGGGGGGGCGTCACGCCAGCCTCGCCGCCGTCGGGCACACCCGGGCGAGCTCGCTCAACAGCTCGGCCGGGCCGTCCTTGCGCACCACGGCCTGCACGCCGTCGAACAACCGATCCCGGTCTTCGGCCGACAGGTCCTTCCCGGTAAAGACCAGGATCGGGACGTTCCGCCCCCAGGGGTGATCCCGCAGCCGTCGCACGACGTCGAATCCGGATTCCCCGGGCATGATGAGGTCGAGGACGATGACGTCGGGGCGCTGCGCCAGCGCCATCTCGATCCCCTCGCGCCCGCTGTGCGCCCCCATGGCCCGGAAGCCCTGCGCGGTGAGCACGTCGGTGAGCAGCTCCACGGTCGCGGGCTCGTCGTCCACGATCAGCACCCGCGGCGCGGCGCCGGCGGGAACCGTCCCGATGGTCCGACGCACCGCCGTCACGAAGCTGTCTCGCTGGACTGGCTTCACCAGCCACTCGACCGCGCCCAGACTGTATCCCAGCTCGCGATGGTCGGTGATCGAGACGACCACCACGGGAATCGCCTTGGTCTCCGCCGCCCCCTTCAACTGGCCGAGGATGGCGAGCCCGTCCTCTCCGGGCAGCAGGATGTCGAGCGTGATCGCATCGGGCTTCAGGCTCTTCGCGAGGGCGATCGCCTGCGCGCCGCTCGATGCATGGGCGACGCGATATCCCGCCTCCTTGAGGTAGTGACCGAGCAGGTCTCCCGCGCGGGGATCGTCTTCCACCACGAGGACGAGCGGTCCCGACTCGACGCTCACGACCGCCTCGTGCGGGATGGCGAAAGGAGCCGGCGACGGGCGCTGGCGGGCCCGGTTAGGCAGGACGAACCGGAACGTGCTGCCGCGGCCGACCTCGCTCTCCACCCAGATGCGACCGCCGTGCAGGTCGACCAGCTTCCGCGTGAGGGCCAGGCCGAGCCCGGTGCCCTGCTGCTGGCGCACGTAGGCGGAGTCCAGTTGCTCGAATTCCCGGAAGATCCGCTCCTGATCGATCGGGGCGATCCCGATGCCGGTGTCGGCCACGGCGATCTCGACCGCCCCTTCGCCGGCCGCGTGTCGGGCGGTCATCCGGATCCGGCCGCCGTCCGGTGTGAACTTGATGGCGTTGCTGAGCAGGTTGTAGAGGATCTGGCGGAACCGGCCTGGATCCGCCAGCAGCGGCGGCAGTCCCGGCTCGACCTCGATCTCGATGGTGTGGCGTTTGGTGCGCGCGAGGGACTCGATGACCCCCCGGACCTCTCCCAGCGCGACCCCGGCATCGAGCTCCGTGAAGGCCAGCTGCATGCGGCCCGCCTCCACCTTGGAGAGATCCAGGATGTCGTTGATCACCTGCAACAACTGCCGCCCGCTCGTCAGCACGTTGTCCACCGAGCGGCGCTGCTTTTCGTTCAGCGATCCGAACGTCTCGTCCTCGAGCATCTCCGAGAAGCCGATGATCGAGTTCAGCGGCGTCCGCAGCTCGTGACTCATCTTCGCGAGAAAGTCCGACTTGGCGCGATTCGCCCCTTCGGCTGCCGCGCGCGCGCGGCGCAGCTCTTCCTCGGCGTGCACCCGCTCCGTGATATCGAGCCAGGCCCCAAAGACCCGGACGGCGTTACCCTGCTCGTCCCGCATCACACGAGCCTCATCGCGGATCCAGTGGTAGGTTCCGTCCCGGAACCGGAAGCGGTACTCCCGGGTGAACCGTTCCTGGCGCAGCAGCGCCGGCAACTCCACCAGCAGACGATCGCGCTCATCGGGGTGGAGCTGGCTCATCCCCCACGCAGGGTCGACGAACTGGGCGGTGTCGTAGCCCGTCATACGGGTGAAATTGTCGCTCACCCAGGTCGGAGTGGTCGCATCCTCCCGCACGTCCAGGGCGTACATGACCGTAGTGCTGAACGCATACACCTGCTGCAGGCGCTCCTGGGTCGCCCGCAGCGCGTCCGCCGCCTGGCGCTGTTCGGTGATGTCCTCCGACACCCCGAGCAGGAACTGCGGCTGACCGGCAGCGCCCAGAATGGGGACCTTCTTGGTGTGCAGGATGCGCGTGCCCTTGTGCCGGGTGTGGATCCGCTCTTCGGGGATGTCCAGCACCGTACCGCGCGCCAGCACTTCGCGGTCCTTCTCGACGAAGAACCGGGCTTCCACGTCCGGAAAGAAGTCGAAATCGTTCTTCCCGATCAGATCCGCGCGCGTGTAGCCCAGGAGCTCCTCTCCGGCCCGGTTGAACCCGACGAACCGCAGCTCCTGCGCATCCTTGATGAACACCATGTGCGGGATCTGCTCGATGACCGAATCGAGGAAGCCGCGGGAGGTCCGCACCTCCTGCTCCGCCCGATCGCGCTCGGCGACGTTGCGGCTGAACAGCATCCCCGAGGCGAGAACGAGCACCAGCGCCAGGAGCGTGCCCGCCACGATGGTGAGCTGTGCCAGTGCGGCCGCGGATTGCACCCGAGCGTCCGACGCGGCGGAGCGCCTGGTGATCGTCGAATCGAGGGCGCGCACCACGCCGCGCAAACTGTCCATCAGCACGCGCCCGCGGTCCCGAGCGACCAGCGGCAGCACGGCCGCGAGTCCGCTGGCGCGCCGCACCTCGATCATCTGGTTCAAGTCGGCGAGCTTCGCCAGGGCGACCGGCTCGAGCATCGCCAGCGAGCGGTGCAGCAGCGTGTCGCTGCCGGCCAGGCGGCGCAGCGTACCCATCCCGCGCGCGAAACCGCCCACGCCGCGAACGTAAGGCGCCAGGTACGGGTCCGCGCCGGTCAGGAGGTACCCTCGCTCCCCAGTCTCGGCGTCCTGGAGATACCGCAACACATCCGACAGTCCGTCACGCAGCTCGTAGCTCTGCCGCCGGGCCTGCGAGGCCGCCAAGAAGCCCGACACGCTCCAATAGGACACACCGCCGATGATCAGGAGGATCACGAAGGCCGATCCCAGCCCTGCGTTCACCGTTCGGCGCAGCGATATGCTCATGAGCGGCCTGTTACTGCCAAGCGGCGCCTCCCTCGGCCATTCGCCTCCGGGCCGATCTCCAATAATGGCAAAGAGATCGAGAGTCCTAGGGCGTTTTTGCGCCAGTCAGGGGCGCGATCGCGACAAACCCCTGCCTATCTCCCCTGCCGCAACCCGCTCACGAGCTTGTGCTCCAGCGCGTAGCGTACGAGATCGGCGTTGGAGCGTAGACCGAGCTTGGACAGGATGCGGGCGCGGTAGGTGCTGATGGTCTTGGCATTCACTTTGAGTCTCGACGCGATCTCCTTGAGACTCACTCCCGCCCCCATGAGGCGGAGCACTTCGAGCTCACGGGCTGACAGTTTGGCGTGGCTCGGCGCCGGGCCGGAGCCTGCGGCTTGACCGGCCAGGTGCTCCGCCAGCGTCGCCGTGATGTAGCGCCCGCCGGCATAGACGCGCCGCACCGCTTCCACCAGCCGCTCCGCGGCGTTCGCCTTCTCGAGGTAGCCGGACGCGCCGGCCCGCAAGGCGTGCAGGGCATAGGTTTCTTCGGGGTGGCCGCTCAGCACCAGCACCCGGGGGCCCGATCGGTCGGCCGTGATCACCGGGATCAGCTCGAGGAAATCGGTTCCGGGCATCTCGATGTCCAGCACCACGACGTCCGGGCTCATGCGCTGCACCAGCGACACCACCGCGTCCCCGCGATCGGCTTCGCCCACCACTTCGATCCCCGCCTGGCGGTCGAGAATCCGCCGCAATCCTTCCCGAACGACGGGATGGTCATCCGCCATCACGACCCGAATCACGTGGTGCCCCTCCCCCAGGCGTTCGCCCGAACGCGTGTGCGGGTAGCCGGACAGGCCGCGTCAGTGCGCCCCGATACCCCAGGATCGGCCGCTTCCATACACTGGTCGCAGATGGCCCCGTGCGGCACACCGTGCCGGCCCGGGCAGCCGCGGCTCCAACAGGTGAAAACATGAACGTACATCGCATCTTGTCCGGATGCCGCTGGCTGGTGGTGCTGGGACTCCTGGCTCCCGGCGAGTCGGCGGCTGCACAGCGATCCTCCGAGCACTCCAGCGTGGTGCTGGTGAGCGCGACCGTCGTCACCGATCGACTGAGCGTCGCGGCGCTTCGTCCCGTCGCGTTTACACTTCACCGGCACGCGGCCGCGACCACCGTGCAACCGACCGACGCCGCAGCGGGCGAGTGGCGGTTGATCGGTACGCCAAACGCCATGATACAGATGAAGGTGGGGACGCCGTCCGAACTGGTCAATTCGCAGGACTCCACGGCGGCCCCGCTCGCGATCGAATTCTCCCCTACGGCCGGCCGCTGGCGCCGAGACGCCGAGGATGCGGCCGGCGCGGCGACGTTCGACCCGGAACGGGGGGTCACCGGTCAGTTCGGGGCCGGGCGCGATCCCGCGCTGTACGTGTGGCTCGGCGGCAGCGTTCAGCCAACGGCTGACACGGCGGCCGGGGACTACCAGGGTGCGGTGACGCTTACCGTCTTCTATTACTAGTCGTCGGGACCTAACCTTCACTGTGCCGATGGCGTAGAATTGTCGCATCTCCGCTCCGCGCTGGTGAGGGAGGGCCCGTATGACCAGTCCGCCGGTATCCGTATTGGTCGTCGACGACGAAGAGCCGATCCGCAACGCCCTCTCGCGTTACCTCACCAAACAGGACTTTCACGTCCATACCGCGGCCTCGGGAGAGGTGGCGCTGGAGGAGCTGCGAGCGCACGGCGATATCGCGCTCATGCTGTGCGACATCCGGATGTCCGGGATGAGCGGCGTGGATATCGTGCCGCAGGCGCTCGAGGTGTCGCCCGATCTCGCCATCCTGATGCTCACGGCGGTGAACGACGCGACGACGGCGGCCTTGTGCATGCAGCGTGGCGCGCTGGATTACCTGACCAAGCCGGTCGAGCTCCTGGAGCTGGGCCGGACCATCCAGCGGGCCCTCAAGCGGCGCGAGATGCTCATCGGGAGGCGGGAGCTCGATCAGCACATCAAGGAGGAGGTCGAGCGCCGCACGGCCGAGTTCCAGCAGGAGCGGGCCCGGCTGGAGCGGGTGTCGGTGGCGACCCTCGAGGTCCTCGTCAACGCCCTGGAGGCCAAGGATCCCTATCTGCGCGGGCATTCGGCCCGCGTGGCCGACCTCGGAGCGACGATCGCCTCGCAGCTGGGGCTCCCCGACGACGAAATCGAGCACGTCCGGCTCGCCGGCCGGCTCCACGATATCGGCAAGATCGGCACGCGCGAGGACGTGGTGAACAAGCACGGCCCGCTGACGCCCGAGGAGTACGAGCACATCAAGCAGCACGTGGTGATCGGATCCCAAATCCTTGCGCCGCTGCAGCACCTGGGAGGGGTCATCGACGTCGTGCGCAGCCACCACGAGCGCTGGGACGGGACCGGCTACCCGGACGGCCGAAAGGGCGAGGAGATCCCCCTCCCGGCCCGCATCATCGGCGCGGCGGAGGTGTGGGACGCCCTCAGCACTTCGCGCCCCTACCAGGAGAAGCTGACGCACGACCAGGCGCTCCGCCGCATGGGAGATCTGGTCGGTACCGTCCTTGATCCGCGGGTCTTCGCCGCGCTGTCGGAGGTGGTGAAGCGGCGCCGGTCGCTCACGTTTCTGGTCGACTCGGACGGCACGCACGAGATGCGGGAGTGGGGCGTTGAACATGCGCCGTGAAGCCTGTCCGGTAAACCCTACACGCGCCTGTGACTGGTGACCTACACCTCGAAGGGGCGGTGGCATTATGTTGGCACGCCATCGTCACGTGAATTGGATGCTCCGGAGCCCCCGCATGCCTGAGGCGAACCCCACGCCGATTGGGTTGCCCCACGTGGTCTTTCTCGAACGTGCCGCTCGGGAGCTCGACTCCTCGCCCGGCAAGTTCGGTCAGGCCGCGTTTCTCGTGCTGCGGCTGGTCGACTTGCTGGCCGCGTCGCACGAACCAGGGCCGCAGGACGACCTGTTCGGGTACCAGGCCGCGGCGACGGGACGCTACTGCAACGAGCAGCTGGAGCCCGGGAAGGCGGCCGAGTGCCTGCAGCAGCTGGTGCGCACGGCGAGTTATGCGCACCGCCGCCGCGAGCCCGGCTTCATCGCACCGGCCATGTTGTCCTTGGCCACCCACCTCGAAGACTCGGCGCACTACCCGGAAGCGCTCGACGTGCTCGCGACCCTCGAGCGCGTCGCGGCGAGCGGGATCGCGCCCGCGGATGCCGTCGCCGGCGCGCTGCTGAGCGGCCGCGTCCAGCGCAAGCTCACCCGCTTCGAGGAAGCGGAGGCCGCCTACGAACGGGCCGACGCTCTGGCGACCGCCGCGGGGGACGCGACCTCGGTACTGCTGTCTCGGCTGGGGCGCGCCAACGTGTACTGGGGTCGCGGCAATCTGACCGATGCCGAGCGCCGATATCGAGATGTCCTGCGCGATGCGCAGGCGGCGGGGTTGCGCGACGTACAGGCCCGCGCCGAGCATGGCGTCGGCACGGTCCTCGGGTCGCGGGGACAGGTTCCTGACGCTGTGCCGTATCTGTGGAGCGCGTACGAACGCTACGAAGACGAGGCCTCCGCGCTTCGAGCACTCCACGATCTCGGGCTCGCCATGGCTCGCCTCGGCGCGGTCGATGGCGCGGAGCGGGCCCTGAGGGTCGTCGTTGCGAAGGACGTCTCTCCCGACAACGTGCTCAACGCGAAGATCGAGATGATGCACTGCGCCTCGTTCCGGCGCGACCGCATCGGATTCGAACGGTGGCGCTCCGAATGCGGCCGGGACGCGGACAAGATGGCACCAAACAACCTCGCCGATTACCATTTGAAGGTTGGGATTGGATTGGCGCGATTCGGCCAGGTCGACCGTGCGGCTGTGGAGCTGCGGCACGCCCTTGAGGTTGCCCAGGCGCATCGTCTGCACGAGTTCGAATTCAGGATCGAACGGATCCTTTCCGGCATCTACGACTGCACGACGGCGTCCCCGACTGCGGAACCGCCGGAGACACCGGCCTGGGCGACCTCGATTTCTGAAGTGTCGACCGCCCTGGCCGGCATCGCCGGCTGATCCGGTTAGTGCGCGCAGGTGTTGTTGTTCTGCCAGTCGCACACCGCGTCGGCGCTGACGTTCTGGCTGGGAGCGGTCGACTCGGCGCAGGCCGAAGCG
>Ga0153915_10002748_pt1 | contig 16038 bp, 10 predicted proteins | sample Opewatmetagenome_2_FD_107003 | JGI IMG/M metagenome (GOLD analysis project Ga0153915, IMG submission 107003) | Freshwater wetland microbial communities from Ohio, USA - Open water 3 Core 3 Depth 3 metaG | ecosystem: Environmental > Aquatic > Freshwater > Wetlands | place: USA: Ohio, Lake Erie...
CGCCGGCCGCGCGCTCGGTGACCACTCCGCAGACCGGGCAGACATAGCGGGCTTGCACCGTGGCGCCGAGCAGCGAATCGAGCAGCATGCCGGCCGCGCCGCCTGTCGCCGCCACGGCGGCCCCACGCCAGCCGAGCGCGGGCGCGACGAGCCCGGACAGACCGGCGATGGCGAGCGCCCCGGTCAGACCGCCCGCCGTGCCGAGCGGCGTGATACCCCCGGAGTCACCGGGGGAGACAACGGCGCCGGTCGTGATGAGGTGCGGCGGGGTCGGGGAGAAGGCGCCGATTTCGGTGGCCCAGGTGTCGGCCGCGGCGGCGGCCAACGCACCGGCCGCTTCGGGCCAGTGACCGAACAGCGCCGCGAGGGCCGCGATACCGCCGTTCGCCAGGACCTGGCGGGCGCGGCGACGGGCCCCCGCCCCTGTGGCCAGGCGGGTGAGGAGGCTGCCACTAAGAAGGAAGGCGAAGAGAGGAATGAGGCCGCGCCACCCGAGACCCCACCAGACGGCCCCGCCGATCAGCAGGGCGGCGGCGCCACCGCCCGGTGTGAGCCAGCTCACTCGTCGAACAGCTGGTCCAGGATGCGGCGGCGTAACGCGGTCGGGGCGCCCTGGGCGCTGCAGCGCGCCTTCACGAATTTCAGGAACAGATCTTCGAAGTCGTGCTGCTCTCCACAGGGGGGACATTCCACGAGATGCTGCCGGATCTCGCGCTCCAGCTCCGGCGTCATCTCGCGATCGAGGTACTCGTACAGGTGCTCGATGCACTCGCGGCAGTTCATGTGGCGTGCCCCTTGATATATCCCATGCTGACGGCGTAGTCGTAGAGCTTGGCCTGCAGTAAGCGCCGCCCCCGGTATAACCGCGATTTCACCGTTCCCACGGGGACGCCGAGAACCTTGGCGACCTCTTCGTAGGAGAGTCCTTCGACGTCTGACAGCATCACCGCCTCGCGGAACGCCTCGGGGAGCTGATCCACTGCCCGCAGTACCTCATCGTCTACGATCCGATCGAAGAAGGCGCCCTGGGGGTCCCGTTCCTGTATATCCTCGAACACCGCGAAGGGCTCGATTGTGTCCAGATCCACTGTCTCGGGATGCCGCCGCTTGCGCCGGTATTCATTGATGAAGAGATGGCGCAGGATGGTCAGCAACCACCCCTTCGCGTTGGTCCCGAGGGTGAACCGGTCCCAGGAGCGGTAGGCCCGGAGCATCGTCTCCTGGACGAGGTCTTCGGCGTCGGCGGCGTTGCCCGAGAGGCGGAGGGCTACTCGATACAGCGTGTCGAGGTGAGCCAGCGCTTCGCGCTCGAAGCTCGCGCGTCGTTCCTCCTGGGGAGGTTGGTCGGGGGCGGGGGAGGGCGAGGGGGTGGTCACCATGCGGGTTCGAGAACGGTGGCGCGGGCTCCCCGGTTACGCAATGGGGTGCTAGGTTACGCGCGCCGTGATCCATAGCATCGTGCCGCTCGCGGTACTCGAGGCCATCCAGAACCTCGACACCCCCGTGGAAGATGGTCTGGGCGAGTTTGCCGACGAGCTTCTGGTGAAGCGCCTCGGCCTCTCGGCGACCGTCCGGACCCAGCTCGCCGAGTACGAGGCGCTGGTACGCCGCGACGGGCGAGTGGCGGGCGACCACGTGGAGGCGCTGCTGCGGCTGGTGGGCCGGCGCCCCGATGCGGAGCTGGTGTTCGCCGATGCGGGCCGGCGCGCCGCGCGCCGGGCCGTGCGGCGCGCCTTCATCGGAGCGCGCCTGCTGGCCGCGCTCGCCCCCCGCAGTCTGGGCTATGCCGTCGCCGGCCGCGTGGCGCACGTCGTGTTGGGTGGCGACCTGACGCGCGACGCGCGCGTGCCGGTGGCGCGCGTGGGCGATCCGCTCGCCGTCCGGGCGACGCCGGATGGTACGGCGTGCGGATTCTACGCGGCGGCCTTCGCCGAGCTGCTGCGCCTGCTCGCCGGATTTGAAGGCGCCATGCTGCACACCTCCTGCCGGGCCCGCGGCGGCGCCCGCTGCGAATGGCGCGCCGCCCCACCCGACCCGAGACACCACTGATGCCCCTGCTCGCCGAATTCGACTTCGCCGCCCTGACGGCCGCGCTGGAGGCGCTCGGCGCCGACGCGTGGCTGCTGTTCGATTTCCGTGGCATCAACCCGATCGCGACGCGCGTGCTCGACGTGCACGGCATGGCGACGCGGCGGTTCTTCGTCTTCCTGCCACGCTCCGGCCCGCCCGTGGCGGTGGCGCACAAGATCGAGCTTGCCCCCTTCGAGGGATTTCCCGGTGAGGTGCGACCCTACGCCGCCTGGCGCGAGCTGCACGCCCAGCTCGAGCCGCTCGTGCGGGGGAAGACACTCGCCCTCGAGACCTCCGCGCAGGACGGCGTACCCTACCTCGATCGCGTACCGCACGGGGTCGTTCAGCTGCTGGAGGCGCTGGGGGCGCGCGTCGTGTCGTCGGCGCCGCTCGTCACCCGGTTCGCGTCGCGCTGGTCCGAAACGGAGCTGGCCGGACACCGGCGGGCCGCCGAAGCGATCGCCGCCATCGCACGCGACGCGCTCGCCTGGGCCGGCGGCGAGCTCGCGCGGGGGATCACGGTCCGGGAGACCGGCGTGCAGCAACGGGTGGTGGACGCGTTCGACCGGGCCGGGCTCGTCACCGATCATCCGCCGATCGCGGCCTTCGGTCCCAACGCGGCGAACCCCCATTACGAGCCCCGCGCGGGCGGGGACCGGACGCTCGCGGCGGGCGAGGTGCTGCTGCTCGATTTGTGGGCGGGCGTGTCGCGCGGAGCCGTGTTCGCCGATCAGACCTGGATGGGATTCGCGGGGCGCACGCCGCCCCCCGAGGTCACGCGGGTGTGGGAGGTGGTGCGCGACGCCCGCGATGCGGCCGTGGCCCGGCTGGTCGAGCGCTGGCGCGGGGGAAGCGGCCCGCCGGTGACCGGCGCCGAGCTCGACGACGCGGCGCGTGGGGTGATCGTCGCCGCCGGGTACGGCGAGTGGTTTGTGCACCGCACCGGCCACTCCATCGACCGCGACCTCCACGGCTCCGGTCCCCATCTCGACAACTTCGAGACGGCCGATACGCGGGTGTTGCAGCCGGGCATCGGGTTTTCGGTGGAGCCGGGGGTGTATCTGCCCGGCCGGTTCGGCGTGCGCAGCGAGATCAACGTGCACCTGGGAGAGTCAGGACCCGAGGTCACGCCGGCGGCGCCGCAGCGGACGCTGTTACTGGTATGAGGAATCGCGGAAGAAGTGGGGTCTTGCGCACCAGCGTAGGCGGCGACATGTTCGCGCGGTTTTGTTGTCCACTTCCGGGGACAAACGGGAGTGGCGGATCGCCTTGACAGCCCAGTGTGACGCGATCCACCTTTGCAAAGGCATCCTGTTGTAGGGTGCAGGATGACAGCGGTCCTGGTTTCTGTATGCACTCACCCGGAGGGAGGTGACGTGTCCCGATCTGCTTTTCCGTCCGGCAGTTCAAGCGTGTTCACGCCATGGGAGGATATGTCATGACTCATCGTTTGCGAAGCGTCTTCGGTCGCTTCCTTGCGCTGGGCGTGGCCGTCGTGCTCGCGACAGTCGTCGCGGTTGCCCCGGCCGCCGCGCAGCAGACGACAGGGAAGATCGAGGGCACGGTGACCGATCAGGCGGGCGTCGCGCTCGCCAACGCCCAGGTGTTCATCGTCGGGACCTCATTCGGTGCCGTGACGAACGACAAGGGCTACTACTTCATCAACAACGTGCCGGTCGGCGGCTACACGCTGCGGGCGCAATTCATCGGCTATGCGCCGACGGAAGTGCGCGACGTGCGGGTGTTCGGCGGGCAGACCGTCACGCAGGACATCAAGCTCGCCCCGTCGGCCATTCAGGTGTCGGGGCTGACGGTGACAGCGGCGGCCAATCCGATCGTGCCGCGCGACCAGGTGGCGTCGAAGTCGATCGTCTCCGGGGAGTTGGTCGCCAACCTGCCGGTGGACGACGTGCGCAACGTGATCGCGCTGCAGCCCGGCGTGGTGGAGTCGGGGTCCAACGCGGGCGTCTCGATCCGCGGCGGCCGGCCCGGCGAGGCGAACGTCTACATCGACGGGACTCCGGTGCGCGGGACGAACAGCGGTGCACAGCGCATCAACCTGGGCACCAACGGGGTCGAGGAAGCGACCGTGACCACCGGGGCGCTGGGCGTCGAGTTCTCCGACGCGCAGTCCGGAGTCATCTCCTATACGACCCGCTCCGGCGGCGAGCGTATCCGGGGCTCGGCATCCTACGAAACCGATCAGCCGTTCGGCAACTCGATCAGCGCGGGCTACAGCCGTATGGAGGGCTCCATCGGCGGGCCGGTGGTCGGGAACCTGCGGTTCTTCGGATCGGCCGTGTTGCAGGGGCAGCAGACGGACTTCCGTCCCCTGGGGTCTGACAAAGTACCGCTCTTCTCGATGGCCGGAGTGGACGAGGTCGTCGTGGACAGCGCGGACGGCACCTCGCGGGCGCTTCCCAGATTCGCGCAGTACAGCGGCGAGTGCGGCGGGCTCGGCTCGACGACGAACGCCGCGGCGCAAGAGATCCGCAACAACTACGGCTTCAAGTGTCAGGGGGCGCGGCTGCCGATGGCCTGGCGCAACAACCTCCTCGCGCAAGGCAAGCTCAGCTACAGCTACGGCAGCGGCTCCAGCATCTCATTCACGGGCCTGGCCCAAGGACAGCAGAACCGGGACTATCCCGGCACGGCGATCGGCGGGCCGTCGCTGTATACCGGCACGCACGCCTGGCAGCGGTTGGCGGTCTTGAACGTGACGCAGTCGGTGTTCAAGTCGGCCGAGCGCCAGTTGGCGATCAACGCCAACCTGTCGTGGGGGCAGGACCGCTCGATCAACGCTCCGCTCGATCCGACGAGCGAGCTCGCGACGCGCGACCCATCGCTCGGCATCACGTTCAAGTCGCTGCAATTCGCGTCGCTGGATGGGTTCCCGTTCCCAATCACGGACGAGATCATCCGCAACATCCGCTCGAACGACGGCTTGCGTGTTCCGCTCGGGAACCGGACCGACCTCGAGACCGCGCAGGGCGGCTTCCGTGATAACCCGTACGGAATGATCGGGCGTTGGCCGACCGCCGGCATCAACACCGGGGCCACGCTCCTGTCGGAGACGCGCTACAACGGGCGGCTGGTGGTCGACTGGCAGGCCAACCGGTTCCATCGGTTCACGCTGGGTGGCGATTTCAAGAAGACCGATCTGTCCTACTGGAGCAGCTCCCAGATCCGCCAGATCTTCATGGACGCGTATGTGGTGCACCCGGTTCAATACGGGGCGTTCGCGGCCGATCGGCTCGATCTAGGCGACGTCGTGATCGAAGTGGGCGCGCGGTGGGACTACTACAACAGCAAGACGTTGTTTGCGACCACGCCGGGCCGGATCTTCACCAATGACGCGTCGGTGTGCGCCAACGGCATCAGCACGGCGAAGGACCCGACCGCCTGTCCGGCCGGGGCGCCGCACTACACGGCGTGGAGCCCGAACGCGTCGACCAACCAAGCCGCCTACGACTCCTCGCTGGCGCGGGTGATGACCCCGTCGGTGGGGCATCATACGATTTCGCCGCGGCTGCGGGTGTCCTTCCCGATCACCGAGAAGACCGACTTCCGGCTGTCGTACGCCCATCAGGTGCAGACGCCGGAGTTCACCACGCTGCTCACCGGGATCAACAACGATCTGTCGTTCACGAACACCAACGACGTGTTCGGGCGCGATCTCGGCTTCGGCAAGACGATCCTGTTCGAGTTCGGCGTGCGGCATGCTTTCAGCAGCGACGTGGTGCTCGACATCTCGGCCTACAACAAGGACAAGGTGTCGGACTTCGCCGCCCGCGTGCTGCCGTTCGTCGACCCGCACAGCCCGACCGACACGCTGAACGTCGACGTGCTGACGAACCGGGACTTCGGCAATGCCCGCGGCGTCGACACGAAGTTCGACTGGCGTCTCGCGTCGTACTTCAGTATTTCGGCGGCCTATACGTTCCAGGTATCCAAGAACACCGGATCCGACCCGTTCTCGTACCTGAACACGTTTGCGCGTCAGGTCTCCGGGCTCTCGGGGGATCGCACGGCGCCGCCCGAAGCGGCCCAACCCACCAACGACAACCGGACCCATAACCTGGTTGGCGCGGTGGCACTGAGTTTCCCGAACGACTACCGCAAGGGGTCGACCGTCGGCTCGGTGTTGCGCGACGTCAGCCTGTTCGCGACGCTGCGGGTGCAGAGCGGGCTCGCCTTCACCCGGCTGGTCAACAACGGCGACGGACAGACCGCGCCGCGGCTGAACTTCGGCCTGGGTGGACGGACGGCGACCGGGGAAACCCTGAACGACGTGACCATGCCCTGGACGAAGTACCTCGATATGCGCCTCACGAAGGGGTTGCGGTTCGGGCGTGCCGACATCACGGCATTCGCCGACGTGCGCAACCTGTTCAACTGGAAGAACATCATCGGCTTGTTCGCGGAGACCGGCGACGTCGTCAATGCGAACCACCGCACCAAGGTGCTCAACACCGAGTTCGCGCAGCTCGCCGACGAGGCGGGTCAGGCGGGCGCCTTGGAAGCCGACAAGACGACGGTGGACTTGCGGGGAAGCTGTCAGGCGTGGGGCAAGCCGCTCAACTGCGAGGCCCTGCGTCGGGTGGAACTCCGGTTCGGCAACGGCGACCAAGAGTACACCTTGGCCGAGCAGCAGCGTGCGCTGAACACGTTCTACGATTCGTTCTTCGGCGCGTATCGGTTCAACGATACGCCCCGGAACATCAGGCTTGGCTTCGAGTTGAACTTCTAAGGCAGACAGTTCGGGCGGTGCCACGGTGCAAGTGGCACCGCCCGGCTTCTATCTCACGCTGAGGGGTCGACATGCGTTCAATCTCGTGGATTCGCTTCGTCGGGGCCGCGGCACTCGTCGCGCTCGCTACAGGGGCCGGTGCCTCGGTAGCGGCCGCCAAGCCGTTGCCCGGGCGTCCGACGCGGCCGCGCTCCATCAATCTGTTCGCCAGCTCCGGACTGTTGTTCCAGATCAACCGGATCCAGTGCGGGGTGCAGAACGATGGGCAAACCTGCGTGGCGTTCGCCGGGTCACCGGTGGGCGGCGGGGGCTTCTGGCCCAAGGGCACCCCGGACCAGTACATCTTCAACTCCGGTCTGCAAATCGGCGTCGTCGTGGATACGCTGGCGGGCTTCTCCTGGGCCGGGGACACGACCGGCGCCTACTTCTTCGACGCCCGTGGCGACCAGACGTCGGGCGAAGGCTTGACCGGGTGGTTCAACGCCCTGAACCCCGCCGACGTCGCCTCGTGGCCGAACGGCGCGGTGGTGCGGGACGCGAATGACTCGATCTACAACCCGTTGCTGCTGGGGCAGGCGACGATCTCGCAAGGCGACGCCTGGGTGCGGTACTGGGAGGGTAACCCGAACCTCGGTCCGCGCAGCGGTCCCGGCCAACATCCGGCGGGCTTGCTGGTCGACCAGCGCGCGCTGGCGTGGAATTTCCCCAGCGGCAACGAGGACATCGTCTACTTCGTCTTCACGTTCTACAATGTCACGGCTCGGTCTTCGTCGGGCGCGTACAACAATCCGACGATCCCGCCCGAGATTCAGGCCGAGATCGGCGCCGTCGGCGATCGATTCCAGGACATCAACGAGCAGAAGTTCCGGGTCGCCATCCCGGACGGCGGCTACAAGTTGACGAGCATCTACGCCGACTTCGCCATGGACGCCGACGTCGCCGTCTTCAGCCAGAACTACGGCACGGCGTTCCTGCCGTTCAACATCGGGTCGATCTACACCGGCACGTTCCTGCCGGAAGTCGGTTGGCAGTTCCCGCCGGACATCTTCGGTCCGCCCTTCGCGGCGGCCCCCGGGTTCATCGGCGTGAAGTACCTGAAGTCGCCCGAGAAGTCCCCGGGACAGCAAGTTGGCCTGACCATGTTCTCGATGACCACGAACGGGGCGCCACACCGCGATCCCGTCGGCGTCGGTCAGCTGTATCGGTACATGAGCGGGTTCCTGGGCGCCAGCGACGACGCCTGCAGTCCGTTCACGGATCCGGCCGTCGCCCGGGCCCGCCACCTGTGCTACCTGGCGACGGTGCAGAGCGACTCCCGCTTCTTCCAGGCGTCGGGTCCCTTCGACCTCCCGCCGGGACAAGCCACGAGCATCGTGGTGGCCTACATCCAGGCGGCACCGGTCAACGTGCCGGGGCTGGTGATTGGCGGCGATCTCATACCGGGCGTCCCCTTCAGCGGCGACTCGATCTTCGCCGATACGACCAAGGTTCGTCTCATCGATCGCGTCGCCGGGTGGGTCACGCAAAAGGACAACAACGGGGATCAGATCATCGAGCAGAATGAAGTGACCACGGTGCCGCGTTCGCTGTTCAACAAGGCCCTAATCGCCCAGACGGTGTTCGACAACGGCTTCCTGCTCCCCAACGCGCCCAAGGCCCCCGGGTTCTACCTCGTGCCGGGAGACAATCAGGTCACGGTCGTGTGGCAGAAGAGCGCGACGGAGACCGTCGGCGACCCGTTCTTCGCCGCGGCCAGTGATGTGACCTCGGCGCTGTACGACCCGAACTTCCGTCAGTTCGACGTCGAGGGGTATCGGATCTATCGGGGTCGGACGTCGAGCAACCTGGACCTGATCGCCCAGTTCGACTATGCCGGCACGTCGTTCGTCGACTTCACCGGCGCCATCGACTACGGCGACCTGGACGGCAACGGCAAGGTGGAGTGTGCGCCCGAGCTGGGGTTGCAGGCCGACTGCCCGGTCACGTTCGACACCGTCGCGCCCTTCCTCGCGGGATTCGAAACGGATCTCTCGGGCAACGTGATCCAGATTCCCCCGGGTGGCCGGGTGGAATTGGCGTCGGGTGGAACCATCAACCTGAAGGCCGACACGGCGGTGACCGGCCTGGCGTCCGGCTTCCCCAAGCTCGGCAACACCGGGGTGCCGTTCGCGTACGTAGATCGCAGCGTGCGCAACTCGTTCAATTACTTCTACGCCGTCACGGCGTTCGACGTGAACTCCGTCAAGTCCGGACCGACGTCGCTCGAGTCTCCCCGCGTCGCCAAGGCGGTGACCCCACGGCGGGGCTCGGGGCAGGAGGTCGGAGCCTCGATTTCGTCTCCACAGCTCGTGGGGGCCAAGGGGGAACCGCTCGATCCGAGCGCCCCGTTGCCGGCGCTCAACGCGGCCACCGGGATCTTCTCCGGCCCGATGCCCCCGACGGACCAGTTCGTGGCCAGTCTCGCCGCGTTCATTCCGCAGGTGCTGGCGGGCGGCCAGGTGGACGTAAAGATCGATTCGATCGTGCCGGGCTCGTCCGCGACACCGAACGTACCCAGTCCCGTGCCGGCGCTGTACTACGTGACGGGTGCCGGACCGACCGGTGCGGCCCAAGTGGTGATTCCGCTGCAGTTCGACTGCTGCGACGTCGACGCACCGTTCACGACGCGGTACGTCCCGGTGGTGAATTCGGACGCCAGCAAGGCGAGTGTCTTCGGCGGGGACGGCACGTTCTCGCTGTACTCCAGCCTGTCGATCCAGGCCCCGGGGACGTGGCGGGTCACGAGTTGGGGGCGTGGGAGCATCAACGGCGCCCCGGCCAACTCGGACTTCAACGGGCCACGCTGGTGGACCGGCGCCGCCAACGAGAATACGACCGATCCCAACGGCGTCATCTGCGCACCCGCCTCCGGCGGATGCGTGCTGGCGGATTTGAGTCGCAACGCCGGCGCGATATCGGGAGTGACGATCTTCCACCCGCAGTCGTACAGCACGGTGCCCAGCGCGCCGCAGCGCGATCTCGAGGGCGTGACCTCGAGCGTGACGCGGGCGGCCGACTTCCGGGTGGTGTGGGGCGCGAACGGCGCCATCGACACCGTGTTCGACGAGACCCACTTGGTGCCGGTGCCGTTCAGCCCCAAGATCCGGGCCTCGTGGGGCATCCTGAATGACTCGTCGTTTGTCTTGACGACTCAGGACACTACGACGGACGCGAACAACAACCTCCTGACGTGGTCCGACCCGTTCTGCGTGGACCCGATGCCGGCAGTGCTTCGCAGTGGCTGTCCTCTGGCACCAAGCGATTCGGCCGCGTTCCTCATGAACCATGCGAGGCTCTCACCGATCGCGCTCAAGTCGTCCAGCTTCGCCGGGACATCCAGTCTGACCGCGACGGGGAACGGCTTCATCTTCTACCTGAACGGCCATTTCTTCCTGATGCAGATGGCCGCGCTGCCGGCGGCTGGCACCGTCTGGCACGCACGGTTCTTCTCGGGCTCGATCACCGGTGCGGTGGGGAGTTACGAGTTCAGCGCCGCGCTCCGGCCGCCGGCGGTGCCCGGCCTGCGTGCCTCGTTTACGTTCACGGGCTCGACCTTGAACACGGCCGCGACGAACGATTCGCTGTTGCGGAACGTGCACACGGTGCCCGATCCCTACTACGTGACCGACGCGCTCGAGATCACGGCGAACTCGAAGATCCTCAAGTTCGTCAACGTGCCGGCGAGGTGTCTCATCCGGATCTACTCGCTGAGCGGCGTGCTGGTCCAGCTGCTCGCGATCGATGACCCCGGTGGCTCGGGTGAAGCCACCTGGAATCTGCGCAATCGCAACAACCAGTTCGTCGCCTCGGGAGTGTATTTCTATCAGGTCGAGACGCCGGACGGGAAGACCAAGGTGGGTCGGTTCACCATCGTCAACTTCGCGCCCTGAGGACACGGCCATGAACCTCAAGCACTGGCAGATGATCGTGTGCACGGTCGCCGTGGCGACGGGTGTGTCCGTCCCGGCGGTCGCGCAGAATCAAGGAACGCAGGACAACACCGCCTACGGCGGTGCCAGCGGCGAGTTCCTGCTGCTGGGCGCGGGCGCGCGCGGGGCCGCGTTAGGCGGTGCCTTCGGCGCGCTCTCGACGGATGTGACGGCGCTGTACTACAATCCGGCGGGCCTGTCGCAGCTGCTGCGGCCACAGGTCATGGTGTCCACGCTCAACTACGTGGCGAACACCAAGTATGCGTGGGGCGGGATCGCGTTCCCGCTCGCGGGTGGGACCCGGGCTATCGGGTTGAGCCTCGGCTCGTTCGGTTTCTCGGACCAGCCGATCTACACGCTGGAGAACCCCGACGGGGATGGGACGACGTACTCGGTGCGAGAGACGTTCCTGTCGGTCAGCGGAGCGCAGAACTTCTCCGATCGGTTCTCCGCCGGGGTCACACTCAAGATGATCAATGATCGACTCGGCACGGCCAGAGGTACGGCCTTTGCCGTGGACTTCGGCACCAGCTTTCACGCGACCGTCGGTGCCCGGCCGATTCGGGCATCGTTCGTGATCCAAAACCTCGGGTCGAACCTGAGTCACAACGGCCAGGACCTGACGGTCGGGGTCCAGCGTCAGCCACCGCTGGGGACGATTGCGGTTCCGCAGGAACCCCAGTCGGCGCGGCTGCGCACCACGGCCTGGACGCTCCCCGTACTGTTTCGCGTGGGCGTGGCGCTCGACGTGCTCGCCCAGGGGATGAACCGCGTGACCGTGCTCGGTGAGTTCAATCAGTCGAACAACAACAAACCCGCGGCCGGCGGCGGCCTCGAATGGGCCGTCACCAACATCGGCAACTCGGGCTTCTCGCTGGCCGCGCGCGGGAGCTACACGCTGCAGCCCGACAACCAGGTCGGCGACCTCAGCACCGGCGGACAGGCCACATCGCAGAAGAGCGGCTCGTTTACCAGCGATGGGCTGGCACTGGGCGGGGGGCTGACCTACAGCCGCGGGCACGCCCAAGTGGGCTTTGACTACGCGTATCGCAACATGGGCGCGTTGGGCGGAACGAATTTCTTGAGTTTCACCGTGGGCTGGTAAGGTTGGTGGGATTGGTTGTGTCGCACAACATGTGGTGGATCCTGGCGCTCGGGGCGCTCGCTCCGAGCGCCAGGTTGCAGTCGCAGCAGACGGGTACGCCGGGCTTGGAAGTGCGAGCGGCTCGGTTCTATCGCGCGGCGACGGGGCAGACCTTCATCGATGTCTTCGGGCGAGTGCCTCTCGTGATGGTTCAAGCGCTGCCATCGGGCGCGGGGGCCGTGAGCGCCGCATACCGCGTGACGTTCACGGTGCGGGACAGCAACCACCTCGCCCTGGTGACGCAGTCGTGGTCGCAGGTGGTTCCCGCGTCGTTGTTGTCTCTGCAGGGCAGCTCGACGGCCGAGCACATCACCTTCGCGGCGCAACCGGGGCGCTACACCGTCGAGATGTCGGTGAGCGATTCGGCGACGGGACGGGTGACCAGCACGACCGCGGACCTCACCGCCTATGGCACGGCGCCCGCGGCGTCCGATCTGCTGCTGGCGTCGGCGATGCGCCCGGGAACGGACGCGGATACAACGGTCGGCACCGGCGAGGTGCGAAAGGGCTCGACCATCCTCACGGCGTCAGGCGACGAGGTGCTCACACCGAGTCGAGCCCGGCTGGGCTGCTATCTCGAGCTGTACGCGGTTCGCGCCGAAACCGTGTCGGTGTCGATGCGCGTGATGCGGGAGGATTCGACCCAGGTGGTCGCCATCCCGGTGCGACCACTCCCGCTCGCTTCCGGAGGAGGGGTGTTGCAGGAGATGCTCGATTTGAGCGGCTTGCCGCCAGGGCACTATCGCCTCGTGGCCGCGGTGACGGGGAAGGACTCGGTCATCACGCGCAGCGCCGCCTTTCGGATGGCGGGCTTCGAAGCCGAGCGCAGCGCCGCCGCCGTCGCGCCCGACCGGGTTCGCGTGCCGTTCGACACGATGACGGAAACCGAGCTGGACGAGGCGTATGCGCCGCTGATCTACCTGATGCGCTCGGACGAGCAGGGGATCTACTCGTCGCTCACCCTGGAGGGAAAACGGTCCTACCTGCGGCGCTTCTGGGCGCAGCGCGAGCCGGCGTCGGGCACCGGGGCGATGCGGGCGTTCTACGCGCGGATCGAGGACGCGAATCGGCGCTTCCGCGAGGGCGGGGCATCCGAGATCCCGGGGTGGCGCACCGATCGAGGGCGGGTGTTCATTCGCTACGGCGAGCCGGATGAGACGATGCAACGGCCGCAGGCCGGCAATACCGATCCGTACGAGGTCTGGAAATACACCAGGGGACGAGCACTGAAATTCGTCTTCATGGATTTGACGCGTTTCGGGAATTACTCACTGATCTATACCAACGACCGGCACGAGAACAGTCGTCCAGACTGGGAGTCGCTGCTCGGCGCGGAAGCCTTGACGGACGTGGAGCGATTTTAGCTGTCCCAATGTGACTATCCAGCGAGGGTGACATGAACTCACGAACGTTTCGACGGTTTGGTGTCTTGACGGGGCTCGCGCTCGCCGGGTGTCATAAGGACCCCCTGGGCGGCCTCGATGGCACACCGAACACGGTGACCCTGAGCGCCGCGGTGCTCACGCTGAACAACGGCAGCTCGGGGTCCGTCACGGCGTCGGTCGTGGATGCGCGCTCCGTGCCGCTGACCGAGGGGGTGACGTTTGCCACCCGCAACGCGGCCATCGCGAGCGTCAGCGTGGACACGTCCTACCACCCGGTCCCGCTCACGTCCGCCCGTGTCGTGGTCCAAGCGACGGGCCTGGGGGTCACCTACATCGTGGCGACCGGTGCGGGGCTGCTCGACTCGGCACGCGTCCAGGTGTTGCCGGTGAACTTCAATGGGGCGCTGTCGAGCACGACGCCCAAAGGCGGCTCGATCCTGACGGTCGCCGGAACCACGCTGCTGAAGTTCAACCCGGCCACCGTGAGTGTGAGCTTCCCGTCGCGCGGTGCCGCGAACATCGTGTCGAAGAGCGCGGATACGGTGCGGGTGATCGTGCCCTACGGGTCCGCGCCGGGACCCCTGACCATCAGCGGCGTCGCCCTCACGTACCTGCCGGGTGTGGCGGTGAGTCTGAACACCGCGTCGAGCGTTACGGTGACGGGTGACTTCTGGGCGGGGGATAGCTCGTGGCAAACCGCGCCGGATATCGCAACGCTCCTCCCGGCCGACGGCGCGTCCAACTTCTTCATCACGACCACGGGTCGGCCCAACGCCGCGAAGTGCCCGGAGGTGGCGCTGGGATTCGGGTCGACCGGACCCTGCATGATGTTCCACTTCAGCCTGGCCGACACGGCCACCTACAGCTTCAGCGTGGATTGGCAGGGTGGAGCGAGCTCGCCCGACATCGATGTCTACGCCTGCTCCGATAGCACGGTCGCGAATTTCGGCGCGGCCTGCTTCGAGGACGGCGGTGGCGGCGCCACCGGCGCCAAGCCCCAAGAGATCAACTCGTTCACGTTCCCGGCCGGCGAGCACTGGTTCGTGATCGAGATCTTCGGCGGCGGATCGTCCGACAACATCATCGTGACGATGACCCGACCGTAGCGCGGCTCGGATCTCGCGTACCAGAGGCCCCGCAGGTGCGGGGCCTCTGTCATTTGCGGGTGGGCGTCGCGGTGAAGACCAGCGCCGCCCAGAGCGCCGTCCCGACGGCGACATGCGCGGCCTGCAGCGGCGGCGGCACCGTGAGCAACACCATCGCCGCAGCGACCCCCAGCTGGATCACCACGAGCCCGAGTGCCACCGCCGGGCCGGGCCGGCGCGCGCGGATCGCCCAGAGGAGCAGATAGAAGAACAGCCCGTACGCGAGCAGCCGGTGCGTCCACTGGATGTGCTGGAGGTAGCTCCCGGCCGGGAAGAGCTGTCCGTTGCAGAGTGGGAATCCCACGCACGCCGTGGCGGCGCCGAGATTCGCCGTCAAGCCGCCGAACAGCACCGTCACGAAGCCGAGTACGGCGGCTCCCAACCCCGGGCGCATGCCCGGGGTGTGCGATGGCCGGGCCAGCCGCCCGCGGGCGGCGACGATCAGTGTCGCCAGCAGTGCCATCGCCGTGCCCAGATGCAGGATGATCGTCCAGGGAGGCAGCTGCAGCTTCACCGTGACGGCGCCGAGCAGCACCTGGACCACGAGCAGCCCGAGCGCTACGTACCCAGCGGTACCGGGCACCGCCCGCTCCCCGCCCGTGTCCTTTGGGGTCCCTGGTCCGCGACGTTCCCACCACGTGGCTCCTGCCAGCAGCACCACCAGCGTCGAGACGACAGCCGCCACCAGCCGGTGGTTCCATTCGATCAGGGTCTTGATGTCGGCGAACGAGGGAAAGAAGCGGCCGTGGCACACCGGCCAGTCATCACCGCAGCCCAGTCCCGCGCCCGTAATACGGACGACCGCACCGAGCACGATGAGCAGGTAGACGGCGACGGCAGCGGACCAGGCGAGAATGCGGATGCGTCGTGTCATGGGACAGGAAATGTATATTCCCCGGCGCATGAGCACTCCACGCGATCCATTTGGTGAGCGGCTGCCTCGTCGGCTGGGCTTGTGGAGCGCGGTGGCGGTCGCCGTCGGGTCGACCATCGGCAGCGGCATCTTCCGCACCCCCGCCACGGTGGCCGCCCGCGTCGAGGATGTGGGGCTGTTCCTGGGCGTCTGGGTCGTCGGCGGGATCGTGGCGCTGTGCGGCGCCCTCACCTACGCCGAGCTGGCCGCCAGTTATCCGCGTTCCGGAGGGATCTACGTCTTCATCCGCGAAGGGTTCGGGCCGCTGCCCGCTTTCCTTTTCGGGTGGGCCGAGCTGCTCGTCATCCGGCCGGGCGCCTTCGGGGCCATCTCCATTACGGCCTCGGCGTACACGCTGCGCCTCGTGGGAGTGGATCCTGCGGCTCCGGTGGCCGGCCTGCCGCTGCATGCGGAGCAGCTGCTCGCCGCCGGGTACGTCGCCGTCGTGGCCGCGGTGAACTATCGCGGCATCCACCGCGGGGCCTTGCTGCAGAATCTCTCGACCGCATTCAAGGTCGCGGCCTTGCTGGCGTTGATCGTCCTGGGGTTTCTGTTGGGGGGCGGTGCGACGGTGGCTGGGGATTCGGGAACCCGGGCGTTGGTCGGGCTGTCCCCCGTCCTCCTCGCCCTGGTCTCGATCCTGTGGGCCTATGACGGCTGGGC
>Ga0153915_10002749_pt1 | contig 16035 bp, 13 predicted proteins | sample Opewatmetagenome_2_FD_107003 | JGI IMG/M metagenome (GOLD analysis project Ga0153915, IMG submission 107003) | Freshwater wetland microbial communities from Ohio, USA - Open water 3 Core 3 Depth 3 metaG | ecosystem: Environmental > Aquatic > Freshwater > Wetlands | place: USA: Ohio, Lake Erie...
ACCTGAAGGCCATGCTGAGTTTCGATCTGCTCGCCGAGCCATTCGATTGCTTCTGCGAAACCAAGTTCATAGAGAATAGAAGGGCTGAGCTCTGTGATCAGCGACCGTGTCTGGCGAATGGACTGACTGATCAGATCCTGGATTTGATCAAGGATCATCGTGAATCCATACTTTAAAGAGAATTCCTGAAGGGAGTCTAATTTGATTTTGGTCAGGGCCAGTGTTTGTCCGATATTGTCGTGGAGATCAATAGAAATTTGACGCCGTTCCCGCTCTTCCGTCATGACAAGCTCCGCCGCAAGCGATCTGAGCTGTTCATTGATATCCATGAGCTTTTTTTCCGCCTCAACCCACTGGGAGATATCAACCATGGTTCCCTCAATCATTATAAAACCATCCTTATATGTGCGAGCATTTGCATTCAGCAGGACCCATATATGTTGCCCGTCCCTCCGCTTGAGGATGAGATGATAATTTTTCAGAATTTTCTTTTTTAGGAGTACATCCAAGTAAGTTCTTAAATCATGGTCGGAAATAAACATATCTTTTATAGTGAGGTTTATCGCTTCCTCCCGCCTGTCATATCCGAGCATCCTTGCATGGGCATCGTTGCAGTCGATACGCCGGACATCTCTCGTGGACGGATTATAAATGGTGCGGAAAGTTCCGGCGACGCTGTTTTGAAAGAATTGGCGGTATAGAGTTTCCGATTCCTTTTCAACACGCTTTCGCTCCTTACGTTCCTCAACCTCCTGCAGAGCCCGTGAAACAGCGGGTCCCAGGCGTGCTAATCTATCTTTCAAGACATAATCCGTTGCGCCTTTTTTCAACAGTTCGATTGCCATTTCTTCACCCAAGGCGCCGGAGACAAAGATAAAGGGGGTATCAGGACACTTTTCCACCGCAATTTTTAGCGCCGACAGACCGTCAAATGAAGGCAGTGAATAATCAGAAAGGATAATATCAGAATCAAATTCAGCGAGTGCATTGAAGAAGGCCGCCTTTGTTGCGACATGCTTTGACACAAAAGCCAGACCTGACTCTTCGAGTTCTTCTATCATTAATTCAGCATCTGCAGGTATGTCTTCAAGGATCAATATTCTTAATTCTTCGCTCATAAACAACCTCAGCTCTCCCCATGATATTCAATAGTCTCTTCTGTACCCACAGGGACCCGTTATTTTAATACTTTGGATTAAGTGTTGAATCAATAAGGTTTATATTGTAGGATAATGGTAGGTAAAAACTACTCATAAGGAAAAAGAATCTTGCGTTCGCTGCCAAGTGTTTGCCTTTGCAGAGTTTCGGAAAAAAGCGCAGCCCAACGAGGGCGGCGATAAGACCGATGATAACCATGATGACAAGAATTTAGTGAAAATTTCCTGTTGACAGATGTTTGCGGCCATTATACCCTGATGTAGCTGTATTAATATTTACAGATATGGGGTATAACTATGCGGGGCTTAAGCCCTGGTATCGCCGCCAGGTTCAGGAGACAGGATATTCCTTGCAGTTTCTGATTAAGTGCTGTGATTGTATATGAGCAAAGAAACAAAAAATAAACCGGAAAAATCCCCGTTTGATTTTATTGTCCCCAAAATCCCGTTCCTGGCCTGCCTTTCCGAGACGGAGATAGCAGCATTAAAAAACTTCGTTGTGGAAAAACACTTCAAGAAAAATCAGGTTATTCTGTTTGAAGAAGACACACCCAATTACCTCTATTTTGTGTATTCCGGTAAAGTAAAGGCCATACAGCTCAGCGCCGATGGGCATGAGAGGATTCTCGCCATTCGTAAAAAAGGTGATTTCTTCGGTGAAATGGCCATACTCGATGGGATGACTGTGCCCGCCACAGTAGTAGCCATTGAAGATGCGACGGTCGCCTTTATCTCCAAACGAGATTTTGAGTCGCATCTATTGCAGAACAGGAAGGCTCTTATGGAGATCATTTCCATGCTCTGCACGAGATTGAGAGAGGCATGGTTAATGATCAAGGTGTTAAGCTTTGATGACGCTGAGCAGCGAATTAGAGTGGTGCTGAAGAATATCGGCGATCAGTTCGGAGTGCAAGATCCACGAGGAACCATCATCAATTTAAAACTTACGCACAAGGATATTGCAGAACTTGCAAATACGGCGAGGGAAACGGTAACCCGCTCGATCAGTCGGTTTGTTCAATCGGAGGAGATTGAAATACTGGAAAGCAAGTATATCCTTCTTAAACCCGCCTTTCTCAAAAAAATTGATCTTTAGGAGCTATCACGGAATAACTGTTGCTGCGCTTTCAAGTCCCCCGGTTTGAGCATCGCGTATGCGAACTGCATCACCGGTGTGGGCACATTGTGCTCGGCGCCCAAGCGCACGACCACGCCAATCATTGATTCCAGTTCGGAGGGTTTTCCGGATTCCACATCGCGCTGCATCGATGGCTTTATGCCCGGCTCACTGCTGTCAATGAAGGCAAGAGTTTTGTTGATTACGTCTTCATCCAGATTTACACCTTGGGCCTTCGCCACCGCTGCTACTTCGCCGATGGCTTCTGTCAGCGCGGTCCGTGCTTCCGGCACATTACGGTACTCGCCGAAGGTCACACGCGTCAGGCTTCCCATAGCCATGACAGGCGCGATAAACACAAATTTTGTCCATAGGACTTTTAAAATAGCATCGCTTACTTCAACCGTTGCTCCGGTTGCGCGCAACACATCATAAACGGTTTTAAGGCGCGGCGTCGACCGGCCGTTAAGTTCACCCATTGCGATGCGGCGGAACTTGCTGTACTGCCCGATTACCCCCGGCGCTTCAATCGCTGCAGAGAGCCACGTCACGCCTCCCAGCATATGTTCCATTCCCACAACCCGGCCGATGCGGTCTGCTGCGTCTATGCCGTTCTGGAGCGAAACTACCACGGTGTCCTTACCGACCATAGGTTTGATTGCCTGTGCCGCTTCGTCGGTCTGATACGTTTTGGTGGTAAAGAGTACAACGTCCACTGGTCCTATCTCAGACGGTGTATCCGTCGCCTTCGCCGGTGAGACAATAAAATCGCCGTGGACACTTTTCACTTGCAGACCCTTCTCTCGAATGGCCTGAAGATGCGCCCCGCGCGCGATGAAGACCACATCCTGCCCGGTCTGTGCAAGCAGGCATCCATAATATCCCCCGACTCCGCCTGTTCCCATAATTGCGATTTTCATATGCACCTATTTTAAATGTTTCTGTAATCGTTAATCGGTTTGCGAGGACAGACGAGACGCCTGTCCTACGGTTTCTTTATGTTATATCCATACAATTTCTGACATTGTTAAAATGAACAATGAATATATTTTATCAACCAACGGCGCTCAGATTTTCAATAACCTTAAAATATTCTTGCACACGATATTTTCGAAATCCTCTTTTCCCAGGTTTAACCGGATTACTTCCTGAAGTTCATTGCCGGGTGTACCGAAGGGAAAATCACTGCCGAAGAGGAGCCTTTCACTTCCGTACTTGTTTAAGAATTCAGTGATATCCCCTTCTGTGGCCAGGGCAGTATCGGCGTAGATGGTTTCATCGTCCCAGATCCCGGATTTTAATAATTTGGGAAAGCCTCCGTTCAATCCCCCCATGTGGGGTATGATGATGGGGGTTCTGCCATGGACCCTCTTTATGAAATACTGGGTGTTTTCGAAAGATTCTTCCAGGATGACGGGGAGATTCAGACGGTAGACCTCCTGCAGGAATGCCTCGCAGAGGGGATCATCGTAATGATAGACCGGTTCATGCTCGTGGCGATGCCACTTGATTGCCTTGTAACCTTTTTTCAGCTCAGCTTTCCGGAAATCGTTCCATACAAAGTAATAGGAAAAGATATTATCATTTGTCTCCTGAATGTCGAGGAGATATTCGTTAGCCCGTTGTCTGCAGTTTACCCAGACGGCATTATCTTCGAAGTCATAATTATAACGGTCGTAAATATCCTCGACAGGTGCAAAAAGGCATGCGCCCTGTATTCCCGCCGCATCCAGATATTTTGTAATGACGGCAACCGGCAGATTAACATTCTGTATACCGCAGTGCATATGTGAATCGATAATTTTCGTATTCATCATTCTCCCATGTACCTCACGCGTGTCATGCCGGACTTGATCCGGCGCAAGAAAAAACCCCGGCCTCATGTTGATTGTGAGGAACGGGGTTTCACAAAACATTGAATAAGTACTAATGATAGATCGAACTATTACTTCTTTTTTGCTTTCGCTGCAGGCTTTTTCCCCGCCTTCTTCACGGCAGCTTTCGCTTTGGTGGCATTCTTCGCAGCTTTTGCAGCGGCAGATTTAGCAGTGGTCTTGGCTACTGCTTTCAGCTTTTTTGCTTTATCGGCTGCCGCCTTTCCCTTCACCATTGGCTTCTTCTTGCAGCAAATGATTTCGCCCACGGCGCAGCCGCACGACTCATCGACAACGACAACGAGACCGCACACTTCACACGTCAATACCTCTCCTTTTTTTAACTTTGCCATGCTCCCTTCCCTCCTGAAAATATTATTTCACCCGGCCTCTGTGAAACTTGCACAGTAACCACATACAGATTCTTCTACATGACATCCAATGTTTTTTCAAGTGATTATGCGATATTTTATTGTTTTTTTAAAAATTATCTCTTTTGCGGATATAATTTTTTGCAGATGAACTGAGGGTATCCGGTTTTTATTGTTATATGTTATGAAGGAAATCTCTGATGATTGCGGTAATTTTTGCCGGTTGTTCCATGGGGATTAGATGCCCGGCGTCCGAGACAATTACGTGAGAGGCTTTTGGCAACACAGCAACAGTACGTTCGAGGTCGATATAGTTTTTGCTGTCCGTCGTTTCTCCTTCGATGACAAGGACAGGGCAGGAAACCTTTGGGAGGAGCGGCCATATGTTGTATTGCACGCCGCCGAGAAACAGGGCGGCCTCCGTTCGAGGGGAACAGACTAATTCAAGTCCGCCCCCCTTTCCCTCTTTCATTCCATACGTAATATAGAGTTTCAGCATTTCCTCGGTCCAGTTCGCAAAGAGTGATTTTGATCGGAGATAGCCCATTGCCTCAGATGGACTCTTCCAGTGATTTTTTCGTTTCAACGCTTTGGAAGCCAGAGGATGCTCTTTGGCACTGATGCGGGCGCGGTAAAAATCCTCGTGCAGGAAAATAGGTTCTATCAGGATCATGCCTTTGGCTTTTACGCCGTGGAGGACATTCGCCAACGTGGAAACTGTTGCCCCCATGGAATGTCCCACCAGGAATGGATTATCGATATTATTCCTGGCGCAGAAAACAGCAATATCCCGTGCGACAGTAGCCCAGTAGAGACCGCCCTTTTCAGGATCTGCTTTCCGGTAGTCGCAGATGTAAGGGGCGATGATCCTGAATGATGGAGATAATTCTCTGGCAATAGGGTGCCATAACCAGGGCAGGAATCCCGTTGCGTGCAGCATGATCACGGTTGGCCCTTGACTGTCATATAAGAGATACGGCAGCTCGACGTCACCAATATCTTGCTTCATGAACAAAGGCTTTACAGTGTTATCTATGCCGGTTGTCATATCAATGTATCGTTCCTTTCGTTCCGATCATTCCGAGTAACTGACGACGTGCCTTACATTCCCCTCCTTTGATGGGAGAGGGTTCCGGTGGAACGGAATTATTTTCCGAGCCGGGCATACATAAATGCCGAGAGAATGTAGAGCACTACAGCTATCACAATAATAGATTTAAAGCCACACCCTATGGCAATCAACACCGCTGCCGAACTGCCTATCACAGAGAAGAAACCGTTTATGCTCCACGCCCAGGGGATGAACACTTCCCTTTCTGCGGTGAATGTGCTGAGTCCTGTGGGGAAGGGGATGCCCATAGGAATGGCAAGGGGTGCAATGAGTACGCTGCATGAAATCATTCTAAGCCACATGGGAAAACCGGAGATGACATGCTGGAGCCACCGGTCGGCAATGAGGAAAATGACACCGGCAATACCGATAATCAGTACAGACCAGATTAATGATTTTGATTTCAAGGGACTTACTTTTCCTGCAATCAAACTTCCTATCCCTGAATACATGAGGAATGAACCGATCACTATACTTGCGGAAAATACCGGGTCGTAAAGGTAACGTATGAATTGCTGCAGGAGGGATATTTCTAACAGCATATAGGCCATTCCTAAAGAGCCGAAATACACGAGAACAGATATGAGTCCCTTTCGGGAGGGAAGAGTAAACAATATGGGGGCCAGAATAAAGATCATACCCAGAAGAAAAAGGATGCATCCGGTTATCAATACCAGAATATATCCCCAATCCATGAAAGGAATCAAGGCGCGGTTGGATGAGCTGAGATATTCCTTTAACATGTCCATTTTAAAAAAATGTGAAAAGAAAGGCCTGTCATCTATGGCCGGCTTTACATAAAAAGGATACGCTTCATAGAATCTATCTCTGTCTTGTGATAAAAGACTCATTGCTGCGTGATAAAAAAAGTCATCTTCCAGTATATTAAACGTATTCGTTTCTTTTTCATCAACACCCGGGAAATAGGAAATATCGAAAAGGCGGTTTTTGCAGAATTCCCTCATGGCGAGGATATCCTTGTGTTGAAAGGGACCGTTTTTTACCAGAATCGTGGCGGTCTGCCAGCTCCTGATCATGACAATCGATTGATCGGGGGTTGTTTTTCCCTGCCTTTTAAGGGCCTCAATAGCCATGGCGAGAAGCTTGATAGTATCCCGTGGCGGGTTTTTAATCCAGGTGGAGATGGAGAGTATCCCCCCCGGTGTGAGACGGTCCAGACATAACGTAAGCGCCTCTGTCGTAAAAAGATAGTTTTCATTAAGGGAGTAAACTCCTGCGGAAGCAGTACCCATAGACTCGAGCAGGCTGATCTGGACGAGATCAAAACGTTCTTGAGTTTTTTGCAGAAATCCCCTCCCATCTTCGATAAGAACGCGGGTATTGCCGGAGTTATATATATTGCCGCTGAATGTACCGTAAGGTCCCTGCATCAGATGAACAATATCACTGTTCATTTCCACAACGGAGATGCTCTTCGCCGCATGGTAGCGGGCGTTGAGTATTTCCGTTCCGGAGCCGCCGCCGATGATCACCACCTCGGGATGATCCAAAAGCTTGTAAGCGAGCGAGTTGGTCCGGTAATCCATAAACAGAACGTCATTTACATTACCGGTAAACTCATTGATGGCGCCGACAGTATTTCCATCCAGAAAGAGACCCTTCTGCCGCGGCAACGGGTATGGACAGTTTAAACTCAGGTCGGGGAGATAATGATAGGCAGGGCTGGAAAGTACCGTAGCCAGGCCGAGGGGGCCAAAGACTTCCATTTCTTTTTTTGCGCCCGTGAGATTTTCGGCCTGAGAGAGATCTTTGAAATTGCTCATCGGGAGCGGTAAAAAACGGAATAAAAAAACATAAAGGATTATCAAAGCAATCCCTGCGGCGCAGGTAATTCCCTGCCGGGTGCGGCTTGTACTTCCACCCAGGGCTGCACAAATTGCAATCAGCGAAATGATACACATGATTTCATAGGGACTGACATGGAAAAAGAAAAGAAAGACGATCACGCTTCCCAGACCGGAACCTGTGAGGTTGGCGAAGTATATTTGATGAATGTGATCAGACGCGGCGACAAAACAGATCCCGATGCACAGCGCGCCTAAGAAAAAAGGAACGAAGATGGCAAGGCTTAAGGTAAGAAGATGCATGATTTCTTGTGTGTGCCATATAATCATCAGTGGATTGAATGCAATGAGCCGGTTCAAATAGATATTCACCCAGATCGACAGTACAAGAAAGAGAGGACAGATAAAAAGGACGAGGGGCAAACGATTTTTCAATCGCTCTTGAAAAAGAACAATACACGTGCCGCTCGCCCCGAAGCCAAGGAGGGCGATGCTGATGATGAGATACGCGAAATGGTACCAGTACTGAATGGAGAACATCTTGACCAGGAGGAGCTGGTAGGAAATGAGGGCGGCAGATACCAGGAAGACGGAAATCTGAATGCGCGTTACTGTGAGGGAGGAGGCCATATATCAATCGTGCGTGCCGGTCAGGGGGACGAAACGTACCGGTATCAAGTTTCTGGTAGTTATCGTGCCGTCCTTGTCCTTATTGATCAGAATCAGATTCTGCACCATGAAAGAACCGCCCACCGGTATGACCATTCTGCCGTTGTTTTTCAATTGCTCCAGGAGGGGCGGAGGAATATGACCGGCCGCTGCGGTGACGATGATAGCGTCAAAAGGGGCATATTTATTCCAGCCGTAATAGCCGTCACCAATACCGACTTCCACGTTATGATAACCCAAATCTTTCAGGCGGACTGCGGCGGAATTCGCCAGATCTGGAATGATCTCAATGGAGTAAACCCGTTTGACGATAGGGGAGAGGATTGCCGCCTGGTAGCCCGATCCTGTACCGATTTCCAAAACCGTACTGGTCTTATTCAGATTCAGTACTTCTGTCATGTACGCCACAATGTACGGCTGGGATATGGTTTGTCCATATCCGATGGGCAGCGGATTATCATCATAGGCTCTCGTGAGATATTTATTCGGAACGAATTTATGGCGAGGAACAGACATCATCGCACTGATTACACGACGGTCAGTTACACCTCTTTCTACGATCTGGTTTTTCACCATCGAGGTTCTCTCGCCGAGATACTCAGTGTCATCAACCTGTGCGGCAAAGGCCACGGGGCAGATAGACTGGATCGATAAAATGATAATGGCGACGAGTGCAGCCAGACAACCAAGGAGGATCTTAGCGGTCTTTTTGGTCAATACCCTTGTCATTTACTATCAGTCTCATTTTCGATATTGTCATTGCATAATACTAAGTTAGTGCTTTATTACAGACAACAACAGAGAAGAAATTTGACCTCAATAGAGAATGCGATAGATACTGCGTCCGTGGTAATGACAGCATGGGTGATACAGGAACTGAATCAAAAAACAAATACAGCGGCGGCGACGACGGTAGTGTAACCTCCATTTCTCACAATAGCAGACTGGGTCACATTGCGAGTTCTGACTATCTTGCCGCTGATTTTAAAGATCTCTTTCTTCTCGTCCCAGCTTTCATCGACATTGAAATCAATACCCAGAGTGGATGCCAGCATAGCGGCGGCAAGATCTTCGGCATAGTCCCCGGCCTGCTTTTCCGTTTGACCGAAAGCATGATGTTCGCTGATATACCCATACGACGATTTATTCGCCGGGACGGCGCAACCGACAGAAGCAGCCAGAAGTCGCTTGGGTTCATTACTGCAGCAGCGGCTCAAGACGCAGAAGGTCATTCCACCGGTCACGAGGTCTTTCATCCCCTGGATTTTCGAGATCATTTTGCAGCGCGGCGGGAAGATACTCGATACCTGGACAAGGTTGAATTTTTCTATTCCCGCATCTCTCAGGGCGCGCTCAAATGAATGGAGTTCATCTTTATGGGTGCCGACACCTTTTGTAAAAAAAATTTTTGTGGGAACAAAATATTTCATGTCTCCACCTCCCTAAAAAAAATCATTGTCCCCATATCTCCAATGAGAGCCGCCACGGTATCGTTATAGTACTTTCAGAACAGATAACAGTTACAGGACAAGCAACAGCTATTGGTCGTCTCATTATCAGCTTGTTGGTTCTATGTCAATGAAACCTTTGAAAGAAGTCCCGCTTGGAGGTGTGACACCCTCAGAATCAAAGAATGATTCTTGATTTCATGCATTTATGCGTTTGCTCTTGGAAAATCTTGAGAGCTTTGAAAGATTATCAACGCTCTCAGACAATCATTTTGTCGATTCTTTTTTCAGCGTTACAAAGAAGGTTGTTTCTCCTCTCTTGATTAAAAGTAAAATTGTTCCCTCCTGAGAATTTTTCGTAATTTCTCTCAGAAAGTCATCCAGGGAGGAAATTTTTACTTTGTTTATCTGGAGAATAACATCCTGCGTTTTCAATCCGGCATCATCGGCAGGACCGCCCTCCTGTACCTGTGTGATAATAACGCCGGATTTATCAGAAAGTCCGAAATGTCCGGCCATCTCGGGAGTAATTTCCTGAACTGTCATGCCGTAGTGCTCGCCGAATTTGCCTTTGCGGGCAATCTCTTTCTCTCCTTTTCGTTCGCCGATGATTACCTCAAACCCCTTTGTTTGGCCTTCACGGAGAACTTTCACAGTAACCTTTTCTCCTGACTTCAGAGCGGCAACGATTCTCAGCAATTCATGGGAGTCCTGAATTTGCTTTCCATCGATTTCTATAATGATGTCACCGGTCTTTATGCCAGCCTTGTCGGCAGGATCGCCTTCAAAGACCTGGCCAACAAGGACACCTTTGACATTTTTCAGCTTCATATTTTCGGCAATATCATCGGTGATATCCTGTATGGAAATCCCTAACCAGCCGCGGCTTACACTACCCTTTGATTTGAGGTCAGCGAGAATACCTTTTGCCGTATTAATAGGAATGGCAAAACCGATCCCATGTGCCTGAGCAACAATCGCCGTATTGATGCCGACAACTGCACCCTCGTAGTTGAAAAGAGGACCGCCACTGTTGCCGGGATTTATGGAAGCATCCGTTTGAATGAAATTATCATACGGCCCTGAACCGATAACACGTCCCTTGGCGCTGACAATTCCCGCGGTAACTGTTTGTTCCAGACCAAAGGGGTTGCCTATGGCAAAAATTGATTCACCTATCCGTAATTTATCGGAATCGCCAAACTTCACCACAGGCAGGCTGTTTTCGGGATTTATTTTTATCAGGGCGATATCGGTAGTGGGATCTTTACCCTTGATTTCCGCATCGTATTCTTTACCGGTAGCAAGCTTAACCTTGATCTTAGTGGCCTTCTCCACAACGTGATTATTGGTGAAGATATAACCATCGCGGGAAATGATGAATCCTGATCCGAGACTCTGTTGTTTAAATTCTTTTTCCGGTGCATCTTGAAAAAATCTTCTGAAAAAGTCATCTTCGCCGAAAAATTTCGGGAAAGGCATGCGTCTTCCGAAAGGATAACCCTGTCGACCTTTAATAATGGTCGTGGTGCTGATATTTACGACAGCGGGACTCAATTTTTCCACCAGGTCAGCAAGAGATGCCGGCGCTCCCGCCACATTCCCCGCGGGAGATGCAAATGCGTTATCCACGCTCAATTCCTGGGTGGAAAATGTAAAATGTGCCGGATACATAGAAAGGAGCAGAACCACAAAAACAATCACATAAAAGAATATTTTAGGTCTCTTTACCATGCTTATTTATTGAACCTCCCTGCAAAAAATTCTTGATAATTGTGAAACGAAACACCATGACCGGTAAATAAATACAAACTGGGGGACTGTGTCCCCCAGTTGTACTTGCCATAAATAATGGTGAATCATGTACCTTGAACGGATATTTCTCCCATTTCACTCTCAGGCCGATCACCTATCGGCCTTCACACGCCTCAAGTGCCTCCGTAGCCGATTGTGACTTTTTCTCCCTCCACAATAACGGGAACTTGTCGCACACCGCCGGAGAGCTTGAGCATCTCCTGTAATTTCGATTTATCGGTGTTTACATCTATGTACTGTGCCTTTTTTCCATACGCCGACCTGGCTTGATCTGTGTACGGTCATCCCGCTTTGCCGTAAATGATAATCTCGTCCGCCATTATCCTTCCTCCTTCGTTACATCTCAGTCAAAGTAGAAAGTCCCCGTTCACCAACGAGAATGATCTCCGTATGGGTGAGGCGGGTGGCAATTACTTTTGCAGTCGAATGCATGAATTTGAATCCCAGGGCTTTGTCTGCATTGAGGATATCTCTCAATTTCGCACCGTCAAAGGCAAGCAGTTTCGATTCGTCGATACATCGGGCGCCCAAGGTGTAAAGGTAGGGTTCAACAACTGCCGACCATCCCATAGCTTCACCCTTCGTGACAATATCCACGGTGACCTGCATCGGGGGCCTGTGTGGTCCTACATACGTATCCAAAACCATCAGGACCTTTCCCTCTTCCAGCAGGAAGAGTTTTTTTGCCGGATCCCCCTTTTTCCATACCTGGACACCGGCTTTATAAGTATCTTCCGTGGCAACAGCCGCAAATTTCTTTAACTCTTCATCACTAAATCCTTTAAAAAACGCGTATTGCTTCAAGAGATCTACCGATACCATGTGTCAATCCCTCCTTTCTGAAAAAAAGATAAAGGTTTTGGTGTTTTTGCCCTTTTGCCGCCACTTTGTTTATATGATATCAATCTTTTATGGTTAATGCCATAAAAATCATGTTCAGGAAGATTTTGCTAAGATATCCTGAAAGGGTATATAAAAGTATTGCGCTTGTAATAAAAAATGCCTAAAATGACAATAACGTATGCATAGTTATGGAATGATGCACTCAGGAGTGTTCAAGTAATGGTAAATGCTTTCGCTGTTTTTCCCTTGTCAAGAAAAAGATCGTATATACAATGGCAGTATAAATTCCTTACGCTTGTCTTTGTTCTTCTTTTGTGCGGATGCGTGAGTGTTCCTGAGACGATCAGGGATATACAGGATCTCAAACAGGACCACATGTCATACATCGATAAATCTTCTGCCGATCGCGAACTTATCACTGCGGATGACCAAAAAAAGATGGATGCTCATTATAACTCCCTGTATTTTGAGCCGTGGCATCGGGAAAAGCCTTATTATCAGATAGACATCGTCGAGAGAGGATTCAAAAAATACAGAAAGAATTTAGGGTATGGTGAAAATGGAAGAAAACATAGGAAATCATGGATGAAAGCGTTAACTGCCAACGCTAATCTGGAAAATTATCCCAATAGCGGTGTTATCGCCATTACCATCGACAATGCAGATTTACGACTTCTGCCCACTCATAAGCCCCGCTTTTTTGATCCAAGCTATTCACATATCGGATATCCTTTCGATACTCTCCAAGAGGCCTCAATTGCCCCCAATACCCCCATTTTTATATCCCATATGACAAAGGATAAGACTTGGGTTTTAGCTGAAACACCCTATGCCGTAGGGTGGATGTCCGCAAGGGATATCGCCACTGTGGATGGCGATTTCATAAAGGCATGGGAAGCGGGCCAGTACGCGGTTTTTATAAAGGATAAAGTCCCTCTCTATGATGCAGACGGCCGTTATCTTTTTAAGGCGCCATTGGGTGCGATGTTTCCGAAAATCGAGGAAGACGCGAAAAACATGACGCTGCTGGTGGCGGTGATGGATAAAAACGGCAAGGCATGTATTAAAACCGCGGTAGTAACAAAAGAAGCGGCAACTGCAAAACCCTTGAAATTGACTAAATTAAATATTGCGAAACTGGCCAACGAGCTGATCAATGAACCTTACGGCTGGGGGGGCTTGTATCAGAACAGGGACTGTTCAGCCCTGATCAAGGATATGTTTGCTCCTTTCGGTCTCTGGCTGCCAAGGCATTCTGCCGACCAGGCAAAGGAGGGAGGCACATTCACGGACCTTCAGAACCTTTCTCCGTCAGAGAAAGAATCGATGATCATAAAGCAAGGGATACCGTATCTTTCCTTACTATGGCGTAGAGGGCATATTATGCTTTACATAGGAAATGATCAGGGGAAGCCCCTCGTCTTCCACAATCTGTGGGGGATCAGAACAAGGGATTTGCTGGGCAGGGAAGGCAGAAGGGTAGTCGGCCATGCAGCAATCACAACATTAAATCCGGGAATAGAATTCCGGAATGATGATACTCCCGAAAGCAATTATGTGAATGGCATTCTGGGTATGACCTTATTAGTAAATCCTAAAAAAGCGGAAGTATTGAAACAATGAGAGGTGTTTAAAATGAGCGGTCTTAATGCTATTTTTTCGCCCGAATCCGTGGCCATTGTGGGCGCCTCGAACACACCGGGAAAGGTAGGGCATGATATTTTTGCCAACATCTTGTGCGGCCACTATCAGGGTACACTGTATCCGGTCAATCCCAAGGCCCGGTCGATTCTCAGTGTTAAGGCGTACCCTTCGATCATGGAAATACCCGATAGTATCGATCTTGCGATCATCATTCTCCCTCCCGCAGCTTCTCTTGCGGCGATAGAGGAGGGCATAAAGAAAGGGATAAAAGGATTTGTCATTGTTTCCGCTGGTTTCCGGGAGGTCGGAGGAGAAGGACTGGAAATCGAGAACAGGATAGTTGCTATATGTAAAGAAGCAGGGGTTCGACTTGTGGGTCCAAACTGCCTCGGTGTGATTAATCCCATTCCTGTGGTCAGTTTAAATGCCAGTTTCTCCCCGCGTATGCCCTCTCCCGGCAATATCTCCTTTATTTCCCAGAGCGGCGCGCTCTGTACCGCAGTCCTCGATTTTGCCGCAGACAGGGAAATCGGTTTTTCCAAGTTCATCTCCATAGGCAACAAGGCGGATGTGGACGAGCTGGATCTTTTGAAGTTCTTTCATGAGGACCCTGATACGTCGGTGATCATGCTTTATATAGAGGAACTGCGCAAGGGCGCCGAATTCATAACAGCCGTAAAAGAGATTACTTCCGGGGCAAGACCGACACCGGTTTTGGCCATAAAGTCGGGAAGGACAAAAGCAGGCGCCATGGCGGCGGCTTCTCATACAGGCGCGTTAGCAGGAAGGGACGCGGTATACGATGCGATCTTCAAGCAGGCGGGCATCATCCGTGCTGAATCTGTTGACGAGCTTTTTGATTACGCGAATGTTTTTTCCTACAAGCAGGAGAGCAAGCTGGGGAAACGGACCAGAATACTGCCGAGAGGAAATCGAGTCGCCATTGTTACCAACGCAGGCGGACCGGGGATACTGGCAACGGATATGACGGTATCATCGGACCTTGTCCTGGCGAAATTTGCGAAGGAAACGGTTGATGATCTCGCAAGCCATTTACCCGCGACAGCGAACATTCACAACCCCGTCGATGTCATCGGAGACGCATCTTACGACCGTTACGAAAATGCCCTCAGGGCAGTAATCAGGGACGATGGGGTAGATGGGGCCCTGGTTATTCTGACACCCCAGTCCATGACGGATGCCCTGGGTACTGCACAAGCGATAGTAAGGGTTGCGAGGGGAGCCGGGAAACCTATCATATGCTGCTTTATGGGTATATTCGATGTTTCTGCCGGGGTGAAATATCTGCAGGAGAACGGTTATCCTGTTTACAAGTTTCCGGAAAACGCGGCCAAGGCATTCGGGGTAATTTTCCGGTATGCCCATTGGCTGCAAAGAATACACCTTCCGCAGTTTGACTTAACGCATGACAAAGAAAAGGCTGCCGGGGCGATCGCTGGTTATCTTGCCCGGGGAAAGACGCACCTGGACGGCCTGGACAGTATGGAGATTCTGAAAAGTTATGGATTTAATGTACTGCCTGCACAACTTGCAAAGAGTGAGGATGAAGCAGTAAATATTGCGGAGCGTATGGCTTATCCGCTGGTGATGAAGATCGTCTCCGAACAGATTCTCCACAAGACTGAAGTACGGGGAGTTGTCGTAGGAATCAAGAGTAGGGAGGAAGCAGGAAAGTCCTACCGGGAAATAATAGAGAATGCAAAAAAATTCAGACCGGATGCGGCAATCGAAGGAGTTATGGTGCAAAAGATGGCCATGCAGGGAGAAGAAATAATCCTCGGCATGAACCGGACGAATTTTGGCCCTTTGCTCATGTTCGGCCTGGGCGGGATATTCGTGGAAGTTTTTCAGGATGTCGCATTCCGTCTCGGTCCGATATTGAGAAATGAGACCCACAGGATGATCCGGGAGATTAAGGGATACAAACTCCTTATGGGTTTTAGAGGGCGGCCGAAAGCGGACATTGAAGCGATCGAACGGGCAGTAGTAAGCCTGTCCGATATGGTGGTAAATCATCCGGAAATCAAAGAAATGGATATAAATCCCCTTATGGTGTACGGCGAAGGAGAAGGCGCCACTGTGGCTGATTGCAGGATCATCCTTGAATCAGCCGGTAACTCTACAAAATAAGAATCTTTGCATACTGTCATTCCGCGCTTG
>Ga0153915_10002750_pt1 | contig 16033 bp, 11 predicted proteins | sample Opewatmetagenome_2_FD_107003 | JGI IMG/M metagenome (GOLD analysis project Ga0153915, IMG submission 107003) | Freshwater wetland microbial communities from Ohio, USA - Open water 3 Core 3 Depth 3 metaG | ecosystem: Environmental > Aquatic > Freshwater > Wetlands | place: USA: Ohio, Lake Erie...
CATAGGCCCCACCGCTCATCGGAAACTTTCGGCTGAGCTCGGCACTGGACAGGCCGGTCAACAAGGAAACCAGGCCGGCCGCGACAACCGAGAGCAAAACGGCCGGCCCGGCCAGCGCCGCGGCCGAGCCGAGAATCACGAAAATGCCCGCCCCGATGATGGATCCCAGACTGATATTGACGGCGTCAAAAAGGTTAAGGTTACGCCGCAGATTTTCCAAAAGCTAAAAAATCCCTATCCGACCTGGATGCTCAGAAACATCCCCAAACTCATCTGGGCGATCTGGTCCAACCTTTCCTCGATGTCATTGATGTGATTGTCCTCGTCGTTGAGAATGCTCTCCAGGATTTCCCGGGTCGCGAAATCCCCGACATTGCCGGCCAGCTTGATGGCGTCATTGTAGGCTTTGATCGCCATGGCCTCCAGGGCCCGGTCATTCTCCAACTGCTTGGGCACGTCCGCGCCGATGGTCATTTTTTTGAGATCGCTGACGATCGGTTTCCCCTCCAAAAACAAGATCCGTCCGATCAGCTTTTCGGCATGTTTCATCTCGGCAATGGATCGTTTTTGAACGGCCTGGTGTAGTTTTTCGTATCCCCAATTTTCGCACATCTCCGCATGGACCATGTACTGATTCACCGCGGTAAGCTCATCGGCAAGAAGGGAATTGAGGGTCGCAATGAGTTTTGCGTCTCCTTTCATAAAAGCCTCCTTTTTATGTTTGATAAGCCAGTATGGCAACACCAAGCTTAATTCCAAGAAACGTGCCAAGTGCGCGGGCAGTTTATGCCCAGCCTTTTGAGACGAGACGCCTGGCGCTCTGCTTGATATCTGTTTTCGCCAAGGAATTTATTGCTGCACGGCAGGAAAAATCCTGTCAAACGGGATTTCCGATTCCCGATTGTCCGGCCCGGCCACTTCTTCGAATTCTCCCTGCCCTGGAAGTCGGAGTACCTGCCGGCGGACGAATTTGGCATATTTCTTGATTACGATGAGGCGAGGAAGGAATTAAAAATTCATCCCAGAGTCTTGATGAACAGGGAAGAGATGAGCTCCGAGCGATATCCGATTGACCTTGCCAGGAACGGCAACGTCCTGGTCAATGGGTACCTCTTAAAACCAGTGCCTCCCCCGATGGGCGGACGGGATGATGAGTATCTCGGCCCGGCCGGGGCTAGAGACGAGAATCTCGGGACGATCCGGAGGGGGAGGCCGGATAATCAAAAGCCAATAAAAAAGAAAGGAGGGTGACATGGAAGAGAGATGTCCATTTTGCTGGGGACGGAATATCAAACGCATTCGCCCGTTGGACAAGGACGGCCCGTCCGGGACGAACGGTCATTTCATGGAATGCGCGGATTGCGAGAAATGGTACTGGGCCAAGGACGGCGTAGAAGCGCCCGCGCTGTTTATGCACTGTGAGACGACCATCCTGCATCCTCAGCGTTGTTATGATGAGGTCCGAGAGATCGTCCTTTCGGCGGGAAATGGATTCCCCAGAAGGCGACTGGCTGAATTTAATCATCTTTGCGCCGGATGCCCCAACGGCCGTTTTGTGCCGAACCCCGATTTTCAGGGGCGGCCGAAAAACTCAATCCGCAATGGCCTTTAGCCATCGGGTACTAGGGCTATCCTGGACGTGCCCCTCCTCCAGCCGGAGGCTACGGCCGATACGAAGTTCGACCGGCCGCCCTCCGGCTGGTTCAAGATAAGGCATGTCCGTGGAGGTCGGTCTTGGGCGATAAAAAACAAGGAGAGGAATTTATGAACACGACAAAACCCCTAAGGGTCGTATTGCTCATTTTGGTCCTTTCATTCATGACCGGTCTCCGGGCGGCCTTGCCCCAGGTCTCCATGAAAAAACTCGGCCTTTTGACTTCTGATATCACCATCACTCTCAATCCCTCCGGCCTCGCCCCCCTCTCGGCTCTTGCCGAGTTCACGACGAAGCTCAAATGCAATGTCCAAGTCCGGGTCCTGGGAGACATCGAAGTGACGAAGAACATCGAGGATTTCACGACGTCCCATTCGATCCCGATTCTCGGCTTGTATACCGACCGGCTCAACACGGTCCGCCTGACCTTGTACGGCCACCATGGGACGCCCGAAACCAGGACGCTCACCGTTCAAACGGACCCTCTGCCCGGCACGTTCCCGGAGATTGTGATCAACACGGCCATCCGAGGTCTCATGGAACCGGGGATGAACCTCAGCACCTTGAACCTGAGCAACGGGACCATCTCGCGATCGTATCCGATCATCTTCGACCGGAACGGGGATATTCGCTGGTATCTGAACCTGTCCGGGTTTAATAGTTCGTGTCTGCCATTTGAAAGAATCAAAGACGGAAATTTCATCTTCGGAAGCAGCGATTCCATTTATGAATACGACATGCTGGGCAACTTGATCCATCGAATCCAAGAACCCGGATACAATTTTCATCATGACGTCAAAGAATTGCCCAACGGCAATTTTATCGCCTGCGTTGATAAGCCGGGAACGATGATCGTCAATAGCCATGGACTCATCAAAAGCACGGGAGATTGCATGATCGAAGTGGACCGGACAACCGGGGCGATTGTCACAGAGTTGGATATGCGCGAGGTTTTGGACGTCAGCCGGAACGAGCAAATCAATTCGACCGGAGACTGGTTTCACATGAACGGGATTTGGTACAGCGCCAAAGATGATTGCTTTATCATCTCGGGAAGAAACCAGGGCGTGGTTAAGGTCGGGCGGGACAACCAGCTGAAATGGATCCTCGCCGCGCACCAAGGCTGGAAGACCTCCGGCTTTGACGGATCGGGCTTCGATACGACCCCCTTCCTGTTGACTGCCGTGGACGCCAACGGCAATCCTTGTCCTTCCCTCATCCAGGACGGCCTGGCGGGCGATGACGATTTTGACTGGACCTGGGGACAGCATGCGCCCATGATCCTTCCCAATGACGACTTTTTCATGTTCGATAATGGCGATGGAAGAAATTTCTCGTATGCCGGCCCTTTTTACTCGAGAGCTGTTGAGTACCGTATTGACGAGGCTAACATGACGGTGCAGCAAATATGGCAGTATGGACAAGAACGGGGAAAAGCGACGTACTCATCCATTATCAGCGATGTCGATCGTATGCCTCTCACCCAAAACCGTTTTATGGCGCCCGGAATTGTTCAGAATCCGCCTTATTCATATGCAAAAATTGTCGAAGTTTCATATCCTGATAAGATGGTTGTTTTTGAAGCAACTATTAATTTTAAGACTCTTCTCTCTCCCACAGGGGGGCTGGTCGCGGGGCATTTCGACAATATCTTTCGCTCCCATCGCATATCGATATACCCTTAGCCCCGACGGGAGGATGTGAGCCGATTATTTTATCCTTATAGAAGAAGCAAGACGAAAAGCCAAGACGCGGATCGTCGGACCCGCTGCGGCTTAGGATCCCCCCCTGCCCGCTGAGAAAAATGGGCTACGGCCCACGTTTTCTGTGCTAAAATGAACCATCACAAATTCGGCAACCCGGCGTGGCACGGAGATCATGATTTTTTTGATCACGGCCGAAAATGATGTCGCCTGAAAAGACGATGGCTTTGAGACCGAGGAGACCGCCCATGGAAAATCCATTGAGGGAATCCGGCATCGGCATCCTGGGCAAGGTGCCCTGGGGAACCCACTTCTGCCAGTTTTACCAGAGCAAAAAGGACCTGCTTGATATCCTGGTGCCTTATTTCAAGACCGGCCTCCAGAACAATGAATTCTGCATGTGGATCTGTTCTGAGCCGCTGGGAATTGAAGACGCCAAGAAGGCTCTCAGGAAAGCCTTGCCCAATCTGGGCCGTTATTTGAAGAAGGGACAGATTAAGATCCTCCCCCACACAGAATGGTATTTGCGGAGGGGACGATTCAGCTCGACCCGGGTTCTCAAAGGTTGGCTGGACAAGCTCAACGAAGCCCAGGCCAAAGGGTTTGACGGGCTGCGGCTTACGGGCAATACGTTCTGGCTTGAAAAAAAGGACTGGCAGCGTTTTGCCGATTATGAAGAGGAAATCAACAACGTTATTTCTCAATATCGGATGATCGCCCTGTGCACCTATTCCCTCGACCGGTGCGGCGTCCAGGAAGTCATCGATGTCATCAATAATCACCAGTCCACCCTGATCCGCCGATCCGGCCGATGGACTCTCGTCGAAAGCATGAGCAAGAGGCAGGCGGAGGAAGCTCTGCGCCAGGCGAGCGAACTCTTGGAGGCCGTAACCGGAGGGACGGACGTCATCATCGCAGCCCTGGATACTAAATTTAGATATACCTACCTTAATAAAGCCTATAAGGAAGAGCTCAAGCGACTCACCGGCAAGGATATCCAAGTCGGCATGTCCATGGTCGATGTGTTCGCCCATATGCCGGAACAACAAAAGATCGCAATCAGGGAATGGAGGCGGGTCCTGAAGGGTGAAAGCACGAACCAGAGGATACAGTTTGGCGATCCCGCTCGTTACCAGAGAGTGTACAGCGTCCTTCATACTCCCCTCCGCGATGCCCAGGGCCAGGTTGTGGGCGCGGGAGAAGTAGCCTATGACGTCACCAAACAGGTGATGGCTGAGGAGGAGTTGCGAAGATCACGGGATGGACTAGAGCAGCGGGTCGAGGAGAGAACCCGTGACCTCGCCAAGGTCGTTGAAAAATTGAAGACGGAGATTCTCGAGCGCCAACATGCCGAACAAGCTTTGTCCGAAAAATCTCAGATCCTGGAGGGGTTTTTCGCATCCACGGTTTCTCCCATGGTCATCCTCGATAAAGACTTTAATTTTGTCCGGGTCAACGAGGCCTATGCGAAAGCCTGTCAAAAGGAAATCTCGGAATTTCCAGGACAGAACCATTTTGAGCTCTTTCCCCATCCGGAGAATGAAGCCATATTCAAGAGGGTTGTCGAAACCAAGGAGCCTTTCCAGGCTTCGGCAAAACCGTTCATGTACCTGGATCATCCTGAATGGGGTGTCACCTATTGGGACTGGAATCTTTCGCCGATCCTAGACAGCTCTGGAGAAGTGGAATTCTTAGCATTCTCTCTGAAAGACGTGACCATCCGGACCCAGGCCCTTGCCCAAATTCAGCAGAATGAAGAGCTTCTGCGGAATGTCCTGGAAACATTGCCGATAGGAGTCTGGCTCGTGGACAAGACCGGCAAGATTGTCCAGGGCAATCGAGCCGGGCACGAGATCTGGGCAGGCGGGAGGTATGTCGGCATCGAACAATACGGAGAATATAAAGGATGGTGGGCGAATACCGGCAAGAAGATCGAACCCCAAGAGTGGGCAGCCGCAAGAGCTGTCACGAAGGGGGAGATTTCCCTCAACGAAGAAGTCGAGATCGAATGCTTTGACGGGTCCCGCAAAGTCATTTTCAATTCGGCCCTGCCGATTCGTAATAAACACAATGAAATCTCCGGCGCCATCATCCTCAATCAAGACATTTCCAGGCGGAGAAAGGCCGAAGAGATGCTGCGCGAACAAGCCGCACTACTCGACCTTGCTCATGACGCCATTATTGACTGCGCCCTCGACGGCACCATCCTGTTCTGGAATCATGGGGCAGAAATCATGTATGGCTGGACCAAAGAAGAGGCTCTCGGGAAGATCTCCCACGTAATGCTCCAGTCAAGATTCCAAGAACCCCTGGAGCGGATTATCGAGAAGATTATCCAGAGCGGCCGATGGGAAGGAGAGTATTCTCAAATCGATCGTTCTGGGAAGCGTTTGAACTCGTTGGGACGCTGGGCTTTAAAAGTCGACAAGCAGGGGCGTCCGGCGGGGATTCTGCAGATCAACATCGACATTACGCGTAGCAAGAAAACCGAAGAAGCCTTGAAAGCTTCCTCACAGTATACGCGGAGCCTGATCGAAGCCAGCCTCGACCCCTTGGTCACCATCAGCCAGGAGGGCAAGATTGCCGACGTCAACCAGGCAACGGAACTTGTCACGGGCTGCTCGCGCAAAGATCTCATCGGGAGTGATTTTTCGGATTACTTTACGGAGCCTTCGAAAGCAAGGGAGGGATATCAGCGCGTGTTTGAGAAAGGTTTAGTCAAGGATTATCCGCTGGCCATCAGAAACGCCTCGGGAGGCGTGACCGAGGTCTTGTACAACGCCACGGTCTACAAGAACGAAGCGGGCGAGGTCCAGGGCGTCTTCGCCGCCGCCCGGGACATCACCGATCGCAAGAAGGCTGAAGAAGAACGGCTCCGCTTGGTCAAAGCTCTTGAACAGGCGGCTGAAGGGATTGTCATTCTGGATACCGACCGGGATGTCCTTTACGTCAACCCTGCTTTTGAGCAAATGAACGATCTTCGCTCCGAGGACATCCTCCGGAGTACCTATGACGATATTTTGAGGACGGTGGGAAAGGAGGAAGGTCTCGAGCAGAAAATTGGCGAAGCGCTCAATCGGGGGGAGCGATGGAATGGCCATATGACCCGGAGGAAAAAAGATGACAGATTCTACGAGCTGGATGTCACTATATCACCGGTCCTGGATGAGGTCGGCAATCTGAAAAATTATGTGGCTGTTGAACGGGATGTGACGGAAGAGGTCAGGCTCCAGGAGCATATCCGGCAGCGGCAGAAAATGGAAGCCCTGGGGACGTTGGCCGGGGGGATTGCCCATGATTTCAACAATATTTTGATGCCCATCCTGATCAATACCGAGATGGCCCTTCTGGATGAACCCGAGGGAAGCCCGACGTCCAGGCAGCTAAAGCTCGTGCTCGAGGCGGCCAGCCGCGGCAAGGATCTGGTCAAACAGATCATTACTTTTTCGCGCCAGAAAGATCAAGAAAAGAGCATTATCAAAGTCAACCCCATTATCAAAGAAGCCTTGAAATTCCTGCGGTCCTCGATTCCCAAGAATATCGAAATCGTCGATCACGTCGGCGCCGAGTCGGCCACGGTTTTTGCTGATGCGACTCAAATTCACCAGGTGCTGATGAACCTCTGCGGCAATGCGGCCTACGCTATGCGTGAGAAAGGCGGAATTCTGGGCGTGCGTTTGTCGGAAATCGACGTCGATCCAGATCTGGCGGCAAAGTATATGGACTTGAAGCCCGGCCCGTATCTAAAGCTTATGGTGAGTGACACCGGTCACGGGATGACGCCCGAGATCCAGGAAAAGGCCTTTGATCCTTTTTTCACGACCAAAGCGCCCGGCGAGGGAACCGGAATGGGCCTGGCCGTCGTCCACGGAATTGTCAAGAACCACGAAGGTGCGATCGTCGTTTACAGCGAAGTCGGGAAGGGAACGACATTCAACATTTTTCTGCCGCGGACCAAGGGAGGTCAGGAGTCTAAAACGAATGGCCTGGGGATTCTTCCCACCGGGAAGGAAAGAATCCTTTTCATCGACGATGAAGAAATGCAAATCCGGAGCGTGCTGCCCATGCTGGAACGTTTGGGATATCAAGTCGTCGGCCAAAACGACGCCAAAAAAGCTCTAGAGGTGTTCCACAATCGGCCGGAGTCCTTCGACCTCGTGATAACTGATCAGACGATGCCTTCCTTGACCGGTGAAAAACTAACGGCAAAATTGTTGCACCTCCGGCCTGACATTCCGGTGATCCTCTGCACGGGGTTCAGTGAGACGATCGATGAAGAAAAAGCAAAAGCCATGGGTATCCGCGCTTTCCTCCTGAAACCCTTTTCCGTCAAAGAAATCGCTGAGACGATCCGCCGCATTCTGGACGAGAAAGCCTAGGCATTCTTCGGCGGGAGTCCGGCGGAGGCCGTTTCGACCTCAAGGGCCTGGGAATTCTGCCAAAGACCATGAATATTGCACAGGCTTAAGGCATAAATTGTTCCCGGCTTATCCGTCTTGAAGCTCAAGGTGACCTCATGGTGGGTATAGATCGTGCTTGTGTCCGGACCTTGTGTCGATGCCCCGTGGGCGCTGAAATCGGCCTTTCCGATTTGATAGGCGAATCTTTCGACGTTGGCATGGAAATAGACTTCGATCCAGCTGATATGGTGTTCGGTTTTGTTGGGGTGGGCAATTTCTTTGCCGATCGTGACTTTCACCTGAAAGAACTCACCCTTTTTAACCTTCCCGGGAGCTTCAATAACCGGGACGTGCTTTTCCCGCTTCCAATCCGCGGATTGGACTAATTCTCTTAAATCCGACATGCAATACCTCCTTAACGTTCAGCCTATAAATTTTGTGGCCGTGGTTCTAGACATGGCGGCCTCCATTTTTCTAGCTTCGGCGAGAAGTGATGCAAGATACATACCAGCCCATTTTTGCCCCTCCGGCCTCGGGATTTTCCCAAGAGCCGATGTTTCTCGGGAGATAGACCTATCCAAGAGGCGGAAAAATTCCTGTTCAGCGAGATTTTTCCCGTTTCACAGCAATCATTCCTCCTTCAGACTGCCTCGACCTGGGGCGGGTCTCCAAACGTCCTCCGGGGAAGATAAAGGGAAATTCTTCTGGCCTCGCCCCGGTTAAAGAACCGCTATAAGGAATCGCGAATCCGACTCCAGAATCTTGGCACATTTCTTGATGTAGTTCTTCCCGGATAAAGTCCCATGAAGAAATTCATAAGCACGGGAGAGAATGAATGTGTTTAGCGTTTTTTTCGACAAAATCGGAAGAAGAAGGCGGAAGAATTCTGGGGTTGATCAGGCATTCAATTCCTGAAATAAGAATAAAGATCCTCAGGACACTGGTTGGACTGGAAGGCTCACTCCATAATTTTCCGTCTCCAGACACGGCCCTTCTCGTTATCGCGGATCAGGCGGAGCTATCCTCTGTCCTCTCGATGCAAAGGTCTCTTCAAAATTCTAAAGTCTTTCTCATCTTGCCCGACCGATCCGATGCCACACTGAGATTATCACGGCCACTGAGCCCCCTTCTCGTCTGCTTCCGAGACGGTGACTTCTCGGAAGTGGTGACCCTCCTTGCCCGTCTAATGAAAGAAAAGAAGCCCGAGACGGGAGAGATCGACCCAAGACGCTATTGGTGGGACGGGGAAATCCCTTATATTTCCGCTCCGTACATGATTGACGACATCGAACGTGATGAGATTCCTGGGGACCTGTCTTGTTTCGCTTGAAAATGGGCCGGCCCGATGTACCAGACAGGACGAGGATGTTCTCCGCGACAAGACTCCGCTGGCGCCAGGAGAGCGGACATGAATCAAACCACAGAAAATTTACGCGGTGAGAGAGATCGAAGGAGCTTTTTAAAGTCCCTCGGAACGACCTGCTTTGCCCTCTTAGGCGCCAAGGCTTTCTCAGGAAATTGGCCGGTGCTAGAGGCAGCGGCAAGCCCGGGTAGCGAGCCTGGAGTGATGTCTCCCAACGAAGATCTTATGCAAGAGCATGCCCTGTTGAATCGGGTTCTCCTGGTTTATGAGGAGGCCGTCCGACGTTTAGAAACAAACAAAGAGCTCGATCCGGACCTTCTCAAGAACTCTGCCCAAATCATCCAGCATTTCGTTGAGCAGTATCATGAAAAGTTGGAAGAAGATTATGTTTTTCCGCGCTTCGAAAAGGCAGGCAAGCACCTCGACCTGGTGAGAGTGCTGCGCGAGCAACACAAGGCAGGCCGCCTCTTGACTCAGAACATTATTTCGATGTCGGCACTCTCGGTCTTCAAGAATCCGCTCGAGCGAAAGAAACTGGCGGGCCTCTTATCGACCTTCATCCGGATGTACAGGCCGCATGAAACACGGGAAGGCTCTGTTCTTTTTCCGGCCTTCCGGGATCTGATTTCGCCTCAAGATTTCCAAAAACTCGGGGACATGTTTGAGAAGAAGGAGCATGAACTCTTGGGAGCCGAAGGGTTCGAGGGGCAGGTCCAAAGTGTCTCCATCATCGAGAGGCAGCTCGGAATTTTTGACCTTTCCCAGTACACGCCAAAATCAAATTCGCCGCGCGATATGAATTATTCAGTCTGAAATTGACATCCATCATCCCTCCTGATGTATAATTCCGCGAACAAAGAATTATGAGCCGCTCATAGAAAAAATAAGCCATGGCAACTCTCCTCGTCGTCGACGATGATCCATTGATCTGCGAATCCCTTTCTGCAGTCATTCAGAAAATGGGGCATACGGCCCATTGCGCCCCCACCGTGAGCGAGGCGGTTCGAAAAGTCCAGACAGAATCGTTTGATATCGTTTTCTGCGATGTCCGGATGCCGGATGGGTCTGGATTGGATATCCTTCCTGAACTCAAGGAAAGCCCGGCCTCTCCCGAAGTCATCATCATCACCGGCTTCGGGGATCCTCATGGAGCGGAACTGGCGATCAAGAAGGGAGCCTGGGATTACGTGGAAAAACCCCTTTCCGCCAGGGAGGTCACCCTGACCATCGGGCGTGCGCTCCAATACCACGAGAAGAAGCAGGCCATCAATCCTACGGTCGCTTTGAACCGCGAAGAGATCATCGGGAACAGCCCGTTGCTCAAAGCAAGCTTCAATGGGTTGGCCCAGGCGGCCTCGAGCGAAGCGAATGTCCTGATCACCGGAGAGAGCGGGACCGGCAAAGAGCTCTTTGCCAGGGCCATTCACAACAATAGCGCCCGTGCCAAGGCCAATTTCGTGGTCGTCGATTGCGCGGCTCTTCCCGAAACGCTCGTCGAAAGCACTCTCTTCGGCCACGTCCGGGGCGCCTTTACGGGGGCGGATAAGCCCAAAGACGGATTGATCAAACAGGCCGATGGGGGAACGCTCTTTTTGGACGAGGTGGGCGAGCTGTCGTTTTCAATTCAAAAAGCTTTTCTGAGGGTTCTCCAGGAAAAGCGGGCCCGGCCGGTGGGAGGCGGGCAGGAATTCAGTAGCGATTTCCGGCTTGTCGCCGCGACAAATCGCCACCTCGAAGACATGGTTAAAAAAGGGACTTTTCGCGAAGACCTGCTCTTCAGGCTTCGAACGCTCGTGATCGAGCTGCCGCCCCTCAGAGCTTACCGAGAAGGTATCAAAGACCTTGTTCTACACTATGTGGCCAAGTTCTGTGATCAGTATGGGGTCCCGATGAAGGGCCTGTCTCCTGATTTCTTTGACGGGCTCATGAAATACGACTGGCCGGGCAACGTCAGGGAATTGATTCAGGCCCTCGAGAAAGCGGTCGTTGCGGCTCAGGATGAGCCGACGCTCTTTTTAATCCATCTGCCGGATCACATCCGAATCCAAATCGTTCGTGCCGCTGCCGGCCGGAAAGGGCTGGCAGGTCAGGAATCCGGAGAAAGTCAGCCCATGTCAGGAGCGCTCACGAGCTTGAATGATGTCCGAGAAGCCGGCCTGGCTAAGATTGAGCGGCAATATTTAGTCCGGCTCGTTGAAAATGTCGGAGGCGATGTTCAGGCAGCCTGCCGGATCTCGGGACTGTCAAGGTCCCGCCTCTATGCGCTTCTCAAAAAGCACCAAATCCCTCTGCCTCGCTAGATTCTACGGCCGAAGAAAAAGACGATGCCGAGGCTGACCTGGAAGAAGGATGGATCCACGTTGAGGCCGAACGTATCGTTGTTCTGGACGAGGTAGGAGGCATCGTTATCCGTAAACGGCTCGTCTTTGATGTCGTCGAAAAAAACTCCGTTATACGTGCCGAGGACGAAATCCCAGTTAAGATTCTTCCTCGGACAATAGAAATAGCGAGCCGAAGCTGAAAGGCCGATCGTTTTCGTGACTCTGAAGTTCAGGCTGCCGCCGATGTTGGCCCCCAGAGCAGACCATGTCCTGTCCTGGATCCTCAGGCCCACCGGCAGGGCATCTAAGTATTGTCCGGCCACCCAATCCGGAGCGACATAGCTCGAGAAAATTTTCGTCACGCCGTATCCAAAAATGGAGTCCGCATTGAGGGTGTTCCTGAAGTAGGTTATCCCGCCGGCAAATTCGGCAGCCAAGCGGCCGAAGCCCACTTTGGCCGCAAGATCCAGGCTGACCGGGATGCGGGTTAATCGGCCTGCTCCGGACCAGTCCTTCTTTGTTTGGCCGCTCGATCCGTCCGACCAGGTCCAGCCGAAATCGAAGCTCGCCCCATTAGGGACGTCGGCTGTCGCGTATCCCGCCAGAAGCTTCAGGCCAAAATGGGGGGTCATGAAATAGGTGATGGTCGCGCCGACATCAAGGCCGTTTTTTGCTCTTGATTCAATCGCCGTCTTCTCAGTGATGTTGTCGAGAGAAAAAGAGCTCCATGAGTCCTGGTAATACGTCGTTCCAAGGACTCTGGACCCTGACAGCCCTCCGAAAAATTCTACTTCAAATCTTTTCTGGTCGAATTCGCCGTTGGCCAGCGGATGGGCGGCCGCCTGTGCCGGCCGGAAAAAAGGGGAAAAAATCAACGATAAGACGATGGGAAAAAGCGCTCGAGTTCTCATCGGGCCTCCTTCGCTTGTATATTATTCATGGGACAAGCCACGACGTTTGAATACAAAAAACGTGCCAACAAGCCGGGGGCGCCCCGTCTTATCCGCCAAGGGAGAAACTGGGATTCACAAAGAAAATTCGTGCCGGAAACAAAAATTGCCGTTCCAAAACAGGAAAAATCCTGCCGCGCAGGAATATTACGGCCGAAAAATCCAAGGCATCGTTCGATGCTTCCGGCCATCCAGAGAGGCTGATAAAACGTGGGCCTTTCTCTTATTGTTGGCACGCATTTTGCTTATAACCATCTCAGGAAACTCGCTTGCTGAAGTGAGTCAAGGATTTTGACTGGAAATGGAGGTAACCATGCGTCACTCGAAAAAATTGGTCAGGTTTTTTGGACTTCTTGCTCTGGTTGGGGCCACGATGATTTTTATATCTGCCTGCAAAGCCAAAGAAACGACCGAAGCCGGAGCCGCCGAAAAAGCTGAGCCGGCCGATCAGATCACCATGCCCATGGTGGCCGCTGTCCTGGGCAAAGCCGAAGCAGAGCATTCCGGAGTCTTTGATATGACGATCGGTGATAACGAACTTTGGATCGTCTACCATTTTTATACCCCGGAGATCCAGGACATCAACGACGATATCGGAACCGACATGGCTCCAAAAATTAAAGAGCTCTATAAAACATTTAAAACTCTTGACCGGGTTGTCTTTGTCGTCCAAGTCTCGCATCCGGACAGCCCTATGGAATGGAAACCCTATTGTGCGTTCGTCATGACTCGTAAGGTCATTAAAGAAACCAACTGGACCGACCTCCTGGACCGAGACTTCTTCCAAGTCGTTCAAGAACTCAAATATGCCCAATAGCCCCGCGCTAAATTAGGGCTTCGGGCATCTTATAGCCGACCGGCCGACGGTCGATGTCACGCCGGCGATGTCGCCTCGTCGACGGGGTCAAAGCTAAACATTACAAATTTTTCTAGATGGCGCCTGCATAAAAAGTAGTCTTGCCCCCCGATCAACTACAATCATGACGGTCAATTCTTCGCAAAAATAACAGGGGAAATTGCATTTTGAACAGGCTTGGACCGACTAATATATTAGACTGCCTTGACATCTCTGCTCCTAAGCATTAACGTTTATGGTGAAATATCAGGCCACTGCCCGAAAGGGGAATGCCTTCCCATGCTCATGAGAGAAGGAGACTCTTTTCCTATTTTTTCCCAAAACCGGAACAAGAAACTTATGAGACGGGGCACAAGGAGGGATAGCATGAAAAGGAAAGCTTGTATTTTAGCCGCCGCCTTTATCATCCTGCTGGGGATCATCTTTCTGGGGAGCGCCAAAACCCAGACCGGCCGTATCCACCCGGCGCTCGAAGGAAAACTGCAAAAGCTCACCCCCGGGGAGAAGCTGTCGGTCATCGTTGAGCTGACGGAACAGGAAAGACCTTTCGATATTACGGCAAGAATGCCCGGCGCCAAGCGCAAGGACAGGGCACGGGAGGTGGTCAAGGCCCTCAAGAACCTGGCTGATCTTCGCCAGGGACCTCTAAAAGAGTATCTCAGGCAGCAACAAACGTCCGGGGCTGCAGAGCGCATCATCCCTTTTTGGGTTTTCAATGGTATGGCCGTCAAGGCTTCCGGGCCGCTGATCAGAAACTTGGCTTCTCGGCCGGAAGTGAAGGAGATTCGTCTGGACGCCCAGATTCCGCTCCCCTCGCCTACCCCGGCTGCCGCCGGCGAGCCGTCCTCCACCAGTGAATGGAATATCGCCAGGACGAGGGCGCCCGAGGTTTGGGCCTTAAGCCCGGCCTACAACGGGACAGGAGCGGTCGTCGGGAGTTTCGACACCGGGGTGGATTTCACTCACCCGGATCTTTTTTCACGCTACAGGGGAAACCATCAGATCAGCTGGTTCGATCCATACAATGAGCACCCCGTTCCTTTTGACTCCAACGGCCACGGCACACACACCACGGGAACGGCCGTAGGGGGCGATGCGGGCGGTTCCAACATTGGGATCGCTCCCGGCGCCACGTGGATTGCCGCGAAAGCCTGGAATGACGCCGGAGTCGGAGAGTTGTCAACCTTCCATCAAATTTTTGAATGGTTCCTGGCGCCCGGCGGGGATCCGGACAGCGCACCGGACGTCGTGAACTGCTCATGGGCCTTTAGTGAAAGCGGATGCGATACCGAGTTTGTGCCAGACATACAGGCTTTCCGGGCTGCGGGTATCTTTCCGGTCTTTGCCTCCGGGAATGATGGACCCGATCCCGGCAGCGCCCGGAGTCCCGGTGCTTATGCCATATCTTTTGCCGTCGGAGCGACGGACTTTACTGATGAGATCGCTTACTTCAGTGGACAGGGCCCCTCGCCCTGCGATAACTCCATCAAGCCCGACATCAGCGCTCCGGGTGACGGAATTCTCTCTGCCATCCCTTTTGGGTATGAAATTCTGAGCGGCACATCGATGGCCGCCCCGCATATTGCCGGATCTATAGCCGTCCTGCACTCCATAAATCCGGCCCTGACGGTCGACCAGCTTGAAACCATCTTAACCTCAGGGGCCAAGGACTTGGCAGAGCCGGGCCCTGACAACAGCTCCGGAGCTGGTCGCTTGGACCTTTTTGTCTCGGCCCAGGTCGCGATCAAGGGAACAGATTTCCCAGTCGTGAAAATCCTGGCCACTGATTCCGTCGCCAACGAGGCCGGCCTCGTTCCGGGGACTGTCACGATCAGCAGGACTGGGAATACTGATACTTACCTGGAGGTGAAATACGGCGTCACCGGTACGGCTATCGCGGGGACAGACTACACGGCGATTCCCGAGAGCGTCACCATCCCGGCCGGCTCTTCGACAGCGACAATTCAGATTACGCCCATCGACGATACCCTTCAGGAAATCGACGAAACAGTCATTTTAAAAATCGTTTCCGATCCTGCCTACATCGTCTCCGCGACGGACACGGCAACCATAACCATTAAGAGCGACGAGTTAATCTCGGACCTGACGATCTCCGCGATGTCTGCTCCGGCCATGGTCGACGCAGGCCAGAGCTTCGACATCTCCGAAACGACCAAGAACGTAGGAAAAGGAGCCGCCGATCCTTCCCTGACTCAGTTTTTCCTGTCGACAAATAGCGCTTTCGACCCATCCGATATTCTGATCGGAAGCCGCGAAGTACCCGCCCTGGCATCCGGGGCGAGCAGCTCGGGGTCTACGACCGTGACAATCCCGCCGGGGACAGACGCGGGCACCTGGTATCTTATCGCCAAGGCCGATGCCCTAGAAATCGTGCTCGAAACCTCCGAGACCAATAACATTTACACGAGGTCGATCAAGATCGGCGCTGATTTGACCATTTCATCGTTGCTATCGCCAGCGACGGCCAGCGCGGGACAGAGTATCGTCGTCACCGAGACGACCAGAAACACAGGGGGAGGGCCTGCCGGTCCTTCGCTGACACAGTTCTACCTGTCGGCCAATAACACCCTCGACCCATCCGATACGGTAATCGGCAGCCGCAGCGTGGAAGGGCTGGCGGTCGGCGGGAACAGCACCGGGTCGACCACGGTTACGATTCCGCAAGGGGTTGCCACCGATACTTGGTACATCATTGGCAAGGCCGACGCCGAGAGTATTGTCAAAGAAATCTCCGAGAGCAACAACACGTATGCCCGGTCGATCAA
>Ga0153915_10002751_pt1 | contig 16027 bp, 11 predicted proteins | sample Opewatmetagenome_2_FD_107003 | JGI IMG/M metagenome (GOLD analysis project Ga0153915, IMG submission 107003) | Freshwater wetland microbial communities from Ohio, USA - Open water 3 Core 3 Depth 3 metaG | ecosystem: Environmental > Aquatic > Freshwater > Wetlands | place: USA: Ohio, Lake Erie...
CCGGGCTCGTCCCGGCCGATTGATTTCGACCGGCTGGTTTCGACGAGCTGATCCCGACTGATTGACCCGCAGGGGCTCCGGAAAGCCCCTTGCGGGTTTTTTGTCCCGCCGCTATCCTCCCGTGCGAGGAGGCAATCCATGAGCTCAGATGTCGTCTCCACGACGGGCGCGCTTCCCCAGCCGAGCGAGATCCCCGAGCGGCAGAAAGAGGACGCCATGGGCGCCTACCTCATGATGTTCGCGTCGCTGGCCATCGGGCTTCCCATACCGCTCTTGAACCTCATCGCCTCCGTCATCTACTTCTTCGTCAACCGCAAGAACGGCCAGTTCGTCGCCTTCCATGCCCTGCAGGCGCTGCTCACCCACGTGCCGGTGGTGCTGCTGAACGCCGGCGTGATCGCGTGGCTCATCGTCATCCTCGCCATTCCCCCGCACGATGCGTTCACTCCCGCCTTCCTCTGGTTCCTGTTCTTCGTCGTGCTGGTGAACCTCGCGTGGATCATCTGGTCCATCGTGGCGCTGGTGCACGCGCGCAAGGGGCACTTCTTCTACATGCCGCTGGTCGGGCGCATGTGCTTCGCCCGCTACTACGGGCCGAAGGCCCAGGCGCGCAATACCGCGCAGAGCTGGGAGAACCGTCCTCCCGAGGGCCTTTGAGCCTGGGATACCCCCCGGACGGCCCCGGCCGCCAGCCCGTCGTTCCCGGCCCCCGGCCGCGGACCCGCCGCGGCGTGCTTCGAGAGGCGGGGATCATCGTCGGCGCCGCTGCCGCCCTCGCCTTGGTCGCGTTCGGCGCGCAGCGGCTGCTCGTCCCGAAGGCCCCGGCCTCCGACCTCGCGCGCAGGCTTGACGACGGCCTGGGCGTGCTCATCCGCGAGCAGATCCGGACCACCAGCCGGGTGATCGACGTTCCGGCCGTGTCGGACGACCTTGCCCTCATCGTCGGCAGGCTTCGCGAGGCGCTGCCCGAGCCCCGCCCGAGCTTCGAGGTGATGGTCGTGCAGTCCCCCGAGATCAACGCCTTCACCCTTCCCGGGAACACGGTGTGCGTGAACACCGGACTCCTCCGTGCCCTGGCCTCCGCGGACGAGCTGGCCGGCGTGCTCGGCCACGAAATGTCCCATGCCGTCAACCGCGACCCGCTCACGATGCTCATGCGCAACCTGGGCGTCGCCGCGCTGCTCAACGTGATCTCGGGAGGGCAGGGAGGCGCGGTGCTCGCGAACATGGCCCAGACACTGGTGGACGTGCACTACGGCCGGGAGGCGGAGGATCGGGCGGACGACTTCTCCGTGCGGCTGCTCGCGCGGGAGGGGATTCCTCCCGGGGCCTTCGCGGACGCGCTGGCCCGGATGAAGGACTCGGCGCCGAAGGAGCCGGGCCTCCTGAAATACCTCGATCCCCATTCCCCGATCGACCAGAGAATCGCGCGGGCCCGCGAGCTGGCACGCAAGCAGGCCTTCTCTCCGCGACCCTTGAAGATCGACTGGGCGGCGCTGCTCAAGGCCTTGCCGGGGCGATGACGGCAGAACCCGCCCGGGACGGGGACCCGGCCGCCGGTCCCGACGATGCCCTTGCGTCCTTTCACCCGCTCATCCGCGCGTGGTTTCTTTCCTCCGTGGGACAGCCCACCGAGGTGCAGGCCGGCGCCTGGCCGGTCATTGCCGGCGGCGCGCACGCGCTGATCTCGGCGCCCACCGGCACCGGCAAGACGCTCGCCGCCTTCCTGTGGGGGATCAACGAGCTGGCCACCGGGGCGCTTGCAGCCGGGAAGGTGCGCATTCTCTACGTCTCTCCCCTGAAAGCGCTCAACAACGACATCCAGAGAAACCTCCTGGCGCCGCTGGCCGCGCTGGAAGCCGCCTTCGCCGCTGCGGGGGAAGCCTTCCCGCGCATCCGCGTGCTCACTCGCAGCGGCGACACCCCGGCCGGGGACCGCCGGCGCATGCTTCGCAATCCGCCCGAGATCCTCATCACCACGCCGGAGAGCCTCAACCTGATCCTGTCGTCGCCGAACAGCCGCCTGATGCTGGACGGGGTGGCCACCGTGATCCTTGACGAGATCCACGCGGTGGCGGCCTCCAAGCGCGGGACGCATTTGGTGACCGCGGTGGATCGCCTGGTTCGCCTGGCCGGGGATTTCCAGCGCATCGCGCTCTCGGCCACGGTGAAGCCGCTGTCGGCCGTCGCGGACCTCGTGGGCGGCCTCGTGATGGAGGCGCCTTCCTCGGCGGGGGCGGAGCGGGTGTACCGCAAGCGGACCGTGCAGATCGTGCACCGGCCCATGACCAAGGTCTACGAGCTTCGAATCGAGTACCCGGCGGCGGAGGCCGCCGCGCCGGGTGCTGCCACGGGCGCCGCCCCGTCGGAAGAGCCGGTATTCGACGCCATTGCCCGGGAGTGCCGCCGAATCATCGCGGAAAACCGCTCGACGCTGTTCTTCGTGAACTCCCGCCGCCACGCGGAGAAGCTCGCCCGGTTCATCAACGAGGGGCTTGCGGAGCCCCTGGCCTGGTCTCACCACGGCTCCCTTTCCCGGGAGCTGCGGATGGTGGTGGAAAGCCGGCTGAAGCGCGGGGAGCTGAAGGCAATCGTGGCCACCAGCTCCCTCGAGCTGGGCATCGACATCGGCACGCTGGACCGGGTCATCCTCGTGCAGACGCCCTTCTCGGTGGCCTCCGCGGTCCAGAGGCTCGGCCGGGCAGGTCACCGGGTGAACGAGCACAGCCGCGGCGTTCTCTTTCCCCTGCACGGCAGGGACATCGTGGACGCCGCCGTGGTGGCGCGGTGCGTCCGGGAGCAGGACATCGACGAGATGGCGCCGGTGCTCTGCCCGCTGGACGTGCTGGCGCAGGTCATCGTCTCCATGACTTCCGTGGAGACCTGGAAGGACGGCGAGCTGTACGACTTCATCCGCACGAGCTTCCCGTTCCGCGAGCTGCCCCGGCGGCATTTCGACCTCGTGCTGGGGATGCTGGCCGGCCGCTACGAGGAGACCCGGCTGCGGGACCTCGCGCCGATGATCTCGTGGGACCGGCTGGAATCCACGCTCCAGGCACGGCCGGGCGCGCTGCTGCGCCTGGTTACCAGCGGAGGAACCATCCCCGACCGCGGCTACTACAGCATGCGGACCGCGGATTCCAAGGCGCTCGTCGGGGAGCTGGACGAGGAGTTCGTCTGGGAGAGGTCCCTGGGAGACACGTTCGTCTTCGGGGCCCAGGGCTGGCGCATCCAGAAGATCGACCACCAGAATGTCGAGGTCATCCCCGCGCCGGCGCGGATCGGGATGTCCCCGTTCTGGAAGGCGGAGGAGAGAAACCGCAGCTTCCACCTCTCGGACCGCATCTCCCGGGCGCTGGAGGAATGGAACCCTCGCCTGGGAGACCGGGACCTGCCGGCCGCGCTGGCCGAATCCCACGGCCTTGCCCCCTCCGCCGCCGGGGCGATGATCGGGTTCCTGTCCCGGCAGCGCGAGGCCACCGGCGGCGACCTTCCCCACCGCCACCATCTGCTCGTGGAGCACACCCGGGATCCCGACGGCAAGGGGGAAGGGGCGAGCGTGGTCCTGCACACCCTCTGGGGCGGCGCGGTGAACCGGCCGTTCGGCCTGGCGCTCTCCGCCGCGTGGGAGGAGCGCTACGGGTTCCGCCCCGAAATGATCCAGACCAACGACGCCGTGCTCCTGCTTCTCCCCCAGGAAGCATCGGCAGGGGAGATCCTGTCTCTCGTGGACTCCGGCAAGGTGGAGCGCCTCCTGCGGGCGCGCCTGGAGGGAAGCGGGTTCTTCGGCGCGCGGTTTCGGGAGGCTGCCGGCCGTGCGCTCCTCCTCCCCCGGGCCGGCGCGAAGAAGCGGACGCCGCTCTGGCTGACCCGGCAGCGGGCCAGGTCCCTTTTCGCCGCGGTTTCCCGGTTCGACGACTTTCCGCTGCTGGTGGAAGCGTGGAGGACCTGCCTCCGTGACGAGTTCGACCTCGCCCGCCTGGGAATGGTCCTGGACGAGCTGCGAGACGGGGTCATCCGCGTGAGCGAGGTTTCCACCCCCGCCCCGTCCCCGTTCTGCGGGGAGCTGGTGTGGAAGCAGACCAACAGCCTGATGTACGCCGACGATGCCCAGGCAGGCCGCACGGAGACCAGCCTCCGGCCCGACCTCGTGCGGGAGCTGGCGCTCTCCGCTGACGTTCGGCCCCGAATCGACCCCCGCCTGGCCGCGGAGCTGCAGGCGAAGCTGCAGAGGACGGCACCGGGCTACGCGCCGCGCGATTCGCGCGAGCTGCTGGACTGGGTGAAGGAGAGGGTGCTCCTGCCCCCGGCGGAGTGGGAAGAGCTGATGGATGCCTGCGTCCGCGACTCCGGGATGGGACGCGAGGAGCTGCTTGCGCCGCTCGCCGGCAAGATCGCGGAGCTCACGCTGGGAGAAAGCCGCGGCATCGCGGCCGCCGAGTCGCTGCCGCGGGTGCGCCGGGGGACGGAGGGCGGGGACGAGGAAACGCTGGAAGGGCTGCTCACCGAGTGGCTGCGGTTCTACGGACCCATCGAGCCGGCGTTCATCTCCCGCACGTTCGGGCTCGCTCCCGATCTCCTGGACGGAATGCTGGAGGACCTGGCCGCGGAGGAGCAGGTGGTGATCGACCGGCTCGCGGCGGACACGGACGCGCTCCTTGCCTGCGACCGAGAGAACCTCGAGATCCTGCTTCGAATCTCCAGGGCCCGGGCGCGCCCAACCGTCCACACGCAGCCCGTCGCGCTGCTGCCGCTGCATGTCGCCCGTCGCCAGGGGCTCCTCCGCCGCGGCTCGTCGGCGGAGGACATGAAGACGGTCTGGGAGAACCTCTTCGGCTGCGCCATGCCCGCCCACCTCTGGGAAGAGGAAGTGCTCCCCGCCCGGCTGGACGGTTTCATGTCGCGCTGGCTCGACGGGCTGTTCTCGGAGGGCGGCCTGCTGTGGCTGGGGTGCGGGCCCAGAAGGCTCACGTTCTGCTTTCCCCAGGACGTGGAGCTGTTCCGCGATCGGCCTGATGCGGCCGAGGCCGGGCTCCTGCTCCCCGGTACTTCCGGGCGCTACTCCTTCTGGGACATCGCGGATCATGCGCGGCAGGGGCAGGCAGGAATCAAGGATTCCTCCGAAGTCGCTGCCCGGCTGTGGGACCTGGCGTGGAAAGGCCTGGTCACCTGCGACGCCTTCTCGCCGGTGCGCCGAGGCCTGGCCACGGGGTTCCGCGCGGAGGAGCCCGCCCGGGAAGGGTCGCGCCGCACCCGGTTCAACCGGTGGCAGGCCGAGCGTCCCGGTGCCGGTTTCTGGTACCTCGTTCCCTCTCCCGCGGAAGAGCGCGACGCCCTGGACGAGGAAGAGCTTGCCCGGGACCGGGTCCGCCTGGTGCTTCGACGCTACGGCGTGGTGTTTCGAGAGCTGCTGGAAAACGAGCTGCCTCTCCTTCGGTGGTCGCGGCTGTTCCGCAGCCTCCGCATGATGGAGTTCTCCGGCGAGGTGGTGAGCGGGAGATTCTTCGACGGCGTGAGCGGCCTGCAGTTCGCCCTGCCGTCCATCGTGGAAGAGCTCGCCGCGGCGCAGGCCGGGGAGCCCGGCCCGGAGAAGCCCGGCCCGGAGAAGTCCGGCCCGGAGAAGTCCGGCCCGGAGGAGCCGGTCTGGTGGATCAACGCCGCCGACCCGGCAAGCCTCTGCGGCGTGGACATCCCGGCGCTGAAGGCGGTCCTCCCGTCCCGGCTTTCTTCCACCCACGTGGTCTTCCACGGCAGCGAGGTCGTGGCCGTTTCCCGACGGCGAGGACGGGAGGTCGAGCTGCGGGTGCCGCCGGATGCGCCCCGGCTCCTGGAGTACCTTGCGTTCGTGAAAGCCTTGACCGGCAGGGACGCCCGACCTCTGAACGCCGTGCACGTGCAAACCATCAACGGCGAGCTCGCACCCGCGAGCCCGTACAAGGCACGGTTTCTCGAGGCGGGGTTCGTGGAGGACTTCAAGCGCCTGACGTACGCCGCCAGGCCGTAGCTGCCCCGGCGCGTCCTCGGCGCGCTAGTAATGCATCCCGAATCCGATGCCGGGCTGCCCCAGGAAATCGAAGTTGGGCGTGAAGGTGACCTTGCCCTCCGCGATGTTTTTCCGCGCGTTCTTCGCGGCCTCCACCGAGGCGAAATGGCCGAGGACATGCTTCAGGATCATCCCGCCCAGGCACACGGCAAACGACGGAAGGTAGGAGGAGATGCTGTTCGCCTCCCACCGCGAGCGGATCGAGGTGATCGGGTCGTCGAGGTAGTTGGTGGAAGAGAACTGCACGTTCGCCGGCAGCAGGAGATAGGCGCCGATGAGCGTTCCCGCGGCGAGGGCGATGTCTCCGCCCAGGAACAGCGCGCCGCCGAGCGAGTCGCCGGTCATGAACTGGCCGGCGCCGGGCAGGAACCGTGACGCGACCCGGGCGCGCTGGACGTAGCGGGCTTCCTGTCGGGAAATGGAGATGCGCTCTGCCACCTTCACCAGGTCACCGACAGTGAGCGTGCCCAACTGCTCCGCGGAGAGCCCCAGGAGCGCCGGACCCACCCCTGGCGGGGTGCTGTCCGCGTTGGCTTGCTGCGCATGCACGTTCGAGACCGCGACGGCCAGGGCGGCAATCGCGGCGAGCAGGGTCCTGGTCTTGATCATGGGATTTCCTCCTCGTGGACAGGAGCCCGGCACCGTCGTGGGTGCTCCTGGCTCATGGTAACCTGCTATCGGCCGCGGATGACCAGCGGGTAGCTGGTCACCTCGTAACCGTTGAGAAAGAGCGTTGCCGTGTACAGCCCGGCGGACGGGAACGCCACGGAGTTGAAGGCATCGTCCGAGATGCTCATGCGCCCGACGGCGGCGGTCATCAGCGTGTGCCCGGACTGGGCCACCGTGGTCCCGTTCGCGTCGGAGATGCGCACGGAGTGGTCGAAGTCGCCGCTGCCGGAAAACCATATCGTCACGATGGAAAAGGATTCCGTCGCGGGAAATTCCGGGAACGACAGGTACTCGAAGATGCCCGAGAGGTTGGCGTTCCCTTTCTCGTCCAGCCACCCGCGCTCCGCCGGCACCGAGAGCATGAATGCCGGGCCGTCGGTGAGGTGGTCCTTCGCGTCCACGAAGAGGGCGTACGTGGCCACCGTGGTTTCGTCCAGCGCGGCCTGGACCAGGTACACCCCGGCCGCGGCGAACGTCGTGCCGCCGAGATCGTGCGTGAAGTACGTGACGCGCTCGCCGCCGAAATCCAGCCGGTCCGTGGCGCCGCCGACGATGACGCCGGTGGAGGCCTGGCGAACGTCCACTCGCACCACGTGGGTGCCCGTGCCGGTCCACCGCGTGTACACCTGCAGGTTCTCCGTCACCGGTAGCGAGGCGGCACGGACGGCGGCCTGGATGCCCACGATGTCGGTGAGCCCCTGCGCGTCCTCGTGGATGCCGGTGGCGACGGCCATGCCGAGGAACGCGGCGTCCGGCGCGGCGGGCCGGTCGTCCGCCGCCTCGGCGCGCACCGCGCGCACGGCGAGGAACGCGAGGGAGAACAGGAGGATACGGATTGCCATCGGGGGACGCACGGTGGTAACTTCGCCGCGTCCGGCCCCGAAGTCAAGCGAGTGTTTCGGCGGCAAGGCGAGGCGAGCGCGGCCGCGGCGGCGAGCCGGGCTCAGCTCCTGCGGGGGATCTCCAGCGTGAACCGGCTTCCGAGCCCCGGGGAGCTCGTCACGTTCACCTCCCCCCCGTGGGCCCGGGCCACGCTCCGCGCGATGGAGAGCCCGAGGCCGGCGCCGTCTCCGCCCGCGGTCCTGCCCCGGTAGAAACGCTCAAAGATCAGGGGGAGCTCCTCTTCGCGAATGCCCGGCCCGTTGTCCCGCACGCCGAACGCGATCAGGCGATCCGAAGAGGAGACTTCCACCGTCACGGCGCCCCCGGGCTGCACGAACTTCACCGCGTTGGCCACGAGGTTGGAGAGCGCGATCTGGATGCGCTGCCCGTCGCAGACCACGGCCAGTCCGGGCTCCACGTCCCGGATCTCCAGGGCGACCCGTTTCTGCCGCGCCACCTCGCGGAAGCCGGCCACGGAAACCTCCACGAGGTCCGCTGCCGCGTGGCGGCCCAGGGAAAGGCCGGCGATCCCCGCGTCCAGCCGCGAGAGGTCGAGCAGGTTCGTCGTGATCCACTGCAGGCGGGCGATCTGGCCCTGGCTCTCCCGGAGGAACTCCTGCCGGGCGGCGGGATCGTCGGCCGCTTGTCCCTGCAGGAGCTCATTGAAGGTGGACAGCGCGGTGATGGGCGTTCGAAGCTCGTGGGAGGCATCCGCCACGAACCGTGTGAGCGAATCCCGTTCCGCGCGAAGGTCGCGGAAGGAGGCCTCCAGGTTCTCCGCCATCCCGTTGAACTGCCGGGCGAGGTCCCCGATCTCGTCCTTCCGCTTCGAGGAGGCGCGCGCGGTGAGGTCTCCCTCCGCCATGCGGCGGGAGGTGGCGGCAAGCACTCGCAGGGGATCCGAGATGGTCCTGCCGATGAGGAAGCCGACCGCCGCGGCCACGATGAGCGCCCCGATGCCGGAAAGCAGGATCGCCGTCCTCATCGGGCTGATGGCCTGCTTGCTCAGGCTCAGCGGGCTGGACATCTCCACCCAGCCCAGGGGCATTTCCGGCGTTCCCACCGGGAGCGTCGTGGACAGCACCTGGCGCGCCGGGGGCGGCTCGTCCCGTGACGGCGCCGGGTACCCGGGCATGTTCTCGAAGACGAAGCGCCGGCCCCACGGCGTGGGCACGCGGCGCGCGAACACGAACGAGGTGCCCAGCGGAAGGTCACGCAGCAGCGGCATGAGCTCGCGGGGCCGCAGGACGCGCGCCCCGCGGGAGCGGCTGGGCATGGGGATGATGATCGGCAGGGACTCGCCTCGCTCGGGAGCGATCTCGCCCCGCAGCTCGGTCAGCCCCGAGGGAATGAGCCAGAGAAAATCGTCCGGAAGGCCCGGATCCCCCGAGTCCGCGATCACTTCACGCTGCGGGTCCAGGATCCGCACCCGGGCGTCGCCCAGGAAGGCGGAGGTGGAGGCGAGCTCTTCCAGCGCGATCCGGCGGACCGGCGGCCCGAGGAACCGCTCCGCGAGCTCCGCGATCTGCTGCGCATTGGCCCTCAGGTATGCGCTCTCCTCCCGCCCGACGTAGCTCTGGACAAGGGACAGGGAGAGCGTTCCCATCAGGGTCACGGACAACAGGATCAGGGCCGCGTAGCTGGCCGCCAGCCTCCACCGGATCGTTCGAAACATTCTAGCGCTTCACTCGCTTCACCCTGACTTCAAAGGGTGCGCGCGTTCGGCCCGGATCCCGGGGGATTCCCGCCGCGCATTCCCGGGCCAGGGCCGTTCGGACCCATGTTCCCGGGGGCGAAGCCCGTCGCGGCTATCCTCAGGGTGGCTCCCAGCCACGCCTTCGCGGGGTCGTTCGGGCTCTGGCCCAGCGTGACCATGACGTCCACGGTCTTCCCGTCCGTTCGACGCAGCAGGGTCACCGTCAGCTTGTCTCCGGGCTTGTGCGCTCCCAGGGTGTCCGTGATCTGCTGCCAGTCGGTGACCTCCTTCCCGTCGATCTTCGTGACGATGTCCCGCGCCTCGACTCCGGCCTTCGCCGCGGGTCCGTCCGCCGTGACCTGGACCACGAGGGCCCCCGTTCCCGCCCCGGATCCGACGAACCTCGCTGGCGCCGCCAGGTACTGGAGTCCCAGCCAGGCGCCATCCTTGTCCGGGTTCTTGGAGAGGGTCACCTTGACGTCATGGGAGGCCCGCTGTCCCCACGGGGTGACCGAAAGGGTGATGGTGTCCCCCACCTTCTTCGACGAGACCAGGTCGGCCAGCGGGTTGCGCTCGTCCACCGTGGTCCCATCCACGGAGAGGATCAGGTCTCCCTTCTTCAAGCCCGCCCTATCCGCCGGGCTGTTCGCGGCGACGCCTTCCACCAGCGCTCCCTCGGAAGGGAACATCATGCGGTCACCGCGCATGCCCCGGCCGAGCGCGAGCTCGTCTCCGCGCCCCGCAAGGGGCAGGATCCCGATCCACGGCCGTCCGTTCCGCGTGCCGACGGTCACCGAAAGGCTCTTCTCTGCATCCCCGTGGCGGACCTTGAAGGAGACCGTGTCTCCCGCGGCCCGTCCGGCCAGCGCCTGGCGCAGATCCACCGCGTCGTTGACCGCGGTCCCGTTGGCTTCCAGGATGATGTCTCCACGCGCGAGGCCCGCCTTCTGGGCCGGGCTCCCCGGCTGGACGGAGACGATCAGGACACCGGGATCCGGCGTCACGACGGCCGGTCCCGCATCCGGCTTCTGCTGGGCAAACGCGGGGGCGGCGAGCAACGCGGCGGCGAGCAGCCCCATCAGTCTTCGATGCATCATGGTTCACGTACCTCCGGGAACAACGCTACGCCCCCGTGGTTATCGTCGGTTTGCGGCCACGTTAAAGTTTATTAATAGTACAGGCCGCTGTCGCGGCATTCCGGGACCGCCCGCGCGGCGGCCCCGCCCGTCACTCCGGCTTCTGCGTGAACATGTACCCGGTGCCGCGCACGGTGAGCAGCCACCGGGGGGAGGCGGGGTCGGCTTCCAGCTTCTCCCGCAGGTGACGGACGTGCACGTCCACGGTGCGCTGGGAGTCCACGCTGCTGTCGTACCCCCAGACGATCTCCAACAGGCTGTCGCGGCTGAACACCTGGTCCGGGTGCGTGACGAAGTGCCGCAGCAGACGGTACTCGGTGGGCGTCAGCATGACGGGTCGGCCCGCGCGCTCGACCCGCATCCGCTGCAGGTCCACCGAGACCTCGCCGAAGGTCACGCGCTCCGCGCCAGCCGCCGAGGCGAGCTCTCCGTACGCGCGCCGCAGCGCCGCGTGCACCCTGGACAGGAGCTCGCGGAAGGAGAACGGCTTCACGATGTAGTCGTCGGCGCCGAGCTCGAGCCCGAGCACCTTGTCCACTTCCTCGTCCCTGGCGGTCACCATGAGGATGGGCAGCGAGCGGCCCTCCTCCCGCAGCGTCCGGCACACGTCGAAGCCGCTCATGTCGGGCAGCCGGATATCCAGCAGCATGAGGTGGGGCGCGGCGCGACCCTTCGAGCCCCGGGCGAGGTCCAGCGCGAGGGCGCCGTTTCCCGCCACGAGCACGGAGAACCCCTCGGCCTTCAGGCCGTACTCGAGGCCGCGGGCGACCGAGGGCTCGTCTTCTACCACGAGGATGGTTTCGCCGGGCATCGCGTCGAGTGTAGCACGGCACCCCGGCGGGGCGGAAGATCAGCGGGGGTCCGGCGGCCGGGCCGCCGCGCCGCCGGCCCGGGATCCGGCGCTGAACCCGTCGAAGCCGGCGAAGAGGTACAGCCCGAGGTCTCGGGACGGGTCGAAAGAGAACGGCGCCGAGGTGCCGATCCGGGCCGCGAGTCCCAGGCCCGCGGGGAACTCGGCAATCCCATAGACGAACCTCGCCGTGAGCTCGAGTCCGGCAAACACCGCGGGGACAACCGATACCCGGGCAGCGCCGGATCCGCCGAATGCGGTGGAAGGATCGAAGTCCGCCAACCCCTCGGCGTGCAGCCCGATTCCCAGCGCGGTGACCGCGAAGCCGAGCACGAGCGGCTGGTCCAGGAGGACCGGTGCGAACCAGTCCACGCTCGCCACGAGGCCGCCGGGGAGGCTGCGCGTCCGCGCGGAAAACCCGCGCGGCACAGTGAACTCATCCCCGTAGGAGGCGTAGGCCGGGCCGACGTGCTGGGCGGCCTTTATCCCCATTCTCAGCGCCTGGTGGGCGCCCGGGAACGGAACGCTGAGCTGGGAGAAGAAGTCGAGCTCTCCCTGCGCCGCACCCACGGAGAGCACGGGAAGGAACACGGTCGCCTGCAACCAGGCGTTGACCGCCGCGACTGGCAGCAGATCGACCGGCGCTCTGCCGGCGCCCCACCGCCCGCGCACGATCACCGGCACCGCGAGCCAGGTGAACCACGAGCCCGGCGCGCCAAGGGAGTCCGCGAAGGTGAAAGGCGCCGCGGCGGAAGAGATCTCCGCGTGATGCCGCAGTCCCAGTCCCACCGAAAGGAAGCGGGACGAGTTCAGGGCGAACTCGCCCGCGAGGGCATAGTCGAACGTCAGGCTGGTGTCCACGGATTCCGTCCACGCGGCGGACCACCGGTAGTCCAGCCGGCTCGACGCGCCGATCTCCAGGGGGCCGAGATCCGCGGACAGGGTGAAGCCCGCCGAGGGCTGGCCGGGGCCCGGCAACCACCCGGCATCGACCGCCCACCGGGACGCGTCCAGCAGGGAACCGCCCTCCGCCCGTGCGCCCACGCCTACCGACAGGTCCGTGCTGGACGGCCCGGTCCGGCGCAGGAGAAGGTTGGGCAGCCACAGGAAGGGAAGGGGGAAATCCCGGTAGGGCCGGGCCCGTATCGACGAGCCGGTCCACTCGACCGGGGCCGGGAGCGGCTGGGGCGCCGTGGACTCGTCGGGAAGGAGAAGGCGAGGCGTCCCCGGGAACGCGGTCTGCTTCAGGCAGTACCCCCTGCTCGAATAGCTGGCGTACGTCAACGTGCCGCCGTCCACGGTCCCGGAGATGGCGGCCACCGGGTCTTCCTGGACCAGCAAGACGGTGCCCGCGCCGAGATCCGCGAGATACAGCGCGAGGGCGCCGGACCGGTCGGAGGCGAACAGGATCCTCTCTGCGTCGACGAAGGAAGGAAAGTACTCGCCGAAAGGATCCGGTCCCAGGACCGGCCGGGCAGCCCGCGCATTCACGTCCTTCACCGCGGCGTCGGGATCGGAAAGGGGCGCGGAGCCATCCTGCAGGGCGCCATAGTCCGCCACGTACAGGTCCTGCATCCCTCGAACGTTCAGGATGAAGGCCACCCGCGAGCCGTCCGGGGACACGGCGGGATTGAACACGCTCGCCTCGCTCATGGAGAACAGCACCCGCTGCGCCCCCGTGCGGGGATCCACCGAAACGAGCCGGCTGTACGGCCCCGCGCCCTGGACCGCGACGAGCCGCCGGCCGTCCGCGGAAACCGCCGGGTGCCAGAGGTGAGCCTCCCGGGTGATCCTCTTCACGGCCCCGCTATCGGTATCCAGGACGAACAGGTCGGAGACGGTCCTGGTCTCCGCGGCGCGGCGAGAATCCACCGCCCAGGAGGAAAGCCACACGGTGGCTCCGTCCCGGGTCGCGCTGAAAGAGGCACTATCCGAGAGCGAGGCGCGCGCCAGCACGGTTTCCCGGCCCTTCTTCTGGTCCACCCGCACGAGCGACGGGAACGTGTCGGGCCCCGCGTGGTACGCGTACAGCCCGCGGTCCGTGAACTGGGGGCGTGTCCAGCTGCCGGCGACGTCCGGCGTGATGCGCGCACCGCCCGGGATCGATGCCGCCTCCGCGTATCGGCGCTTCCACGCGGCCGTCATGTCCGCGTACACCGCCTCCGCGGTGCTGCCGGTCACCTTCGCGATCGCCTCCCAGGGCCCGAGGAAGGGAAAGTCGAGGTACACGGCCAGGATCCGCCGCAGGGTATCCGGGCCGTACGTCTCCTGCAGCCAGGTGACCAGCGCATCGCCCGCCACGTATTTCCTGCCGGGAGGCGCGAAATCCGAATCGTAGCCGGCCTGCGCGAGGCTGAAGAAGCGGTTCTCTTCCGCCGCTGCCTTCCCGTAGACCTCGAACAGCGGATCGCGGCCCCGGCCTCCCTCGGTGAACCTCGTCTCGTCGTAGACGGCCGGCCCCTCGATGGCCCAGCCGGGCAGGAGGTCGAGACCCACCGTGGCGAGGTCCGGGCCGAACACGGCGGACAGGCGGTGCAGGATTCCCGTGCCCATGCCCTGCTGAACGAAGTGCGTGAGCTCGTGCGTGAGCAGGACCCGGAGGTAGCTCGACTGCCGGGTGCCCAGGCCGAAGTCCGTCGGTGACTTTACGTACAGGTCGATTCGCGACGGAAATGAGAAGGTGACGCCGTTGGCGTCGTCACGCCGCCCGCGGATGACGCAGGGGACCTTGTCCGGGTACGAGCCGAACACGCCGGTGACCCGCACGTACACCTCCTCGCAGAACGTGAGGAACTGGTCTGCCGTGGGGCGGTCACGGGGCTCGAAGATGAACCGGAAGTGCGGGGTATCCGCCTCCTGCCACTCCGCGGCCAGCGGCGCCGCGCCCAGGGCCAGCGCGAGGAGGGCCAGCGCGCAGCGCCTCGGCCCGCGCTTCACCCGCCGGACCTCTCGTAGTCCACGAAGCGGTGGGGAATGGCGGCGGCCGGGGGGCCGCGGGTCTCGCTGGTCACGCGCCACAGGCTCCAGTCTACCGCGGGGAAGGTCGTATCCCCGTCCATCATGGCATCGATCCACGTCAGGTACATCCGCCGGGCCTCGGGCAGGAACAGCGCGTAGACCGCGGCTCCCCCGATGACGAACGCCTCCCCTCCGGCGCGGGCGGCTTCGTCCGCGGCGGCCTCCCGAGCAGCATCCAGGGAGCTCACCACGACGCATCCCTCGATTCTCCGTCCCGGGTCCCTGGACAAGACGATATTGCGCCGGCCCGCGAGCGGCCTCCCGAGGGACTCGAAGGTGGGCCGGCCCATGATGACGGGGTGGCCCATGGTGAGCGCGCGAAAGCGCGCCATGTCGTCCGGCAGCCTCCACGGGAGCTTCCCGCGGTCGCCGATCACGCCGTTGGCCGCGACCGCCGCGATCAGGGAGATCGTCACGGCCGGGCTCTCAGACGGAAATCTCCGCCCGGATGGCGGGGTGCGGATCATAGGACTCGAAGGTCACGTCCTCGAACCGGAAGCCGAAGATATCCGTCACCTCCGGGTTCAGACGTACCGTGGGCAGCGGCCGCGGCTCACGCTCGAGCTGCCGGCGCACCTGCTGCACGTGGTTGAAGTAGATGTGCGCGTCCCCGAGGGTGTGAACGAACTCGTGCGCGGCAAGGCCGCAGGCCTGCGCCACCATGTGGGTGAGCAGGCTGTAGGAGGCGATGTTGAACGGCACGCCCAGGAAGAGGTCCGCGCTGCGCTGGTACAGCTGGCAGGAGAGGCGGCCGTCGGCCGCGTAGAACTGGAAGAGGCAGTGGCAGGGCGCGAGGGCCATCCGCGCGATGTCGGCGACGTTCCACGCGCAGACGACGTGCCGCCGGGACCAGGGCTGCTCCCGGAGGGACCGCACGACGTTCGCGATCTGGTCGATCGTTCCCCCGTCCCGCGCCGGCCAGGAGCGCCACTGGCTGCCGTAGACCGGCCCCAGCTCGCCGGCGGCGTCCGCCCACTCGTCCCAGATGTGCACGCCCGCGGCCTGGAGGGAGCGCACGTTGGTCTCGCCGCGCAGGAACCACAGCAGCTCGTGCACGATGGCCTTCGTGTTCAGCTTCTTCGTGGTCATCAGGGGGAACCCTTTCCTGAGGTCGAACCGCATCTGCCAGCCGAAGATGCTGCGCGTTCCCGTGCCCGTCCGGTCCGGCCGGTCCACGCCGTGGGCGAGGACGTGGCGGCAGAGATCGAGGTACTGCTTCATGCCTCTGTCATAGCGTGTCGCTCCTGTTGACCACCTTGTTCAGCGGGTACTCGATGATCCCGTCCGCTCCCTTCTCGATGAGGCGGGGAACCAGGTCGCGCACCACGGACTCGCGGACCATGATCTCCACCGAGTACCAGTGCGTGTCGTGCAGCTTGGCCACCGTGGGCGAGGTGATGCTGGGCAGCAGGCCGATGACCTCGTCGAAGCTCGCCTGCGGGACGTTCATCTTCAGCCCGACCATGTTCTCCGCGGCCAGCGCTCCCCTCAGCAGCAGCGCCATGTGCTGGATCTTGCGCTTCTTGACCGGGTCCTTCATCGCGGCCTTGTTGGCGATGAGCTTGGTGTTCGTTTCCAGCAGCGTGTGCACGATTTTCAGGCCGTTGGCCCGAAGGGTCGTGCCGGTCTCCGTGACCTCCACGATGGCGTCCACCAGGCCGTCCACGGCCTTGGCCTCGGTGGCGCCCCACGAGAACTCCACCTTCACGGGGATGTTCCGCTCGGCGAACCAG
>Ga0153915_10002752_pt1 | contig 16026 bp, 12 predicted proteins | sample Opewatmetagenome_2_FD_107003 | JGI IMG/M metagenome (GOLD analysis project Ga0153915, IMG submission 107003) | Freshwater wetland microbial communities from Ohio, USA - Open water 3 Core 3 Depth 3 metaG | ecosystem: Environmental > Aquatic > Freshwater > Wetlands | place: USA: Ohio, Lake Erie...
GCTCGCAATTCGCGCGCGGGCGTCGCGGATGTCGCGACGGTAAGCACTCCAGAGATTTCGAATTCCCGGCACGAGACGTCCAAGTGCAATTTCCCTGCTCGGCCGGATGCCGATGATTCGTCAGTGTTTCTCGACGCTATGTCCAATATATTCGCCATGCTGAGCCGCCCCGCCGAACTCCCGACGCCGCGCTTCCTCGCGTCGGGATCCGGGCGCGTGCTCGACGGCGGCGCCGGTTCAGGCCGCGCAACCGTCATGGTCCTGCTCGCCCGGCCCAAGGCGACCGTTGTCGCCCTCGACTGGTTCCACGAAGGCTACGGCATCAGCGGGAACGAACCGGATCGCCTGCGGGAGAACGCACGCTCGGCCGGCGCCGAAAACCGGCTGGAGATCAAAAGCGGCGACCTGCGCGAGCTGCCGTTCGAGACCGCGTCATTCGACGCCGCCGTCAGCTCGTTCGCGATCGATCACCTGGGGAAGAAAGGTTCGGAGCAATCCATCGCCGAGATGGCGCGCGTGCTCAAACCCGGCGGCCAGTTCCTGCTGATGGTGCTCAACACGGACGCGTACGTGAAGTTCGCGTATCCCCTGATCAACATGCACATGTACTACGGCCATGGCGGCGCCCGTGACCGATGGCGTCAGCCGCTACGCGCCTCGGGCTTCGACATCGTCGAAGAAGGGACGCAGCCGGCGACGATGTACTTCCTCGCCGAGAAACGCGTCACCACGGCGGGAGCGTCATGAAAAGGAATTCCCGCAGGTAGGCGTCCTCCGACGCCAGCAGCTCCGACCCGCTGCCTTCGAAGTAGATCCGTCCTTCGTGCAGCACCATGAATCGCGCGTGCGCCTCGGCCGACTCCGGGACGCTCAGGATCTGCAGACGTCCGTTGGTCCGCGAGGCTTCATGCGTGGCGACATAGAACGCGTCGCGGATCTGGTGGGTCACCAGAATGGACGTCACGTGCTCGAGATCGCGCAGCTTGACGATCTCATCGTCCACGGTCGTCGCGATGACCGGATCGAGCCCGGTCGTGGGATCGTCAAACAGCAGCAGATTCGGCTTCGCGGCCATGGCCCGGGCGATCGCGACGCGCTTGCGCTGGCCGCCCGACAGCTCCGACGGCAGCCGGTCGATGTACTCGCCGAGCCCGATGAAGCCGAGCACCTCTTCGACACGGCGGCGCACCTCGTCCAGCCCCATGCGGGTTTCTTCGTACAGGCGATAGCCGACGTTTTCGGCCACGGTCAGCGAGTCGAAGAGCGCGTTTTCCTGAAACAGCATGCCGGCGTCGCCGCGCAGCCGGAGCAGATCGTCTTCAGCCATGTTGTCGACGCGCTGGCCGTTGACGAAGATCCTGCCGGAGTCGGGCCGGAGCAATCCGAGTATGAGCTTGAGCACGACGGATTTGCCGGCGCCGCTGGCGCCGAGCAGGATCCGCATGCTTCCCGCCGGCACGCTGAAGCTGATGTCGCGCAGCACCTCGTGCTCGTCGAAGGCGAACGAGACCCTGTCGAACACGACGGCCGCTTGCGCGTTCACGGCCTCAGCGCGCGCTTCACCAGTTCCATCCACACCAGCGCTCCGATCCCAGCCGCGCCGACGACGGCAAGGTCGGCGGCGTGCGGCATGGCGAGACGAAAGAAATCGCGAAACAACGGCACGTAGAGAATCGACGCCAGCACGGCCAGCGCCCCGGCCATCAGCCAGCGTAACGCCGGATTGGCGCCCTGCGTCACCCAGACCGGCCGCGTCAGTGACCGGTTGGCCGCAATCAGCACGAGATTGGTGACGATGAGCGTGGAGAACGTCAGCGTCCGCACGTCCAGCTCCGTCATGCCCGACTTCACGCTGGCGGCGAACACGAACGCCGCCGCGCCGCAGGCGCCGGCGCCCTGCAGCAACGAACGAATCATAAGCCGGCGTGTGAACAGCCGCTGCCGCGGATCGCGGGGCGGCCGCTGCATCGTATCGTGTTCTTCGGGCTCCATCTCGAACGCGATCGAGCAGGCCGGGTCGATGATGAGCTCCATGAAGATCACGTGCACCGGCATCAGGATGAGCGGCCACCGGGCGAACACCGGGATCAGCGAGATGCCGGCGATCGGCACGTGAATCGCGAGCACGTACGCCGTCGCCTTCTCGATGTTGTCATAGATGCGCCGGCCGAGCCGCACCGCGCGGACGATCGACGAGAAGTCGTCGTCGAGCAGCACGAGCGCGGCGGCCTCGCGCGCGACGTCGGTGCCGCGGCCGCCCATGGCGACGCCGATGTCGGCCGCCTTGAGCGCCGGCGCGTCGTTGACGCCGTCGCCGGTCATGGCCACGACCTCGCCGCGCGCCTTCAGCGCCGTGACGAGCCGGAGCTTCTGTTCCGGCACGATGCGCGCGAACACATCGACATCGGCCACGCGCCGCTGCAGCTCGTCGTCGCTCATCGGCGCGATGTCGAGCCCGGTCAGGCAGGCGTCCGTGTGCGGCAGACCGATCTGCTTCGCGATGTTCAGCGCCGTGGCCGGATAGTCGCCCGTGATCATCACGACGCGGATATGGGCGTTGCGGCATTCCTCGATGGCGGCCGGCACGCCCGGGCGCACCGGGTCGGCAAGTCCGATGAGGCCGACGAACTCGAACTGAAAATCCGTCACCGCTCCGGGCAGGCGGCTGTCCATCCACCGGCTCCACCCGACGCCGATTACGCGGAAGCCCTCGGCTGCCAGGCGATCGACATGCGCGAGCACGCGCGCCCGGGATTCACCGGCGAGGCCGCACAGCGCCGCAACGGCTTCCGGCGCGCCTTTGGTCGCAACGTCGTAGCCTCGATCGCCGTCGCCGTGCCGCCAGACTTCTGTCACCGCGAGCAGTTCGTCGGACAACGGGAACTCGTGCACCAGATCGGTTCGATCGGGCATCCGGACGCCGATCTCCGCGGCGCACTCGCTGATCGCGCGTTCCATCGGATCGAATGCGTCCGGCTTGCTGGCCAGCGCCGCCGACGACACCAGGCGCGCGAACTCGGGCGCCAGCGTCACGCCCGGCGTCATCGCCTGACGGGCATCTCCGGCGACGAGCGCCGCCACGGTCATGCGATTCAACGTGAGCGTCCCCGTTTTGTCGACGCACAACACGGTCGCCGACCCCAGCGTCTCGACGGCGGGAATGCGCCGCGTGAGCACCCGGCTGCGCGAAATACGCCAGGCGCCGAGCGCGAGAAACACGGTCAGCACGACGGGAAATTCCTCGGGCACCATGGAAATCGCGAGCGTGAGGCCCGCGAGCGCGCCGTCGAGCCAGTGATGCCGCAGGACGCCGTACGCAATGCCCGCGACGGCGCACGCCCCCAGCCCGATCACGGCGAGCAGCCGCACCATCCGGCTCACTTCGAGCTGCAGCGCGGTCTGCCCAATCTCGACGTGGCTCAGTGCCGCGCCGATCTTCCCGAGTTCGGTCGCACCGGCCGTGGCATATACGCGCGCGGTGCCCTCGCCTCGCACCACGAGCGTGCCCGAGTACACGAACGGCCGATCGTCGCCGCCCGGCGTCGCCTCCGGCGGCTCGTCGCGGTGCGGACGCTTGCGGACCGCGACGGACTCGCCAGTGAGCAGCGACTCGTCGACGAGCAGGCTGGCGCACGATTCAACCATGGCGTCCGCGGGCACGCGGTCGCCTTCGTGCAGCACGACGAGATCTCCGCGGACGACATCGCGGCCGGCGATGCGCGTCGGCATGCCGTCGCGAATCACGAGGGCGCGGGGGCTGGAGAGATCGCGCAGGGCTTCGAGCGCGCGCTCGGTCTTGTGCTCCTGGTAGAGCGTGATGCCGATGATCAGAAATACGGCCGCAAGAAGCGCGATCGCCTCTTCGGGGTCGCCCAGGAGCAGGTAGATGTTGCCTGTCGCGATGAGCAGCAGGAACATCGGCTCGCGGATCACGCTGAACGCGATCGCGAAGACCGTGCGAGGACGCGCGGCCGGCAGCTCGTTGAAGCCCTCGCGCTCCAGGCGAGCCGCGGCTTCCTTACTCGTGAGTCCTGTCACGGTTCCGGTTTAACATAACCGCCGGCCTTTTGGAGGAATCTAAAATGACGAGACACGTCTTCGCGAACATCGCCGCCGCCGCGCTGATCGCCGGCGTTGCGGGCACTGCCGCGGCGCAGGCGCCGCCGCCGGCCCCACTGCAGGTGCCGAACCCGACCTATACGTCCATTCCGATGGAAATCGCCGTGAACCGGCCGGCTGCGGACGTGTGGAAACGGATTGGCAAGTTCTGCGACATCGGCGAATGGTTCCAGATCCCCTGCACCATCACGTCGGGCAAGGACGGCGAGTTCGGCGCCGTGCGTTCGGTGGCGAACGAAATACTCGTAGCCAAGACGGAGCTGTCGTACACCTACACGCAGCCCGTGCGCGAAGGACGGCCGTACAACATGTATCACGGCACGCTCGAAGCGCGTCCCGTGACGGCGACGACGTCGAAGATCGTCTACACGCTCTTCTTCGACAACTCGAATCTGCCGGACCAGGCGGCGAAGGATGCAGACACGGCGCGGCGGCGGACGCAGTTCATGCGCGCGCTCGAGAACATGAAGATCCTCGCGGAAGGCGGAACGCTGCCGCCTCCTCCCGCACGCGGCGGACGTTAGAATGGCGGCCCTGAAAGGGCCGCCCTACTTGAGGCGCTGCGACGACTTCTCGTTCTCGAGACAGACTTCGTCGACGAGCTCGGTGTCGACGACGAGCGCCTGCTTCAGCGTGACCGTCCACGGTTTCGTGTACGCCTTGGAATCGTCGACGGTCACTTTGATCTCGAGATGCCCGAAGTCAGGCCGCCGGAATTCTTCCGTCACCTTCGCGGCGCTCGTCAGAAAGCTTCCCGCCAGATCCAGCCAGAGATCGTCGCGGAAGCCGATCGTCTGCACGACGAGCGTGTCGCCCACCCACTTGCCTGATGAATAGCCGTTCCACGACGGCGTGGGATCCTCAGGCAGCGCGCGTCCGTCCGTGAACACCTGGCGGTACGTCGTGTTCCATTCGTTGATCACGAGCAGCAGGCCCGGCACCTGCACGAACTTCTGCATGTGCGGCAGGCCGTAGGCGCGCAGAAACGTATCGGGCAGGCAGCGCGCGTGTGGATCGTCCTTCGCGTTGTCCGCCGTCCGCTTCTTCACCAGATCTGCGGCCCACGGCTGATACGGCAGGCCGCCGGGCATCTGGAGCCCGAAGTTGACGCCTTCAATCGCGATCGGCAGCTCGATGCCGCATTCGAGGAAGTCGGAGCCCGTCTCTTTTCTACAGGGAACCGGGTTGCCGGTCAGCCAGATGCCTGAGAAATCCGGCTTGCCCTCGCGGGTTCTCGGCGCCGGCGCTTTCAGGTTCGGCTTGCCGTTGGCCAGGCGCGGAATGCCCTCGGTCCGGTGACGGATCCACTGCGCAGAAACCGGATTCCCAACGACGAGCAACGCCACAACCGCAAGCAGGAGTTTCCGCATTCGCTCACCTTTGATCCGAGACGATCACGCCGCCCTTGATGACGAGCCTCGGATTCAGAAAATTCCAGTACCCCTCGAGCGGATTTCCCGACAGCAGCACGATGTCGGCGAGCTTGCCCGCTTCAAGCGTCCCCAGATCATTGCTCATTTCTATATAAGACGCCGAGTTGGGTCCCATCAGCCTGACGATGTCCTGCATCGAGAACATGAGATTGAGCGATTTCAGCTCGTGCTCGAGTCCGGCCTTCGGGTCGTACCCCGTGTCGGTGCCGTAGCCGTAGATGACGCCGGCGTCCCAGGACGTGCGCGCGTTCACGGCCTTGTAGCCGGCTTCCTGTCCCCGGCCGTCGCCGTCCAGAATCGACTCGGGCCACGCTTTGCCGTCGCGGAACCGCGGCCTGTTGTCGTCCGCGAACACGCCGAAGACCGGCACGCCGAATCCAATCGTCGAGAGCTGCTTCACGCCGGCCGCCGCGACTTTCTTCGCGTCCTCGAAACTCAGCCAGCCGAAATGCGGAGTGTGGACGAGCTTCGGCACGCCCGCATCGACCGCCGCCATCATCGACTGCGGGCTGACGGCGTGGATCTGCACCCACACGCCGGCTTTCTTTGACTCATCCACGGCCGCCTTGAGATTCTCGCTCTCTTTGGCCGTCGGCCCGGGCTTCGGCGTCAGGTTCTGCTCGCCGATGAACCTGATGCCGAGGCCCGCGAGCCGCCGCACTTCGGCGCGAATCTCGTCGGGCGTGCTGTTCTGCAGGTTCAGCCGTCCCGACGGGATGATCCGCGGCCCCCTGATGACGCCCTTCTCGATGTGATCGCGCAGCGTGATGTTGCCTTCGGCCGGACCGCCGCCCGAGAGAATCGTGGTGTAGCCCGCGTCGACGAGCGCCTGCATCTGCGCTTTTTCATTCGGTCCGGTGTTGACGTGACGATGGCCGTCGATGAACCCGGCGATGGCCGTCAGCCCGCGGCCGTCAATCGTCTGCCCCGCCGCACCCGACGGCGCGCCCGCGGCCACCGACGCAATGCGTCCGCCGCGGACGACAATCGATCCCTGATTGACGACGGCCCCGGTGCCGACGATGACGCGGACGTTGGTGATGGTGAGATCCTGAGCCGGCAGGCTCGGGGCGAAAAGGAACAGCAGCGCTGCGCCGCACGAGGAGATCCAATTCAGTCTCTTCATGCGGCGCATGCTAACTCAAACTACTTCTTTGCGGGCGCAGCCGGCGCCGCGGCCGCAGGCGGCGTGAGCCCCGCGCGGACGGCGTTTCTGATCGGCTTGATCGTCTTCAGGTACGCGTAGATCGCCTTGAGATCCTCGTCCTTCATGTTGACGTAGACGTCCACCGGCATCGGCGGCATCACGGCGACGCCTTCCGGCTTCTTCCCCGTCCGCATCGTCTGGACGAACTTCGCTTCCGTGTACCGCATGCCCAGACCCGTCGCCGGATCCGGTGTCAGGTTCGACGCGACCGTCGAGCCCCACCCGCCGGTGAACGCCGTGAAGTCTTCCGACGCGTGCACCTCGCCCGGCGCGCCGCTCGGCACCTTCGTCGTCTGCGGACGGCCGGAGAGCATGCGCTCAGGATCCGGCTTCATCCCGCCAGGGATCTTCGGCGAATGGCAATCGTGGCATCCGGTGATGCCGACGAGGTATCTGCCGCGCTCGACCTGGCTTTCAGCCGGCGTTTGTGCGTGAAGCGATGGCGCCAGCGCAATCGACAGCGCAAACGCGGACGTCAAACAGATCGTGACCTTCATTGAACTCCTCCAGTTGAAGTGGTGCCGGCCTTGTCCGCCGCACGCGCGGCGGACAGGATGTTGCTCATTGCGTGGTTGCCCTCGTGGCATGCGTACTCGAACATGCCGTACGACGTGTCGCGGCGCAGCGGGAACGACGCCTTCCACGGCTTCGTCCACGTCCGCGGGTCGTTCACCGTCACTTCGTACTGCAGCGTGCCGGCGGCCGTCCGCGTATACCGCTCGACGATCTTCGCCTCGTCGCTCAGCATGAGCAGGTTGCCGTTCCCCTGCGCGCCCGTGCGGCCGTTGAGGTTGGCCGTCTCGACGACGAGCGTGCTGCCTTCCCAGTGGCCGCGCGCGTCGCCCATGTACGAGCGGATCTTCGGCGACACATGCGCGCGCCCGTCGAGCGGGATCACCCGCACCTCGTGAATCATCTCGTAGCGGATGACGACGTAGCCCGGGAACTGGAAGATCTGGTTGCCGTTGTTGTAGATGACCGGGAACACCGAGCCCAGCGGCCCGCGCGAGATGCAGCGATCGTATGGGCCGAGTTCGGTCGGATCTGAGAAGCCGTCGAACATCACGTAAGTGTTCTTCAACGCGGCGGCCCGGCGCTGCGCCTCCGGAGTCGTCGGCGGCAACCGTCCGTCAACCGGCTCGACGATGAGCGACGCCTGCTTCGAGGCTTTGCCCCATTCGAGCCAGTGCGACGGCGGCCCGGTGCCGTCGCCCTGCCGTGGCGCGGTCGAGACGGTTTCCTCCGAGTCGGCCGCCGCGCGCTGGGCCTGCTGTTTCTGGCGCGCGTCATATTCTTCCTGCGTCACTTCGGTACGCTCGCCCATCGCCGCCGGACGCTCGAACGGCACGCCCACCATGTCGGTGCTCGGCCAGATTCCCTGAAGATCCGGATCGCCCCACGCCGTCTTCGGCGGCGAGTACGGGGCCTTCGCCTGCTGCGCATGGCCGGCAGCCGTGAGGACCAGTGCCAGCGCCGCCGCGATCGACAACTTCTTCATCGCCGCGCTCCCGCGGGCCTGAAAGGCCCGCTCTACGTACGTTAATCAGTCGATCGGCTTGCCGGCCGCGGCTTCACGTTCCGCGGTCCGCGCGGCTTTCAGAATCCCCTGCAGGCCTTCGTTGCCCTCGTGACACGCGTACTCGAAGACGGGCTGCGACTCGTCGCGCGTCAGCTGCATGCCGAACGTCCACGGCCGCACCCACGTGTTCGCGTCGTCGAACGTGATGGACCAGTCGATGATGCCGGGCTTCACGAGCTTGAAGCGCTCGGTCGTTTTCAGCGCGCCTGAGGCGCCGCCGTACGCCGACTTCTCCAGAAAGTTCGTCGTCTCGACGACGAGCGTGTCGCCTTCGAAGCGGCCGCGCGGATCGCCCATGTACGTGCGCACTTTATCCGAGAGGTGCGGACGCCTGGAAACATTGTCGAGGGGGATGATGCGCGTCTCGTGCACCATCTCGTACGTGATCGCGACGTAGCCCGGGCCCTGCACGATGCGGTACGAGTTGCCGTAGATCGCCGGCATCATCGATCCCGGCAGTCCGCGCGTGATGCAGCGCACGTAGAGCGTCAGATCTTCGGGGCCGTCGAACGGGCCGGTGTAGTAGCCGTCGCCCCCGCGGCGCGCGGCGCGAACCGCGGCGGCGCGCGCGAGGGCCTGGGGCGTCAGCGCCGGCATCTGGCCGTCCGGCGGATCGGAAATCATCCACGCGCGGCTGTTCTTCGCGTTGTAGTTCTCGTACCAGTGCGACGGCCCTGCGCCCGTATCGTTGTCGACGGTGCCGCCGATCGTGGCCGCGGTGCGCTCGGTCTGCTGATGACGCCGCTCGAGCAGCTTCGCCAGTTCGGCCGGCGTCACCTGATCCAGCGTCTTTCCCGCCAGTTCAGCGGGACGCTGCATCGGGATGCCGCTTTCATTGCTGTTGTTATATGTGCCCTGCAGGTCGGGATCGCCCCACGGCGTCCGCATCCCGGCCTTCGCCGGCTGTTGCGCCTGCGCGGCGATCGCGCAGATTGACGCCAGGATCATCGAGAGAGAGATCTGTCTCATGAACGACACACTCCTTTTGCCGCCGGAGGGATTTTTCCATGCCCATTGTGCAGCGTCAATAAACATCGCTGCCCTGACGATCGATGGCGCCGGAGAGGACGACGCCGAGGCACGCCGGGGGTTGTTCGTATTACCATGTTGCCCATTCGATTTTCTTAGTGTGAGGGCTCCGATGAAGAAGTTGATTGTGGTGGCTGTCGTGGCGGCCTGTTCGGCGTCCGTTGCGGCGCAGTGGCCCAAAATCGCCGATCCGACCGTCCCCCGCGACGCCAAGGGCGGCATCAATTACGACGCGCCGACGCCGCGGACACCGGATGGCAAGCCGGATCTCTCTGGAATCTGGATGCGGGCCGAGAGCGGGCCGCCTCGCGGCAACCGCGGTGGTCAGGGGGCAGGACGGGCTGGAGAGGCAGGACGGGCCGGAGCGGCCGCGCCGGCGACGCCCGCAAACGGCGGGCAGAACGCGACGGCACAGCCGGAGGCCGGCGGTGGACCGCAACCGGGTGGCGGTGGCGCGTTTGCGCCGGTGCGAGGCGGCGTGTCGCTCGAGCCGACGACCGGGAGGTTCCCGTTCGATCCGAACGGCCCGCCCGTCGCGACGTTCTTCGAAGCCGGTGGCAACATGGAAGGCGGCCTGCCCTACACGAAGTGGGCGTCCGATCTGAAAAAGGCGCGGATGGATCTCAAGGACAAGGACAATCCCGACGCCAACTGCATGCCGATGGGCTTCCTGCAGTTCCATCAGCAGCCGCAGCCGCGCAAGATCATGAACATCTCGAACCCGAAGAGCCTCCTCGTCGAGTGGGAAGCCAATTACGGTCTGTGGCACATCTACATGGACGGCCGTAAGCTTCCGCCGCAGGGCGAGCCACAGCCGTGGTGGTATGGCTACTCGGTCGGCCACTGGGAAGGCGACACGCTCGTCGTCGAAACGAACAACCTGCGCGGCGCCGAAGACGGCCCGTCCGACGGCTGGCTCGACGTGAACGGCAGCCCGTACAGCGAGCAGGCGAAGTTCACGCACAGAATCCGACGGCCCACGTACGGCCATCTGCAGATGGACATCACCATCGAAGATTCGAAGGCGTACACCAAGCCGTTCACGGTGCGCATCGACCAGCGCATCGCGCCGGATCAGGAAATGATCGAGTTCATCTGCAACGAGAACCAGCAGTTCCGCCGCCGCATCAAAGTGGATGAAGGCGACACCAAGTAGCGCCCGTACACGTAGCGCCCGTACAAGTAGCGCCCGTACAAGTAGCGTCCGGCTTTAGCCGGACGGACGTCAGAAGGCGCAGGCCGCACGGCCTGCGCCTTTTGCTTTTTCGAGGATGACGATGAGAACGACTTCTTTGCTGGCGGCCGCGATGTGCCTTGCGGGCAGCGTCGCGTTCGCGCAGACGACCGACGAGCTCAACAACGACGGCACGTCTCCGAACAACGTCATCACGCAGAGCATGGGCAACGACCGGAAGAGCTACAGCCCTCTCAAGCAGATCAACAAGTCCACCGTGAAGCGCCTGGTCCCGATCTGGAACACGGCGCTCAGCAACGAACAGGGCGAGCTGGCCGCGCCGACGGTCTACAACGGCGTCATGTACGTCATCAACGGCAAGTGGACGTTCGCGATCGACGTCGAAACCGGCAGACAGATCTGGCGCACGCCGGTGACGCTCGAGCCGGGCATCACACGCGAAGCGATCACGCGCGGCGCCGCGACGATCTACAACGGCAAGGTCTTCCGCGTCACCGTCGACAACCATGTCGTCGCGCTCGACATGAAGACCGGCAAGGAAGTCTGGAACGAGAAATTCGCCGACGCGAAAGAGGGCTACTACGCCACCAGCGCCCCCATCGTCGCCAACAGCGTGCTGATCTCGGGCATGGCCGGCGGCGAGTCGACGACGCGCGGATTTCTCATCGGCTGGGATCCCGAGACCGGCAGGAAACTGTGGACGCGCTACACGATTCCCGCGCCGGGTGAACCCGGATCAGAGACGTGGCCGAAGAACAGCGATGCGTGGAAGTTCGGCGGCGGGCCGACGTGGCGATCCGGCTCGTACGATCCGCAGCTCGATCTCGTGTACTGGGGCGTCGGCAACGCCGAGCCGTACGATCCGCGGCCGCGCGAAGCGCTCGACAGCCTGTACACGTCGAGCGTGCTGGCGATCCGCCCGAAGACCGGAGAAATCGCCTGCTATTTCCAGTACACGCCGAACGACGTCTACGACGTCGACGGCAACGACGAACAGGTACTTGCGGACATCAAGGTTAGCGGCGAGATGCGCAAGGTGATGATCCAGGCGAACAAGAACGGCTTCATGTACGTCCTCGATCGCACGAACTGCAAGCTCATCGCCGCGAATCCGTTCGTCAAGGTGAACTGGGCATCGAAGATCGACATGGCGACGGGCCGGCCGGTGCTGACCGACGTCTACAAGAAGTTTCTCTCCGGTGAAGAAACCGAGATCTGGCCGTCACGCGGCACCAATGCCGTTCCGATCGCGTTCAATCCGAACACCGGCCTCGTGTACGCGACGACGTGGAACCTGCCGCGCATCCAGAAGCTGGTGATGACGCCCGCGCCGCAAGTGCTTGGTGGCGCCACGACGGGCGTGACCGCACGACTGCCGCAAGTCGCGCCGGGCCAGCCGCTCGGGTTCTTCGCGGCCATCGACCCGCTGACTGGTCAACGCAAGTGGGAAATTCCACTGACGGATCTGCCGAGTTCCGCCGGTGTCCTCGCGACGGGCGGCGGACTGGTCTTCACCGGGAAGCTGACGGGAGAATTCGTCGCGCTCGACGAGGCGACCGGCAAGACGCTCTGGCAGTTCAAGACGGGGTCGAGCATCAACGCCACCGCGATCACGTACTTGCACAACGGCCGGCAGTACGTAACGGTCGCGTCCGGTCTCGGCGGCGGGCTCGCCACGCGCTACGCCGCCGACAAGGTTCCAACGGGCGGATCGATCTGGACGTTCGCCCTCATGCCGTGACGTCCGGCTGAAGCCGGACGCTACGCGCGACAACGTGACGTCCGCCTGAAGGCGGACGCTACGCGCGACAAGGAGAGTGATCATGCGTGCCATCTGCAGACGAGTCGTCACGGCATCGGGAATCGCGATCGCGTTCGCCGCGCCGGCTTACGCGCAGGCGTTCGCCAACCTCAAGAATTCCGCCGTGAACTATGCGATCGGCAACGCCGAGCCGCGCATGACGTGCGAAGCGCTCGCGACGACGTTCAAGGACAAAGATCTCGTCTCGCTCACCGCGCGCGTCGTCGCTGCGACCGGCAACGCTCCGGCCCACTGCCGCGTCAGCGGCGTGCTGGCGCCCGAGATCGGGTTCGAAGTGAATCTCCCGGCGAAATGGAACGAGCGGCTCTACATGATCGGCAACGGCGGACTCGCCGGCGAGCAGCCTGACGATCAGGGCCGGGCCGCCCAGCGCGCGGACGCGCTGGCCAACGCGTTCGTCATGGTCAGCACCGACACCGGGCATAACGCGACCAAGGAACCGCCAGGCATGTTCGCGCTCAGAAACCCCGCGACCGCCGTCGACTACGCGTACCGTGCCGTGCATCTCGCGGCGATCACGGCGAAACGCATCGCGAACGCGTATTACGCGAAGCCGGTGTCGAAGGCCTACTGGAATTCCTGCTCCAACGGCGGCCGCCAGGGCCTCATCGAAGCCCAGCGCTTCCCCGACGACTTCGACGGCATCGTGGCCAACGCGCCGTGGGTCGATCAGACCGGGTTCGTGATTGACGCGATATGGAACCAGCGCGCGATGACGGACGCGCCGGTGTCGCTCGACACGCTGAAGCTGGTGGCCGAGCGTGCGATGGCGAAGTGCGATCGCATCGACGGCCTCGCCGACGGGCTCATCGACGACCCGCGCCGATGCGATTTCGATCCGGCGCGCGACGTGCCCGGGCTCACGCCCGCGGAGGCGGCGACGCTGAAGAAGATCTACGGAGGGGTCGCGAGCAACGGCAAGCCGTTCTTCCCCGGTTTCATGGTCGGCAGCGAGAATAACGGCGGCTGGGCGGATCTGATCGTGCCGGGACGGCCCGGAGCAACCCCCGCGGACTTCTCGCTCGCGGACGCGACGATGAAATATCTCGTGTTCAACCCGCCGAAACCCGACTACGACTTCAGGACGTTTGATTTCGATCGCGACGTGACACTCGTGGATCGATGGGGCCAGCTCGCGAACGCGAAGAATCCCGACCTCTCGGCGTTCCGCAGGCACGGCGGAAAGCTCGTCATGACGTACGGCTGGGCCGACGCGATCCTCCAGCCGATGATGGGCATCACCTACTACGAACGCGCCGTCGCGAAGAACGGACCGAAGACAACGGATTTCTTCCGGCTCTTCATGGTGCCCGGCATGGCGCATTGCGGCGGCGGTGTCGGACCCGATCAGAACGACGCGGTGTCGGCCGTCATCGACTGGGTCGAAAAGGGCAAGGCGCCCGATGCGATCGTCGCGAAAAAGATCGCCGGCGGACAGGTGACGCGCAGCCGTCCGCTCTGCCCGTATCCGCAGGTCGCGCGCTACAAAGGCCAGGGCAGCATCGACGACGCGGCGAACTTCAGTTGCGTCGCCGCGCCACCCGCGGGGCGCTAGCGCGTGTCGATGAGGAAGTCGGCGAACCGCCGTCGCACTTCGGCAAACGACGTGTCGATGTCGAGCATCGACGACCAGGCCGATTCGGTGTAGGCGGGCCCCTGCACTTCGATCACGGATCGCGTCTGGGGATCGATCCCGTGGATCACCGCCTGCCCCGGCACCGCAATCCGGGCGTCGTCCACATGCGCCGGGAACGTGCGAAGCACCATGCCGCGCGGGCTGATCTCCATCACCTGATTGCGCGTCACGTCATTCGCCACGACGCTCCGGCCGTCGAGCGCCTCGAACGGCTGCGCGCCGGTGTCCATGCTCCACACCGTCGTCCCCGGACCGAGATCGATGGCCTGCAGCGTCGCACCGTCCGCGACGTAAACCCACGGCGTGTCCGGCGCGTCGATAAGCACCCTCAACCCCTTGCCCGTTCGCGGGATGTTTCCGGCGCGGGCAACTTCACGGACAACGTCCCCGCGCGCGATGCGGGCGAGGTGCAGGCGGCCTGAGACGCGCCCGCTCGCGTCGACGGTGACATGAGTGCGCATCGCCACGAGCTCGCCGGACTTGAGCTCGACGATGGGGCCCGGCTCGACGTCTTCGATGGCACGCAGCCGGTCCGGCGCATCGACGCCCTCGGTGTCCGCGCGCCACAGCGTGCGGACGGGCGTGAAGCCCTTGCGCGTCAGCCGGACGAGCTGCAGCTCGCGCGAGGCTCTGAAGCGTCCGCGGCCCGGCACCGGGCGTCCCCGCTCGCACACGCGCGTCCAGCTGTCGTGGGCCAGCAGCACCTGAGCGTACACGGCGCCGTTGGCGCCTTCGCCAAGCGAACCCACCTCGGACGGACGCCGGACGACGGCCGCTTTCGGCCCGCATGTGCCCGACGTCTGCCAGGTCGACGCCGGCAGCGGGTAGTGCCCCACGTCAAGGCCGGTGCGTCCATCGATCGCGACGATCTGCGCGCCCTCGTTGCGCGACCCGGGCAGACGCGGACGCATCTGCTCCACCAGGAAGATCGTCCCGTCGTCGGCCTCGGCGAAGTCTTCGAGATCCCCGCGTGCTCGATAGCGCCAGGCCGGCACCTTGCTGCGAAGGCGATCGAACCGCGCGAGACCGCGCGAGGGCTGATCGAGGACGCCGAGCCGCACCAGCAATCCGCCGAACCGATCACCGGCCCACGGCGTACCGCGCACGGTGCTCTGCCAGACGAGCGTGCCGTTGGCGCTCAACGCCCGGACGACGGCGAAGCGTTTCATCGCGTCGGCGTCGATGGCGAAGAAATCGGCGCCGTCGTCGTCCACACGCGACGCATCGAGCAGCGAACGCGGAATCAGCCCCGCGACCGGGGGCACCGACCAGCGCGTCGTCCCAAGGCGGAGATCCGGCTCTTCCGCCACCGTGATGCTCGTGGTCGCAGTGCGCCCGCTGACACGCGCCGTGACCAGCGCGCGGCCCGGTGAGAGAGCTTTGATGTCGACCGACGATCCATGCGGAGCAATCGACGCCACGCCGGGATTGCTGATGGACCAGTCGACGCGCGGCGGGATCTTTCCCGAGCGCGTTGCGACCGACGCGACCCTCTGGCCGCGCGCGCTCATGGTCAGCGCTGCTGGATAGAGCACCAGATCTTCGCCGGAGATTTTGGTTTGGGCCTGGCTGGGGAAGGCGCCCATGCTGAGCGCGAGAGCTGCCGCCGCGCCGGCGGTGCGCCACTTCATCGGACGGGACGAACGTTACGGAGAAACGGCGGGCGTCTGCGTGTCGAACGACGAACCGGCAAAGACCTGCCGCCCGTCGGACAGCTTCACCGACCGCGCATTCGCCGTGGACGGCTCGTCCTTCGATCGGAAGCCTTCCACGGTGATGATGTTGCCCGGCTTGAGCGAGTTTCTGTTCCAGCCGCGGCGCATCAAGGTCGTCGGCGGACCGAGCTCGAAGTCCCAGTGCTTGTTGACGCCGTTCTCGTCTTTCCCTTCGACGACGACGCGCGCGTGTGGATTGGTCCACTCGAGGCGAATCACCTCTCCCGTGACCGTGATCGTCTTGGTCGAGTCGTACTCGGCGGCGAAGGAATGATGCGCGGCCGCCGGAAC
>Ga0153915_10002753_pt1 | contig 16025 bp, 15 predicted proteins | sample Opewatmetagenome_2_FD_107003 | JGI IMG/M metagenome (GOLD analysis project Ga0153915, IMG submission 107003) | Freshwater wetland microbial communities from Ohio, USA - Open water 3 Core 3 Depth 3 metaG | ecosystem: Environmental > Aquatic > Freshwater > Wetlands | place: USA: Ohio, Lake Erie...
AATTCGCGTGTCGATTGGGCTTCGGTCGTCGAACTCGCTGTCGGCGCGGACCTCGTGTCCGCCGATCACCAGAGGGAAGCTCCTGCCGAACGACCGCCTGACGCTCGCGATGGCGGCGTCGATCTCGCGGTGGAGATCCTCCATCTGGTCGCCGCTCATCGTCGCGTAGGTGATCTTCTTCATTGGAGCGATTCGTTGAGAAACCGGACGAGTGGAGCGATCTTGCGAAAGACGTCGAGCATTCCGCTGTAGAACGTCGGCCCGATCGCGAACTTCGCCGGAAACTCCTTGCCGGCGAGGAATTGACGATATCGCAGATAGTCCGCCGCTTCGTGATCCCTGGGAAAACCGCGCGGCACGCGCTGCAGCCGCTCGCCCTCGAGACCGCCGTCGAGCGATCGCGTGAACGCGGGCGCCTCGACGATGGAGCGGAAGTGCTGGACGTTCGCGGCGATCTGCTCGCGGACGGCCTGGAGCTGCGGCATTTCCGGCGCATACATCCCGCCGCCGACCCAGACGCCCTCCGGTGAGACCTGGAAGTACATGCCCGCGCCTCTGCCCTTCCCGAGATCGCGATGCCAGAAGCTCGCCGCCACGTTCGTTTTGTACGGCTGTTTGTTTTCCGAGAAACGGACGTCGCGATAGATGCGGTAGATCGATTTCGGGCCGACGCGCAGCTCGGGCGCGATGTCGCGCATGTCCACGGCGAGGCGTTCGACAACGGCGATCATCGGCTGGCGGACCGCCGTCTCGTATTCGTCGCGCCGGGCGTCGAACCACTCACGCCGGTTGTTGCGCTTCAGGCGTGTCAGAAACGACAGCGTCTCTTTGCTGAATCGCGGAGCAGAACTCACAAGGTCACCCGATCACCAAATCACCCGATCACCAAATCACAAAATCATGCCTTCGCGGCCTGTTGCGCCGCGAAACGGGCCATTCGCTCCTGCGCTTCCCGCGTCAGGTGCGGCACGACGCCGACCATCCGCTGCATGAGCATCAGCTGGCCGCGGTGGTGCATTTCATGCTCCTTTGCCGCAAGGAGCAGATCGAACCTGGTCCGCGACGGCGGTTGCGCGCCTGGCCGGAACGTGATGACTTCCGAGAAAAACTTCTCGTCGTTGATGCCCTCGAGCATCTTCGCAAAGGCGTCACCTGCCTCTTTCAGGCTGGCGATGATCTGGGCCTTGGTCTGCAGCTTCGCTTCTTCGGCGCCGACCTTGCGGATGTACTCCGCGAAGTCGATCTTTTCGATCGGGATCCGCTCGCCATGCAGCATCGTCGGAAACGTGGTCAACGTGGCGATGTGCGCCAGCGTCTGCCCGATCGAGCGCGAGTCCGGCGACGGCTTGAACCCGTACTTGTCTTCGGGAATGTCCTGCGCGATCTGAATCGTGTTCCTGCGCACCGTGCGGAATGCATCAGCAAGTTCCTTGCCACCGTAATACGTCATGAGTTCGTTATCTCCGCAGTTAGAACCAGTTGACGGGATCTTCCGAGAGGTTGATGAAAACCTGCTTCACATTCAGATATTCCTCGACGCCCCACTTGCCGAGCTCGCGGCCGATGCCGCTCTGCTTGTAGCCGCCCCAGGGCGCTTCCACGTACGTCGGCTGCATCGCGTTGACCCAGACGATACCCGCGCGCAGTTTCTTGACGGCGCGCATCGCCCTGAAGATGTCGCGGGTCCACACGGCCGCCGCGAGGCCGTAATGCGTGTCGTTGGCAATCCGCAGCGCGTCTTCCTCGTCGTCGAACGGGATGACGGCGGCCACCGGGCCGAAGATCTCTTCGCGGGCGATGCGGCTGCTGTTGTCGACGTCGTAGAAGATCGTCGGCTCGACGAAATAGCCGCGGTCGAGCGCGCCGCCGCTGGCCCGATTGCCGCCGGCCGCCAGCTTCGCCTCGCTCTTGCCGATGTCCTGATACCGACGGACGCGATCGAACTGCTCGCGGCTGACGAGCGGTCCCATCTTCGTGTCGCGCTCCATGCCGGGCCCGAGCTTGATCGTCTTCGTCTTCTCCGCCATCGCGTCGACGAACTTCCTGTAGATCGGCCGTTGCACGAGAATGCGGCTGCCGGCGGAGCAGACCTCGCCCTGGTTGATGAAGACGCCGAAGAGCGCGCCGTCCACGGCCGCCTCGAAATCTGAATCCGCGAAGAAGATGTTGGGAGATTTCCCGCCGAGCTCGAGCGAGATCTTCTTGAGCGTGCCCGCGGCGCCGCGCATGATGACCTTGCCCACCTCGGCGCTTCCGGTGAACGCGATCTTGTCGACGGCGGCGTGTTCGACGATCGCCGCGCCGGCCGTCTCGCCCATGCCGGTCACGATGTTGACGACGCCAGGAGGCAGGCCGGCTTCTTCAAAGCTCGACGCGAGGGCCAGCACGGACAACGGCGTCTGCTCGGCCGGCTTCAGCACGGCCGTGCAGCCGGCGCAGATCGCCGGCGCCATCTTCCACGTCGCCATCAGCAGCGGATAGTTCCACGGCACGATCTGTCCCGCCACGCCGATCGGCTCGCGCATCGCGAGGCTGATCGCGTTGTCGGGCACGGGCAGCACGTCGCCATGAATCTTGGTGGCGAGGCCGCCGTAGTACTCGAAGCACGTCGCGACGTCCGCGATGTCGAACTCGGACTCGACAATGGGCTTGCCGCTGTTGCGCGTCTCGAGCTCCGCCAGTTCGTCGGCGCGGTCGCGCACGATCTGCGCGAGCTTGAAGAGCACGCGCCCGCGATCCTGCGCCGTCGCGTCCTTCCACGGGCCCTCGTCAAACGCCGCGCGGGCCGCCTGCACGGCGGCGTCCACGTCGGCGGCGCCGGCGTCTGGCGTCCTGGCGATGACTTCAGTTGTGGAAGGGTCGATGACGTCGATTGTGGCGTTCGACGTCGCCTTGACGTATTCGCCGTTGATGTAAAGCTGATATGTTTTCATGCGCCGAAACCAAAACTATAGTCCATCGACCACGGGAGCTGGCAATGACAACTGGCGCACCCAGACCGACCTACAACGACGTGGATTTGATCCTCCGGCTCTACGAGATGCGCCGCGAGACGCGCATGCGGGAAGCCCGCCGCTGGTTCGCCGCGCACTTCAAGGCGAAGACGATCGAGGACTTTAACATCACGTGTCCACCCGGCAGCGAACCGAATGCGTCGTACAGGATGTTGACCTCGTATTGGGAGATGGTCGCGTCGTTCATCACGAACGGCGTCCTCAGCGAGGAGCTGTTCTTCCAGAGCAATCGCGAGTTTCTGTTCGTGTGGGAACGCGTCCGCGACGTGCTGCCCGACCTGCGGAAGGCGTTCTCGAGCCCCATCGAGCTCAAGAACCTCGAGACCATCTCCGCGGCTTATGTCCAGTGGTGGAATCAGCGCGCGCCAGGCGCGTACGAAGCGTTTTCGAAACGCGTGCGGGGCTAGCCGCGTCCATATATGATGTGAAGCTTCGCAGGGAAGAGAGGAGACAGCCGTGGCTGATGTTCTCGTCACAACCGATTGGGTCGCGCAACACGCCAAGGACGCCAACGTCCGCATCGTCGAAGTCGATGTGGATACGACCGCGTACGATCAGGGACACGTCCCCGGCGCCGCCGGGTGGAACTGGACGACCGAGCTGTGCGACACGCTCGTGCGCGACATCATTCCGCTCAGGAAGCTCGAAGAGCTGCTCGGCAGGAGCGGGATCGACAACAACACGACGATCGTGCTGTACGGCGACAACAACAACTGGTTCGCCGCGTGGGCGTTCTGGCAGTTGAAGATGTACGGCCACAAGGACGTGCGCATCATGGACGGCGGCCGCAAGAAGTGGCTGGCCGAGTCGCGCGACCTGAGCACCGAGAAGCCGGCGTTCGCGGCGAAGACGTACAAGGCGGCTGCGCCGGACGTGTCGCTGCGCGCGTTCCTGCCCGACGTGCAGCAGGCGTCATCGCAGAAGAAGGCCGCGCTCGTCGACGTCCGCAGCCCCGCGGAATTCACCGGCGAGATTCTCGCGCCGCCCGGACTGCCCGAGACGTGCCAGCGCGGCGGGCACATCCCCGGCGCGAAGAGCATTCCGTGGGGCAAGAACTGCAACGACGATGGGACGTTCAAGAGCGCCGATGAACTGAAGAAGCTCTATGCCGACCAGGGCATCAAGGGCGACACGCCGGTCATCGCGTACTGCCGCATCGGCGAGCGCTCGAGCCTCACGTGGTTCGTGCTGAAGCATCTGCTCGGCTTCCAGAACGTGAAGAACTACGATGGCTCCTGGACCGAGTGGGGCAACCTCGTCGGCGCCCCTGTGGAGAAGCCGTAACATGAAGGCCGAAGGCTACGCGAAGCGCCGCCAGCCGCTGGGCGACTGGACGATCGAGATCGAGACCTACCAGCTCGGCGACGTCTTCTACTGCACGATTAACAACGTCGACCCCGGCGCGCGCTTCGCGCGCGCCGAGGGCCCGACACGCGAAGAGGCGGAACGCCAGGCATTGGAGAAGGCCGAGCGCTACATCAAGCAGACCCGCCGCTTCACGACCAGCTAGTTTTGCCACAGAGTCACAGAGTCACTGAGAAGATCTGTTGGTGACGCCGCACCAGCGACCGGCGTAGCCGGTCGCGTGTGATCGGGAAGGATGGTCGAAACACAAGCAGTCGTGATCAAGCTTCTGCTTGTGTTTCGACCGTCCTTCCCGATCAATGCCCGCTTCGCGGGCAGGTGCGGCATCACAGCCTCATCCTCTTGATTCCGTCCTTCAACAATCGTGAGTTGAAGTTGAGCAGGAGACCGACTGGCTTGCCAGTCACTCGCAGATACGTCAATAGCTGCGCCTCGAACAAAGGGTTTGCACGTTCGACGGCCTTGACTTCGACGACCACGCAATCCTCGACGACGAGATCCATTCGGTACTCTCCGAGCCGGCGGCCTTTGTAATAAGCGGGCAGGCGGATCTGACGACAGTACGGAATCTGAGCGTCATCCAATTCGATGCACAGCGCTGCCTCATACGCTGGTTCGAGTAACCCCGGCCCGAGTACGCGATGGACTTCGATGGCGCGACCGATGATCCGTTCCGTTAAGGAGTTGATCTCTGTGTCTCTGTGACTCTGTGGCAGATTCATCTCTGTGTCCTCAGTGCCTCTGTGGCTCGTACGTGTTGTACGCAGCGTCTCTGTCCTCTTTCGCAATAAGTGGGAAGGTCCCAAGCACATGCGCGAATTCAGCGGGCGTGAGCTGATACAGCCGTGCGACGCGCGCCTGCAGCTGCGCCCACGCGGCGCGATCGCCGCGGCGTGACAGGCGGCGCGCGAGAACGGCGATCTCCCGTTCCGCGGACGGCAAGCCGCCGGGCGCGGGAATGGGCAGCCGCTCGACGGTTGCGGTCGTGACGTGCGTCGTCACCCGCATGCGCACGAGGTAGTTCACGACAAGGCTGTTGAAGAGGCCGCAGAGGAAGTACTGCGCCTCGAGCCGCAACCGGTTGCGCAGGCAGAAAAGCGTGTGGGTAGACGCGCAGCCGGCCGGAAGAATCGCGGCGATCAGCGTGAGCCTGTTGGTCGCGCTCGCGACATCACGGTATGCGAGCCTGGCGTGCTCGAACGACGGAGGGTCGAGCAGCTGCCGCGCTTGTGCCGCGGCGATGAACCGCTCGCACGATTCGAGGTGCACGCGAAAGGGCTCGATATGTTTGCCGTCGACAACGGGCAGGCCGCGCGAACCGAAATGCCCGCGATCGTCGGTGGCATTCAGCTCGCGTCCAAATTGCGCCGCCCAGCCGGGGTCGCTTCCGAGCGGCGGAAACAACGCGGCGGCGCGGTCCGCGATCACGACGTCGGTCGCAGTCCGCAGCTCCGGAATCGTCATCGCATCGCCGGAGACGCGCTGGATGAACGCCGGCGTCAGACGAACACGAAACCACGATGACGACGAGGGGCGCTCGTCGTCGAAGGCGTCGAGCGACGCGACGTCGGATTCGCCGAGCCGGCAGGCGATGTTCGTCGTCGGCGAGCCTTTCGTCGCCGTTGTCAAAAGAAACCTGACGCTGCGATGAATCGCGAAGACGCCGCGCTGGTTGTCGAAGCCGACCAGCGCGTCGACGTTACAGTCCTGCAGGAGACGCCGTCGAAGACCCGCGGCGCCATGATCGGTCGCCATTCCCGACGGCAGCACGAGCCCGAGCCGCCCGCCCTGGCGCAGGAGCGTAATCGCGCGCTCGGCAAAAAGCTGGTAGAGATTGCCGTGGCCCGTCACGGATGAGGAATAGATGCCCGACTTTCGATGGAAGCGAAGGGCGGCGGAATCTCCGCGGACGACCTCCCACGGCGGATTTCCGATGACGGCGTCGAAGCCCGGCCGCACACGCCGCTGGCCCGCGGCATCGAAGAACACCTCAGGGAATTCAAGTTCCCAGTGAAACAGCCTGCGCGTCGTCGAGATGTCGTCGGCACGTTGCAGAAAACGCGCGGCCAGGTGCTGCGGCAGAGCGCCTCGCCCGGTCAGAACATGATCCGTCAGGGCGCCGAAGGCTGCTGCGGGGACGTTCTCGGGATCATCGGACAACCACGACGAACACCAGATGTCGGCGATGCGCTTCCAACGCGAAAGGCCGGATTCGCGGCGTTCGAGCGCCGACAACGCTCGTTCCTTCGCGCGCACCTGTTCAAGCGTGTCGTCGGGCGTGAGCTCGAGCGAGAAACGGACCGGCAGCACGTCGCGAAGCGTGGTCTCAACGACCCCGTCGCTGAACAGATGCGGAGTCTCGCTGTCGTGCCTGGATGGGCGCCTGCCGCGGGATGGCGTGCCGCGCAGATTCTCAACCCACGCGCCGAGCAGGCTGTCGCCGGTCTGCAGGCGGTGATCGAGAAACGTCAGCGGACGATCGGATGCGAGCGTCGTGAGCCAGAGAGACAGGCGCGCAAGCTGCACAGCCATCGGATTGATGTCGACACCGTAGAGGCACCGTTCGGCAATGGTCCGGCGGAACGCGGCGCGATCGGAATCGCCGACGTCGCTCGGATGACAACCGCCCTCGCGGACGAGCGCGGCTTCGTACGCCTGCGCCAGGTAATGACAGGCCGCGACGAGAAAGGCTCCGCTGCCCATCGACGGGTCGACGACACGCAGCCCGAGGATCTCGTGCGGCCCGGCGTTCTGCACGAGCGGATGGAGCGTGCTGCGGACCAGATAGTCGGCAATCGGCTGGGGCGTGTAGAACGTGCCCGTCGATTTCCGAACGCCCGATCCGGCAACCAGCGCAATCGGATCGGCTGACGGCTGATAGTCGAGCAGCGACTCGTAGACGCTACCGAGCTGCTCGACGCCGAGATCGCGATAGGCAATGCGCTCGCGGCCGACGCCGTCTGGAGCGGCCCGCGTGGCGAGCGAGACGAGCGCGCGCCGCGCGCGTTCGTCGTCGAGGTCGCGTCGCTCCGCGAGAGGCGTTCGCGCCGGGGAGAACAGGCGTCCGTTGAACGGCGTCACGCGCAGGTCGCCGGCACGACACCCTGAGTGCGCCAGGCGGGCAATGGCTCGAAGCGCATCCCACAAACCCCGGGCGTCACGGCCGCGCGCCGCCGCCGTCACCAGCGTGTCGATGGAGTAGCTGTCGCGATACACCGGGTGCCAGAGCGGAACCAGACCCCGGGATTCGGCAAAGAGCAGAAAGAGGACGCGATAGATGATGGTCAGCGCCTGATCGAGCGCGGCATTGAGCGCGAGCGGACGGCGTGTCGGACGAACGAGCGCCGTCAGCATTTCAGATGACGCGGCGAGGACGCCGTCTTTGAGCGAACGGCACACGGTGACGCCGTGCTGATCCGATTCGCGAATCAGCGCGTCGAGCGAGCCATGAAGGCGGCCGAGGACGAATCGAAACGCCGCCGCCGATTCGCGATCGTCGGCCGCGGCGTCGAGATCGAATTCGGTGAAGCGCGCCGCATGCGGCCGGCCGGCGTCGATCAACCGCAGAGCAGTCCCGTTGAACAGCACGCACCAGCGCGCCGAGCGCCGCGTCGCGTGGTCGATGCCGGCGCGCCAATGACGATGAAGCGGCTCACCCCATGGTGTGACGAGCAGGGCGGTCGGCTCATCGCCGGAACCCACTGTTGCCACCAGTACGTGATTGACGAGCTCGACGTCGGCGGGCGGCCCGAGGCTGACGGCAGCGAGGAGCGGCGTGGCGCCGCTGTCGAGCACCGCGCGGAGGCTGGATGCCGGGCCGAGCGACGCGGATCTCGAAAGGAGTGTCGAGTCGGCGGTGTCCGCGGCGGGAAGCTTCCCGGACAGAAATGACGTCGAGAGCAGGTGTCCGCTTATGCCGATCACGGCTGCGGCACCAGCACGAGCCGAAGACGCGGCGGGCGCGCCACAAGCTCGGCGCTCAGGCGCAACTCGGCTTTGCGATCGGCCTGGGCGGTCAGCGCCTCGTCCTGAGCCGCCTTGAGCGCCGCGTGCGCAAAATGCGCGCGGCGATCGAAGAGTCCCGGCTGAATCGAGAACACGCCGTCGTTCTCAATGGACTTCGCGACCGCTTCGGCTCTGGCGGCGCCGGTGGCGGCAAAGCTCCGCGCGACGGCCATTGCCGACGACTGCCACGCGGACATCGATGCCGCCACAAAAGCGGCGTAGTGGGGCTCAATGGCGTCGAGTGACCCCGGCATCTGGCGGAGGCTCGTCGAAACGAGGCGTGACGACACGAGTCGCTCGCGGCCGTCTTCGATCGCGCAGTGCCAGAGCAGCAACACACGCGAGCCAAGCCGCGCGCGGGTATGACGGTTTCGAGCGACAGTCCTGAGCGGGCGGCCACTCTCGGCGGTCGAAGGGAGCGCGCGCGCGAGGTGCAGCCGCACCAGCTCCGCTTTGACGTCGACAGTGTCAGAGCGCACAGAGTCCACGTCATCTGTGTCCGCCAGCGCCCCGTCGAGCGGATCCGGTACGCCGATCTCTGCCCGCGCGTGGGCGACCCGCTGGCGCAGCTCGTCGAGCAATTGCAGCTCGCCGGTGTCGCTGCCAACAAGATGGAAGGCATGGACCGTCCGCATCTGCCCGATGCGATCGACGCGGCCTATCCGCTGCTCCAGCCGCATTGGATTCCACGGGAGCTCGAGGTTCACGACGGCGCGGCAGGCGTGATGAAGATTCAGTCCTTCGGATGCCGCGTCGGTCGCCAGCAGGATTCGCGTCGTCCCGCCGGCGAAAGACTCGAGCGCGGCGATTCGCTCGAGCCGCGACAGACCGCCGTGCAGTATCGCCGCCGGTTCGCCGATCTCGCGGGCGAGATGCGCCAGCGTGTCGCGGTACTCGGTAAAGATGATGAGCGGCTCGTGCATCCGTCGCAGCAGCCTGCGGACCGCGAAGATCTTCGATTCGGATCGGGCAGCCACGGATGCGGCATCGGCAAGCGCCGTCAGCAGGCGTCGTTCGCGATCGGCGTCGCGCAACCCGAGGACGGCGTGCCACGACGGAGCTTCGTCCGCGTTCGTGGACTCGCCGTAGTCGTCGAGCGGGAGGAGCAGCTGACTGGCCGCCGGCACGACTCCCGCGAGTGACTGGAGACGCCGCGTGACGGACAGATGCAACGCCGCCGCGCTTGAAAACGCGCGCTTCTGCAGAAGCGCGAGCGCGATCCACATGTCGCGATTGCCGTCGCCCCGCTCCGCGCGCACCGCGCGGGCAAACGCGTCGAGCCGTGCCAGCATCCGGCGTTCGTCCGCGGACGACCGGACGCGAAGGCGATGAATGCGGCGATCGACCGCGGAGACGAGCGTGCGACGGGTTCTCCGGAAGATCAGCAGTCCCTCCCCGTGGCTGCCGAGGTGGCACAGCGACTGGAATGCCGCCGCGTCGCCCGAATGCGGCGTCGCCGTGAGGAGGACGACGTAGCCGGCGCGCGAGGTGAGGGCCGAGGCGGCCTGCCGGCGATCGCCGTCGTTCGCCACGCGATGCGCCTCGTCGACAATCACGACGTCCCACCGGCAGTTCAGCACGGCGCGGAGGACTTCCGGCCGTTTGACGTAGTCGACAGACGCGATCGCGATCGGCCACGTGGTCCACGGGCTCACATCCGGCGGCAGATCGGCCGCGCGGCGGCGAACGCTCCGAAAATCCGCAATCGCTGCGTCGAGATGAAAGCGATGTGCCAGCTCGTGCTGCCACTGATCGCGCAGGCCTGGCGGCGTGAGGATCAGGACGCGAGCCGCCGTACCTTTCGCGCGAAGCTCGGCGACGAGGACGCATGCCTGAATCGTCTTGCCGAGGCCGACCTCGTCCGCGAGCAGAATCCGGCAGCCGTCTCCGCGAAGCACCGCGACCGCCGGCTCGAGCTGATGAGGAAGAAGGTCCATGTCCGCGGCGCCCGACGCCTGAAGCAACCCCGGCGCGCCGCAACTGCCGACGAGCCCGCGCGCCACACGCCGCCAGCGGGCAGATCCGACGCGACGCAGTGCGGTTGACTGGTGGGCGAGTGGTTCGACGTTATCGAAGGGAGTGAGCAGCTCGCAGCGGGCGCCGGCGTTCGATCCGGTGCCTGTGAGCGCGACAACGCGGCAACCGTCGTAGGCACGTACGTCGACAACGCGCCACGCACGGCGTCTGACGCGAACGACGTCTCCAGCGTGAAGAATCTGCACCTCTGCCTGCCCCGTCGCATTGCAGCGATTGCGCGGCTGACGCCGTGACGATCAAAAACACACGGAAATCAGCGCCTGCGCGGAATGCGCGAGCGTCGAGAGGCAATGGACGTGCCGGGTGTCGTAGTGTCCGCCTTCAGGGCCCGGTGTCGTAGTGTCCGCCTTCAGGCGGACAAAAAGATGGCGTTGAAGAGCAGTCGAAACGTCGCGAGCGACTGCGCGCGATGCTGGACGCGGAAGCCGAAGAGCACGACCCGGCCTGCGCCGACGGTCGTGGAGACAACCGCGGACCGGCCCTGGATCGCGTCGCCGCCGTGCAGGAGCCCGCTGGCAAGCAGGTCTTTCGATGCGTAGCGCACGGCCGTCTTCACGCCGGGCGACGAGACGTTGTACGCCGCGCTCGACGCGAAGAAGCCGGAGGTCTGTGCCGGAAGTCCGTACGACAGAGGATCCGTCTGGTCGACGTCGAGGCGGACGATCGTGCCCGGCGCCACCAGGCTGTCGCCGGCCTCGCGTGCGACATCTTTCACGGGCAGCTTGAAGAGATCGATTGCGACGTTGCCGGATTGATCGAGACAAATCAACGTACCGCCGGCGCGGACGAACGCGTCGAGCGCCTTGAGGCCCTCGTCTCCGAGACCGCCGGCATAAGCCGCCGGCATTTCCTCCGTGGTCAGACCGCGCGTCAGATATTCGGATGACGCGCTCGGCAGGACGATCGCGTCGAATCGCGCTCGCAGGTTCCCTTTCCGGACATCAGCAGGCGAGAGGCTGTCGAGCCAGAACTCGTACTGCTCGAGCATCCATCGCGTCCAGCCTTCATCGGTGTTGTTGCCCCATGGCTTGTAGACAGCGACACGCGCTCGCGTCACCAGGTGCGACGTTGCAGGCAGCTTGCCGCGCACGCCATCCATGCGAAGCGCGAGCGGTCGCGTGATGGCCTGAACAGCCTGCAGGGTGTTCTTGCCGGCGGGCACGACGAGGGATCCCGCGGCGTAATGGAAACCGTTCACATCCATCGGTGCATCGAGCCACGACGCCTTGATGTTCGCGGCCGCCAGACGATTGGCGGCGAGCGCACCGGCGGTGCTCCTCGTTTCGACGAGGTAGAACGACGGCTTCTTGTCGCCCCAGACGGTGACCGCCGGCGGAACGACGGCGGGCGTCGTCAGATGCGACATCACGGGCGGATCGAACGATCCGTCGACGGCCCGGACCTCGACGCCCATCTGCGCCGGCAGCGTCCAGCCCGTGACGTCGTACGGCCGGTCGATCCCTGTACCCGGCGGATAGTCCTGCCGCTCGAGCAGGGTCTTGATATACGACCGGTACGGCTGCGCGAGAAAGATGACGTCCGTGCCGGCGGGATACGAGACGCCGCTGGCGGTGAAGGGTTCCGACGAGCGCTCGATCTCGACGCCCGCATCCACGAGAAGCTGCTCGAGCTTGACCGCCGCGAGCACGTCCTGCTGCGTTGGCGGAATGACAAAGGCGAACGGCGCACCCTTCTTGCCCGCGTCAATCGCGCGCCGGCCCATCGCATAGAAGTTCCAGACGAGGTCGTCGCGATACGCGTCCGCGGCTCGCAGCAGCCCTCTCACCGCGCTCAGCTCGTAGTCGACGATGTCGCGAAGGGTCCATGGACCGCCGGGCCAGGGATGCGGCGCGGCCACATGCGCCACCTCGTCCGACTTCGGCTCGTTGACCGGCGTCGCGACCTTCACGCCCGCCGCTTCCGTCAGCAGACACACGGTGTTGTGTCCCAGCGGAGCGGTGTCTTCGTACCCCGGCGAGTAGTAATCGAACAGGCTGCCCGACACGACGCCGGCGTGCTGGTCGCGTTCGAGCTCGAGCGTCATGGCCGAACCGAGCAGCGTCGCTTCGCGCCAGGCGATTGCGTCGACGTTCGGATCGATCGGATCCGCCACGGGCGGCGTGAAGAACCTGGCGCCGCCGCCGTCCATCTGGTGCATCGACAGAAACACCTGCGGATGCCACTCGCGATAGAAGAAACGCGCGAGGTTCCGGCTCTCGGCGAGGTTCATCATGAACGCGTCGCGGTTGATGTCGTGTCCGGCGTACTTGTGATCCGGCCACGGCATCGGCCCGCCTTCAACGACCGTCCCTTTGTTTCTGGTGTACCAGTCCACGACGAGCCGGTGGCCGTCCGGATTCATCATCGGGATGATGATGACGACGAGATTCTCGAGCTGATGAAGCGTTGGGGCGTCTGCGGCGGACGCGAGCGTGTAGAGCAGTTCGGCGGCGGTCTGTGTCGCACCCACTTCCGTAGCGTGGATGCTTGCGCCGATCGCGATGACGGCCTTGTGCGTCGCGGCTAACCGTCGCGCGTCGTCGTCTGACAGCGTGCGCGGATCGGAAAGCTGCTGATTGGCGGCGCGAATCTGATCGAGGTTGCGGATGTTCCCCGGCGAGGAGACGATGGCCGCGATGGTGCGATGACCCTCGGTCGTCGTGCCGAGATCGACCAGCTTGACGCGATCCGATGCGGCGGCGACAGCCTGGAAGTACTTTTCGATGTCGTCAGCGGAGGCGAGCCTGCCATCGCTGCCGGGGCGGAAACCGAACTGCGCCTCGGGACTGGCAAAACCGGTCTGCGGCTGGGCGGCAACGACGCGCGAGAGCAGCGCGAGTGAGAGCAGGACGGCGCGTGCGCGCACGCGCCATCATAACAAACGCCTTTGCGCGCCCTGCCGGGCGCTACTTCGTCGGGGGCGCGGCCGGTTCGGGCCGGCTGTCTTCGTCGCTTGACGGCGACTGCAGCTTGCGCAGGAGCGCTTCGAGCCCCGCCTGCTTGGGATCGAAGATGCCCCACTCGTCCTGGATCGGACGCTCGTGCTGGCGGACGTTTAGCAGTGTGATGGAAGAAGTTGAGTTTGCCACGCGAACCTGCAACGCAAGCCCTGTACCCCCGGGAATTGCTGGAGATCTTCGTTACCGGCTCTTTCGCCACTGACGGTTTCGTCGTCGGCGCTTACAGATCCGCGCGAAGCCAGACGAGCGTGGCGCCGAGGTGGGAGGCCGTATCATCCCGGAACTCTTCAACTTGCGGCAATCGCTCGAGCGTGGCCTGGACGATCCCGCGCTGGACGCCGGTGCCCCGGCCGTGCACGACACGCACCTCGCGGAAGCCGGCGCGCGCCGCCGCGGCGATGTACTCTTCGACGACGGAAGGGATGTCGCGCGGCGCGAACGCGTGCAGATCGATCTCGCGTTCGATGGGCACGCGATGAGCCATCGTGGTTTACTTCTGCGCGTGCTGGTATGTCGCGGTGACCTTCGTCGTAATGCCCCCGCGCGCCGAGAAGTCGCCGATGACGGTCATGCGGCGCGGCGCAAGCAGGCCGACAAGGTCGTCGAGGATCTGATTCGTCACGGCCTCATAAAAGATGCCGCGGTTGCGGAACTCGATGAGATAGTACTTCAGCGACTTCAGCTCGACGCATTTCGTATCGGGAGTGTAAGTAATCCTGATTGCGCCGAAGTCGGGCAGTCCGGTTTTCGGACACACCGACGTGAACTCGGGGCAATCGATATGGATCTCGTAATCCCGCTCGGGACGCGGGTTGGGAAACGTCTCAAGTGTTGTGCTGGACATGCCGTTCTCCGAGAGCGCCGCACAATTGACACGGTTTTCGCGGCGAGCTAGGATACCGCGTTTTTCGAACAAAAACGGCGATTGCCGCTGCGCGCGCGGCGTCGACGTGAGAACGTAAACAATGTCGCGCGTCGAGTATTAGTGATGGGGGACGCGATGAGTGACGCCCGCAGGATGGGCAAATCGGAACTGTTTTCTCACTTCGCCGAGCGCTTCGAAGTAAAGCGGACGCAGGCCCGCGAGTTCTTCGATGAGCTGACGGCGCTGGCCGAGAAGGAGCTGAAGCGGTCTGGCGAGTTCGTGCTGCCCGGCATGGTGAAGCTGGTCGTGCAGAAACGCAAGGCGCGGATGGGCCGCAACCCGGCCACCGGCGAAGCGATCAAGATTCCGGCAAAGACCGTCGTGAAGGCGAGAATCGCCAAGCAGTTGAAAGACACGGTGCTGCCGAAGAAGTAGCAGCGCCGGCGCGGCGCGGCGGCGGGCGACCCATCCACCTGCCGTTGCGCGCCGTGTGGCAGGAACTCAGGCCGCCGTCGGTCGTCCCGCCAGCAGCCGGCTGTACACCGTCGCCGGCACCAGCCGCGTCGTTTTCGCCTCGAGATTCGTAATCGAGTCGTCGTCCAGGATGATCCGATCGTCGGGCCCCAGCAGCAGCTCGGCGCTGTAGCGCCGGCCGCCGCGCAGCGTCCGCACCTCGAAATAGCGCACGGAATACGTCTGGTCGTCGATCGCCAGCGCGTCTGTTTTCACGAGTGTCCGAAACATCAATGCTCCCCTTTTAACTGGCGGCGGCCTGCGCGGAGCGATCGTCGCGTGCTGGAAACCGCAGTGTGAATGTCGTGCCTCGTCCGACTTCGCTTTCGACGGTGATGGTTCCGTCGAGCTGTTCGACGATGCGCTTCGAAATAGCAAGTCCGAGGCCAAGCCCCCGGCGCTTGGTGGTCACGAAATCCTCGAAGATCGCGCCCAGGCGATCCGCGGGAATGCCCGATCCGGTGTCGGCGACGGTAATTTCGATCAGGTCGCCGGCACGTGACGTCGAGACCGTCACGCGCCCGCCGGATTCGGTCGCCTGAATCGCGTTGGTGATCAGATTGCGGTACACACGGCTGAGCGCGAAGCGATCGCCTTCGATGAGCAGCGGCCCTTCCGCATACCGTGATTCCACGGCGACGCCGGTGCGATCGCCTTCCACCCGCATCGACTCGACGATGTCCGAGACCGAGCCGTTGACGTCCATGATGAACCGCTCGATCGGCTTCGGCTTCACGATGTTCCGCAGGTCGTCCATGAAGCGCTTGAGCGTCGCGAGCTCGCGCTCGATCGTGCGGCGGAACATGTCACGCGATTCAAGATCCACATCGTCGCGGAGCAGCAGGCGCGTGCTGTTGCCGATGTTCTGAATCGGATGCGAGAGGTCGTGCACGAGGCCGGCGGCGATGCGGCCGAACATCGCCTGCCGTTCCTGGCGCTTGACGTTTTCCTGGAGCTCGACGAGCTTGTCGGCCATGGTGTTGAAGGCCTGGCCGAGCTCGCCGAACTCGTCCTGCGTGCGGATGTCGACGCGCTCCTCGAGCCGGCCGGCGGCAAGGGCCTGTGTGCCGCGCTGGAGCGTCAGAATCGGGCCGATGAACTGCCGGCCGAAGAAATACCCGACCGAGATCATCAGCAGCAGTGCGATGGAGATCGTGATCACCAGCTGGCGCTGCAGCACGGCGGCGTTCGCGTACGCTTCGCGCGTCGGCTGTTCGACGATCATCGTCCAGCCGAGCGGCGCCATCGCCGCCGCGACGCCGAGCT
>Ga0153915_10002754_pt1 | contig 16019 bp, 14 predicted proteins | sample Opewatmetagenome_2_FD_107003 | JGI IMG/M metagenome (GOLD analysis project Ga0153915, IMG submission 107003) | Freshwater wetland microbial communities from Ohio, USA - Open water 3 Core 3 Depth 3 metaG | ecosystem: Environmental > Aquatic > Freshwater > Wetlands | place: USA: Ohio, Lake Erie...
CAGCCGCTCGTGTCGCGGTCGAGCCGATGCACGAGCTCGAGCGTCTCGCGAGGCCGGTCCGCGCGCAGGGCTTCGATGACCCCGAGACTCAGCCCGCTGCCGCCGTGCACCGCGATTCCCGCGGGCTTGTCGAGGGCGATCAGATTCCGATCCTCGAAGAGGATCGCCTGCTTGAGTCGCTCGCGCAGTGATCGCGACGGCGCCGCCGGCCGGGTTGTCGTGTCCAGGCGCAGCGGCGGGATGCGGATGCGATCGCCCTCCTTGAGCCGATACTCGGGCCGCGCACGATGGCCGCCGACGCGCACTTCCCCTCGCCGTAGCAGCCGGTAGATGCGACTGCGCGGCACCGTCTTGAGGATGCGCACGAGATAGTTGTCGATGCGTTGCCCGGCGGAATCGGCGGTGACTTCGTCGTAGCGCACGCCGGACCGGGCCTCGGTGTTTTGACGGGATTGCTCGGTCATTGCGGGCGCCATTCGTAATTCATTGATTTCGCAGGAATGTATGTTGTATATTCCCGGTCGGCTTTTTTGATCCGGCCTCCCGGTGCCGAGCATGCTCGGCTTGCGAGACCGGTGAATCGCGGCGCGGGCAGCGAGCACGCTGGAAGCGCCGCATGTTAGTTGGTTCTGGAATTCCAGACCATCGCTCGGCCGTTGAGCGCAGCGCAGAGGCCATTGACTGCCATAGATGCAATGAGCCCGCGCGCGCAGACGAGCAGCCCCTCGGGGCACGCGGAACAGGAAATAACAGGATGACCCGGCGGCAAGCGCTCGCACGCTTTCCGGCCTTCGGCTCTATGACCCCCACTCTGCCGAACACCTTCCCTGTCGATCCAGCGCCGCACGTTTGCCGCTCAGCGGTCCCTCACGCCTTTGAAGTAGGGACAAATGAAACGAATGCTGATCAATGCAACTCAGGAAGAGGAGTTGCGCGTAGCTCTGGTTGATGGTCAGAAGCTCTACGACCTCGCGATCGAAATTCCGTCCAAGGAACAGAAGAAAGCCAACATCTACAAGGGTCGAATCACGCGCATCGAGCCAAGCCTCGAGGCGTGCTTCGTCGACTACGGTGTTCCGCGCCACGGCTTTCTGCCGCTGAAGGAAGTCTCCCGCGACTGTTTCCGAGCGCAGCCGCAGGGCGGCCGGATGAACATCAAGGAGCTCCTGCAGGAGGGCCAGGAGGTCCTCGTACAGGTCGAAAAGGAAGAACGTGGCAACAAGGGTGCCGCGCTCACAACCTTCATCTCGCTCGCCGGCCGCTTCCTCGTGCTGATGCCGAACAACCCGCGCGCGGGCGGCGTGTCCCGTCGCATCGAAGGCGAGGATCGCGAACAGATGCGCGACGCCATGGAGTCGCTCACGATTCCGGAAGGCATGGGCGCGATCATCCGCACGGCAGGCGTCGGCCGTTCACCCGAGGAACTGCAGTGGGACCTCAACAACCTGCGCGGCGTCTGGGAGGCTGTCGATCAGGCCGCCAAGGACCGCGCGCCGCCCTTCCTCGTGTATCAGGAAAGCGATGCCGTCACGCGCAGCCTCCGGGACTACTTCTCCGACGACATCGGCGAGATCCTGGTCGACGACGCCACGGTGTTCCAGAAGGCACAGGAATACATGCAGCGCTTCATGCCGGCGGATTCGCTGCGCAAGCTCAAGCACTACCAGGATGACGTGCCGCTCTTCACGCGCTATCAGATCGAGAGCCAGATCGAGTCTGCCTACTCGCACAAGGTCGACCTGCCGTCGGGCGGCGGCATCGTCATCGACCACACCGAGGCACTTGTTTCGATCGACATCAATTCCGCGCGCGCAACGCGTGGCGCGGACATCGAAACGACCGCCACCAACACGAATCTCGAGGCGGCTGACGAAGTCGCGCGGCAGCTTCGCCTGCGGGACATCGGCGGACTCATCGTCATTGACTTCATCGACATGGAGTCGCAGCGCAATCAGCGTGCGGTCGAGGACCGGCTGCGTGACGCCGTGAGACAGGACCGGGCGCGGATCCAGATCGGCAAGATCTCGCGTTTCGGCCTGCTCGAGATGTCGCGTCAACGCCTGCGCCCGAGTCTGGGCGAATCGACGCACATCGTTTGTCCGCGCTGTGTCGGTCAGGGAAACATCCGCGGTGTCGAGTCGATGGCACTCGCCATCCTGCGCCTCATCGGCGAGGAGGCGCGCAAAGAGCGCACCTCGCGCGTGATCACACAGGTACCGGTCGAGGTTGCGACGTTTCTGATGAACGAGAAGCGCGAGGCACTGGCCGGTATCGAGAAGAAGGGAGCGGCCGATATCGTTCTGGTGCCGAACCCGAACATGCAGACCCCAAACTATGTCATTCGGCGCGTGCGCGACGATGAGACACAGCTCCCCGAAAATACCGGCATCAGCTATCAGCTTGCGACTCCCGCCGAGGAGCCGGCGGCAGCCACGGATGCGGCCAACGGTCGCGACAAGAAGCCGGTGGCGCAGCCGGCTGTTGTACCGATGCTGACGGCCACCTCGGCTCCCATGCCGCAAGCACCTGCCGTCGAAAAGCCGGAACCTCCTTTGAGGCCCGGCATCTTCGTGCGCCTCTGGCGCGCCTTGTTCGGCACCGGCCATCCGGCGCCGACGCATGAGGAAAGGCCGCTTCGACCGCACCATAGAGATCGCGATGAAGGTCGCCGACGCGAGGGCGGGCGTTTCGAACGCCACGAGCGCCATGGCGCGCGTGATCGCCATGAGCGTCACCCGGACCGCGGCCGACCCCATGGTCAGGGACGTCGACCCCCCGAGCGCGGCGAGCGTCATCCACGCGATGCGGCGCGCGAAGGTCAGCGCGATCAGCAGCGGGACCGCGAAAGGGCGCCGCAGGCCGCGCCTGCGGCGGGCGAAGGGCATCCTCCTCAAGCGCGCGAAGCTCGGCCGGATCGGCCGCAGGCGCCGGAGCATCGCACTTTCGATCGCGAACGCGGAGATCGGGGAGAACGGCGAGGCCGCCGTCGCCGTGGCGGGCGTCGCGGCCGCCGCGACGAGCGCCCAGGTGCGCCGGAGGGCGCCGGCGCCGAAACTCGTCCGCCCGGCGGACAGCAGGACATCTTTTCGCCGGCAGCGGCGGGTGAGCCAGCCGGCACTCACGGCCGGCCCGCAGATCAGCCGCGTCCAGTCCAGGAAGAGCGCACTTCGGAGGCGGCGCAGCCGTCTCCGCCCTCGGCGCCAGCGGCGAGCGAATCGATTGTGGCGCCAGCCGAACAGAAGCCCTTTGTCGTCTGGACTTCAGGACCGGCCGATTCTGCCGGCGACCCGCGGCGCGACGACCGTTGAGGTCGACCGCCGGTGCCTAACGCATGAGGCGGCGGCGCAGATCATCGAGCAGGCCCCGGCTGGCCTGCTCGATGAGGTCGAGCACCTGCTCGAAGCCGGCTTCGCCTCCGTAGTAAGGATCCGGGACCTCCAGCTCGGCTGCTGAGGCGTATTCGAGGAGTAACCGCACGCGCTCCTGCAAACGCGGCGGACAGCGCCGCTTGAGCTCCGCCAGGTTCTCGCGATCCATCGCGAGGATGAGATCGAATTCCTCGAAGTCGCTCGCGTGAACCTGCCGGGCACGCAGATGGCTCATGTCGATGCCACGCCGCCGGGCCGCCGCCTGCGTGCGTGGATCGGGTGGTTCGCCGATGTGGTACGCGTGAGTGCCGGCCGAATCGACCTCGATTCTGAGATCGACCGCATCGCTCGCGAGCACCTGGCGAAACACCGCCTCCGCCGTCGGCGAGCGGCAGATATTTCCGAGGCAAACGAACAGCACCTTCATTGCGGCGGCCAACCGTGAGTCCTGGAGCCGAATGGTAACTCAGCGCCGGCCGCGCCTGCGGCGAGCCGGCTGGCAAGGTTTGCCAATTTAGTTGCCTTTAGTGATAATAAGCATAGCTTTCTATTTCACCCGGACGATCGCCCCGCATGCAGGAATCGCGCACGCTTGGTTTCTTGATCCACGACATCGGACGCATGCTGCGCGCGGATTTCGCCGCGCGCGCGGTCGACCTGCGCCTCACGCAGACCCAGTGGCGGGCGATCGCCTACCTGTCGCGCATGGAGGGCTGCCGCCAGAACGAGCTGGCGGAAGTCATCGAGGTCCGGCCGATCACGGTCTGCCGGCTGCTCGATCGACTCGCGGCGCTCGATCTCATCGAACGCCGCTCCGATCCCGGTGATCGTCGGGCATCACGGCTTTTTCTCAGCGCGCGGGCGCGCGCCAAGGTCGAACGCCTGCGCGCCATCGGGGATGGCATCAGCAAGCGCGCCATGACGGGCTTGAGCGGTGCCGACCGCGAAAAACTGCTCGATCTGCTCGTGTCTCTGCGCCGCAATCTTGCGGGCCAGCGCGCGACGGACGCGCGCATCCAACCGGAGGAACGTGCCAATGGCCGCTCCTGAGTTGGCCGGGACCGACGGCCGGCGCCGCAAACTGCGCCTGCTGTTGCTCATTGTCGTCCCGCTCGTGCTCGTCGTCGCCGCCGTCACGGCGTACCTGCTCGAGCGACGCTATGCATCGACCGACAATGCCTACGTCCACGCGGACAAGGTGCAGGTAAGCGCGGAGATCGGCGGGCGCGTCGAACAAGTGCTCGTGCGCGAGAACGAACGGGTCACGGTCGGCGAGCTGCTCCTCACGATCAATGATGACGACGCACGGCTCGCGGTCGCGCAGGCGCATGCGCATCGCGACGCCGTATTTACGGAGATCGCGTCGCTCAAGGCTCAGTATTCGCAGAAGCGGGCCGAGCTCGACGTCGCGGAGCGCAATGAGCATTTCGCCAGAAGGGAACTCGCCCGCCAGCGCGAGCTCGCCGCGCGCAAGCTCATCGCCTCCTCGCTCCTCGACAGCGTCGAACAAACTGCGGAAGAAGCCGCGGGTCATGTCGCCGTCGCGAGGCGCGACCTGGAAGCGATTGCAGCGCGACTCGGCAACAATCCCCAGGCATCGCCGAACGAGCACCCCGACGTGCGCGCGGCCGACGTTGCCATCGCGCAGGCCGAGCTCAACCTCGCGCACACGCAGCTGCGTTCGCCTCGCAACGGAATCGTGAGCCGCCTGCCGCAGGTCGGCGACCACCTCGAAGCCGGCCGGGCGGCGCTCGCCATCGTTTCCGAACAGGGAATGTGGGTCGAGGCCAACTTCAAGGAAACAGATCTCGGCAAGGTGCGAATCGGCCAGCTGGCGGAAGTCAAGATCGACACCTACGGCGGCAAGAAATGGCGCGGCCACGTGCTCAGCATCTCGCAGGCAACGGGCGCGGAGTTCGCGCTGCTGCCGCCGCAGAATGCCAGCGGCAACTGGGTCAAGGTCGTGCAGCGCATTCCGGTGCGCATCGCCCTCGATTCAGGACCCGACGATCTGCCGCTGCGAGCGGGCATGAGCGCCTACGTGCGCATCGATACGACGAAGATGGCTGCCGCCGAGACTGCCGAAACGAAGCTCAGCGCGCGCTGAGCCCGCGTGGCCAGGCACCGTCGTGACGAATCCCGCCCTCTCTACGAACCCGCGTCCGAACCGCATGATGATTTCGGTGTCGACGACGCTCGCCTGCCTGCTCTATACGGTCGACATGACGATCGCCAACGTCGCCCTGCCGCAAATCCGCGGATCGCTGCAGGCGACGCAGGACCAGGTGTTCTGGGTTCTGACCTCGTACATCGTCGCGAGCGCGATCGTGACGCCGCTCACGACATATCTCGCCGCCCGTTTCGGCTCGCGGCGCGTGCTCACCGTCAGCGTCGTCGGCTTCACGCTGTTCTCGATGCTGTGCGGTCTCGCGACGTCGCTGCCGGAGCTCGTCGTCTTTCGGACCCTGCAGGGCATCTCCGGCGCGGCCCTTGTGCCGATCTCGCAGTCGATCCTGTTGAATGCCTACCCGCGCGAGGAGCACGGCCGCGCCCTTGCAATCTGGTCCATGGGCGTCATGGTCGGGCCCGTGATCGGTCCCACGCTCGGCGGATACCTGACGGAAACCTGGAGCTGGCGCTGGGTGTTCTACGTGAACGTGCCGGTGGGCGTGCTCGCGGCCATCGGCATTGCAGCCTCGATACCGCGTGAGGCCGGCAAACAGAAGGCGAACTTCGACCTGCTTGGTTACGCGCTGCTCGCACTCGGACTCGGTTTGCTGCAGTTGTTCATCGACCGCGGCGCGAGCAAGGGTTGGTTCGAGTCGGGGGAAATTCTCCTCGAGGCCGGGCTCGCGGGGCTCTTCATGTACATGTTCGTCGTCCATTCGGCGACCACGCGCCATCCGTTCCTCGAGCCGGCGCTCTTGCGCGACCGCAATTTCACAGCGGCTCTGGTCGTCATGCTGCTCGTCGGCCTCATGTTCGTTTCATCGACGGCGCTCCTGCCGACGTACCTGCAGCAGATCCAGGGCTATCCGGTCATCAGCTCCGGCGAGCTCATGGTGTGGCGCGGGATCGGTATGATGGCCTCCATGGTCGTGGGTGGACGCATCGTCTATTACCTCGGCCCCCGCATCGTGATGATACTGGCGTCGCTGATGCTCGCCGCTTCCATGTGGCCGCTTGCGCACATCTCGCTCGACACGACTGCCATGACGGTCGGCACGACGTCGTTCTTCCAGGGCGCCGCCATGGGCCTGACCTTCCTGCCCCTCAACGTCACCGCATTCGCGTCGCTCGCTACGGGCCTCAGAACGGAAGGCACGGTGCTGCTGACACTCGCGCGCAACCTGGGATCCGCTGTGGGCGTATCGGTTGTTGCAGCCCTGCTCGCGGACATTTCAGCAGCCAATCAGTCTCGCCTGGTGGAGTACTTCTCGTCGCTCGACCTCGCGCGCTGGCGCACCCTCGAAGCGGTCGTTCCAGGGCACGAAGCCGAGGCCGCCATCAACGAGATCAGCCGCCAGTCCGCAGTGCTGGCGTTCGGCAACGTCTTCTATCTGATGATGCTGGCGGCACTGCTGCTGATTCCGCTCGTGTTTCTGTTCCGCAACTCGCACCGCCCGGCGCCGGCACCAGCGCCTGCCGAAAGCGCGGATCAGCTCGTCTGACTGCAGCGTCCGGCGAGCCGCCGGACCCGTTCGAGATCCGCGGCAGTGTCGACACCCGCGGGCGGCCTCTCGACGGCGACGGCAACCCGAATCTGCAAACCGTTCTCCAGTGCACGCAGTTGCTCGAGACGCTCGATATCCTCTAGCGGGCTCGGCGCGAGCGCGGCGATTCGCAGCAGCGCCGCCACCCGATACGCGTAGATGCCGAGATGCCGCAACGCGCCGCTCCACGACGTCTGGCTGGCCAATCCATCCCGTGCGCCGTCGCGATTCCACGGAACCGGCGCCCGGCTGAAATAGAGCGCGCGCCCCTCGCAGTCGCGCACGACCTTTACGGCGTTCGGATCGAGATACTCCTTGAGCGACTCCACCGGCACGGCGAGCGTGGCCATGGCCGCCCGGGGCGCGGACTCGAGAAGCCCGGCCACCTGGCGCACTACGGCCGCTGGAATCAAGGGCTCATCGCCCTGCACGTTCACGACGATCTCATCGTCAGCCCAACCGAGCCGACGCGCGACTTCCGCGATTCGATCCGTGCCGGACGCATGCGCGGAACTCGTCATCTCGACGGCCAATTTCTGCGACCGACAGACGCTTTCTATCTGAGTACTGTCCGTCGCGACAGCAACGCTCACCGCGCCGGCCGCGGCCGCTCTTTCGTAGACCCACGCGATCATCGGCCGGCCGCCGATATCGGCGAGTGGCTTGCCGGGCAGGCGCGTCGATGCATACCGCGCCGGGATGAGCACGCGAAATGTCATGCGCGCTCGAGCAGAGGATCGCCGGATTCGAGCTGCCGCGCTTCCTCTTCGAGCATGATTGGAATGTCATCGCGCACCGGGAAAGCAAGGCGGTCCGCGCGGCACACGAGCTGCGCGCCGGATTTGTCGTAGTGCAAGGGTCCCTTGCAGAGGGGACAGGCGAGAATTTCCAGCAGGCGTGCATCCATCGGCTTCAAGCTCCCCGGCTACTCAAGTTGTCGAGCGGCTCGCGAATCCTGGCGAGGACCCGGGCCATGAGCGCCTCCGCCGCGGGCGGTTCGAAATGCGCGCTCACCGGAATGGCCCACCACCCTTCACGGGCGAAGTCCCGGCATTTTACGGCATCCTTCTCGGTCATGAGCACCGCTGCGGGCTCGCGGAAGTCGAGGTCCGCCGCGCGAAACCCGTAATGATCAGAATACGCATGTTCGATGGGTCTCAATCCCTGCCGCCGCAGGCCGTCGAAGAAACGCTGCGGATTTCCGATGGCGGCCACCGCGTGGACGGTCGCCCCGGCAAATGACTCGAGGCTTCGCTCCTCGCCGCTTCTCAGGTTGCGCGCCCGTCCGCTGACCAGGCGCATCGGCAGTTCGCCTGCCCTGGCCGGGCCGCCATTGACGGCGATCAGATCAACGGCCGCGAGGCGCGACGGCGGTTCACGCAATGGACCTGCGGGAAGAAGCCGGCCGTTACCGAAGCGCCGCTCGCCGTCGAGCACGACCACTTCGCAATTGCGCCGTAAACGGTAGTGCTGCAGGCCATCGTCGCATATGACCACGTCGGCGCCGCATTCGGCGACCAGCCGCGCACCGGCAACGCGATCGCGGGCAACCACGACCGTCCGGTGAGTGCGCGCCGCAATCAGCAACGGTTCATCGCCGCAGTCCGCGGCCGACATCGACGGGGTCACGATCGTCGGCTGCCGGATCGTGCCGCCGTAGCCTCGCGTAACCACGCCGGGCCGAAAGCCGCGGCGCGCAAGCTCGTCCACCAGCCAGATGACGAGCGGCGTCTTGCCCGTGCCGCCCGCCGTGAGGTTGCCGACGACGACGACGGGTACCCGCACCGCGAAGCTCGGCAACATGCCGCTGCGGTAGAGCGCGCGGCGCAGCGCCGCGAGCGCGCCGAAGATCCAGCCGAACGGGATGAGCCATGCACCGGACAACGCGCCCCGGTACCAGACGCGATCGAGCCAGCGGTGTTGGACGGCGTCCGCCAAGGTGTGCGGCCGGTCAGACGTTGAACTGCAGGCGATGGAGCGCCGCGTAATGTCCGTTGCGGGCGATGAGCTCGGCGTGAGTGCCCGCCTCTACCAGCGTGCCGCTGTCGAGCACGAGAATACGGTCGGCGTTTTCGATCGTCGTCAGGCGATGCGCGATGACGAAGGTCGTGCGCCCACGCATCAGTTCATCGAGCGACTGCTGGATCTTGCGCTCGAGCTCCGTGTCGAGAGCCGAAGTCGCCTCGTCGAGGATGAGGATCGGAGCGTCCTTCAGCACCGCGCGTGCAATCGAGATGCGCTGCCGCTGGCCGCCCGACACGAGCGATCCGCGATCGCCGACGACGAAGTCGAGGCCCTCGGGCGCGTCGCCGGTAAATTCCGTCACGTGCGCCGCCGCGGCAGCGGCCTCGATCGCTTCCGCCGGGGCGTCCGGTGCGCTGAACGCGATGTTGGCCCGGATCGTGTCATTGAAGAGCAGCACGTCCTGACTCACCATGCTGAGCTGGCGGCGGACGTCGGCCAGCCGATAGTCCCGCACATCCACTCCGTCCAGGAGTATCTGACCCGTGGTGACTTCGTAGTAGCGCGCGAGCAGGCCGACCAGCGTCGACTTGCCGCTGCCGGACCTGCCGACGATGGCGATCATTTCGCCGGACCGCACGTGGAAGCTGATGTCGGCGAGGACCTCGCCCTTTTCGTTGCCGTACTGAAAGCCGACGTGGCGGAACTCCACGTCGCCGCGACTGTGCTCAAGCGGCCGCCCCGCGTTCAGCACTTCAGCCTGGTGGTCGAGGATCTCGAAAATGCTGGCGCCGGCAGAGATGCCTTGCTGCAGCGGCGCTGCGACGTTCACGACCCGGCGAAGTGGCGCCGTCGTCAACAGGAGCGCGGTCAGGAACGCGAAGAAGTCCTGCACCGGGAGCCTGTTCGCGAGCACCATCCTTATCATCACGTACAGCACGATGGCGAGGCCGATCGAGGCGACGAGCTGCACGACCGGATTGGACAGAGCGCGCGTCAGGATCAGCTTCATGTTGTTGCGCCGGTTGCGCTCGTTCACGCTCTCAAAGACCTGCGCCTGGTAGCCCTGCGCGTTGAAGAGCTTGATCAGCCTGTGACCCTCGATGCCCTCCTTCGCGACTCGCGTGACATCGCCCATCGAGTCCTGGATGCGCTGGCTGTAGCGGCGAAAGAGCTGATTCACACGGCGTATGAGCCAGGCAATCACCGGCGCCAGGATGATGCTGATGGCCGCGAGCCGCCAGTTGAGATAGAAGAGATAGCCGATCAGCGCGATCACCGTGAGTGTGTCGCGGATGACAACTGTGATCGAATTCGCGCTCGCCTCTGCCAGCAGTTCCACGTTATAGGTGAGCTTCGAAAGAAGATTGGCCGCCGACTCGCGGTCATAGAACGTCGTCGGCAGCTTCAGATAGTGACTGAATAGCTGCCCGCGCAACGTCTTGATGACGTGCCGGCCCACCGATGCCGCGCAGTACGTCGACAGGAAATCGCCGACGCCGCGCAGGAAGAACAGCACGACGGCGCCGATCGGCACCCAGAAGAGTACCCTGGGATCGGGCTTGACGAACGCGTCTTTGAGAAAATTGCGCACGAACCAGACGAAGCCCGCGTCCGTCGTCGCGAAAAGCGCGTTGCCGAACACTCCCAGCATGAACACCGGCCAGTACGGCTTCGCATAGCGGATGAGGCGCAGGTAGATGCGCTTCGCATCCTCGTTGAGCGGCAGCTTGGCCACGTAGTTCTAAGGACTCCGCGCGCTTGGAATCGTGGCGATGTTGATCTCGCTGAATCCGAGCTTGCCGAGAACGTCCATCGCGGTGACGACGGACTGATGGGTCGTCGTCGCGTCGGCGCGGATCGTGGCCGGGCCGTCGCGCTTGTCACCCACAATCTTGACTATGGCAGTGCGCAGGGTATCCGGATTGTTGTTGATCAACGTGTGGTCATTCACCAGATACTCGCCCGAATGCGTCACCGTGATCACGAGCGGCTCCGAGCCCGATTTGGCAACCGGGACCCTCGAAGCTTCGGGCAACTGCACATGGATGCGGCCCTCCTCAATGAAAGTGCTCGACACCATGAAAAAGACGACCAGCAGCAGGACGACATCGATGAGAGAGATGAGGTTCAGCTCGGGCTCTTCTGCCTTGCGGGGTTTGAGGTCCATTTGCGCTGCGTGTGGTTGCGCCCGCGACTGGCCGGCTAGCCGCGCGACTTCTGCGATTCGAGCAGCTCCACGAGCGTCATCGCTTCTTTTTCCATCTGTATCACCAGGCCTTCAATACGGCCGCGCAGGTAGCGATAGCCGACGAGCGACGGAATCGCCACGACGAGGCCCGCGGCCGTGGCAACCAGCGCCTGCGCGATGCCTCCGGAAAGGATGCGCGGATCGCCGGTGCCCCTCACAGTGATATCGTTGAATGCATTGATGATGCCCGAGACTGTTCCGAGAAGTCCGAGCAGCGGCGAAATGCTGGCGATCGTTCCCAGCATGCCAATGAAGCGTTCGAGCTCGTGCACGACATGGCGTCCGGTGTCCGTGACGCGTTCGACGAGGATGTCGCGAGACCGATTGCGGTTCGCGAGTCCCACGGCAATGACCTTGCCGAGCGGTGAGTTCTGCTCGAGCGCTGCGATCATCTTGTCGTTGAGTTCGCGCGTTTCAATCCACTGCACGACCTTCTTCGTCAGCTCGTTCGGGATGACGCGCTTTTCCTGTAGTGTCCAGAGGCGCTCGACAAAGATCGCGGCCGCGGCGATCGAGCACAGGATGATCGGCCACATGACGTAGCCGCCGGCTTTGACGAGTTCCCACATGAGGCGTTGCAGGCTTCCGGGCGATGAGCGAAGGCCGCGATCATACTGTACGTGGGCGGGCCCGAAAAGCTCGATGAAACGCGAACTTAGGAGCCGGATCGCCCACGTGCGCTCGCCGCTCAGTCGCTGTGCCAGAAGCGCCTCGATTCCCGGCGATACTCTTCGGGTGATCCATGCAGCCCCGTCGGCTCGAAATGGAAAGTCACGGCGCCGCTGCGCGCTGTCGTCAGAACGCGCGCGCCCGCGGCGCGCCAGCGATCGACGACCTCCGGCTTCGGGAAGCCCCAGCGATTGTCGTACCCGGCGGAGACCACGGCCCAACGCGGCGCAAGCGCCGCCGCGAACTCGATGCCCGATGAGCTGCGGCTCCCGTGATGAGGCACGACCACGACGTCGACTCGCGCAATGAAGCCGCGCGCAAGGAGCGAACTCTCCGCCGCCGCCTCGATATCTCCCGTGAGAAGGGCCGAGCCACCGGGGCCGGAAACGACGAGCACGCATGACTCGTCGTTCTCCTCGCTGCGGGTGTCCCCGCCCGTGAGCAGCGGCGGATTGAGAAACTGGAATTGCACGCCGTCCCACGACCAGGATGCCCCCGCGACACAAGGGCTGTCACGGTTCCCGCGCAGGCGACCGCCTGTCAGTTCACGCAGGACCTCGACCGCGCCGCGCACGGCGGATACACCGCCGGTGTGGTCGCGATCCCCATGGCTCAAGACAAGCATGTCGAGACGGTTCCGCCCCCGGTCACGCAGGAATGGGACCACCGAGAACTCTGCCGCTGCGCGTCCGGACCGCGCCATCGGCCCGGTATCGAAGAGCAGACCATGCCCGCGCGTAGCAACGTATGCGGCGAGCCCCTGTCCGACATCGAGGATCGTCAGTTCAAATGCGCCTGCCGCGAGCGGCGGCGTCCGCCAGCAGAGCGCGGGCAGCGCGCAGGCCAATCCAAGGACGCGAATGTGACGCGGCCACGGAGTGAGCAGCGTCAGCATCCCTGCGGCCAGCAGGAGCAGGGTCCACGGCGGGCGCGGCGGTACATGCAGCAGCGCCAGCGGCGAGTCAGCGAGGGCTGCAAAGCCCGGCCAAGCGAGCGCGATTGCACGTTCGACCCAAGAGAACCACAACTCCCCGGCGCCACCCGGCAGTGCGAGCAAGGCCACGCCCGTCAGTACCGCCGGCACAAGAATCAGGCTGAACACGGGAATGGCAATCAGATTGATCAGCGGCCCGACGAGCGAAGCAGTACCGAACAGCGCCAGGGTCAACGGCAAGAGGCAAAGCGTCGCGGCAATCTGTGCCGGCACCATTTCGCGCCACTCGGTACGGCGTTCGAGGCGGCCCTCGAGCGCGAACAGAATTCCCGCCACGGTGGCGAAAGAGAGCCAGAACCCCGCACCGAGGCTCGCCAGGGGATCGAGGACGAGGACGGCAACAAGCGCAAGGCCGAGGAGACTCCAGACAGCCGTGATCCTCCTGACCAGCCGTGCGGCGAACACACACCCCAGGGTCACGAGCGTCCGCTGAGTCGGCACCGAGAATCCGGCGAGGAGCGCGTAGCCGCTCGCCACCGCCATTCCGACTACACTCTGCACATCGCTGCAAGCTATCGTCCGAAGGCCCAACGCGCGCCAGCTGGCGCTCACCAGCCACATGGCGACGAGCGCCACGCCCGCAACGTGAAACCCGGAGATCGCCATGAGGTGCGTCGTTCCGGTCGCCGAGAAGACGCGCCACTGCTCGGGCGAGACCTGGGCATCGAGCCCCACGGACAGATCCTGCAGGATGCCGACGAAGGAACTGCCGGACACGGCGGACTCGATACGCGCCGCGATCCATTCGCGCGATCGCAGGATCGGTGCGTGCCAGCCGGCAGCCTCGATGCGCGTATTGCACGGACAGCGAACGACATAGCCGGTCGCGTCCACACCTTCATCGAAGAGTTTGCCCTCAAAGTCATAGTCACCGGGGTTTCTGAGGCCATGCACATGACGCAGACGAACCAGCACTCGCCAGCGCTCGCCGGCCCGCAAATGCACATCGCTTTCATACCAGGAGAGTCGCACCCGACGCAGGCGGTCGATGGCCGGCGGCGCATCGATCAGATTCAGGTCGAAGCTCGTGTGATCGGCGGCGCTCTGCGGTACCGACGCGATCTCGCCGGTGACAAGCCATTGACGGCCGTTCAAGGACGGATCCAGTCCCCGCGCGAGCGCAGCGGCGCCGAATAGCCACGCCCACAGGAGTCCCGCGATGAAGAGCGCGCAAAGCGTTTGGCCACGCCAGATGAGCAGCACGAGTGCAGTGCCGAGGAGCGGCAGCAGCGGCTCCAGAGTTGCCAGCGATGAGAGTTGACAAACGACGAGCGTTCCCGCGAGGAACGTCACACCTTTTGCAAGCATGTTCCGCTTCCCTGCGGAAATTGGCACCATCGCTCAAATGCCGCGCCGGTTCCTGAAACGCATCCTGCCCAATCACCGCAGCCTGAGGGAACGGTGGTTCATGCGGCCCTTTGCCGCGCTTCTGCGCCATCCGGAATACTGGGTCGTGCGGCGCGAAAATGTCACGCGCGCCTTCGCCATCGGGCTCTTCGTCGCCTTCCTGCCCTTCCCGCCGCACAGCGCGATCGCTCCGCTGGTCGCGCTCGCGCTGGGTGCGAACGTACCGGTGGCATTCGCCACGATCTGGATCACGAATCCCTTCACGATCGTTCCCATCTTCTTCTTCGCTTACTGGCTCGGTACCGTCATCCTCGGCGTTCCGATGTCGCGCTTTACCTTCGAGCTCTCGTGGGACTGGGCGAGCCGGGAATTGCCCTACGTCTGGAAGCCACTCCTCACCGGGAGCCTCGTCCTGAGCGTCGTATCGGCAACGGTCGGCTACTTCTGCCTAGACTGGATCTGGCGCCGCAGCGTGCTGCACAGATACCATCGCCGGCGCCGCGCACGCGAACGCAGAGATTCCGCAAGCGCGCAGAAATCCGCCGACTAGCGTGCGATTGATCCCTTCAGGAGCGGGCGTCTAACGTGCATTCGAACCGTACGGACAGGCGCGTGCACGACCAGGACCGACAACTCGCGCGACAGCTGCTCAACGGCGACCGAGCCGCCTTTCAGCAGTTTTTCGACAGTTATTTTCCCCGGCTGTACCGCTTCATCCTGCGCCGCATGCCGGACGATCCGGAAGGGGCCCGCGACATCGTGCAGAACACCCTGATCAAAGGCACCCGCAAGCTCGAGGGCTACCGGGCCGAGGCATCGCTTTTCACCTGGCTCTGCCAGATCGCGCGCCGGGAATTGCTCGACCGGCAATCGAAAGCGGCGGCCGAAGGCCGGCGCCTGGTGCGGCTCGAAGAGGACCCATCGGTACGGGCAACGCTCGAGTCCATGGATTGGGCGGCGGAATCGGACCCCAGTACACAAATGCATCGTGCCGACGTAGCCGAGCTCGTGCACGCGGCGCTTGACTATTTGCCGGCGAAGTACGCCAGGCTCCTGGAACTCAAATACGTCCAGGACCTGCCCGTCGAGGACATTGCCGGGCGCCTGGGAGTCACGGCCATCTCGGTGCAATCGCTGCTTGCACGAGCGCGCGCCGCTTTCCGGGAAGCCTGCCGCGCGTTGGGCGGGGAGCTGGACGACTTCGGCCTGATGGCAGCGTCGGGCTCGAAGCGGAGGATCTCATGACGACATCCGACCGGATACCGGGCATCTCGCCCGACGATGGACTCGATCGCATTGGCCAACTGATCGCGCAGGCCGGTGCTCGCGCCGAGCCGCCGGAAGACGTGCGACAGGCGGTACTGGCCGCCGTCGAGCAAGAGTGGTTGTCGGTTGTCGCCCGGCGGCGGCGTGCGCGGACGCATCGCTTGCTGATTGCCGCAAGCGTCGCCCTGTTCGTCATTGGCGCGTCCTGGTTCGTAGCGGACCGCTGGCCCGGAGCGGACGCGGTGCCGGCCGGCACCTTCCTCGCATCGCTCGGCGGCGTCGACATTGCACGCGGGCGCACCTCTACGCCCATCGTTGCAGGCGATACCGTGCCCGCGGGTACCCGCGTGAGCACGGAACCGACCGGCCGGGCTCTATTTTCGATCGCGGGAGTGTCCGTGCGGGTCGGCGGCGCAAGTGAAGTGACTTTTGACCGCGCGAATCTCCTG
>Ga0153915_10002755_pt1 | contig 16019 bp, 13 predicted proteins | sample Opewatmetagenome_2_FD_107003 | JGI IMG/M metagenome (GOLD analysis project Ga0153915, IMG submission 107003) | Freshwater wetland microbial communities from Ohio, USA - Open water 3 Core 3 Depth 3 metaG | ecosystem: Environmental > Aquatic > Freshwater > Wetlands | place: USA: Ohio, Lake Erie...
CTGGGCGGGCTGGCCATCGCGCTGGGCGAAGTGGTGGACGACGCAATCATCGACGTGGAGAACATCGCCAGACGGCTCCGGCTCAACCGTGCCCTCGAGCGCCCCCGATCCATCCCGGCCGTCGTGCTCGACGCATCCGTGGAGGTCCGCGGAAGCGTGGTCTACGCGACCTTCGTGGTCGCCCTGGTGTTTCTCCCGGTGCTGTTCATGACCGGGGTGCAGGGAGCGCTGTTCCGTCCCCTGGCCCTGGCCTACATCTTCGCCATTCTGGCCTCGTTGCTCGTCGCGCTCACCGTCACGCCGGCCCTGACTCTTGCCGTGCTCGGCCGCCGCGTCCATCGGGGCCGCGACTCGCTGGTGCTGGGCTGGCTCAAGCGACAGTACCAGGCGGCGCTGGAACAGCTCCTCGCGCACCCCCGGCTGGCCTCGGCCACCGCGGTCGTGATCTGCGCCGGCGCCGCCGGCACCTTGCCGTTCTTCGGCGCGACCTTCCTGCCCGAATTCCGCGAGGGGCACTACCTCGTCCACATGTCGGCCGTGCCCGGCAGCTCGCTGCAGGAGTCCGTGCGGCTGGGCAACATGGTCACGGCGGCGCTCAGGGCGGATCCCCGGGTCCGCTCGGTGGCGCAGCGCGCCGGCCGGGCCGAACTGTCCGAGGACACCTGGGGCACCCACTACAGCGAGCTCGAGGTGGACGTCGTGCCGCTCCGGGGCGAGGACGCCCAGACAATCCAGCGCGATTTCCGGCGGCGGCTGGAGCGCGTCCCCGGGGTGAACTTCGCGATCCGGGGGTTTCTCGCCGAACGAATCGACGAGACCCTGACCGGGTCGATGGCGGACGTGGTGGTGAAGGTGTTTGGCGAGGATCTCGACAGCCTGGACGTTTCGGCCCGGCGGGTCGCGGCCCTGCTGCGCCAGGTGCCGGGCGCGCTCGACGTCCAGTACGACGCGCCCCCGGTCGTGCCCGAACTGTCGGTGCGCCTCCGTCAGGCGGACGTCGCCCGGGCCGGCCTCGCCGCCGACGACGTGCTGTTCGCCGTCGAGGTGGCCACCCGGGGCACCCGCGTGGCGCAGACCTTCGAAGGGAACCGCCCCACCGATGTGGTCGTCCTGGTCGATCAGCCCGATCGCGACCGGCCCGAACGGCTGCGCGGCCTTCCGCTGGTGAACCCGGAGGGCAGGATGGTGGCCCTGTCCGACGTGGCGGACGTGAGCCGCACCTCGGGTCGCTACATGATCGCCCACCAGGGCGCCCGCCGGCTGCAGACGGTCACGGCCAACGTGCAGGGAAGGGACGTGCAGGGGTTCGCCGCGGAGGTCGAGCGCCAGCTTCGCACGGAGATCCGGTTCCCGAAGGGGGTCTACGCCGAATTGGGAGGGACCGCCACGGCGCAGCGCAACGCACAGCGCGAGCTGCTGTTCAACGGCCTGCTGGCCGGAACGGGAATCCTGATGCTGTTGTGGCTGGCCTTCGGCGATGCCACCCGGCTGCTGCTGGTGCTTGCCAACCTTCCGTTCGCCCTCGTGGGCGGGGTGCTGGCGGTGTTCGCGACCGGGGGTCTGCTCTCGCTCGGCTCACTCGTCGGATTCGTCACCCTGTTCGGTATCGCGACCCGCAACGCCGTAATGCTGATCTCGCACTACGACCACCTGGTCACCAGCGAAGGGGCGACCTGGGGCAGGGAAACGGTCATCCGCGGCGCGCTCGAGCGCCTCGGGCCGATTCTGATGACCGCGCTCGTGACCGGACTCGGCCTCCTGCCTCTGGCGCTCGGGAGCGGCGATCCGGGTCGCGAAATCGAGGGCCCGATGGCGACCGTCATCCTCGGCGGCCTGGTGACCTCCACGGTCCTGAGCCTCTTCCTGCTGCCGGTCATGGCCGCCTGGGTCGGACGCTTCCGGCAGCGACCCGACCCCGGCGCCTGAGGCCGGTCAGGAGCTCGCACGGCTCCGGGCGAGGTTCCTGACATGGGCCCGCTGCAGATTGTAGATCAGCCCCCCCAGTCCGGCGGCCGCGACTGCGAGCGCCCACCGGAGCAGGCTCGCCGAGTGCTCCGGGTGGAAGCCGCGAACGAGCTCCAGGACCCCCACCAGCACCCCGACCGCCAGGAGCAGGCGCGGTGCCGTCGCGCTGAACGGGAGCTCCTCCCGACCGCGAAGCTCGGCGAGGATGTACCCCGCCACCGTCACGGCCGCACAGAACTCGATGAGCCGGGTCACCTCGAGGGTGATGTCGGAGAGCTCCGGAAAGCCGGTGCCGGTGGCACCGTGCCAGGCGCCGATCGGCGAGGAGGGCATGGGCCAGAGAGCGATCAGGACCAGGTAGCCGGTGAACAGCGGGATCACCCGGCGAAGCGCCGCGATCTCGAATCGCCGCTCCCCTACGACCACCGGACGCCGGCATCGCAGCCAGGCGAATCCGGCCACCGCCGCCGCACCCGCCAGCGTCTGCCAGGGGTGCAAGGCGGAGCCGGGTACCGCCCCGACGAGGTACCAGGATGCGGCGGTGCCAGCCAGGCCCGCCGAAGAGAGGACCCCGGCCGGGCCGAGCTGGTAACGGTATACGTCCGCCAGGAGGGACCCGCCGCACAGCCCGAGCAGAATCGTGATCAGGGGGCGATCGAATCCGCTCCCCGCGCCGAGTGAGCTGAGCCAGAGCAGCGGCACCAGCAGGTAGACCAGGCCCATCAGCGGCGGCTCGAGGACCAGCCGTCCCATCGTCCCCGGAATGAGATTCAGGCGCCGGCTCAGTTCATCGAACAGCAGGGCACCAAACCATGCCCCGGCCCCTTCGGCCACGGCTTCGAGCACCGAGGAGGTCCGATAAGGCTCGAGCGCCTGAACCGCCTCGATCAGGGTGCTGGCCGCGAGCGCGAGTACCAGAACGTCGAGCGCGGCCGGCCAGCCGCCCCGGCCTCGCGTCAGTCGGAACAGGAATCCAGCCGGGACGAAGATCAGCAGGTTGCCGAGGACGTCGAAGGGAGATTCCTTGAGGGGAACGCCACCGGCGATTGGCCAGGTGAAATCGAAGGGAGCGAGGTTGATCAGAACGACGACGCCGAGCACGTAACCGAGCAGCGCCAGCGAGAGCCGGCTGCCGTTCCTACCCACGGTGCCAACGGTCCCGCTCGCGGATCGAGAGCCTGGCGGGGTCTGTGCCTGCTGCACTTCCGGCGAGGGGCGGTCGGCCATGCGGACTGCTCCGGAACGGGAATGGGCTGAATCTTGGCACCTCGGCACCCGCCTGCAACCCCACGCTCCGGCCCCTGCCGGACGGGGCTACTCCATGAGCCTGGTAGACGGATCGAAACGCTCGAACACCCCACCCAGCCAGTCCGTCACCACGAAGGCCTCGAGTACGAGTCCCCCGGCAGCGGCCACGCCGCCGAGCGGCAGCACGACGGCCGGTGCAACCCGCTCCCACAGCAGCCAGGCTGCTCCCCCACCCAGGAGAGCGGGCCCGATGGCAGCGAGCGCGAGCAGCAGGAACGCGGCGGCCATTCCCAGTACGCCCTGTCCCAGCGCCTCGACCCCCGCCGCCCGCCGGTCGAATCGGACCCATTCGGGAAACAGCAGCGCGCCGGCGTTCTGAATGGCCAGCGCGAGGTAGTTGAGCGGCGGGAGCACGAGCGCCAGGGCGGCGACGCCGCCGATCAGCTCGCCGAGCTGGTACTGCTCGGCGAGCGACTCGGCGAAGCCCGCGGCGGCGAGCAGCAGCAGCCCGGCCTGGAAGGCCGTCAGGACCAGTGCCGACGACGCCACCTCCGCGCCCACGAGCGCGGGCCCGGCCAGCGGCCAGGTGCGCAGGACGTCGACCTGCTGCAGATCGCGGCGCAGGTCGTTGCGGATCCATTGAGGTCCGGCGATGAGCAACAGCGCCGCCCACGTGGCGGCCAGCGCCCCTACCGCCTCCGGGCCCGTGGTGCCTCGGGCCACCAACCTCACGATGATCATGACCGCCGCAAGCAGAAGCAGGGTCTGAACCCACGGGAAGCCCACCCCGCGGGCCTCCGACATGATGTTCTTCCATACGATCGCCAGCGGCGCCCAGCCGGAGGGGCGCAGGCGTACCCGGAACCGGCCGAGCCGAGGCATGCCCTCGAGCGCACGGCCCCCGCTCCGTCGACGCTGGGCTAGACGATTGGCCCGGCGCACCGACGCCTCGATGGAGGCCTCCTCGAAGGCGTCGTTGGAGCGGAGGACCCAGAGGTAATGGGCCAGCATGAGACCGAGCGCGGGCACCATGGCCCGGCCCCAGACCGCCGCGTCGGTCGCGGTGATCGGGCGGAGCAGCCAGCGGATCGGCAGCAGGACCGCCGCCGGCAGCGGGCGCTCGACCGCCGCGCGCACCGCCGCGAAGAAGACTACCGGCCCTTCCGGCCAGGCCGCCTGGAGGCTCGGCCAGGATGCCGCGAGACCCACGAAGAGCAGGCTGCCCGCGATTCCGAACGCGGCCAGCGGAACCAGCCGGCGACGGAGCCCGGCTGTTCCGTGCTCGCGCACGCTCGCGCGCAACAGGGAAACACCCAGGCGGTGCAGGGAAAGCGTGGCGAAGAGCGTATAGAGCGCTCCGGCCCGCAGCCAAGGTGCGAGGCCGCTGAATCGACCCCGGACGATTACCGTCCAGAGCAGCGTGTTGAGCAGGAGGACAAACTGCATCCGCACCAGTTTGAGGTGTATCAGGCCATGACGGCTGACCGGGGCGGGGAAGAGGAACTGGACCTCCGCCGGCGTGAATGCGAGCGCCGCATGGTCCGCGTCGAACAGCCACCAGCGGACCAGCGCGAAGACGATCATCGCCAGGCCGAGCAGTTCGATCCAGGAGTTGAACGAGGCGGAGACCGACGCCCGCTGCGGCCCGAGGAAGACCAGCCAGAGATAGGCGAGCCCGGCGGCGAGCGCGAGGAGATTGCGTGGCTGCCGGAGCTGGTGGACCTGCCGCCGCAGCCGGTTGACCAGCGAACGCCGGAGGAGGTAGGAGAGTGCCGCGGCGGCGTTGCTCACGCTTCGCGATGGCCGGTGAGCGCCAGGAAGATGTCCTCCAGGCCCCGTCCTTCCAGTCCGGGCCGGCCGGCCACGATCTGGTCCATCGTACCGAGCGCCACCGCCCGGCCGGATTGTATGATGAGCACTCGAGTGCACAGCTCCTCGACCAGCGGAAGGAGGTGCGAGCTCAGCACCACCGCCGTACCTGCCGCGGCCCGGCCGGCGATCGTTGCCTTCATCCGCCGGATGCCGACCGGGTCGAGCCCGGTCAGCGGTTCATCGAGCAGCAGCACGTCGGGCTGGTGCAATAAGCCGCACCCGATGGCCAGCTTCTGTCGCATGCCGCGGGAGAGTTCGCTGCCCAGGGCCTGTCGTTTGGGTCCCAGCTCGAGTTCCTCAAGCAGCGGCGGGATGCGGGTCTCCGCATCGCCGACGCCGTACAATCGAGCGACGAACCGCAGGTGCTCCTCCACCGTCAGGTACTCGAAGAGGTGCGGCTCGTCGGGGACGAACGCCAGCCGGGCCTTGGCGGCCACCGGCTGCGTGAGGAGATCGTGTCCGGCGATCCGAATCCCGCCCCGGGTCGGTGGTATGATTCCGGCCAGGCACCGCAGCGTCGTGGTCTTCCCGGCACCGTTGGGCCCGACCAGCCCGAGCACCTCCCCGGCGCCGACCGAAAAGCCGAGCTGCTGTACCGCCGGGAAGTCGCCGTACAGCTTGCTGAGTCCCTCGACCTGGATCACGCGTGTCCTGGCGGTGGCGGGGTGATGGGAACCGATCCCGAATGAAACTTTTGGAACGGGCTGTGCGTCTCTAGTTGAAACACACCCTTTCATGGGTCGGCAACATGCGTAACTACTGGGTCAGAATCGCCATGGGCGCTCTCGGCGTCTTTGCCGTGGGCATGCTCGCGCGCTGGGCCTTCGTCACGGGCAGGCAGAAGCTGGTACGGACCTTCAACAGTTCGGATCCGATCAGCCTCCCCATGGCGTTCGTTCCGTTCCGGCTCGACGGTCCCAAGGTCGGGACCGTGGACAAGGTAGTCTTCCTTCGATCGGACCCGAAACATATCTCCGCCGTGCGGGTTCAGGTGGACCTGACCGAGCCTGGCCTGGCCAGCCGGCTGAAGAACTGCCTGATGGCCATCGACAACGTCGATCGGCTGAACGACCAGAGCACCTTCCGCTGCCAGGACGCGGACACCGGAGGCAAGGGGCTGGTCCCGTTCGGGTTCGTGCGGATCAAGTCGACCGGTGACTCCTTCCCACTGCTCCTGCCGACGCAGGCCGTGAAGGACATCCAGTCGACGACGATCGAGCTGAACCACCGGGGGATTCACGTCAGCTCGATGAGCGACTCGCTGGCCTCGCTCGCCGACCAGAAGGCCGATTCGATCTCGGCCGCCGCCGAGCTGCGGGCCGATTCCATCCGGACGGCCGCGGACCGCCGTGCCGACTCGATCCAGGCCGCGGCCGAGCGGAAGGCACAGGAGATCCGGCGCCGGCGGAATTGAGCGGCCGGCGCCTCGCGGGGCGCCTCCGGCGGCGCTAGCTTTCCCGCATGCTTCTCGTCCTCGACAACTACGACAGCTTCACCTACAACCTGGTGCAGTACATCGGCGAGCTGGGGGTCGACCCGGTGGTCTACCGGAACGACGCCCTGACCGTGGCCGAAGCCGTTGCCCTTCGTCCCGCCGCGATCGTCATCTCGCCCGGCCCGGGTACCCCCGCCGAAGCCGGCATCTCGGTTCCGCTCATCCGCGCCGCGGCAGGACGGATCCCCGTGCTCGGCGTGTGCCTCGGCCATCAGGCAATCGGTGAAGCGTTCGACGGCCGCGTGCTCCGCGCCGACCGACTCATGCACGGCAAGACCACGGAGATCGTGCATGACGGCAGGGGGATCTTCGAGGGCATCGCTTCGCCGCTCACCGTCATGCGATACCACTCGCTGGTCGTTTCCCGGTCCGGGTTCCCGCCCGAGCTGGAGGTCTGCGCATGGTCCTCCGACCGCCCCGCGGGCGAAGAAATCATGGCGTTGAGGCACCGCCGCCATCCGATCCACGGGGTCCAGTTTCACCCCGAATCCGTCGCCACACGGGAGGGAAAGTTCATGGTCGCGAACTTCCTCACCCTGGCTCAAATCCCGCATGCTCCGGTTCCTGAGGCCGCCGCCTAACCGCAAGGAAAACAAGCGACTAGACTCACATCCGTCGTCACTCATACCCTGCGGCATGACTTTTGACACGACTGCACGGCCTTATTAGGTTCAGTGATGCCTCTCCTCGGCGTGGTTCCCGCCCGGCTCGGCTCGACCCGACTTCCACAAAAGCCTCTCCAGCTCCTCGCCGGCGTGCCTCTGGTCGTCCGGGTGCTGCAGCGTGCGCAGGAGCTGGGAATCGTGGATCGTCTGGTCGTGGCCACCGACGCGGCGTCGGTGGCCGACGTGGTTCGGCGCGAGGGCGGCGAGGCGGTGCTGACGCATGACCGCCACCTCACCGGCACCGAGCGGGTGGCGGAGGTTGTGGCGCGGCCCGAGTTCGCCCGTTACGACCTGGTCGCGAATATCCAGGGTGACGAGCCCTTCATGCCGCGTGAGGCGCTGGAGCGGTCGGTCGCGCGGGTGGAGGGCGGTGACGACGTCGGGACCGCGGCCGCCCCCCTGGAACTGGCCCTGGTCGAGGATCCGGCGCGGGTCAAGGTGGTGACCGATCTCGCGGGGCGGGCGCTGTACTTCAGCCGCTCGGTCATCCCGCACCGACGCGAGCCCGACGACCCGGCCGAGGGTCTCTACTGGCAGCACCTGGGGATCTACGTCTACACCCGGGCGGCGCTGCAGCGCTGGGTAGCGCTGCCGCCGACCGATGCGGAACAGGCGGAGCGGCTCGAGCAGCTCCGCGCCCTGCAGAACGGCATGACCATCGGGGTGGGGCGGCTCTCCGAGCCCGCGCTCCCCGGTATCGACACGCCCGAGGACCTTCGCCGCGCGGAAGACTACTGGCTTGCACACCAGAGGTAGCCCATGACCCCGAGCCCCTCCACGACCAAGTACATCTTCGTGACCGGCGGCGTCGTCTCTTCCCTCGGGAAGGGGATCGCCGCCGCTTCGCTGGGCCGCCTGCTGGTGGAGCGGGGTCTCAACGTCACGATGCAGAAATTCGATCCGTACATCAACGTCGATCCCGGGACGATGTCGCCGTTCCAGCACGGCGAGGTGTTCGTGACCGACGACGGCGCCGAGACGGATCTCGACCTCGGCCACTACGAGCGATTCATCGACCGCTCGCTGAGCCAGCAGAACAACATCACGACCGGGCGCATCTACCAGACCGTCATCAGCAAGGAGCGCCGCGGCGAGTACCTCGGCTCCACGGTGCAGGTCATCCCGCACATCACCGACGAAATCAAGAACGCGATCCGGCGGACGGCGCCCGGTCACGACGTCGTGATCACCGAGATCGGGGGCACCGTGGGCGACATCGAATCGCTGCCCTTCCTCGAGGCCATCCGGCAGTTCCGCCAGGAAGTGGGGCGTGACAACGCCCTGTTCATTCACCTCACCCTCGTCCCGTTCATCGCCGCCGCCGGCGAGCTCAAGACCAAGCCGACCCAGCACTCCGTGCGGGAGCTGATGCAGATCGGAATCCAGCCCGATATCCTGATTTGCCGGAGCGAACAGCCGCTCTCGCCGAACATCAAGCGGAAGATCGCGCTGTTCTGCAACGTGGACTTCGGGTGCGTCGTGGAGAGCCCCGACGTCAAGTCGATCTACGAGATCCCGGTGCGGTTCCACGAGCAGGGGCTCGACCGGGAGGTGTGCCAGCGGCTGCGACTCGACACCAAGGAACCGGATCTGCGCAGCTGGAAGGCCATGACCGAGCGGATCCTCCATCCCAAGGAGTCGGTCCGGATCGCGGTGGTCGGCAAGTACACCGACCTGCACGACGCCTACAAGTCGGTGCACGAGGCGCTGATCCACGGCGGCATCGCGAACGACGCCGGGGTCGCGATCGAGTGGATCGCCAGCGATCGCTTCACCGATCAGAAGGCCGCGGGCGACATCCTGAAGGAATTCCACGGGCTGCTGATCCCCGGCGGCTTCGGGGTACGGGGTATCGAGGGCATGATCGAGGCCATCCGGTGGGCACGCGAGGGCGGGATGCCGTTCTTCGGCATCTGCCTCGGCCTGCAGGTCGCGATCATCGAGTTTGCCCGCAACGTGTGCGAAATGCCCGAGACCAACAGCACCGAGTTCGAGCCCGAGTGCGAGTCACCGGTGATCGCGCTGATGCAGTCGCAGCAGAACGTGTCGGACATGGGCGGCACCATGCGCCTCGGCGCGTACGCGGCCCGGCTGCGGACCGGCTCCAAGGTGGCGCAGGCGTACGGCACGACCGAGGTCAGCGAGCGGCACCGCCACCGCTGGGAGGTGAGCAACGCCTATCGTGACGTGCTGGCCGAGCATGGGCTCCGGCTTTCCGGGCAGTCTCCTGACGGCGGCCTGGTGGAGGTCATCGAGCTGCCGAACCACCCCTGGTTCATCGGGTGCCAGTTCCATCCCGAGCTCAAGTCGCGGCCGACCCGTCCCCACCCGCTCTTCGCGGGTTTCATCGGTGCAGCACTCAGGCAGAAGCGGGCCATCCAGGCGGGCGCCAAGCCCGCAGAGTTCGCCGGGGCCGGAGGGCGATGAGCTGGACCTTCGCGCGGGCTCCGTTCCTCATCGCCGGCCCCTGCATGATCGAGGGCGGCGATGTGCTGCCCCGTGCCGCCGAGGCGCTGGTCCGGCTGCATGAGCGTACCGGCATCGCCATCTGCTTCAAGGCGAGCTTCGACAAGGCCAACCGCGCCCGGGCCGGCGCCCCGCGAGGGCCCGGGCTGGAGGAAGGCCTCCGAGTCCTGGAGCGGGTCCGAGCCACCAGCGGCCTCCCGGTCCTGACCGACATCCACGAGAGCGACCAGGCGGAGCCGGTGGCGAAGGTGGTGGATGCTCTCCAGATCCCGGCGTTCCTCTGTCGCCAGACCGATCTCCTTCTGGCGGCCGGCCGCACCGGCAGGCCGGTCAATATCAAGAAGGGGCAGTGGATGTCCGCGGACGGAATGAGAGGCGCGGTGGAAAAGGTGCGGGAGGGTGGGTCGACCGAGATCGCGGTCACCGAGCGCGGCACCTTCTTCGGCTACGGCGATCTCGTGGTGGACGTCCGGAATTTCCCCCGTCTGCGTGCTGCGACCGGCGTTCCCGTCGTGTTCGACGGCACCCACTCGGTGCAGCAGCCCGGCCGGGGCGACGGCGGGACAAGCGGTGGTCTGCGCGAGTTCATCCCGGCCCTGATGTTCGCGGCGGCCGCGGGCGGGGCCGACGGGTTCTTCCTCGAGACCCACCCGGATCCCGCCAGCGCGCCGAGCGACGCAGGCGCCCAGTGGCCCCTGGGCGAGCTGAACGACCTGGTGCTGCGGACGCTCGACGTGTGGCACGCGGCCAGAGGCAAGCAGTGAACGAGCCGCCACTGGCCCTCGATCCGGCGGCCGCCCGCCGCGTGCGAATCATGGCGTTCGACGTGGATGGCGTGCTCACCGACAATGCCGTCTTCCTGGGCGTCGTGAACGGCACGCGGGCGGAGTTCAAGCGCTTCGACATCCAGGATGGGCTCGGCATGAGCATCCTGCGCCGGCGCGGGATCCTGCTGGCCTGGGTCAGCGGACGCTTCTCGGAAGCGACGGAGCTCCGAGCCAGGGAGCTCGACATCCCGGAGCTCGTTCAGGACAGCAGCGCCCGCAAGGTGCCCGCCATGGAGGCCATGCTCGCGCGGCACGCCATCAGCTGGGACGAAGTGGCCTTCGTCGGGGACGATCTCGCGGACCTTCCGGTCCTGCGCCGGGTGGGAGTCCCGATCGCCGTCGCCAACGCCGTGCCCGAGGTGAAGGCCGTGGCGTCATTCGTGACGGCCGCCCGGGGCGGGCAGGGCGCGGTCCGGGAGGCCATTGAGGCGCTGCTCAGGGCGCGCGGCGAGTGGGAGGCGGGTGTTCGCCAATATCTGGAGGACCGGGGTGAAGACGCTGGATACCTCGCGACTCGTTGAGGCCGGCCGCCGGGTGATTGCGCTCGAGGCCGCCGAGCTCGCCCGGGCAGGGGCCAGGCTGGACGACGCCTTCGCCCGGGCCGTCCGCCTGCTTGCCGGGGTGAGAGGGCGGATCGTCGTATCGGGCGTCGGCAAGTCGGGGCTGATTGCGCGGAAGATCGCCGCGACCTTCACCTCGACCGGAACGCCGGCCACCTTCCTCCATCCGATCGACAGCCTGCACGGAGATCTGGGCATCGTCGGCCGGGAGGACGCGGCCCTCCTCCTGAGCAAGAGCGGCGAGACCGAGGAACTGGCCGGCCTGCTTGCCTCGCTCCAGCGGCTCGGCGTGCCGATCATCGCGATCACCGGCGGGGCCGATTCCATGCTGGCCCGCGTCGCCGAGGTCACGCTCGACGGTCATGTGGAGGAAGAGGCCTGCTTCCATGACCTCGCGCCGACCTCGAGCACCACCGTCGCCCTGGCGATCGGGGACGCGCTCGCGGTCGTCCTGGCCGAGGGGAAGGGCTTCCGGCGCGATGACTTCGCGGCGCTTCATCCGGGCGGCAGGCTCGGCCGGAAGCTGCTGCTCCGGGTCCGCGACGTCATGATCCCGGCCCACCCGCTACCCGTTTCGGCGGGAATGCGCGAGGTGGTCATGGCCCTGGCGCGGGGGCGCGGCATCGCACTGCTCGCGGAAGCAGACCGTCTGGCCGGCGTGTTCACCGCTGGAGACCTCACCCGCGTCGCCGAGCGGCACCCCGATTTTCTCAGCGTGCCGATCGAAGCGGCCATGACCCGGGCGCCCAAGACCGTGAACCCCGACGACCTCGGGGGCACGGCGGTCGGCCGGATGGAGCGCTTCGGCATCATGGTACTGCCCGTGGTGGATGAGAGGCAGCGGATCCTCGGCGTGGTGCATCTGCATGACCTGATGCGGGCGGGAGCGGTATGACGCTCCGCGCGGACGGCCGGCGGCGCGGACGCATCTGGCATGCCGGCGCCTTTGCCGCCGGGCTCGCGCTCGCCACCGCCTGCCAGGACTCCGGGGCCCGTCCCACCGCCACGGCCGCGCCCGTCGATTCGGCCGACCAGGTGCTGTTCAACATGTCGCACTACATCCTGGAGGACGGGCTCAAGCGCAGTCTGGTGAATGCCGACACCGCCTATCTCTACGAGGCCACCAAGCTTGCGGAGCTGCGCCACGTGAAAGTGACGTTCTTCGATCGTAACGGCGGCGAGAGCTCGGTGGTGACGGCCGATTCCGGCACCTACCGGATGCAGACCGGCTCGATGCAGGCGCGGGGCCACGTGGTCGCGACCACGCCCGAGGGGCGCCGGCTCACCAGCGCCGCGCTGGATTACGACAGCAAGAGCAATCAGATCTCGACGGACAAGCCGTTCGTCTACGACTACGGCGACACCCATGCCGAGGGCAACGGCTTCATCTCGGATCCCGATTTCAAGAACGTCGTGACCCAGCAGCCGCGCGGCGGGCAGCGGACCCCCGCCGGCGGTGCGCCACCGGCCAGGAACGATTCGACGGCCAAGGGCGGGAAGAGGAACGGTGATCTTCTTCTGCCGGGACAGTGAAATGCGCCCCGCGACGCTGCTCGGGCTGCTCTGCCTCGGGCTGGCCGGGCCGGCGGCCGCGCAGGATGACCGCTGCGTTTTCCGGATCCGGAATGTGGACCGGACAGGCACCCAAGCGGAAGTCGCCCCCGGCATCGTGAACTACTACGCCGGCGGCAACGTGTCGCTCTACTGCGAGGGCACCCGGATCACGATGTTCAGCGACAGCGTCGCTTCCTATGGTCTCAGCCGCACGGTGCTCTTCATCGGGCACGTGAAGTACGCCGACAGCAGCGTGACCATGACCGCCGACCGGGGGACCTATTTCCGCGACAACGATCGCTGGGAGGCCCGGGGCAACGTCGTGACCGAGAACCTCCAGAACGGGTCGACGATCACCGGGCCATCGCTGGACTATCTGCGGGAGATCAAGGGCAAGCGCGACGCCGCGGAGCTGTATGCGGTGGGACGCCCGACGATCCGGTATGTCACCCTGGATGATGCCGGCAAGCCGGCGGAGCCCTACATCATCGTCGCCGACCGGGTGCGGCTGACCGGAGAGGACCGGGTCTGGGCCGGGGGCAAGGTGACCATCGATCGCAGCGATTTTGCGGCGCGCAGCGACTCGCTCCGGCTGGATACCGGCGCCGGCAGCGACGGCACCCTGCTGGGCGGGCCTCCCGAGCTCCGCGGGCAGGGCACCGACAGTTTCACGCTCAAGGGACGGAGAATCGACCTGAAGCTCGATCACCGTGAACTTACCTACGTGACGGCCAAAGGCGATGGCCACGCCGTGAGCCGGGACCTGGATCTCGTCGCCGACACGATCGGGCTCGACATCGACCACGAGAAGCTGGTGCAGACGCTGGCCTGGGGCGATTCCATCCGGCCCCGTGCGCTGTCCGCCGACTACACGATCCTCGCCGACTCGCTGGCCTTCGACACCCCCGGTGGTCACCTGACCCAGACCCGGGCCTTCCGCCGCGCCTGGGTGGCCTCGAAGGAAGACAGCGTGACCCACGACCGCGACTGGCTATCGGGGGAGCGCATCGTCGCGGACTTCGCGCTGCGGGATTCCGCCGGCACCAGCCGGACCTCGATCCGGCGCATCACGGCCGTGCAGCACGCCAGGTCGTTCTACCGCCTCAAGGACGAGAAGCATCCGGGGCGGCCCGCACTCAACTACTCGCGCGGCGACAGCATCGTCGTGCACCTGAAGACCACGGGCGAGGAAGGCGTGGCGCGCGTGGACCTGCGAGGCAGCGTGGACGGAGTACAGCTCGAGGCGCTGGACGATTCACTCGCGAGGCCGTCCGCGGACAGCCTGGGCGGCCGGAGGAAGACCCCGTGACGGCGGACTGGCTCTCCGGCCTCGCGGACCGGGATCCGTCGCTCCCCCTCGCGCTCGCCGCGCTGGTGCGGAGCGCCGATGACGGGGGGACGCTCGGGTTCGGCGACCTGGCCGTCGCTTATCGCGAGGTCTTCTTTGCCGCCAACCGGGAAGCGATCGGCGGACCCGATCCCGTCCTCTCCAGCGACGAGATCCGCAGCAACCTGGTCGACTCGGTGCTTCCCCGGCTCGCCACCGAGGGCTGGATCGCGCCGGCCGAAGGCCCGGATTGGGCGACCATCCGGGCGAACGGCACCTGGTGGCAGGACGTGGTCGCCGACCGTGCCATGGCGCGCCGTGAGATCCTCCAGTGCGCGCTCGCAGGGCTCCGGCCCCGGGAAGGCGCGGCCATGCGGGTGCCGCCCGCCGTGGCCATTCCGCAGCCGAGCGTGCTGGAAGGTGTCCATCTCTCCAAGAGCTTCCGGCGCCGGCGGGTCGTCAACGACGTGAGCGTCAGGGTGCAGCAGGGTGAGATCGTCGGCCTGCTCGGCCCGAACGGGGCCGGCAAGACGACGACCTTCTACCTCATCACGGGACTGATCCGGCCCGACGAGGGGGTCGTCACGATCGACGGCAAGGATCTGACCGACGATCCGATGTACCGGAGGGCGCGCAACGGCATCGGGTACCTCGCCCAGGAGCCATCGGTCTTCCGGCGTCTGACGGTCGAGGAGAACATCATCGCGATCCTGGAGCTGCTGCCAATCACCCGCGAGGAACGCCGCGCCCGGCTGGAGAGCCTGCTCGACGAGCTGTCGCTCAAGCACCTCCGGAAGAACACGGCCTATTCCCTCAGCGGCGGCGAGCGGCGCCGCCTCGAGATCACCCGCGCGCTGGTGACCTCGCCCAAGTTCATGCTGCTCGACGAACCCTTCGCCGGGGTCGATCCGATCGCGGTCCACGACATCCAGACCATCGTGGCCGGGCTCCGGCACCGCGGCATCGGCGTGCTGATCACGGATCACAACGTGGAGCAGACGCTCGACATCGTGGATCGCGCCTACATCATGTTCGAGGGCCGGGTACAGGTCTCCGGGCCGGTCCGCGACCTCGTGTTCGACGACCGCGTCGCCGAGCTCTATCTCGGTCCGACCCTCGCGACCCGGCTGCGGGCCCGGCTGCAGGCGGTGGCATGAAGACCTCACTCGGCCAGCATCAGTCGATGCGGCAGGACATGCGCATCAATCCCCGCCTGTATCAGGCGATGGATATGCTCTACATGCCCATGATGGACCTGCAGCAGCACCTCAAGCAGGAGCTGATGACGAATCCCTTCCTCGAGCTGGTGGAGCCGGAAGAGGAAGAGGCGACCGCGGACGAGAGCAACTCGACCGAGAAGAAGGAGAAGGAGAAGGAAGAGGCCAAGGCGGACGAAACCGACTGGGAAGAGATCCTCCTCAACGGCTTCGACGTCAGCGGCGGCGCCCGCGAGGAGTACGAGCACAAGGAGTACACCGAGCCGGTGTCGGTCGAGACCCGCGACCTCGTGGACCACCTGCGCGAGCAGCTCAAGCTGCTGGAACTGACGCCCAGGCAGCAGCTGCTCTCCGAGGAATTCCTCGGCAACATCAGCGATGACGGGTACCTCGCCGCCACTCTCGACGAAATCCTGGCCAGCATCAATCAGCTCATCTCCTCCCATGCCGCGGTCGCGGAGGGAGCGGAAACCGAAGCGGGCGACGAGCTCGACCTGGAGGCGGGCCCGCTGCCCACCATGGCGAAGGACCTGCCGCTGTATACCGTGACCGCGGTCGAGGAGATGCTCCGGATCATCCAGGATCTCGACCCGGCCGGCATCGGTGCCCGGGACCTGCGGGAGTGCCTGCTCCTGCAGCTCCAGGACCAGGGCGAGATCGAGTCGCTGACCTACCGGCTGGTCGCCGAGGCGTTCCAGGATCTGATCGCTCACCGCTGGAACGAGCTCGGCCGCCGGTTCGGCGTCGAGCCGGCCGCGGTGCAGGCGGCGGCGGACCTGCTGGCGCGCTACGACCCGAAGCCCGGCCTCAAGCACTCCTCCCA
>Ga0153915_10002756_pt1 | contig 16017 bp, 14 predicted proteins | sample Opewatmetagenome_2_FD_107003 | JGI IMG/M metagenome (GOLD analysis project Ga0153915, IMG submission 107003) | Freshwater wetland microbial communities from Ohio, USA - Open water 3 Core 3 Depth 3 metaG | ecosystem: Environmental > Aquatic > Freshwater > Wetlands | place: USA: Ohio, Lake Erie...
CCATTACTTTTATCGGTCAGATTTCCGTGAGAATATTGATCATTCGTCTCTCCGATTCTGAGAGAAACGCTTCTCTACTGTTCCAACCAAAATGCGAGGTGACAGCCTTGAGGGCATTGTATAGGTCATCCGTTGTGTCTGGCACCTTCAGGCCCAACTTGTCCAGCCAGTCCGTGCGGATGCCGAAAACCGGCCCGATGGCGCTGGAGGAGGAGATGGTGGGCACCGTATAGAGGTTCCCGTCCGCAGCCCGCAGCTCGGCCCAGGCGTTCAGCTTGTACGGGAGGGAATCGTTTGGAAGCGGATTCTCGATGGCCTTCTGGATGTCGGGCCCGAACTTCTTGATCAGGTCCTGCAGCGGGACGAGCGCCCCCTGCATGCCGAATTTATTGAAGGCGTCCGCATTGCCCCAACCGACGATGTCTGGCAGGTCCCCGGAAGCCATGATCAGGTTGAACTTGTCCAGGGTGTTCTGGATGGGCAGGAGCGTGATGTCCAGGTGGACGTTCGTCCGCTTCTCAAGCTCCTTGTAGACGGGCATGTCATTGCCCACAACGATGCCGGTCCAGTCGTTGGTGAGCATCTTGAGGGTCAGCTTCTCCTTCACTATGGGAAGGGATCCGGTCGGCGCGCTCACCCCTACTCCGGATGCGCTTCCCTTCTTCTCCCCCGTACCGCCGGCCATCACGCCGCCTGCAGTCAAGGCCAGGAGCAGAAGAACCAGTCCAGCTCTCTTCATAGACACCTCCGTATGGAATCTAGAGGCCCGCCATGCGGGCCCGTGAAGACGGAGCAACGCCCCGTCGATCCACGAAAACCACTTCTCATTCCGGCCAGCGACTCAAGAATTTTCAAATATCAACCGGACCGTCATATCAATTGACTCGAAACAATAATGGAAAAGTCAATAAATCCCGAAATGACGCACCCCTGCCTCATTCCCTATTCGATCCTGGTGAGTGGCGAGTTCAGGCACTGCACGAGGTCCGTCGGGTGGCTCGCGGTCGCCTTATACGCGGCATTCGATCCATCGGACCGGCACCGTTGTTCAACAGTGAAAGGCGGTTCCACGTCGAGGAGCTTGAAACCTTGCCGGTCCTGTCGAAACCTGCGCAGCGCGGCCCCCGCGCCATCCCGGATCCGCTTCCGAGCCACCTCGGGATGCAGATGGACCGCGGCGCCATTGCGGCGCCGGTACGCATCGGCATCCAACTCGTCCCCGGAACCGGGCATGAGCCCCCGTTTCACGGCCACGGTCTCGATGCCGGGCACCAACGCACACGCCTCTCCCGTGAAGGCCATGTCGCCGGAGGCGAAGAGAGGCCGCACGCCAAAGCATGCGGCACAGAAGGCGAGTTGGCCGAATTCCCCCACCGAAACGCCGTTGATGCGAAAATCCAGCCTATCAAACCATTGCGTGTGGGGGATGTGAGCGAAAGGAGTGCCTGCCTTGGCGTGCTGCCCTACCCAGGCGACCGCGTCAAAGGAGGCGTCCAGGCCGCACGGCCATGGCCCCACGAAGCCGCGCTGGAAAGTGCTGCGGGGATCCAACTGGGCCTGCCGGATTCCTCCGGCACCGTGCCCGTCCAGCACGAGCACCTCGTCAGCGCCTTCTTCGAAGAATCCCTCGAGGGCCGCATTCACCTCCTGGACCAGGAGCGTCTTGGCATCCTCGTAGTACCGGGACTCCCTGTTCACCCAGTCGTCGTGATCGAGCACTCCGCAGACCCCTTCCAGGTCTGTCATGAGATAGATCTTCATCACGTCTCCCTTTTTTGCCACTTGACGCGGACATCATCTCATCATAAATTGCCTCGAGTCAATATGATAAAAAAGAAGCAAGTCAGGATCACCCGGGAGGAGGTGGCCCGGCGCGCTGGGGTGAGCAAATCTACCGTCACGAACGTTCTCTCAGCCAAACAGACTGTTCCCATTCATCCCGATACGCGCACCCGTGTCCTGGAGGCTGCCAGGGAGCTAGGCTACCACCCCAGCTTCGCGGCCCGCAGCCTCGTGCAGCAAAGCACGCACATCGTAGGCCTGCTGGTGCCCTCCGGGGAGGCACAGTCCGGCGCGTACTACGCGAGGATGATCGCCGGGCTCCTGCTCTCCACGCAGGAAACGCCCTACAACTTCCTCTACATGAGCCAGGAGAATCCCGGAAAGTACGGGCAGTGCCTCGCACAGGGCTATCTGGATGCCGCCGTGATCCTCCAGACCCACTGCGACGACGCCCATGCCGCGGCCGTGGCGCGCTCCGGCCTCCCCGCGGTCACAATGAACTACCTCAACGACTCCGGCCTGCCGCAGATCAGCGCGGATTACGAAGGGGCCATGGACCAGGCCTACGAGCTGCTGATCGGGGAAGGCGCACGCTCCATCGCCTTTGTCTGCGGGGAATGGGGCAGGCAGCCGAACCGGCGCATCCTGAAGCGGCACGGGCTTCTCGCGGCCCGGCTCGGGAACCGGGCGGAACTCCGCCAGTTCAGCACCGTGAAGGAGGCCTTGAAGCGCATCGACCGCGGGGAGAGGCCGGACGCCCTGGTGGTCGACGGACTTCCGGTAGGGATGGAGGCGCACCGCGGGCTTCTGGCCCTGGGGCTCCGCCCTGGCGCGGACATGGGGCTGACGGTCTTCAACACGGAGGACCCGGCCGCCGAGGCGCCGGAAGGCATGACCGTCTACGACGCCCAGCCGGAGGCGGTGGGCAAGGAGACCTGGAGGGTGCTGGAGCGGCTCCTGGGTTGCGAGGAGGTGCCGCGCACGACACTCGTCCCGTTCCTCCCGCATGGAAATCCGGGGATGGATTGAGGAGCCTGACAACCGTGCCCGTCCGTGGAGCGCCGGTCCTTGATCAAACCCCGGTTCTCCGCTCTAATCTCGTAAGCGGTACATCCCATGAAAAGCGAACGAAAACCCGGCAATGACGATCGGGCGGCAAACGCCCTCCGCCTCGTGCGCAGGAACGTGCGCGAGACGGCGGGTTACGTGCCGGGCATCCAGCCCGCGCCCGGAGAGAAGCTCGTCAAGCTCAACACGAACGAGAATCCCTTCCCGCCCTCGCCCCGCGTGCTTTCCGCGCTGCGGGAGGCGGTGGATGAGTCCCTGCGCCTCTATCCCAGCACGGACGGCATGGGCCTGCGGGAGGCTGCGGCGCAGACCTACGGCCTGCATCCGGACCAGGTGCTCTGCGCCAACGGCTCCGACGAGGCCCTGGCGATCGTCATGCGCACGTTCCTCGATCAGGGGGATCCGGTCGCCTGGTTCAAGCCGTCCTATTCCCTCTACCCGGTGCTGGCCGGACTGGCCGGCGGCCGCTGCGAGGAGATCCCCATCCCCCGGCCCGCGCGGCGTGAGGAGGCGGCGGCCATCCCCGTCCCGCGTCCCGCGGCCCGGCTGTTCTACCTCACCACGCCGAATGCGCCGTACGGGTTCCAGTTCCCGACCTCATGGATCGCCCGGTTCCTGGAATCCTACAAGGGCATCGTGGCCGCGGACGAGGCCTACGTGGACTTCGCTCCCGAATCCGCGCTGCCCCTGCTCGCCGAATACCCCAACCTGCTCGTGATCCGCACGCTGTCCAAGTCCTACAGCCTGGCGGGCATGCGCGCGGGCCTGGTCTTCGCGCACCCCGGCCTGATCGCCGAGATGAACAAGGTGCGGGACAGCTACAACATGGGCCGCCTCGCCCAGGTGGCGGCGCGGGAGGCGCTCCTGGACGCGGAGTACTTCGGAAAAACGCGGGACGCGATCCTCTCCGTCAGGCAGTCCTTCTCGAAACGCCTGACCGGGCTCGGATTCACAGTCCTTCCCTCGGACGCCAACTTCGTGTTCGCCGTGGCGCCCGCCGGGACGACGGCGAAGGTCCTGTATGAAAAGCTCCTGGAACGGGGCTTCCTGGTGCGCCACTTCGGCGCGCCGGAAATTTCGGACGGACTGCGCATCAGCATCGGAACGCAGGATGACATGAACGGCCTGGCGTCGGCCGTGGAGGAGATCGTGCATGGCGGTTAGCAGGAAGATGGCGGACATGGTGGCCGGCGGCTCCATGATCCGCAAGATGTTCGAGGCGGGCTCCCAGTTGAAGGCGCAGTACGGGGAGGACAAGGTCTGCGACTTCAGCATCGGGAACCCCGACGTGGAGCCCCCGGCCGCGTTCCAGCGGACGCTGGAGGAGATCGTCCACGCGAGGATCCCGCTGAAGCACGGCTACATGGCCAATGCGGGCTACACGGAGACGCGCGCCGCCGTGGCCGCACAGGTGGGGAAGGAACAGGGCGTCAAGGTCGGCGGGGAGCGCGTGGTCATGTCCTGCGGCGCGGGCGGCGGCCTCAACGCTGTCCTGAAGGCCATCCTGAACGCCGGGGACAAGGTCATCGTGCCCTCCCCCTGCTTCGTGGAGTACGGCTTCTACGCGGGAAACCACGGCGGGGAGGTCCTGTTCGCGAAGACGAAGCCGGACTTCGACCTGGACATCGCGGCCGTCGAGGCCCTCGTCACGAAGGATACGGCCGCCGTGCTGATCAACTCGCCAAACAACCCCACGGGCCGCGTCTACTCGGAGGCGACGGTCAGGGAACTCGGCCGGATGCTCACGGAGAAGAGCCGCAAGGTGGGCCGCAACGTCTACCTCGTCAGCGACGAGCCCTACCGCAAGATCGTCTACGACGGCGTGGTCGTGCCGCCCATCTTCCCGCACTACCCGCACAGCATCGTGGTCACCTCGCACTCCAAGGACCTCTCGCTTCCCGGGGAGCGCATCGGCTCCGTGGCGGTCAACCCCGAGGCGGAGGACGCGCAGCTCCTGACGGACGCGGTCATCCTCTGCACGCGGATCCTCGGGGTCGTCAACGCCCCCGCGCTGATGCAGCGCGTGGTGGCGCGCCTCCAGGGCGTCACGGTGGACGTGGAGGTCTACAGGAAAAAACGGGACCTGCTGCACGGCGCGCTCACGGAGATGGGCTACAGGGTCTACAAGCCCGAGGGCGCCTTCTACCTGTTCCCCGAGTCCTTCGGCGCGGACGAGATGCCGATGGTGGAGGCGCTGCGGAAGGAGCGGGTCCTGGTGGTGCCGGGAAGGGGCTTCGCCGGTCCGGGCCACGTACGCATCGCCTACTGCGTGGACACGGCCATCATCGAACGCTCCCTGCCCTGTTTCCGCCGCGTGGCGGAACGACTCCGGGGCGGTTGAGCCGGACGGCGGGACGTGGCGTTCCTCGTCCTGGCCCTTTCCCTGGCGGGCGGGCCCGCCCTTCACGCGGAGCTCCCCGCGGTCCACAGGATCGACATCCTCGGTTCCAACGCATTCCTCCTGGAGACCGCGTCGGCTCTTTTCCTGATTGACGCGGGCTATCCGCGCAATGAAAGGCCGATCCTGGAAGCGGTGGCCCGCCTGGGCAAACCCCTGAAGCTGATCGTCGCCACGCACGGCCACTTCGACCATTACGGCTCCGCGGCCGCGGTCCGGAGGGCCACGGGCTGCCTGATCGCGGCGCACGTGGCCGACGCGGAGTCCCTCGCCCTCGGCAAGACCCCCCTCCCCGAGGTGAGCTTCGCGGGATTCTGGGGCAGGCTTCTGCTGCCCCTGCTGGAGCGGATCCTGCCGCCGGAACCGACGCCGGTGGACATCGTCCTCCATGACGGCGACACGCTTTCGCCCTACGGGCTGGAGGCGCGGATCCTGCACACCCCGGGACACACGCCCGGCTCCCTCTCCGTCCTCGTGGAGGACAGGCTGCTGTTCGTCGGGGACCTCATCGCCACGTTCCCCGCGGTCTCCAAACAGTCGGTCTACGCCTCGGACTGGGAACAGATCAAGGAAAGCATCCGGCAGCTCGTCGAACATGAATTCCGTGAAGTCTACCCTGGACACGGGGCCGCGGTCCCGACAAAGGCGGAGCTCGTCAAGCTGCTGGAGGAATAGCGTGGACAGGGATCATGATTCCATTGGTTGGCTCCCTCCGTTATCGATATATTGACGGTATCTACACGAGGAAAAGACGGAATGGAATACAAGGATTACTACAAGATTCTTGGAGTGGAGAAGACCGCCGGAAAGGAAGAGCTGAAAAGACAGTATCGGAAGCTGGCGCGTCAATATCATCCCGACGTCAATACCACGGACAGGAACGCGGGGAAGAAATTCGGCGAGATCAGCGAGGCGTACGAGGTCCTTTCCGACGACGAAAAGCGGAAAAAATACGATGCCCTTGGATCGGACTGGGAGAGATCCCGGAGCACGGGGCAGGAGCATGATTTCGACTGGTCCCGCTACGCTTCCCGCAGCGGCGGGCAGGAAGGGAATCCCGGCCGGAACTGGGAGGACCTTTTTGGGGGGGACGCGGCCTCGTCGGACTTTTTCAGGACCATTTTCGGGCAGGGATTCGGGGGCAGGGAGGAAGCCCGGTCCGCCGCGAAAGGACCGGATCTGAGCGCGGAACTGGCCATCAGCCTGGAAGAGGCCTACGAGGGCGGCACGAAAATCCTCACCATCGGGGACAGGCAGGTCCGTCTCAAGCTCAAGCCGGGAATCTGGGATCGACAGACGATCAAGATCGCCGCTCAAGGGGCGCCGGGCGCCAATGGGGGCGAAAACGGCGACCTCTATCTCACCTTTCTCCTGGAGCCCCATGCGGAATACATGCTGGATGGGACCGACCTTCACAGGGACGTTCCCGTGAGCCTCTACGCGGCCATCCTCGGGGCCACGATGGAAATCCGGACCATCTCGGGAATCTTCAAGCTCCGGATCCCGCCCGGGACGAAAAACGGAACGGTCCTGAAATTGAAGGGCAAGGGCTTCCCCGTCTATGAGAAACCCGGGATCCGCGGGGATCTGTTCCTCAAGGTCGCGGTTCAATTGCCGGAGGATCCGACGCCAAAGGAAAAGACGCTGTTCCGGGAGCTGGCCGCCCTGAGGAACATCGCGGTGGAAGGGGAGAACAGATGAGCGTACAGGCCGTAATCACCCTCAGGCAGGTCTGCGATCATTTCCACGTCGATTTCGAACTCGTTCGCGACTTCGCAGAATTCGGACTCTATCCGACGGTCCTCTGCGACGGGGAAATCGGCATCGAGGCCCGCAACCTGGAAAAGCTGAAAAGGATCATCGGCCTGTACCAGGCTCTCGGGATCAACAAGGAAGGCATCGAGGTCATTCTCGAGCTTGGAGAGCAGATCAGCGGCCTTCAGAGGGAAGTCGAGGCATTGCAGGACGAGGTGGAACGCTGGAGGCGCCATTGGGGGACGGAAAGGCCCCAGGATCCGAAGGGCCTCGGCCTACTGATCGAGATCGACGACGGAGGCTGATCGGGGAAACAGGCGCCCTCTTCAGTTCTCCGCGTCCCGGAAAAACGTCTCCAGATCGATCTTCATCCCCGCCAGCACGGAGGATTCCAGGGTGTCCTTGGCGCCGAAATAGGCGGGCCTCCCGTAGCGCGCCTGATCGGAAAGAAGGTACATCGTGACGATCCTCTCCGCGGGGTGGAGGAACCAGACCTCGCGCACGCCGCACCGTTCGAAGAGGGCCAGTTTTACCTTCAGGTCCTTGGCCGCGGTGGACGGGGAGAGGGTCTCCACCACCATGTCAGGCGCTCCGCGGCTGCCTTTATCGTCCAGTTTCGAGCGGTCGCACACCACGACGATGTCGGGCTGTACGACGGTATCGATGTCGTCATCGTCCTGATTCGGGAAGGAAGGGATCCGCACGTCGAAAGGCGCGCTGTAGACCGTGCACGGCTTCCCGGCAAGGAATCCGCCGATCCGCAGTACAAGTTCCCGCGACAAGCCCTGATGATGCCGCGACGGGGCCGGGCTCATGTCATAGGCAACGCCGTCTATCAGCTCCCAGCGCTCCCCCTCGGGCCATCCGCAATAGTCATGGTAGGTGAAGCGGCGGTCTTCCTTCTTCAGGGGATCACCCATGTTTGCAATGTACGTCGGGTCCCGGGGGCTGTCAACGAAGGCCGAGGCCGCGAGGCGCACCGGTCCTGGCTTCGCCCGGCGCAACGCGTTACGATGGATGGACCATTGCATTAGAAGGCAGTCGTGTTTCCCGTCCAGGACTCCACGCTGAGCGCGACGGCCCTCGCGGCCCTCCTGCACAGGCTCTACGCCATGACGGATGATCCGACCTGCGTCTTCTGGCGCAAGGGCATGGGCGACACGTACAGGATCGATGCGGGAGCCACGGAGCGGCACCGGCGCGCGCTGGGTCGGATGGCCGCGCGCATGCACCAATGCGCCGACGGCCTGAGGAATTCGGGCTCATCGACAAAATCGCCGCGCGGGTGAAGGAGACCGTCGCTTCGATCCTCCCGCGCCGCAGCCCGGAGCACGGCGGCGACGTCCTTTACGCCCCGGACGGGGAGCCGATCCTCTTCGACTTCGAAAGCTCCTGGTGCGGTTGGCGGGCGCCGGCGGCGGAGAAGAAGAACTGCCCCTCGCTGTACACGCCCCACCCCTTCCGCTACAGTCATCACCATGATAGCACCCATTGCGGCCGCGCTGAAGGAACTCAAGATCCTGGATACGGGCATCTTCCTCGAGACCACGCTGTCAGACGGCGCCCCGCTGCGCCTGCGGGTCTCCTGCGCGGGCGCCAATGTGTTCCGGCTGCAATACGCCGACGGGAAGGACACCTTCCCGGGAGGCGGCGTCTCCCAGTTCCTTTCCGCCATCCCCGACGCCGGCATCCGCAATGAGGAGCTTCCCGTAACGGCGTTTCCGGCCGGCAAACCCGAGAAGGCCGAGTCCTGGGAGATCTCCTCCCAGGCCGGAACCGCACGCCTCGTGGTCCGGCGGGACCCCTTCCGCATCGAGCTCTACAATTCCTCGGGAAGCGCGGTGACGCGCCTGGACGGCATCGGCGGGCCGCAGGGCGGACAGGCGATCGGCGGGGACCTGATCCCCGGGGAGTGCCTCTACGGCACCGGGGAACGGTTCAACGGCGCGGACCAGAGGGGCAGGGAGGTGCGCATCTGGGCCGTGGACCGCTGGAGCCAGACGGAGGGGAACAGCTACCTGCCCATCCCCTTCCTGCTGAGCAGCCGGGGCTACGGGATCCTGGTGAACCGCTACGAGTCCTGTTCCATGGACCTGGGGGCCGCCGACGCGGACCGCTGGAGCGTAGTCCTGGACGGGGCGCCCATGGACGCCTACCTGTTCCTGGACGCCGCCCCCGCGGACTGCCTCGCCAGGCTGGCCGCCCTCACGGGCCACGCGCCGCTTCCCGCCGAATGGACGTTCGGCGTCCATGTCTGCCGCCACGCCCGCCTCGGGGAGTTCGGCACGCGGGAGGGCGTGATGGAGATGGTCCGCCGCATGGAGGAGGGGAAGCTCCCGTGGTCCTCCGTGATCCTGGAGGGATGGAACGCCTACGACGCGTCCCGCTACGGGGAACTGGCCTCCCTGCTGAAGGACCTCCACGCCATGGGCAAGAAGGCCCTCCTCTACGAGGCCTGCGGCCGCGTCCCGGAGACGCTCGCCGCATCCTCCCCCGCCGCGGACGGCTGCATGGTGGTGGGCCCCGACGGCTCCGTGGAACTCGCCGAGTCGGATTCCCACAACCCCGCCGACGCGCCCGGCAGGAGGAAGAGCCGCTTCCTGGACGTCACGAACCCGGAGGCTCTGCGCTGGTGGAAGGAGGATGTCTGGGGACGCCTGCTCGGGCAGCTCGGCGTGGACGGGGCCAAGATCGACTTCTGCGAGCAGTTCCCCGAGTGGGACGGCATGAAGCTGGCCGACGGCCAAGGCCCGGCCGGCATGCATCACCGCTATCCGACGGGCTACAACATCATGATGTACAGGCTGTACAGGGACAAGCGGCCCGAGGGGGGCATGTGCTTCAGCCGCGGCGGAGGCACCGGTGCCCAACTCTACCCCTACGTCTGGTGCGGCGACCAGCTGCGCGAATGGCGTTTCCTCAGGGCCGTCCTTTCTTCCCTGCTCAGCGCGGGGCTCTCCGGCGTTCCGTTCCTATGCCACGACCTGGCCGGCTACATGCCGTCCGGGGACCCGGCGGCCAACGACGAGGCGCGGGTGTTCCTGCGCGGCGCGGAACTGGCCTGCTTCACTGTCAACATGCAGACCCACGGCACCGTGACCCGGCCCTACGACTTCCCCAAGCCCGTGGTGGACGTCTACCGCCATTACAGCCAGATCCACTACGCGCTCGTCCCCTACCTCATGGAGCAGGCGCAGGTCTCCTGCACGACCGGGATGCCCCTGACGCGCCACCTGTACCTGGAGTTCCCCGGGGACGAGACGGCGCGAAAGGTGGAGGACCAGTACCTTCTGGGCCACGATATCCTCGTGGCTCCGGTCCTTGACGACGTGGAGGAGCGGGACATCTACCTTCCCGCGGGCTCCTGGCACGACCTGGTCACGAGCGAGGCCTGCGGCGGGGCCCGTTGGCTCAGGGGCTTCAAGGCGCCGCTGGAACGGATCCCCGCCTTCTACAGGAGGGACGTGGAGTCCAGGGAGCTTCCGGAGGCCATCGACACGCTCTACAGGATCGGCCAGCCGCCCAAGGCCTGAGGAGCGGGCTGGCTCGTCGCCTGTTCTGGTCCTACTCGCCTTCCTCCAGTTCCATGAAGTCGAAATCCGCCTGCTTCCCGCCCCCGCTGAGGTCCTGGCAGCACAGGGCGATGAACGTTCCGGTGAAGCCGCAGGGCCGCGCGTGTTCGTCGGAGAGGATGGAGGAGTCCATCTCCCAGCCGAGGCGCGTCCAGAGTCCCCCGTCCCGGGAATACCCGAACCACAGCCGCTCCCCGCGGATCGAGACGCGCAGGAACACGCGGGGCCATCCCTCGACGGGGACCTCCTTCTCCACGGGCCAGCTCAGGAGGCCGCGCTCGCACCGCAGGATCCCGAGGCACTTCGCCGCGTGTTCACTCCTCGTCAGATAGACGTAATAGAAGCCGTCCGTGTTGTAGAAGGCCGCCATGCCGGCCGTCTGCTGGAACGAATCGGGCTCGAACTCCAGGCACGTCGTGGCCGTCGCGTTGAAGGAGGACAGGCGGCGGGCCAGGAGGCTTTGGCGGAAGCGGGAGAGGATGCTCTCACGGCCCTTCAGGCGCAGGAAGCCGGGACGTTCCGTGAGGCTCATCATCGACGCGTCCAGGGGGATGCGCAGGCTCTGCCAGCAGGGCCGCAGGACCGGCGCCTGGAAATCGTCGCGCGCCGGCTCCTTCTGCCAGACGTGTTCCGCAAGGTCGGGCGCGGGAACCAGAACGCGGGGCGACCGGCCGCCTCCGGCCAGGCGCAGCCATCCGTCGGCGGTCCATTCCACCCGCTCCAGGCAGGTCTCCCGTCCCAGGAGGGACCGGCCCGCCGCCTTCTGCCTGCGGCAGAGGTAGGTCAGGTACCACTCGCCCTTCCGCGTCTCCACGAGGCAACCGTGGCCCGCGCTCTGCAGCTCCAGGGAAGGGTCGTGCGCCGAGGTGAGGAGCGGGTTGTCCGGCATGGGTTCGTAGGGCCCCTGGAGGACCGCGGAACGCGAGAGGGTGGCCGCGTGCGTCGCGAAGGTGCCGCCTTCCGCGGTGAGCAGGTAATACAGGCCGCCGTGCCTGTAGAGGTGCGGCCCCTCCACGAGTCCCAGGCTCGTGCCCCGGAAGATGTTGCAGGAAGGGCCCGTGAGGCGGCGCTTGTCGGGATCGTACTCCTGCATCAGGATGCCGGCGAAGTTGTTCCGGCCCGGCCTTCCGTCCCACAGCATGTTCAGGAGCCACTTGCGGCCGTCCGCGTCGTGGAACAGGGACGGGTCGAAACCGGAACTGTTCAGGTACACGGGATCGGACCAGGGACCCTGGATGGAAAGGGAGGTGGTCAGCCAGTTATGGCAGTCCTTCACCGGGCCTTCCCACCGTTTCACTTCGGTGTAGACCAGGTGGAACAGGCCGTCGCACCAGGTGAGGCAGGGCGCCCAGATGCCGCCGGAGTCGGGGTCACCGCGCATGTCCAGCAGGCCGATCCTGTCCAGGGGATGCGCCGCGACGCGCCAGTGGGCCAGATCCCGGGAATGGAGGATGCGCACCCCGGGGAACCACTCGAAGGTCGAGGTGGCGATGTAGTAGTCGTCCCCCACCCGACAGATGGAAGGATCCGGATGGAAACCGCGCAGGACGGGATTCTCGATTTCTCTCATGAAAGGCCCCCAGAGCAGTGCTCTTGCAGGCCAGCCTAACCATGTCGGGACCGGTTCGGAATCGGACATTGATCGATTCCGCGGATAGGTGGTATTGCCTATCCCCACGCCATAGCATTCCGGAGGCGATCCGTGCTATATTTCCTGATGCAGACTCCTTCCTTTGAATCCCTGGGCCTCGGGCCGAAGACGCTCGCCGTGCTGGCGAAGAAGGGATTCGAAGAGCCCACTCCCATCCAGGCGCTCGCCATCCCGCTCCTCCTGTCCGGCAGCGAGGACCTTGTCGCGCGCGCACGTACCGGCACTGGAAAGACCGCAGCCTTCGGCCTGCCGATCGTGGAACGGTTCTCCGACCCGTCGGACCACCTGCGAGCGCTGATCCTGGTTCCGACGCGGGAACTGGCCATCCAGGTGCACGCGGAGATCGCCTCCCTGCGCCACGGGACGCACCCGCGCCTGGCGGCGATCTACGGCGGGCAGGCCATGGGCGTGCAGCTGCGGACCCTGGAGCACGGCGTGGACGTCGTGGTGGGCACTCCCGGCCGGGTCCTGGACATGGTCGGCCGGAAGAAGCTGGACCTTTCCCGCGTCGAGTTCCTGGTCCTGGACGAGGCGGACGAGATGCTTGACATGGGCTTCGCGGAGGAGATCGACGCGGTTTTCGAGGCCGTGAACCCCGAACGGCGCGTGATCCTCTTCTCCGCGACGATGCCGGCGGGCGTGCTGCGCGTCGCCCGCGGCCGCCTGCGCAGCCCCCGCACCATCCAGGACCACGCGGAAACGCGCGCCACGGAATTGACGGAGCAGATCTGGCTGGAGGTACGGGAGCAGGACAAGATGGAAGCCTTCTGCCGCATCGTGGACATGGAGGAGGACTTCTACGGCCTGGTCTTCTCGCGCACGCGGGTGGACGCGGACCGCATCGGACAGGAGCTGGAGGAGCGCGGCTATCCCGCGGAACCCCTCCACGGCGACTTTCCGCAGGAGCGCCGGGACCGCGTCATGGCGCGTTTCCGCTCCGGCCGGACGCGCATCCTTGTGGCCACGGACGTGGCGGCGCGCGGCATCGACGTGGAGAACCTGACGCACGTGATCAACTGGTCCCTGCCGCACGACTCCAAGTCCTACGTGCACCGCATCGGCCGCACGGGGCGCGCCGGCCGCCAGGGCACGGCCATCACCTTCGTGACGCCCTACGAGTACCGCAAGCTGATGGTCATGCGCACGGCGGCGGGCGCCGAGCTGCGCAAGGGTTCCGTGCCCAAGGTGGGCGAGGTGATGGACGCCCGGCGCGCACGGGCCCTGGCCCGCGTGCGGCAGGCCGCCGAACAGGCCGGCGCGGCCGGTTCCCCGTGGCTCCCCCTGGCCGACGATCTGCTCGCATCCGCGGACGCGCGCACGGCGCTCGCCTCCGCGCTCTCCGTGGCCTTCGACGGGGAGCTGGACCCGGACCGCTACGGATCCATCGCGGAGCCGGAGCGCAGGGAGCGGCCGGGAAGCCTGGTCGACCAGGCGGGCCTGACCAGGCTCTTCGTGGCCGCCGGACGCAAGGACGGGCTGGACCGCAGGTCGCTTGCCGCGATGATCCGCCGCGTCACCGGCCTTCCGGACCGGCTCATCGAAGGCATCCAGGTGTCCGACGGCTTCTCCCTCGTGACCGTCCCCTTCGACGCCGCGGAAAGCATCATCCGGGAATCCCGCAAGCCCGGGGATCTGCCCCGGATGCGCGTGGCCAAGGAGGACGGTGGAACGCGGAGCGCGGCGCAGGTGAGGCGTCACGGCGCCCCGGCGCACAGGAAGCGGCCCTGAGCGCGGCTACCTCATGACGGAGATGCCGGCCTTCCCGTCGAGGAGCAGGAAGTCGAAGAGGGTCCAGCCGTTTTCGGCCAGGGCCGGAAGCTGCCGCGAAAGCGCGGCGCGGCCGTCGTAGCTCATGAGGTCCCATTGCTTGAGGTCCCCGTGTCCCGGCAGGGACACGAAAAGGGCGAGAAGGCCCCCCTGCCCGTCCGCCGACAGGCCCACGGGCAGGAGGCCGCGGGACACGTCCGCCGAGGCGACCGCCCTGAGGCCGGCCTCGTCCTGCGCCCTCTCGACGCGCCATTCCTTCATGCCGTATTCGAGCTTCAGGTAGAGCACGTAGGAGAACTCGCCATGCTCTTCCACGGCGAGGTCCATGGGCACCCAGCCGGTCTTCACGGCGTTCTCGATGCCGGGCTCCAGCTTGGAGGCGCCCGCGTAACGCTCCAGGTGCCACTCGGCGACGTCCAGCCAGAAGCCTTCGGCGTACAGGACCCACGTGCCGGCGTCGGCGCCCGAGCCGACCACCTCGATGCCCACGGGCGTATAGCCCTGGGCCCAGTAGAGGCCGATCTCCATGTCCAGATTCCCGAACTCGCGGCTGTGCCGCACCATCTTGACGTCCAGCCCGAAGGTCCTGCCGGGACAGAGACAGGCGGAGAGGATCAGCACGGCGATGAAAGCGGGCATGCGCGTCTTCATGCGGAGATGGTACACCCCCCGACGGTCCATGTCACGGCACCGTGGTCGGCCCCGGATCGGGCCCGCGGGCGGAAAAAAGGCCGCCGGCCCGCATGCCCCACGGCATGGACCGGCGGCCCGCTCGGGAGGGATCCCGTCTCACCTGGCGATGCCGATCGTCACTTCGGTCCGCCCTCCGGACCCGTCGGGGCGCAGGACGGTGAAGGTGGTCCTGCCATTCTCGTTGAGGGCGCGGTAGCAGTCCATCACGGTCTTCACGTCCCTGCCGTTGATCTGCTTCACGAGATCGAAGGATTTCAGCCCGGCGACGGCCGCCGGCGTTTCGTCGTAGACCGCTCCGATGGCGAGGCCTTCCACCCCGTCAGGGACCTCATGGGCCTTCCTGTATTCTTCTGTGACCCGCAGGATCACCAGGCCGGGCCACAGGTTCCCTGAGGCCGCCACCGCATCCTTGGAGTCCCGCGCGGAGATCTTCACCTTCAGCGACTTCTTCTCCCCGTAGCGCACCAGATCGAAGCCCAGGACCTTTCCGACAGGCGCGTTTCCGACGGTCATTGTGATCTGCCTGGAATCCTTCACCTCCTGGCCGTCGACGGCGGTGATCAGGTCCCCCGGCAGGATGCCGGCCTTGTCCGCGGGGCTGCCGCGGAACACGTTCATCACCAGGGCGCCCTTCAGGCCCACGATCCCGAGATCCCCGGCCACGCCGGGCAGCTCCGATTCCTGGGGGGCGTCTCCAATGGAGACTCCAAGCCACCCGTATTCCACCTCGCCCTTGTCGATGAACTGGTCGATGACCTGTTTGGCGCTGTTGATGGGGATGGCGAAGCCGAGGCCCACATTGCCGCCCGTGGGGGCCGCGATCCACGTGTTGATGCCGACCACCTCGCCCTTCAGGTTCACGAGGGCGCCGCCCGAGTTGCCCTGGTTGATGGCCGCGTCCGTCTGGATGTAGTCGGTATAGGTCTGCTGGTTTCCCGGCGACTCGCGGCCCAGGGCGCTCACGATCCCCATCGTGACGGAGGACGTGAAGCCGTAGGGATTGCCGACCGCCAGGACGATGTCGCCCACCTGCAGCCCGTCCGAGTCCCCCATCTCGGCCACGGGAAGCTCGTCCCTGGACTCGAAGGAGACCAGGGCGATGTCGCGCCGCGCGTCCTTTCCCACCAGGGTGCCCTTGTACTCTCGCTTGTCGCTGAGGCGCACCGTGATTGTGGTCGCCGAACCGGCCACATGGTTGTTCGTGAGCAGGTAGCCGTCAGGGCTGATGATCACGCCGGAACCCAGGCTGTGCTCCCGCCGGGCCCGGGGAACGTTAGACCGATCGCCGAAGAACTGACGGAAAAACGGGTCTGAAAAGAAGGGCGACTGGC
>Ga0153915_10002757_pt1 | contig 16013 bp, 15 predicted proteins | sample Opewatmetagenome_2_FD_107003 | JGI IMG/M metagenome (GOLD analysis project Ga0153915, IMG submission 107003) | Freshwater wetland microbial communities from Ohio, USA - Open water 3 Core 3 Depth 3 metaG | ecosystem: Environmental > Aquatic > Freshwater > Wetlands | place: USA: Ohio, Lake Erie...
CGCGAAAAGCTGGAGCGGATACAGCCCCAGTCCCTGGCGCAGGCCGGGCGCATTCCGGGAATCTCACCCAGCGATCTGCAGAACTTGGTCGTCGAGGTCATCCGGCGCCGCCGCACCGCCGCCTAGGCCTTCCGTTTCACGTGAAACAGTAGGCCGTCCAGCTACACAACCAATCGTATCTCCATCCTTTACGACGCACGTACGGCATCCTATATTCGGGCCTGGCCGAGCCCGTGATCAAGCACGATCATGAAGTAGCGCAGTCATGTAATACCAAGCAATGAAACGGTTTATATCTCAATGACCAAGGTAGTGGCGATCGCTAATCAGAAGGGCGGAGTCGGCAAAACCACGACAGCCGTGAATCTTGCCGCCTCGTTGGCCACGGCCGAGCGCCACACCCTGCTGATTGACGCGGACCCTCAGGCCAACGCCACCAGTGGCGTGGGCATCGAGCGTCATCTGCTCACGGCGTCGCTCTATGACTCCCTGATGGATGGCCTGCCACTCGAGTCGGTGGTCAAGCGCAACGTCCACCTTTCCCATCTCGACGTGGTGCCCGCCACTCAGGATCTCGTGGGTGCGGAGATCGAGCTGGTCAATCGCTCGGGGCGGGAAGGCATCATGCGGCAGGTCCTGCCGTCACTCAAGCGCAACTACGAGTTCGTGCTGATTGATTGTCCCCCATCCCTCGGGCTCATCACCCTCAACATGCTCACCGCCGCCGACTCGGTCCTCATCCCCATCCAGTGCGAGTACTACGCCCTGGAAGGCCTGTCGCAGCTGCTGAACACGGTGAAGCTGGTGCAGCAGAACTTCAACCCGGGGCTGGCCATCGAGGGCGTCTTGCTCACCATGTACGACAACCGGCTCAATCTGTCGCGGCAGGTCGCCACCGAGGCCCAGGAGTATTTCGGCGGCAAGATGTTCAAGGCGGTGATTCCGCGCAGCGTGCGTTTGGCGGAGGCGCCCAGTTTCGGCAAGCCCATTCTCCTCTACGATGTGCAATCCGTGGGCGCCAAGAGCTACCTCGCGCTCGCCCAGGAAATGATTCGCCGAGGCGAGGCCACCCCGGCCGCGCCCGATAACGCCGTTGCGGTGGGAGAGGCCCTCGCATGACGGAGCCACGCACGCGCCGACTGGGCCGAGGTCTCGAGGCCCTGCTGGGACCCGCCCTGGTCGAAGGCAAGTCGGACTCCGCCGTCCGCCAGATCCCGGTGGGCGCCATCCGGCCCAACCCGTATCAGCCGCGGCACGATTTTCCGGAAGCGGCGCTGGCCGAGCTGACCGAGTCGCTGCGCACCTCCGGCCTGCTGCAGCCGATCGTGGTCCGACCCAACAATGGGCAGTATGACATCATCGCCGGCGAGCGCCGCTGGCGCGCTGCCGAGCGTCTGGGCTGGCAGGAGATCTCGGCGGTGGTCCGTGAGGTGGATGACCGCACTCTCCTCGCCCTGGCGCTGGTGGAGAACCTTCAGCGCGATGGGCTGTCGCCCATGGATGAGGCGCACGGCTACTCGCGCCTGATGTCGGAGTTCAACGCGTCGCATGCAGATGTGGCGGAGTGGATCGGGCGCGACCGTTCGACCGTGGCCAACGCCATTCGGCTCCTGAAGCTGCCCGATGGGGTACAGCGCATGCTGCATGAGGGGCAGCTCACCACGGGGCATGCCCGCGCCCTGCTGCAGCTGGCGGACGCCGGCGCCATGACCCGCCTGGCGCGGACCATCGTGGAGCAGGGCCTGTCGGTGCGCGAGGTCGAGAATCTGGTTCGCGGCGACAAGCCCGCCGCCCGCCGGGCCGTGCGCGGGCGCCGGCGCCCGGGACCCGATGTGCAGCGGGTGGAGGACGCCTTGCGGCGCCGTCTCCAGACCGACGTCTACCTGACCACCCGCGGCAAGGGCGGGCGCATCACCGTCAACTTCTACTCCAACGACGATCTCTCACGCCTGCTGGAGATCATTCTGGGAGAGCCGTTCACCGGATGAATCCGCCGGATCGCCACTTCGTCACGATCATGATCCACAAGGACGGCGCGCTGGAGTCCCGCACGTTGCGTCTGCCGCTGTGGCTGGTGCGGGTCGCCGCCACCACGGGCGCCGTCCTCGCCGTGTTGCTGCTGCTGGGCCTTGCTCTGTACGCTCCGATCGTGCGCACCGCCGCCCGCGTGCCCGGCATGGAGCGGGACATTGCGCGCCTGTCGGCCGAGAACCAGCAGGTCAAGCAGCTCGCGACCGAGCTCGCCCGCGTGGAGCAACGGTACGAGCAGGTGCGCGCCATGCTGGGCGGCAACATCGTGCCACCGCGGCCCTCCAATGACGGGCCGCTCGCCGTGTCTTACCCGGTCACCGCCCGCGCCCCGGGTCAGCTGGGGCGCTATGAGCAGGGCCCATCGGTCCCCAGGCACTGGCCTCTGGACGAGCTGGGGGTGGTGACTCGCGGCCAGGTGGGGCCGGGCGGCGGCGACCAGCACCCAGGGCTAGATGTGGCCGTTCCCATGGGGACGCCCATCCGCGCAGCGGGCGGTGGCACCGTGGCGGAGGCGGGTGACGATCCGGAGTACGGGCGGTTCGTCTTGATCAATCATCCGGACGGCTATCAGACTATGTACGGGCACGCCTCGCGCCTCCTGGTGACCCCGGGTGAGTTCGTCCCGGCCGGCGCGGTGATCGGCCTCTCCGGCTCCACGGGGCGCTCCACCGCGCCGCACCTTCACTTCGAAATTCGCCGCGACGGCCGGGTAATCGATCCCCGGTCAATCGTCGCGCAGGAGTTCTAGCATGGCCATCTTCGCAGCCTCATCCCCGGAACCCAAGCGCAGCGCAGGAGGACCCCAGCGTGAACCCGGTCTGTCGGTGATCGCGCCGGGGATGCGAGTGGAAGGCGAGCTGTCAACCGACGGTGTGGTGAAGATCGAGGGCACCGTCGTGGGCACCGTACGCGCCGAGCTACAAGTCCTAGTGGCCAAAGGGGGAGTGGTTGAAGGAGACATCCACACTCGGGAGGCCATCCTGGGCGGAGAGGTTCGCGGATCGATCCTGGCCGACGAGCGCGTCGAGGTACAGGCCACGAGCCTGGTGCACGGCGACATCTCCACTCAGCGAATCGTGGTGCACGAGGGCGGCGAGGTTAACGGCCACGTCAAGATGGGTGATCCGAAAGCCATCGCCGAGGGTGATGAAAAGGGAGAGAATACCTCCGATATGCGGAGCCCCTCGGCATCGGCTCCCTCCTGATTGGCCTGGTGTTATCCACATTGGATGTCGATTGATGGTGGATCATCGTAAAACGTTTGGAATCAGCATATTACTGCTATCCATCGCAAGCCAGGTATGACGGTTGATGGCGTGTCGCTGACCGGATACTGTGTTGATGATGTTGTCGTCTATCTGGACTCCTACTTACAGCCGCGTCTTATTCCGGACGACCCCCGGGCACTAAACGGTCTCCAAGTCAGCAACTCCGGACGGCTCGGCCTGATTGCCGCCGCCGTTGACGCCTGCCAGGCGACCATTGATGCCGCCGCCGCCCGCGGTGCCGGGCTCCTGGTGGTCCATCACGGACTCTTCTGGGGCGGCCTCGAAGCCGTCACTGGCCTGCATGGCCGCCGCCTACGCAAGCTGATTCAGAGTGATGTGGCCCTCTACTCCGCACACCTCCCCCTGGACTGCCACCCCGAGGTCGGCAACAACCCGGTTCTGGCCCGGAGCCTCGGCATCCAGGGACTGGTTCCTTTTGGCGAGTATGAGGGGTACCGCATCGGCGTGATGGGCGAGCTGTCGCTCCGGCGCGATCACCTGGTGTCCGCCGTGGCCCGGCTACTTGAGACGGCTCCCCGGTTGCTCGCGACCGGGCCGGAGCAGGTGAGCCGGGCAGCCGTGGTAACGGGAGCCGGCGCAGCCTACATCACCGAGGCGAAAGAGGCCGGCGCGGACACCTTGATCACCGGGGAGGGACCGCACCACAGCTACTTCGACGCCGAGGAGCTGGGCGTCAACGTCATCTACGCCGGTCACTATGCCACGGAAACCGTTGGGGTGAAGGCGCTGGCCGCGCACCTTTCCGCCCGCTTCCAGCTGCCCTGGGAGTTCCTCGACCACCCTACTGGTCTCTAGTCCCCTGCCCCGGCTCACGGGGCCCCGCCAGCAGCAGGCGCGCGTTGCGCCGCATGCCGGCCGGACCGGGACGCTCCAACGCCGTTTGTCCGAACTCCCGGTGAAAGTCTCCGTCGCCAGTGCCGGCCAGCGCCACCAGGTCCAGCTGGGCCAGGCTCGCATCATAGCCGAGCGCCGGATCCCTCGCTTCCTCCGCGAACTTCAGGTTCCAGGGACAGACCTCCTGGCAGGTGTCGCATCCGAACACCCAGTCGCCGAACGATGGGGCCAGCGCCGGATCCACTTCTCCTTTGTACTCGATCGTCAGGTACGAGATGCAGGAGCGGCTGTCGAGCACTCGGGGCTCGGGGAAGGCGTGCGTGGGGCACGCGTCCAGGCACAGCCGGCAGGTCCCGCAGCGGTCGGCTTCGAACGGTAGATCCACGGCCAGTTCCAGATCGGTCAGCACGACCGCCAGGAACATGAACGATCCCCGCTCGGGATCTATGAGCATGGTGTTCTTGCCGATCCATCCCAACCCCGCCCGTTGCGCCAGCTCGCGCTCCGGAACCGGTCCCGCGTCGCAATACGCCTTGGCCCTGGTACCCGCTGGCCCCAGGGAGCCGACGTAGCGTTCCAAGTCCGTCAGCGGTTTGGCCAGGGCCAGGTGGTAGTCGCGGCCCCGGGCGTACCGCGCCACGCGGCCGGCGCCGCGGGTGGGAGGCGGGTCCTTTGAGTAGTAATTGCGGGTTACCACCACGGCCCGGGTGGCACCCGGAAGGATGCGGGCCGGCTCCCGCCGCGACGGCGCCTGCCGGTGCATGTACCGCATGGTGCCTGCCATGTCCGCTTCCAGCCAGCGCGAGAGGGCGTCTCCGTGCGGCACCGGAGCGAGGTCGGTTATCCCGACCCGGGCAAAGCCAAGCTGCAGGGCCTGCTCTTTGACCAGTTGGGCCCGGCGTTCCGGGCTCAGAGATGCATCACGCGGCGCCGCCATGTGGCGAATCGAACGATGTCTACCACCGAGGGGAGGGTCCGCTCGTCTCCGTAAGCCGTGTACATGCGCCACCGAAGGTAGTCGGCGGGGGGAAGCGGCAAGAAGGGAGGCCGGCGGTACCAGCCCCGGGCCCGGAAGGCCCACGCCAGCCGGAGCAGGTCCAGGGCGAGCCGAGGATTGACCAATGCGCGGAGCGTGAGCTGAACCGAAAGCCCCAGCCAGCCTTGTCCGGTCCGCGTGGCCACAATTTCCTCCCTCGCGCCGTCCGTCACTGGTATATTGGCGGGTCCCCGAGCGGCAAATCTACCCAGTTCCCCACCAACCCACAGGACGAATATGGCGCAGCCCTCCGAGACCTCAGGCCATCCCGACATGGGTGCTCGCCCGGTTGGTGCCCGGCACACCGCCGACGAGATCCTCCTGGCCTCGCCCCGGCCGGCCCATGAGCGCCAGGAGTTCACCAGCTCCGACCCCTGGAGGGCTTTGCGGATCCTGGGTGAGTTCGTGGAGGGATTCGATGCGCTTTCCGATCTGGACTGGGCGGTGACGTTGTTCGGATCTGCCCGGGTGCGGCCCGGACAGCCGGCGTACGAAATGGCGGTCGAGCTGGGCCGACAGTTCGGGCAGGCCCATTTCGCGGTCATCACCGGCGGCGGGCCCGGCGTCATGGAGGCGGGCAACAAAGGGGCCAAGGAAGGCGGCACGCTCTCCGTCGGGCTCAACATCGAGCTGCCGCATGAGCAAGCGGCCAACGCCTACGCCACGCGCACCATCCAGTTCCGCTACTTCTTCGTGCGGAAGACGATGTTCGTCAAATACTCCCGTGGGTTCGTGTTCTTGCCGGGCGGCTTCGGAACGCTGGACGAGCTGTTTGAGGCCCTGACGCTGATCCAGACCGGCCGCATCAAGAACTTCCCGGTGGTGCTGATGGGACGGGAGTTCTGGAGCGGGCTGGTCTCGTGGTTGAGCGAGCGGGTCGGCCGAGAGCGGATGATCGCGCCGGAAGACCTGCAACTGTTCCACGTCACTGATGATCCGGCGGAAGCCGTGCAGTTTGTGCTGGAGCGGGTGAGACTGCAGATGATGGAAGAATCCGTGAACAACGGTGCGAAGGGGTCCATGTAATGACTGACGCGCGGCATGACTACCTCAGGGGGCAGCGGATTGACCCTCACCCCATCACCGGTACGGAAACGGCCGCCGATCTAATTGACAACGCCTTTCTGGCGTACAACGCCGGGCGTCTCCGCGAGGCCTCCCGCCTGTTTGTGGAGCGCATGCTGCAGGACGACGTGACGGTGGGCATGAGCCTCACCGGCGCGATGACTCCGGCAGGGCTGGGAATGTCCTGCCTCATCCCCCTCATGGAAGCCGGGTTCGTGGACTGGATCGTCTCCACCGGCGCCAATCTCTACCACGACGCCCATTTCGGGCTTGGCATGTCCATGCACCGGGGTACTCCGTTCGCCAACGACGTGGAACTGCGTGAGCAGGGAGTGGTCCGGATCTACGACATCTTTTTCGATTACCGCGTCCTGCTGCAGACCGATCTGTTTGTCCGGCAGGTCTCGGCCCGGCCGGAATTCCAGCGCCCCATGGGTACCGCCGAGTATCACTACTTGCTGGGCGGCTACGTGCGCGAGCGGGAACGGGCGTTGAAGCTGTCGCGCAAGTCGGTGTTGAGCGTGGCGCACAGTTGCGGGGTGCCCATCTATACCTCTTCGCCCGGCGACTCCTCCATCGGCATGAACGTGGCGGAGCAGGCGCTCGACGGCAGCAAGCTGCGCTTTGACCCCTCCCTGGACGTGAACGAGACGGCAGCCATCGTACTGGGCGCCAAGCGCGGCGGCAAAGGGGGCGGCAAGAGTGCCATTCTGATTGTGGGCGGCGGCAGCCCCAAGAACTTCGTGCTGCAGACCGAGCCACAGATCCAGGAAGTGCTCGGCATCGACGAGCGAGGGCACGACTACTATCTGCAGCTCACGGACGCGCGTCCCGACACGGGGGGCCTCTCCGGTGCCACGCCCAGTGAAGCCGTGAGCTGGGGAAAGGTGGATCCGGAACGGCTCCCCGACGCGGTGGTGTGCTACGTAGACAGCACCATTGGCCTCCCCCTCCTCGCCGCCTACGCCATGGCCCGGCGCAAGCCACGGACCCTGAAGCGGCTGTATGAGCGACGCGACCAGCTCAACGCCGACCTCCTGGAGGCCTACCGAGCGGCACGGACATCCCGCGACCGGCGGGCCGAGGCCGCCGAACCGGGTGACTGACTCGCGGACGCCGCCCCGCCCGGGTGCCTACACCTGGTACGTCCTGGGCCTCCTGACCTGCGTCAACACACTCAACTTCGTTGACCGGAACATCATCTTCGCGCTGTTCGAGCCCATCAAGCGCGAGCTGTCTCTGACCGATACCCAGCTCGGGTGGTTGGGCTCGGCGTACATCGTGGTGTTCTCCCTCGCCGCCATTCCGCTCGGGATTCTGAGCGACCTCAAGTCGCGGCGGGCCGTGATGGCCACGGGGGTGATGTTATGGAGCGCGTTCACTGGGCTGGGGGGGCTGGCCCGCCGGTACTGGCAGCTGCTGCTGTGCCGGTCCATGGTGGGCATTGGCGAGGCGGCCTACTCGCCGGCCGCGCAGGCGCTGTTGGCCGACTACTTCCCGCCCGCACGTCGCTCCTTTGCGCTGGGCGTGTTCTGGATCGGCGTGGCCGTAGGCGGCGTCCTGGGAATCTGGTTGGGCGGTGAGCTGGAGCATCTCTACGGCTGGCGCGCGGCATTCCTGGCGGTTGGGCTCCCGGGGCTCACGCTCGCCACCCTCACGGCGGTGCTGAGGGATCCGGCCCGTGGCGTCGAGGCGCTGTCCCTGGGCCGGATGGTGAAGCGCCTGGAGCTTACGGCCTGGAGGGTGGTACGGGCCACCTGGTCGCTATGGGGCTTTGCCGCCCTGGGGCTGATCGCGGCGCTGGCCGTGGGCCGGGCCGGACTGGGCGGTGTCGATTTGCAGAGCGCCGTGTTCGGCACGGCCCTCGGTCTGGGAGCGCTGGTCCTGGTGCTGCGGGCCGTGCTGGCGGTCCTGGCGCACCGTCACGACGCCGAGGGCGGCCCGCCTTCCGTTACCGCCAGCACCCTGGATGAGTTTCTGGAAGCAGCCCGCTTCGTGCTGCGCACCCCCACCCTGATCTGGGCGTTTGTGGGCGGCGCGTTGATTTCGTTCGCCATGAACGGACTGGTGGGGTGGTCACCGACCTACCTGCAGCGGGAGCTGGGGCTTGCGCCCCAAGTGGCCGGGCGGACCATCGGGCTGTGGGGCCTGGCGGCGGGGTTTCTGGGCGTGGTGTTTGGCGGGCGGCTGGGTGACGCCCTCGCTGCCCGTCACCCCACCGGAAGAGTGATCGCGGGAGCGACTGGGTTTCTGGTAGGCGGGCCGCTCTGCATCTGGCTTCTCTCCGTGCGCGAGCTGGATCTGTTCATTCCGTTGTTCTTCGCCACGCTGTTCTTCTTTACCTGGTACCATGGCCCGGTCGCGGCCACGATCTTCGACGTGGTTCCGGCGAGCATCGGAGCCTCGGTAATGGGCACCTACGTGTTCTTCACCCACGTCGCTGGTGATGCCGTGGCCTATCCGCTGGTCGGCTTCGTCTCCGATCGCATCGGCATTGGGTGGGCCATGATGCTGTTGCCGGTGGCCGGGTTTGCGGGCGGGGCGGTCTTTCTGCTTGCCGGCCGGACCGTGGCGCGCGACATGCGGCGGCTGGCCCGGCAACGGCCGGTCTAAGGTTGCGCGGTCGAGAGCGCAGCCTGAAACGCCATGGTCCGCTCGACGTCCTTGAGGTAGGCGGTCAGTTCCGTTGCCTGGCGCCCGGGGGTCCAGTCGAGCTGCCGGGCGGCGAGTTCCACGATGTCGGCCGCTTCGGCCACACCGTGTCCCCGCGCCTCGTAGGCGATGTGGGTCCGCCTCACCAGCAGGTCGCTCAGGGTGAGCGCCATTTCCCGTCGTATGGCGTGCACGATCTCCGCCCGCATCGCCGGGTGGCCCGGTACGATGGGCCGCTTGAGGGCGGGGTCGGACTGGGCCAGGCGGACCACCGCCGGCGCTTCCGACCCGAACAGCTCCACCAGGTGCTGGGCCACCGCCGGGGAGAATCCTTCGCGCTGGATGTCCTGCACCACCACGCTGAGGTCCTTGACCGCTCCTCCTGGGAGCGGCTCCAGGTCGGTCCGGGCGCGCGGCGGCGCGGGCCGGCCATCCAGCTGGCGGAGGCGGCGGACCACGTGGTCCACCACTTGGGCCGCCATCAGCCGGTAGGTGGTGAGCTTGCCGCCCACGATGGAGATCAAGCCGCTCTTGCTCTCCACGATGCGGTGTTCCCGTGACACCGCGCCGGGGGTGTCGGCGGCATCCTGCCGCACCAGCGGGCGCAACCCCGCCCAGGTGGACACCACGTCGCCCGGCTGCAAGCGGGCTTCGGGGAAGTAGGCGTTGGCCGACCGGAGGAGGTAGACCACGTCCTCGGCGCTGGCCTGCACCTCTTCGGGTGTCTCGGTGGTGTCGGTGTCGGTGGTACCGATGTAACTGAGCTCCCCCCAGGGGACCACGAACATCACTCTCCCGTCCAGGGGCGAGAGCAAAGTGATCGCCTCGTGGTTGCCAATCCGTGCACGCGGGACGGTGACGTGTACCCCCTTGGTGCGCCGCAGCAGCGGGGGCAAGCCGTCCGAGCCCCGCACCTCGTCCGACCAGGGACCGGTTGCGTTGACCACCACCAGGGCTCGGACGGCGTGCGCCTGCTGGTCGATCTGGTCCACCACGTGCGCGCCGCGGACCACGCCGTCCGCGATCGCAAACCGGTCCGCCGCGGCGTAGTTGGCGACCAGGGCGCCGTGCTCATGAGCGCTGCGGATGTTGGCGAGCGTCAACCGAGTGTCGTCGCAGGTGGCGTCGAAATAGCGCGCCCCTCCCCTGAGGTCATGCCCGCGGAGGGCGGGCTCGGCGCGCTGGAGCGCGCGCTTGCTCAGCAGGCGATGGGGGCGCACATTCCGGAAGAGCGCCAGCACGTCGTACAGCCAAAGGCCGGCGGCGAGCTTCCACAGGGGCACGCGGCTGCCGGCGTGGATGGGAAACAGGAACGAGCAAGGCCGGACCAGGTGCGGCGCGATGGACAGGAGCCTGCGCCGCTCCCGACTGGCTTCCATGACCAGACGCCAATCGCCCAGTTCCAGGTACCGGAGTCCGCCGTGGACGAGGCGAGATGAACGCCCGCTGGTTCCGGACCCGAAGTCGCCCTTTTCCACCAGGGCGGTTCGTAAACCCCGCATCGCGGCATCGCGGGCAATGCCGGCGCCGGTGATTCCGCCGCCGACGACCAGCAGGTCTACCGGTTCGGCGGTCATCGCGGCGAGATTCCGCACCCGGATCTCCTGAGAAAAGAGAGCGTCCAAGAGGTGTCACCCAGCTCCGAGCGACCCAGCGCCTGGTTCACCTGGCACGCCGGTGTCATCGGCCCGCAAACGCGAGTGCTCGACCTGGCGTGCGGCCGGGGCCGGCACGCCCTCGCCGCCGGGTCGTTGGGGGCCGCGGTGGTGGCCGTGGACTCGGATGAAGAGCGGCTCTCGGCCGGCCGGCGCGCCGGGCGCGGCCTCTCCATCGAATGGGTTTGCGCCGACCTGCAGACCTTCCCCCTGGAGCCCGGAGGTTTTCACGTGGTGATGGCATTCAACTACCTGGACCGGGCGCGTATGCCGGACATCCGGGGGGCCGTCAAGCCCGGGGGCTTCCTGCTCTGCGAGACCTTCCTGGCGGCGCAGCGCGAGCACGGGTGGGGACCCACGTCCGATGATCATCTTCTGAAGCCGGGTGAGCTCCTCCGATTGGTCGAGCCGTTCGAGATCATCCTCGCCCGCGAGGCGCTGGACTTCGTGGGCGGCCGGCCCATGGCCGTGGCGAGCGTACTGGCCCAGCGGACCCGCGAATGATGCCCCTCCTTCCGCTCGCCCCACAAGAGGCCCGCCGCTAGGTTTCGCCGCATGGACGTTGGGAGCAACGGAAGGCGGGTCGCCATCGTCGCCGGATGCCGCACCCCCTTCTGCAAAGCCGGAACCGATCTCAAGCCCTGGACCGCCGTGGACTTGGCTCGTCAGGTCACGGTGGAGCTGGTCCACCGGGCGGACCTGGACGGCGCCTTGGTGGATGAGATGTACTTCGGGCAGGTGGTGCCCAGCGTGCTGGCGCCCAACCTGGCCCGCGAAGTGAGCCTCCTGCCGCAGTTCCCGCGCACCATTCCGGCCGGCACCGTGAATCGCGCCTGCGCCAGCGCCAACACCGCCATCGCGCTGGCCCACGACCAGATCGCACTGGGGCACGCGCGCGTGGCGATCGCCGGCGGCGCCGAGAGCCTGTCCGACGTGCCCATCCTGCACTCCCGACGGTTTGCCGACATCCTGGTGTCCGCCAGCAAGGCCAGGAGTCTCTTGTCCCAGGTCGGCATCCTGGCCCGAATCCGGCCTCGCGACCTGATCCCGGTGACGCCGGCTATCGCCGAACCGTCCACCGGAGAAACGATGGGGCAGTCGGCCGAGAAGATGGCCAAGGTCAACGGCATCACCCGGGAGGCCCAGGACCGCTTCGCCTTGCGGAGCCATCAGCTGGCGTCCGCCGGAGCCCAGGATGGCCGGTTGCCGCGGGAGATCGCGCCGCTCTACACCGCGATGGGCCAGGCGGTTACCGTGGACAACGGAGTGCGGCAGGATACCTCGCTGGAGAAGATGGCCACCTTGAGCCCGGCGTTCGATCGGCGTCACGGTTCCGTGACCGCCGCCAACTCCTCGCCCCTCACCGATGGCGCCTCCGCCGTGCTGCTCATGAGCGAGGAAACGGTTCGGACGTTGGGCTACCAGCCGTTGGCGTACATCCGGTCGTATGCCGTGGCCGCGGTGGATCCGGCGGATCAGCTGCTCATGGGGCCGGCATACGCCGTACCCAGGGCGCTGGAGCGTGCCGGCATCACCTGGGGCGAGCTGGGCCTGGTGGAGATGCACGAGGCGTTTGCCGCCCAGGTGCTGTCCAACATCCAGGCCTTCGAGTCCAGGGAATGGGCGCAGCAGCACCTGGGAAGGTCGGAGCCGGTTGGGAAGATCAACTGGGACACCTTGAACGTGATGGGCGGCTCCATCGCCATCGGTCACCCCTTTGGCGCCACCGGAGGCCGCCTGACGATGACCCTCGCCAACGAGATGCACCGCCGGGACGTGCAGTTTGGCCTCATCTCGGTTTGCGCGCAGGGCGGAATGGGGTTCGCGATGGTGTTGGAGCGGCGCTGACGTGCCCGCATTCACCCTCACCGTCGCAGCCGGCATCGCCCGCTTGGTCCTGGACCTGCCGGGCGAGCCCGTCAACAAGATCACCCGGGCGGTGCGCGAGGAGCTGAGCACCCTGCTCGACCGCCTGGAAAAGGACGATCAGGTCCGGGCGGTCGTGTTCATCTCCGGCAAGCCGGACACCTTCATCGCCGGCGCCGACATTGAGGAGTTCGTCGCCCTGCGCTCGCAGGCGGAAGCCGAGGACCTGGTGCGCCGGGGCCAGATGCTTATCAACCGGCTGACCGCGCTGGGCAAGCCGGTGGTGGCCGCGATTCACGGCGCCTGCCTGGGCGGCGGGCTGGAAACCGCGCTCGGCTGCAGCTACCGGGTGGCGACCGATCACCCCAAGACGGTGCTCGGTTTGCCCGAAGTGCAGCTCGGCATCATCCCGGCCGCGGGCGGCTGCCAGCGCCTGCCACGGCTGATCGGGCTCCGAGCTGCCCTGGATCTGATCTTGCCGGGCAAGACCCTGCCGGCGGCCCGGGCGTACCAGGCCGGCCTGGTGGATGACGTGGTGCATCCCGCCATTCTCGAGCCCGTGGCGCTGGAGGCTGCCCAACGCCTGGCCCAGGGTTGGCGCCCGCGCCGCGCCGGTCGCGGCCCGTCGGGACTGCTCCTGGACGGCACTCCTGCCGGCCGTGCCCTGGTGTTTCGCATGGCCCGCCGCCAGCTCCTCAGGCAAACCCGGGGACACTACCCTGCCCCGCCGGCGGCGCTGCAGGCCATCGCCCACGGGCTGGCCCACGGCATCGAGGCCGGCCTCGACATGGAGGCGGCCCTCTTCGCGGAGCTGGCTGTGGGCGAGGTCTCCCGGAATCTGGTGCGGATCTTCTTCGCCACCACCGCGCTCAAGAAGGATCCCGGCGTGGAGGGCGAGGTACCTCCCCCCCGCCGGGTGAATGCGCTGGCGGTGGTAGGGGCGGGGTTCATGGGGGCGGGCATCGGCGGGGTAGCGGTCACCCAGGGCAGGGTAGACGTCCGGCTCCGGGACACCGAGCCGGGCCGCGTGGCCAAGGGGCTGGCGGGCGCCCGCCGCATCCTGGATGAGCGCCTCAGGCGGCGCCGGATAACGAAATATGAGCACCGCCAGCTGAACGCGTTACTGTCCGGCGGGACCGGTTGGGAGGGCTTCCGCCGCTGCGAGCTGGTGATCGAGGCGGTGTTCGAGGATCTCAAGGTCAAGCACCAGGTCTTCCATGACATCGAAGCCGTGGTGAAGGACGACTGCGTTCTGGCCTCCAACACCAGTACCATTCCCATCGCCCGCATCGCGGAAACGGTGCGCCGGCCGGAGCGGGTGCTGGGCATGCATTTCTTCTCGCCGGTGGACCGGATGCCGCTCCTGGAAGTGATCGTGACCGAGCGCACCGCCCCCTGGGTGACGGTGAGCGCCGTCGCCTTCGGCCGGCGCATGGGGAAGACGGTGATCGTGGTTCGGGACCGGCCCGGATTCTGGGTCAATCGCATCCTCGCGCCCTACTTGAACGAGGCCGGCAGGTTGCTGGAAGAGGGCGTGCCGATGGAGGTCCTGGACGCGACCATGGTGAGGTTCGGGTTCCCGGTGGGTCCCATCACCTTGCTGGACGAAGTGGGGCTGGACGTGGCGGAGAAGTCCTCCCACGTGCTGCATGAGGCCTTCGGCGAGCGGCTGGCGCCGACGGACGGGATGCGGCGCCTGGTCGAGACCGGACGCCTGGGCCGGAAGACCGGTCGAGGGTTCTATCGATATGTGGGCGGGAAACGGCATGGTCCGGATCGCGAGGTGTACGGCCTGATCGCGAGCGGCCCGACCCGGGACGTGCCGCCGGAGGACATCGAGGCTCGCATGGTGTACGCCTTGCTCAATGAAGCGGCGCGCGCCGCGGAGGAGGGCGTGGTGCGCTCCCCGCGCGACGGCGATATCGGCGCGGTGTTCGGCATCGGATACCCGGCGTTTCGCGGAGGGCCGTTGCGGTACCTCGACGCGCTGGGTGCGGCTCACGTGGTGGAGCGGCTCGAGCGCCTGGAGCAGCGCTACGGCGCGCGCTTCGCCCCGGCCCCCGCGCTGCGGCGCCTGGCGGAATCGGGCGGCAACTTCCACGCCGAGCCCACGCGATAATCGGGAGTGCGACCATATGCTGCGTAGCACACTGCTCTGGCTGAGCCGGCGGCAGGGACTGTTCGACCTCATCAAGACCTATCGTCTGCCCCGCGCCCTCGCCCGGCGGTTCGTGGCCGGTGAAACGATGGATGACGCGCTGCTGGCGGTGCGGGACGTGAACCGGCGCGGCATGAGCGTGGCGCTCGATTTGCTGGGCGAGAGCGTCTCGTCCGCCGCGGAAGCGACCGGGGCCCGGGACCAGGTCCTTTCGCTGATAGACCGGATCGCCGCCGAGGGTGTGAACGCCAACGTGTCAATCAAGCTCACCCAGCTGGGGCTGGATCTGGGTGAAGAGGTCTGCCGGGAGAATGTGCGCGGCCTCTTGGAGCGGGCCCAGCGCCATGGCATGTTCGTCCGGGTGGACATGGAAGGCTCGCCGTACACCGAGCGCACCCTGCGGCTGTTTCACGACCACCTGCATCCCCGGTTCGGCGATCAGGTTGGGGTGGTGATCCAGAGCATGCTGCGGCGATCCGATCGCGACGTGGACGATCTCATCCGGTCGCGCGCCCGGGTCCGCCTGGTAAAGGGCGCCTACATCGAGCCGGCGGAGATCGCCTACCCCGCCAAAGGCGACGTGGACGCCGCCTTCTTGCGGCTGGGCGAGCGCCTGCTCGACGCCGACCTCTATCCCGCATTCGGCACCCACGACGACCGGCTGATCGTGGCGTTGAAGCAGCACGCCAAGAAGACCAACCGCGGACCCGACCGCTTCGAGTTCCAGATGCTGTACGGCGTGCGCCGCGACCTCCAGGAGCGCCTGCGCGCGGAGGGGTACCGGGTCCGGATCTACGTCCCGTTCGGCACCCATTGGTATCCGTACTTGATGCGGCGACTCGCCGAGCGGCCGGCGAACATCGCGTTCATGACCGGGAGCATCCTCAAGGAAGCCTGGTCTCGGCGATGACGAGCGACTCGACGCTGGGCGGATACCTCGACCAGCATGCCCGGCCACCAGCCTTCGAAGGCTGCGACGGGTGCGCCTATTCCGTGGGCGTGTACGTGGACGATGCCCCGGCCGCCGACGGGCGTTACGGTGCCGCGCTCCTCTTCGTGCGATGGACGCCGGAGGGAGACCGGCCCGAGGGACACGTGGAGAGCGAGTATCTCGGGTTCGGCGCCACCGTCCAGGAAGCGGAAGCCGTGTTGCGGAAGCTGACCCTGTGGGAGGTCAAGGCGCAGCTCGACCAGGCGATCGAACGGCGACGGGCGGTGCCGGAATGGTAGCTCCGCGGGGCGGCGTGGTCGTGGGACACGCGGGCGGCCGGTATCGGGTCTTCTCCCAAGGCGAGCTCCTGGCGGCTTCCCTGCGGGGACGCATGAAGCACGATCAGGAGGAGCGGGTTTTGGTGGGAGACCGCGTGACACTGGCGCTCCACCAGGACGGCTCCGTCACCATCGAGGGCATCGAGCGGCGGGAGTCC
>Ga0153915_10002758_pt1 | contig 16010 bp, 14 predicted proteins | sample Opewatmetagenome_2_FD_107003 | JGI IMG/M metagenome (GOLD analysis project Ga0153915, IMG submission 107003) | Freshwater wetland microbial communities from Ohio, USA - Open water 3 Core 3 Depth 3 metaG | ecosystem: Environmental > Aquatic > Freshwater > Wetlands | place: USA: Ohio, Lake Erie...
CCGTGAACGTCACCCAGCACAGCTACTTCAACCTGGCCGGTGCAGGCTCGGGGAGCATCCTGGGCCACCTGCTGACGATCGATGCGGATGCCTACACGCCGGTCGACGCGACGCTGATTCCCATCGGCGAGCGCGCTCCGGTGGCGGGGACGCCGTTCGACTTTCGGACGCCCACGGCGATCGGGGCCCGCATCGAGCACGACGATCCGCAGCTGCGTCACGGGCGCGGCTATGATCACAACTACGTGCTGAACCGAACGGGGTCGGATGGCGGGCTCGTCCACGCGGCGAGACTGGTCGAGCCGACAAGTGGGCGCACCTTGGACATCTCGTCCACAGAACCCGGGCTCCAGGTTTATTCGGGCAACGGGCTGGACGGCAGCCTCAGGGGGAAAGGCGGCCATGCGTATCGGCACCGCTGCGGGCTGGCGCTCGAGACGCAGCATTTCCCCGACTCCCCCAATCAGCCGGACTTCCCCTCCACGATCCTGCGGCCGGGACACGAGTACCGGTCGCGGACCGTGTTCGCCTTCGGTGTGACGGGCTGACGGTCCGTCGGGGTCGCGATACTCAGCCGGCCCCCACCATCCTCTGACATGCGCGCCTTGCCGTCCGGCGGCGAAGCGGTCACTATCCCTGCCTGACCCCGACGAACCCCTTCCACGAGGTACTTCAGCATGCACCGAATCTCATTCGTCGCCGCGACCCTCTTGCTCGTTTCCGGACGGCTCGCGGGACAGCAGGCGCCCGCACACGACCCGGACCAGGCGGTGGCGGGCGGCGGCGTCTTTCCCAGCGGCTGGAACGTGCGCACCGAGCGCAACGCGCCCGCGGGACTGGTGAAGTTCATCGCCATGGGCAACGGCTATCACGCCACCATGGGGCCCGCCGCCATCATGTGGCGCGATGCCGACGTGGCGACCGGCAACTATCACACGGTCGCGACGTTCACTCAGACGAAAGCGCCGATGCATCCCGAGGCCTACGGTCTGATCTTCGGCGGCCAGCACCTCGCCGACTCGGCCCAGGCGTATACGTACTTCCTGGTCCGCGGCGACGGCAGCTTCAGCATCCGGCGTCGCGCGGGCTACGCCAACAAGCCGACGGCCATCATGGAATGGACGCCGAATGCCGCGGTCCACAAAGCGGACAGCACCGGTGCGGCGACGAATGAGGTGGCCGTCCAGGTGAAGGACGGAAAGGTGAGCTTCACGGTCAATGGGACCGAGGTGTACAGCACCACCCCCGACAAGGTGGACGCCGCGGGGATCGTAGGGTATCGCGTGAACCACAACCTCGACGTGCATCTCTCGGCGATCGGGATCCACAAGCTGTAGGCCCCTTACCCAATCTGGACATTTCTCCCAAGTGCCGTGCCCCTCGGGGCACGGCACTTCGGCGCGCGCCGCGACGTTCCTGGGAGGCGTCTCGCGTGCCGGATCCCGGTTTCTACATTCTCGCTCAGGAGGTGGCGAATGCTGCAGCGATTGCTGCCCGCCGCGCTGGTGGGTACGCTACTCGGGTTTCCCTCGGCCGGATCGCCTGGCCCCACCAGGGGCCTGGGACGGCCTGCGCCGGACGACTCGCTGCCCACGGCCCAGCTGGCCCGCGCGAAGCAGGCGACCGCGCGCTATCGCGACGTCCGCAACGCCCTCGCCGACGGCTACGCCGACATCAACGTGGTGATCCCCAACATGGGGCGCCATTTTCTCAAGTCGGCGCTGATGGACGCGACGTTCGAGGTCGAGCGTCCCGAGATCCTGGTGTATGCGCCCGACCAGCACGACACGCTGCAGCTCGTGGCCCTGGAGTACGCCGTCCCCGAGAGCCTCTCGACGAACGCGCCCGAGGGATTCGAAGGATCGGCGGATCACTGGTACGTGAATCAGGCGTTCAACATCTGGACGTTGCACGCCTGGGTCTGGAAGGAGAACCCGGCCGGGGTGTTCTACCCGACCAACCCGAACGTGCCCTGAGCAGGGCCGCGACGCGGGGGCCAATCGTTGGTCCGGCCCCCGCGTCTACTAGGCCGTCAAGGTTATGACGAAGACGTAAGTGACTGCCGGGGTCACGTCACCGGGAGCGAAACGCATCACCTCGATACTCGACGCCGGCATCCCATCGCGCACCGGCGCGCTCGCGTTGGCCCGAATGCCGTCGCCACGGGCGAGCGGGCCAAAGAACGCTTCATCTGCCTGGTGATATCCGGCCGCCCCGGCGTCTCGCAGCAGCTCCGCTGGGTGGCCGAAGCCCGGCGCGACACGCTCGATGACCGGGCCGAGCGCGCGCGAACCCTGGAATGCCCGCACCACGGTCCCCTCCGCGTCGCGGACGAGCGTCACGATCGTCGGGCCGGTAGCGGTCGACAGGTCGGGGAATTGCTCCTGCACGCGTTCGCGAACCTGCGGCATCGTATAGGTCGGGTGCGCGTCAGGTTGCCACGCGCTCACCCAGCCCGGGGTGCTTCCGGCGCCGGCTAACACGAACACCACCGGGGGGCGCCGCAGCCCGGCGACAGCGGTCAGTACGATGGCGCCGGCCGCGAACACCGCGTTGTGGGCGCGCGGAAAGCGCGGGAGCGGCGGATGCATCGCCACGATGCGCCGGCCCAGAGCCGAAGTCTGTTCGAGGAGGGCCGGGGCCCCGACGAGCCGACGGGAGCGGCGGCTGGCGACCGTCAGCAGCAGCTCGCCGTAGTTCCGCGCGTCCGGCGCCGGTGTCGTCCTGGGTGGGCCGTTGCGCGCGAGCACGCGCGCATCGCAGTCCAGCTCGACGGCGAGCCGCAGGCGCCGCAGTATCCACCAGAGCGGGAGATTCCACGGCAGCGCGATCAGCGTGAGCGCCGCCGCGTGCGCCAGCAGGGGATCGCGGGCGCGAACGTGCTCCAACTCGTGCCGCAGCATCAGGCCGCGGGCGGTTCCATCCAACGAGAGGGACCACTCGGGAATCACCACCCGGGGAGATCGCAGACCGACGACTGCCGGGCCCTCCGCGGGAGCCACGAGGACCGTCACGCCGTCCACCGTGGTTTCGCACCAGGTGCGGCGGCGCCGGGCCAGGCCGATCGCCGCGAATGCGAACACGACGGCCAGGGCCGCGCTGCCCGTGAACCACATCACCCGCAACGGGGTCTGCAGCCCTTCGCTGACCGCTCCCCACAGCACGAGTGGCCCACGCTCCCGCCGTGTCGCAGCGGCGACGGGCGCGCCCGGGCCGGGCGCTTCGCGCCCGGCGGCGGCTTGACGTTCGACCCGGAAGGCGCGTGCCAGCTCGATCGATCGTATCGCCGCGCGCCGCGGAGACAACCCCACGAGCACCGCCAACGTGGCGATCGCTCCGACCCAACTCCAGCGCCGTGGCCACCGCTGCACCGTCGCGATCCGCTCGGCCATCGCCGCGACCGCCGCGAGCAACGCGGTGACCACTACGACGTAGCCCATCCAGGGCGCGATCATTTCCGCTTCCTTCCCAGTCGTTCGTCCATCAAGGCGCGGAGTCGCTCCAGCTCGTCGTGCGACAGGTCGCGATCGCTGACGAGCTGCGTGAGCAGCAGCTCCGCCGAGTTGCCGAACAGCTTCTCCCGCAGGCGTCGCAGCGCGCTCTTGCCGGCCGCCTGACGCGCCACCTTGGGGGTATAGCGGTGCGCTTTCCCTTCCACCCGGTGACCGATGTGCCCCTTCTGCTCGAGCGTGCGGAGCACGCTCAACACCGTCGTGTAGGCGAGCGTGTCATCCAGCCGCTCCCGCACCTCCGCGACGGTCGCCGATTCGAGCTCCCACAGCACCGCCATGACGTCCAACTCGCGGTCGGTGAAGCTGACACCCATCCTCGCTCCTGATTACTAGAGTTCCAGTACTAGAATAGTCTGCGCCCGACAATGGGTCAAACGGGTGCCTGCATCAGGGACGCGCCCTCGTGGGCAGCAGGCCATAGACTTCGATCCCACCCTTGGTGCCGACGTACACGCGTCCGTCCGCCACCGTCGGAATCGAAAACCGCAGCGTCATGCCGGCTCGGTCGCGGGAGGCATGCTGCTCACTGGTGTAAAGCTCGCGCGCCACGTTCGATGCGTCGAACGCATGCAACACCGCCGGCTGGTCGGCGGCGCGCCATCCCTTCGACGCGATGACCCAGACAATCCCGTCCCGGGCGCCATTCGCTGAGATCGTGGGCGTCGCTCCGGGATCGATGAGCTGGACGGTCCCCCGGCCAACGGGTCGCAGCGAGTCGCCCTCGACGAGGTAGTCGCGCAGCACATCGTCCGCGCTCCATGCGAACACGTGGTGGCTCCAGTAGGCAACCGCCCCGAAGCAGCTCCTGCCTGTCTCGATCACCTGTACCGCGTGTCGGTTGTCTCCCGGATGGAAGCGTCCCATGCTGTCGCGATTGACGACGTAGAGGCCGCCCCCTTTCCCACCCACCACCAGGAGATGAGGGTACCGCCCCGGCTGCGGCGGGAGCAGCACCGGCCCGCCGGAGCCCAGGTCGAGATCCTGGGCGTTCAACGCCTCCTGATTGAACGGGGTGAAGTAGTCGTGCACCGCCGCGTCTCGTCCCAACCGTAGCACGGAGTTCCCGTAGTTGCGGGCCGCTCGCTCCGGCACATCGCCGTCGAAGGTCCCATTGCCGGTCACCGCGAAGACCTGGCCCTCCTGGTCGGCTGCGAGTCCGGCCTGACCCTGCCAGATACCTCCCGCCTCACCGTCGGGGGTCGTATTGAGGACGCCGACCTGCCTCAAGGTGCGGCCGTCATATGTCATCACCCATCCGTGATACGGAGCCACGTCGCACGACGATGCCCAGGCCAGATACACGAGCCCGTTGGTGAGGAGAAGTGCGCTTCGCGGATTCTCAGTCAGGGGATCGAACCGCACTCTGCCGTCGGCGGCCGCCCCCGCGGTGCCTCGCACCGCGGCCTGGATCACGACCGGCCCGCCGAATTTCTCCGCACCCGTGTGCACGTCGAGGGCGTGCAGCCGCTGCACGTAGGTCGCGGTGCCTCTCGTGTCGGATTCCTTGGTCCGGGCCAGCACGTACAGCGTCCCCGTGGTCGTGTCGATGACGGGAGTGGCCGAAATGCCGATGTCGGGCCGGATGAACGGACACCGCGCATCCCGAGACGGCACCGGCAGGACCCCCCGGGCCGGGGCCGCGAACGCAACGTGCCACAGGGGGGCGGCGGATTGGCCCGTGGCGTCGAATGCATAGACGTCGTCGTGTTCCGTGGCCACAAACAGAACATCGTGGACGCCGTTGCCGGGAATCGACAGATGGGGAAGCCAAAGCGGTTGGGCATACACGTCGCCTTCCACGGAAAGCGTCAGGAGCTTGCCGAATCCATCAGGGCCGACGTTTCTCGGTGTCAGGTGCCGCTCGACCGTGTCGCTGCCGGTTCGGGCGTTGTCGTACTGTGCGGTGGTCACCTGGGCACTCGCCCGGGGGACCAGGACGCACACGATCGCAGCGGCCAGCGGTGCCCGGGTCATTCGCGGAGCAAGGCCGAAAACAGTTGCAGTACCTCGTGAGCGAGGGGCCCGTGATGGTAGGGAGCCACCGCGATCTCTCGGGGCTGGGCGAAGCCGTGTGCCGCGGCGAGGGACCGAGCCCGCTCGAATTGCGTGGGGAGGAATTGCCCCGGGCCCCAACCGGCCGTCGAGTCTCCGTGCAACACGGTCACGGACAGTGTCGAGCGGGTCGTATCGGAAGAAATCCGTTGATCGTCCACGCAACGCGCTTGAAAATTCGGCGAGACGATCGCGACCCCCCGCCACCGCTCTGGGTGCTGGAGCACTTGGGCCCACACCACGTGCCCTCCCGCTTCCCAGCCGGTCAAGAAGTCTCGATCCTCCGCCGAGTAGAGTCGCCGCACGTCCGCGAGCACCGCCGAGATCCCGTCCTCATCGAAGCGACAATTCCCCTCCTGCGTCGCGGCGCTCCAGACCGAATCGGAGTAGGGGAAGTCGGTCTTGTGCTGCTGCGCCGACCCTCCCGCCGTCAGGACCAGGGGGACCACGATGATGAACGGCCGGGACTTGCGCTCGGTGACAAAGGCTTGAGCGGTCTGCTGGAAGTCCCGATTCGCTCCCTCGATCACGACGAGCGTAGGCCACTTCCTGTTCGGGCTCCACCCGTCGGGCAAGGAAAGGTAGTATTGCATCGGGTGGGCACTCGCGGTCTTCAGCTGCACCTGGGGCGCTGAGGCCTGGATTCCCAGAACGGCCGTGGCGGCGAGCAGCGTGCGACACATCATCATGCTCCACTCCCCATGAATGGTGCTGTCAATGGTTCGAGGTTCGGCGCACCAGGGTAAAAGGGTACCTGATGCCGTTATAGGCCGTGAGCGTCACCGGCAGCCGGTCACCGTCGCGCCGCCCGACGATCGGCAGCCCCGCGAACTTGAACGAGACGGTGTCCCCGACGACGCGACCATCGGTAATCGGCCCGAAGTCCTCCGCCCCGCGGTACGACTCGCCGGTCACGGTCGAATCGCGCTGCTCGAGCACGAACGACAGGTACTCCATCCTTCCCTCGTGATTGAACGACCCCTCCCAGGTCCCGGTGAGCGGCGCGGGACGCCCGGTGGAGGCCGGCGGCGTTTGGGCCGTTGCCGTCGCGGCCGCGAGCATCAGCAGGAGCAGCACCGGAGACGGATTGCGTCGCATGTCATTCTCCCTGTGACGGGTGGTCACCCGGTGACGAACATCCGGGGGAAATGGAACCGGCCCGCGGCTCGGTAGAGCTGGCCGGCCAGGCCGCCGAGCGTCGCGAGCTGCGCCGGCGTGAGGAGCATCTTGAGCTGTTGCTGCACGTCGCGGCGCGTCAGCTCCCAGGCGTCATCGATGACGGCGTCCATACTGCGATACGCCGTGCCCGTGTCGAAGTCGTCCGGGAGGCTCGACAAATAGTCGGCGAGGCCGGTCCACACGGAATCCATCTGCCGCTGGTAGAGCGAGTCCACCTGACGGAGCGAGGCCACCTGTGGCGCGGAGAGGAGCAGCGAATCGCTCTGTCCCAGGACCTCCAGGTACGGATCGGGCACTTGCCGCTCGAGGCGTTGCCGTAGCGCGTCGGGGGTCAGCCGCGGGCCGGGATGTCCACCCCGTCCGGGCCACAGCCACCGGCTGACGGCTTGCAGCGGGAGCGGGCGCCCCAGATCGATGTTGGCGTCCAGCGTGATCCGGAACGGCGCCCGCAAGGTCGTGAGCGAGGGCTGCGTTGCGCCGAATCGCGGGTTCACCGCGTACCCGAAGCGCCGGGTGGCCGGGTCGAAGCCTCGGACGACGTACAAGGTCGGATCGGCGGTCGCCGGCGCACCCCATCCGTGCAGGTGGCGGCTGCCGTGCACCAGCTGATCCACGCCGCTCAGCACGTTGGCGAGATTGAGCGTGAGGTCCAGGCGGGGCAGGTGGAAGAGCTGCTGTCCCGAAAGCCGCACGCCCACGTTGACCTGTGCCGTCCAGGGCCCCACGCAGCTGTTGCGACCGGCGGCATGGCCGAGCTGCCGATCGAGACAGGTGCGTACCGAGGGGCTGGCGGAGGACATGAGGGTCCGGAGATCGCGGCCGAGTCCCGAATCGGGCGCCGTGGCCGGGTCGAAGATGAACGCGCGGTCGTTCGCGAGCCCGTCTCCGTTGACGTCGCTCGCCACCAGCGGAGTGAACGGCAGGCCGGACTGGACGCGTCCGGAGAGAAAGAAGAGGAGGCGGACATCGCCCAGCGGGCGGAACACCGTCTGCACGACGAGCTGATGACGGGCATCCAGATCGCCGCGGGCCCACTCGGCGTCGGCGGGACTCGCGAAGGTCGCGCCGTCGAACCCACGCTGCCGCGCCCGCGAGCTGGAGAGGGTGTAGGCGATCATCGGATCCCCGATGCGCCGGCCCAGCGAAATGGCGGGGCGGAACGTCACGATGAGCTGCCGGCTCACCGAGCGCAGGTCCGCCACGCGGCTCACGACCCGTCCAAACGCGGCGGACCTCCTCGCATCCACCGGCGACACGGCGCCGGTCGCCGGCACGATATTGGCCGGGTCGGCGAACACCGGCCGCCCCTCATCGGGGAGCGTGAACCGCGTCAGTCCCGCGAAATTCAGATCGACCGTCCCATGCTGATCCCGATTCACCGAGTAGACGCCGCCGATCGAGAACGGGTTGCGGCCCAGGCTCCCCGCCCAGGTGAGATTGGCGCGCCAACTGCGCTCGGCGGTGAAGCCGCGAGCGACCAGTTGCACCGTCGGCGCCGTATCGACGAATGCGGCGTTGGCGCCGGCACACTGCCGCGGCACGGTGGCGGGATCCGTCTGGTAGGCGGCCCAATCCGGTGCGGGGACCGCCGCCCCGAGACAGGTCAGGCGCGTCACACTGCCCGGCAGGCCCGTGAACGCCGACGGGCCCGCGAGCAGGTTCGGGTCGAGCAAGTTGCGGAACTCGCCGACGCCACCCCGCAGCGTCCATGCCGGGCGTCCATTGGCGCGCGGTGGGGCGAAGGTGAATCCGAGGCGCGGGCTCGCGTGCAGGGTATTGGGCGCGTAGTCCGTTCGTGCCAGGAAGACAGCATCCACGACGGGGTTGGAGGCCGGACGATCGACGAACGCGCTTCCTTCAACGCGAAGGCCGTAGAGCAGCTGGAGCGCGGGGCTCGCGCGCCACAGATCGCCGAGGGCGAGGTAGGCGTTCCAGACCCCACCGCGCTGCGTCCCGGCGGTGAGGGTGCGCGTGAACGTCGCGGGCTGGTTCGCCGCGAGATCGCCGAGCGAGTTGTAGCTGAACGTGCCGAGCGGGTTCGAGAGCACGTCCTGGGCATATCGGTCCAATCGGAGATCCGCGTCGAGCTTCACGCGATGGGCGACGGCCCCGGTGGGATAGAACTGCAGCTCCGCCGTGGATTCCCAGGTCCAGGCACGCTTGTCGGTGTGCAATCCCGCGTTGCCGCCGAACTGCAGGCTCGACACGCCGCCCTGGCCGTCCGGCAGGGTGGAAACGACCTGGACGATCCCGTCGGGCAGCGAGAGGTAGGGCTGGAGGTGATCGCGCGCATAGGTCACGCCGCTGCGTAGATCCCCCAGGTAGTTGTAGCCGAAGTAGAAGGAGTAGTCCCCCTGCAACGCCGCCGCTTCGCGGGTCGCGCTGCCGGCGTGCGCCGGTGTCGCGGTCGGACCCATGCCCTGGGCTTGAACGCGGTTCCAGCTGGCGTATCCGGTGAGGCCCCACGTCGTCCGGGCGGAGGTCATGGTATTCCAGTTATACGGCGTGTGATCCACGCGGCCGAGAAAGAGGACGTTGTCGGTCGTGTTGCTCCCGGGGACGCCGCGCAGGGTCAGCGGCACGCCCGCCTGTTGCACCAGCTGACGGAAGTGGAGCGCTGAATCGGCGGCGACGCCGGCGTGCTGCAGCAGGTCGGCGTCGGCCGTGATGAGGGAGGCGATGTCGGCAGAGCGGCGCCCCCCCTGGAGGGAGAGGTTGTAGGCGAAGCGATCGTCCAGCATGTGGCCCGCGCCGGACACGACCGCATCGACGCCGGTGAAGCGCTGGCCCAGCTTGGCCGCCACGGGATCGGTCGCCTGGACCTGGGGCGCGTCCATGGTGACGTGGCCTTCCCAGGTTGAGAAGAGCCCTCCCGTCGGCAGCTGGACATTGGTCCGGGCCCCGCTGAACCACCCGTTGGCGGGGTCGTAGTTCGACGTGGAAGAGCGCACCAACGTGTTGGCGCCGCGGGGCACGGCCGTCCCGGGGAATGCCATGCCGTTCAAGACCGTGCTGTTCTGGCCCGGGCTCAGGCCCAATACCGAGTAGCCGCCGGGGACGGGCAGCGCACCCGGGTTCGCCAGTGCGACGATGGCCGTCAAGTCCCCCGCCAGATCGGGAGCCAGACGCCGGGCTGCGTTGCCGGCGTAGCTCATCGTCTCGACGGCTCCGGTTCCCACGTCGGCCGGCTGCGCGCGATCCGGCTGCGGGGCCTGGGCGCGGACGACGACGGGCGCGAGCTCGACCGCCGCGATCGGCGCGAGCCGGGCGTCGACGACGAGGACGGAGTCGGGACCGGTCCGACGCACCTGGGTCTGAAATGGCTGGCAGCCCGGGGAGGTGATGCGGACTTCGTAGGCACCCGAGCCGTTCGGCCAGTCGATCGCATAGCGCCCGACGGCGTCGGTCGTGGCCGACTTGGTCAGGGTGTCGGGGATCCGGATCGTGAGCACGATGGCCCCGGCGATCGGAACGCCGCTATCGGAGGTGACGCGTCCGCGCACGATCTCGTGGGGCGACTGCGCCCACACGCGCGCGGGAACGAGGAGGAGCCAGACGGCGCAGGCGTGACGGCCGGCAGCCGACCACATGAATACGCTCTCCTACTAGAGTTCCAGTAGATAATAGGCCGCGCCGGCCGGTTGTCAACTAGTACTCTAGTAGATGCTCGGTCTCCCTCGCTATACCGCGCGTATACCTAGACTGTCAAGGTACGGGAGCCCAGCGGGCCCACGATGGGTTTCAGGGGGACCAAGCGGCGCTGAGCGTCACGATGCCGGTTGCGAGCCGGGGCCGCCACCACGGTTCGCCATGGTTGCCGCCGGGCACCTCCGTGTAGGTCACGTCGTATCCCTTGGCCGCGAGGGCGCCCCGGAAGCGGCGGGTCGCGTCCCGGAAATTGGGCCCCGTTCCCCCCAGCGTGGTGTGGTCTTCCAGCTCGCCCACGTCGAGACAGAAGCGGATGTCCTTGCGTGGCGCCGCGGCGACCTGCCGCGTGAGCCACTCCCAGGGCGGCTGGTTCGAGGCTTCGGCCCCGCGCCAGAACGCGCCGCTCTGCGACCACACGTTGCCGAACAGATCGGGCCGCGTGAACGCCACGAACGCCGCCGCGAGCCCGCCGGCGCTCGAGCCGGTGACGATCACGCGGTGCGGATCGGTGGTGACGTGCCATCCCCGGCGCACCCAGGGCAGCAGCTGCCGCGCCAGGAACTCGACCATCCGGGAAGAATTGCCGAGGTCGGCGATGCGCGCGGCGCCGCTCGAATCGTCGATCAGGACGGCGAGGAAGGCCGGCGCCCGTCCCGCCGAGCGCAGGCTGTCGAGCATCCGGGGCAGGGGCATCGTATCGCGGTACTCGGCGCCGTCGAACGCCACGATCAGCGGGTAGGGAGCGGGACGGTCGGGAGCATACCCCGGCGGGGTGTACACCCAGATGCGGCGGGGGCGCTGGAACGACGAATCGAACAGCACGCGGGCCTCGAGCCGTCCGGTCGCCTGCTGCGCGACCGCCGTTCCCGCGAGCAGGCCGACGCCGAGTGCCATGACGGGCAACCGAAGGGCGATCATTTCGGCGGCACGGGTAGACGGCTCGCCTCCTGCGCCTTGACCTGCAGCCGCTCCACGAAATCGACGCGCTCTCCCAGCTCGCCCACCTCGTGGCGCAGCTGCGACAGCTCGTTGAGTACTTCCTCATGAGCGGCGCGCAGCTCGTCGCGCAGTTCGCTGTCGGGACGGGCGCGGATCCGCGAGGACAGCGCCGATACCAATGGGTAGAGCAACCCGGCCACCCCCGCCATGAAGAGGATGACGAGCCAGACCCGTTCCGTGTCGTTCATCCGCGGCCTCCTTGCCGTGCCGTCACTCCGACGTTCCCGGGGCCCCGCCGGGTTTCACCGCGATTAGCGGCAGCGCCATGACATGATCGGTCTGCCGGTCGGTGCCGACCATGAACGTCTGGCCTCCCACCTGCTCGAACCCGACTTTGCGATAGAAAGCCTGTGCCCGCGGGTTGCGCTCCCACACGCCGAGCCAGAGGGTGCGCGCGCCCCGGACGCGGGCCACGGCGACGACGCGGGCCATGAGAGCTTGCGCCACCCCGCGGCCGTGCCACGGCCGTCCGACGTAGAAGCGCCATAGCTCCAGCGACCCGACGGCCGGGACGCACGGCGGCGGCGCCCCCGGGCGCACCTGGGCGTACCCGGCGAGCCGGCCGGCGTCCTCGGCGAGCAAGGTCACGATCGCAGGATCGGTCAGCTCGGCCGCTTGTTGACGGAGCCCGTAGGACCGGGCCAGGTGCAGCGCCAGGTCCTCCGGCTGATTGTCGTCGCCGAAGGCCTCCCGGAAGCTCGTCGCGGCGAACTCGGCCAGGACCGCCGCATCGGCGACGGTCCCGGGGCGGATCGTGATCATCTCCAATCGCGTTCCCTATTGCTTTTCTCGCATCTCGCTCCAATCATGGTGCCGTCCCCCGCTGCACCAGCGAGGAGGCAACTTGATCGGCGCGATGCTCGGCATCCTGGGCATAGTGATTTTCGGCCGCTGGCTCCTGATCGGAGGCGAAGACGGACCCGTAAAGAAGCGCTAGTCCCACCCGCATCAGACGTCCCCGTCATTCCGTCGCGCTGTCCGGCGGGGCACTGCGCGCCCGCACCTCCTCCGACGTGAGCCCGTACAACGGTGGGCCATGGATCCCCAGCAGGGCGAGGTACACGTAGATCTGTCCACGATGATGGATCTCGTGCTCGACCATGGCCCGGAGCCACTTCCACACGGCGAGCTCCGCGCCGCCCGGCGTGACGCACTTGCGCTGCAGGTCCGCCGGCTCGAGGGCGGCGAAGATCGCCACCGCCTCCTCGTGCGTGCGCGCGAGGTACTCGAACACCGCGGCATAGCCACGCGCCAGCTCGGGCCCATGCCCCGGATAGCGGGCCGGCCGTAGACACGCGTTCTCGGCGAACATCCAGCGCTCGGTGGCCGCCAGGTGTCGCAGAATGTCGCCGAAGGAAAAGGCCCCCGCCCGGGGGCTCCATTCGATCCGGTCCTCCGGAATGGCGCGCGCCACCGCGAGGGTGCGGCCCCGTACCTTCGCCAGGTAGGCCAGGAATGAGGCCGCATCGGTGATCACCATGAGCGTCTCAGCGCAGGCCCGGCACGACCGCCCAGGTTCCGCGGCGGTACTCGTCGTAGGAAGGGCCGAAGACGGTGCGGAGGTGGCGTTCTTCGAGCGGGATCTTCCGCGCGTACGCCACGGCCATGACGGCCAACGCCAGCAGGGCGTGCAGCTCGCCCGAGACTACGGCGGTCCCGACCGCCATGCCCAGCATGGCACTGTAGATGGGGTGCCGCACCACGCGATAGGGACCGGAGCGCACCAGCTGATGGCCCACGGTCTCCGTGATCGCGCCGCTCCAGTTACGGCCGAGGTGGCGCCGGGCCCAGACGGCCAGGAGGAAGGCGCCGGCCTGGAGGGCCAGGCCGGCGGCGACGACCAGCGGCAGCAGTGGAAGGAATCGTCCGCGGAGTCCAGGAACGGGGATGAAGAGCAGCAGGATCGCCCCGTTCAGCAGGATTTCGTGCAGCCGGCGTGACTCCCGTGACTCCGCGCTCTTGGCCGGCGCGGCGTTGCGGGCCGCGGCGCTCCAATAGACGATGAACGCGACCCAGAGCGCCGCCGACAGGAGCATCCGGAGCGACGGCCGCAGGGCGATAGTGACGGCGACGATCAGCCCCAGGAGGACCACGAGCGCGACCACGGCCGACCACCCGGTCAAGGTGATCGGGCCGACCTTCACGATGGTCGTGCGGTGCTGAGGGGTGGCGGGATTCACTCGGCCGTGCTCCCGACGCGGGCCTGCACGGTCCACGCACGGGCCCGCAGGATCACCTGGCCCGTTTCGGCGATCGGAAGCGCCGCCCGCAACGCCACCGCCAGCTGGTCGCGCTGCGCCGGCGTACGGGAGGCGACATAGGACGGGGCGGGTCCGGTGCCCCCGAGCAGCGGCTGCCAGTAATCCTCGAAGCTCGCGAATTCGGTCACGATCGTTACGGCGCCGGTGCGCACCTGCTCCAGGCCGCCGGCCTGAAACAGGGCCGCGAGTGCGGCAGGCTCGCACAGGGGGAAGCGCCGGCCCTCGTCCAGGGTAGCGGCCACCGGATCGAGAGCGGCCGCGGTGTCCCAGAAGTAGCGCAGCAGCTCCATGCCCGACGCATAGTCCCACACCGCGGCCGCGATCGCTCCCCCCGCTCGGGCGCACGCGGCCATTTCCCGCACCGCGGCGGGCGGATCGGGGATGAAGTTCAACACCAGGCTCGAGACGACCACGTCGACGGGCGGTTCGGTTCCGGGCCGGGGCAGGCTCCCACTGCCGACGGGGTGAAACGTGGCGCGCGAGTCGTGGATGTGCGCACGGGCGTGGTCGAGCAGGGGTTGGGCGGGCTCGCACGCCAGCACCGCGGCGGGATCCTGTGTCTCGAGGATGGCCTCGGTGAGCGCACCGGTGCCGCACCCGACCTCCAGCCAGCGCACCCGGCGCGGCGCGTCGAGCGTCGCCAGGAACGGCCGGGCGAGGGCACGGCTCCAGCGGCCCATATACCTCTCGTAGGCGGATCCGAGCGCCCACCGGTCATCTGTTTGCGCTGCGGCCATCGCGGGGCGCTCCTCACATTGCGCTATGGGACCAGCAACGGCCCAGCCGGCGTAATCGCCGGCTGGGCCGCGCGTACCATATCCCGAGCTGCCGTCAGGGCTGCGCGGCGGCCAGGTCGCTCACGGTGGCGGCGAGCGTCCGGACTTTCGCCTGATCGCCGGCCGTCGCCACGTCGCCGTTGAGCTGCGTCGCCAGCTGGGTCAGCGCATCGCGGCGTGCCTGTCCGGAGAGCCCCTCGGCCTTGTGCAGGGCACTCCGGGCGGCCGATAGCTGTGCCGCCGGCAGACCGTTGGACCGGGCCAGCTGGTCCAAGTAGGCGCGCGCCACCACGAAGCTCGCGGGCCAGACGAACTTGGGCTGGTCCTGCGTATTGAAGTAGTCGAGATGCACCAGCTTGGCGGCGTCGATCTCGTCCTGCGAGATGAAGCCGCTGGGCGTCAACGCGAAGATGTCGAGCCCGCGGGCGATCTCCGAGCTGACGATGACCCCGTTGTACCAATAGGCCGACCACGAGCCGCCGCCGGCCGGCTTGGTCGAGTCCACCGGGCCACGGTCGAAGAACGCGATCTCCTTCGGGTGCGCCGCGTCGGTCCAGTCGAACACGGAGATGCCGCCCTGGTACCAGGCCTGGACCATGATGTCCCGTCCCGGGATCGGGATCAGCGAGCCGTTGTGGGCCACGCAGTTCTCGAGCGGCGTCTGGGGTGCCAGCATCTTGTAGTAGCTCTGGAAGTGCAGCGTGTCGTTCACGATGGTGAAGATCGCGTCGGCCCCCCACTCATGACGGTCGGTCGCGCGGCACTTGGGCTGCCCGCCGCCGCCCCACTCGTCGGAGAAGAGGAGCTTGGTGCCGTCGTTGTTGAACGTCGCCGAGTGCCAGTAGGAGAAGTTCGAATCGGCCACGGCGCCGATGCGCACCGGGTGCGCGACGTCGCGGATGTCCAGCAGCAGGCCGTACCCGCCGCACGCGCCGCCCGCCAACCCGATCGCCGGATAGACGGTGATATCGTGGCATTGGTTGGGGCCGGGGCGGATGCCGCTCACCGTTCCCGGAGGGGGAGCGCCGACCAACGCATCCACGATGCCTTGGAGCGCCCCGCGCAGCGCGGCGCTGTCAGCCGCCGTCGGCGCGCCGGTTCCCTGTCGAGCCTTGACGACGCTGTCCAGCATCGGGTTGATGAACCCCGGCCCGACGACGATTTCGATGCCGCGGATCTTCGCCGTGTACCCGCCCTTGGCCCGCGCGGCAGCGGCGGCCTGGGCCGCCGCGGCGATGTCCGCCGCCGGTTCTCCGTGCGTCGGCGCCTCGGTCAGGCCCTGGAAGATGCGCGGGGAGGTCACGATAGCCGCCTGCTCGGGGTGGGCCAGCGGGACCTTGATGACCTCGATGCGGAACAGCGCGGAGGTGGCGTCCGAATCGGGCGCGAGCTTCGAGCACCCGGCCAGCTCGTTGGGCGAGCGCACGCCGGCGGAGCCGGAGACGTAAACGTAGACGTTCTCCGAGTCGTTCGGGTCGAGGACCACGGTATGGGTGTGCGAGCCGCGACAGGTCTGGACGTTGGCGATGTACTTCGGGTTGGCGATGTCGCTGATGTCGAAGATGCGGATGCCGCGCAGCCGC
>Ga0153915_10002759_pt1 | contig 16010 bp, 14 predicted proteins | sample Opewatmetagenome_2_FD_107003 | JGI IMG/M metagenome (GOLD analysis project Ga0153915, IMG submission 107003) | Freshwater wetland microbial communities from Ohio, USA - Open water 3 Core 3 Depth 3 metaG | ecosystem: Environmental > Aquatic > Freshwater > Wetlands | place: USA: Ohio, Lake Erie...
CGGCGAGGTTCTTCACCGGCAGGTCCGGCTGCACGACGAAGACGTTGGCGAAAATGGCCGCCATGCTGATCGGCGCGAGGTCCTTCAGCGGGTCGTACGTGAGGTGCATGATGTGCGGGTTCACCGCGAGCGCGCCGACGTTCGCGAGCACGAGGGTGTAGCCGTCCGGCGCCGCCTTCGCCGTGTAGGCCACCGCGATGGTGCCGCCGGCGCCCGCGCGGTTCTCGACCACGATCTGCTGCCCGAGCTGCTCGCCGAGCGCCTTGCCGACGATGCGCGCCGTGGTGTCGGTGCCGCCGCCCGGCTCGAAGCCGACGACGATGGTGACCGGCTTGGTGGGAAAGCCCTGCGCCGCCGCGGCGGCGGCGAGCGCCATCCCGGCTGCAAACGCTGACAACCGTTTCATTTGCTCCTCCTCGTGGTGGTCTAACTTCCCTTGAAAACCGGCTTGCGCTTTTCCATGAAGGCCCTGCGCCCTTCGGCGTAGTCCTCGCTGTCGAAGCACTCCTTGACCCATGCGCGGCAGGCCGCCGCGTCGTAATCGTTCCGCGTCACCTCGCGGATGACGCGCTTCGCGGTGCGGATCGTGAGCGGCGCATTGGCCGCGATCATGTCGCAATACTCGCGCGTCGCCGCCTCCAGCGCCGCGACCGGGACGACCTTGTGCACGAGGCCCATGTGCAGCGCCTCGGCGGCGCTGAACTGCCGGGCGGTGATCATGATCTCGCGCGCGAACGCCGCGCCGACCAGCTCGACCAGGTTCTTCATCGCGCCGGCGCGGTAGCCGAGGCCCATCTTCGCCGCCGGGATGCCGAAGCGCGCGTCGTCGGCGGCGATGCGCAGGTCGCAAAGGTTGGCGATGGCCAGCCCGCCGCCCAGGCAGTAGCCGCGGATCATCGCGACGGTCGGCTTGTCGAGCGACTGCAGCCGGCTCGTCGCCGCGTCGCCGACCTGCTCGTAGCGCTGCACGCCCTCCGCGCTGGATCGATTCTTCTCGAACTGCGAGATGTCGGCGCCCGAGGCAAAGGCCTTGTCGCCGGCGCCGGCAAGCACCACGACGCGGATCCGCGGGTCGGCCTCGAAGTCGGCGAGAACCGCCGGAATGGCCTGCCACATCTCGAGCGACACGGCGTTGCGCCGCTCCGGGTTGTTGAACACCAGCCAGCCGATCGCGCCGTCCTTGCGCGCGACGATGCGATCGGTCAGCGGCGCGCTCATCACACCACCCCGCTCTTCCTCAATTCGGAAATTTCCCCGGCGCTGTAGCCGAGCTCGCCGAGGATCTCGTCGGTGTGCTGGCCGACGTCCGGCGTAGGCGTCTTGACGGCCGCCGGCGTGCGCGAGAGCCGCGCCGCCTGGCTGAGGATCTTGAAGCGCCCGAGCCGCGGGTGGCTGACCTCCGCGGCCACGCCGAGATGCTGCACCTGCGGGTCGGCGAACACCTTGTCCATGGTGTTGATCGGGCCGCAGGGCACGCCGATCTTGTTGAACGTCTCGATCCATTCCGCGGAAGGCCGGGCCGCGAGCGCGGCGTTCAGCTCGGCGTTCAGCGGCGTGCGGTTGCGGGCGCGCAGCTCGTTCGTGCGGAAACGCTCGTCGCTCGCGAGCGCCTCCCGCCCGATCGCCTGGCACACGCGCTTCCACATGCCGTCGCCCGACGCGGCGACGTTGATGTAGCCGTCGGCGGTCTTGTATGCCGAGGTGGGCATGCTCGTCGGATGGTCGTTGCCGACCTGCGGCGGCACCTCGCCCTTCATGAGGTAGCGCGCCGCCTGGAAGTCGAGGAGCGCGATGCCCGCCTGCAGGAGCGAGCTCTGCACCCACTGGCCGCGGCCGGAGGACTCGCGCTCGAGGAGCGCGGTCATCACGCCGAGCGCGGCGTAGAGCCCGGCGGCAACGTCGGCGATCGCCGCGCCGGTGCGCACCGGCCCCTGGCCCGGGAAGCCGGTGACCGACATGAGGCCGCTCATTCCCTGCGCAATCTGGTCGAACCCCGGGCGGTCGCGATAGGGGCCGTCCTGGCCGAACCCGGAGATGCTCGCGAGGATGATGCGCGGATTGACCTTGGCGAGCGACTCGTAGTCGACGCCCAGGCGGTATTTCACGTCGGGGCGGTAGTTCTCCACGACCACGTCGGCCGTCTTCACCAGGCGGTAGAGCACCTCGCGCGCCTGCGCAAGCTTGAGGTTGAGCGTCATCGCGCGCTTGTTGCGGTGCAGGTTCTGCATGTCCGGGCCTTCGCGCGGGCCGCCCATGTTCTCGTTCGGATCGACGCCCGGGGGTGACTCGATCTTGATCACGTCGGCGCCGAAATCGGCGAACTGGCGCACGCAGGTCGGGCCGGCTCGCACGCGCGACAGGTCTACAATGCGCAGTCGCGAAAGGGCCGGAGAAGCATTCACCGGAGGCATGGGAATATTCTAGCCGCCGCGCTGTTTGGAGTTTTCGGTAGGTTCATTCATTCACCAGTGGAGGATGCAAATGATCTCGAGAACTGCAAGGGGCCTCGCCGCGGTGGCCTTCGTCGCCCTGGCGGGTTGTGCCGGGATGCAGGACAAGATGCCCGACTGGATGCCGGGCAGCGGCGCGATGAGCGTTTCGCTCACCGGCGCCGAGGAAGTGCCGCCGGTCACTACGCAGGCCAAGGGCAGCGGCAGCTTCCGCGTCATGGAGGACGGCACGATCACGGGCAGCGTGACGACCGAGGGCATGCAGGGATTCATGGCGCACATCCACCGCGGCGCGAAAGGGCAGAACGGCCCGGTGATCATTCCGCTCACGAAGAACGGCGACACCTACAGCGTCCCGGAAGGCAAGAAGCTCACCCAATCGCAGATGGCCGACCTGAAGGCCGGCAACCTGTACGTGAACGTGCACAGCCCGACGCACAAGGGGGGCGAGGTCCGTGCACAGCTGCAGCCGTAGCATCGCCGCACCGGGCGGGAAGGCCATCGGCCGATGGCTTTTCCTGCTCGCTGTCGTTTCATCGTTCGCCTGGGCGGAATACCCCGAGCGGCCGATACGCTTCGTCGTTCCCCAGGCGGCCGGCAGCGCGACGGATAACGTCGCCCGGCTGATCGCCCCGGGGCTCGCCCGGCACCTCGGCCAGCCGGTCGTGGTCGACAACCGACCCGGCGGCGCGCTCACCATCGGCATCGATGCGGTCGCGAAGAGCGCCCCCGACGGCTACACCATCGGGATGGGGCCGGTCGGCGCGCTCGCCATTACGCGCCACATGGTGGCCAAGCTTCCCTACGACATCGAGCGCGACCTGCAGCCCGTCGCGCTCATCACGACCGGCTACATGCTGCTCGCCGTCTCGCCGAAGACCGATTTCCACAGCGTCCGCGAGCTGGTCGACTATGCGAAGCAGCATCCCGGAGAGCTCTCGAACGCGTCGTCGAGCAACGGCTCGCCCGGTCACGTAAGCGGCGAGCTCTTCAAGTTCATGACCGGCACCAGCATCGTCCACATCCCCTACAAGGGGGGCGCGCCGGCGATCGCCGACCTGATCGCCGGCAACGTGCAGCTCATGTTCGAGAGCACGAACTCGATCGCGCCGCACGTCAGAGCCGGGCGCGTGCGCGCGCTCGCGGTCACGGGCCCGCGCCGCTCGGCCAGCCTGCCCGACGTGCCGACGATGATCGAGGCCGGCGTCCCCGGCTACGAGGTGACGGCCTGGACCGGCGTCATCGCGCCGGCGCACCTGCCGCGCCCGGTGCTGGACAAGCTGAACGCCGCGGTGAACGCGGCGATCGTCGAGCCCCTGGTCAAGGAGCGCCTCGCCCAGATGGGCAGCGAGGGCGGCGGCGGCTCGCCCGAGGAGTACGCCGAGCTGATCCGCCGCGACTCGGCGAAGTGGGCCGAGGTCATCAAGCGCTCCGGCGCGCGAATCGACTAAGCCTCGCGCCCTCGCGTCGCAAACATCTTCTTGCCCGCCGCCGGCATCTCGGCGCGCACGATCTCGCCGTTCGCCGAATCGGTGACGTAGAGCATGCGGCCCTGGAAGGCGAGGTTGGTCATCAGCCGGCGCGCGCCGGCCGCTGCCGCTCCTCCCACGGCGAGGTGGGTGGGCAGGCAATTCGCATCGAAGCGCCACACGCCGACGCCGAGATGGCAGACGACGAGCCCGTCCTCCTCGTCCGCCTCGATGCCGTCGGGGCCGGCGTGCCCCCCGGAGAGCTGGATCGCGACGCCGCTTTTCGAAGGCGCGCCGCCGGCCATGAGCGGCAGCCGCCAGACCTGCTGCGCGCGGGTCACCGCGACGTAGACCTGGCTGTTCTTCCGGTTCAGCGTGATGCCGTTCGGCGACGGCGCATTGTCCAGGAGCCGGGTCAGCTCCCCGTTCGCCCGCAGCCGCCACACGCGCCCGGTCGGATCCGCGATGCCGCTCTGCCCCTGGTCGGTGAAGTAGAGGTCCCCGTTGTCGGCGAAGTGCAGGTCGTTCAGCCCCTTGAAGCTCTCGCTGAACGCCGTGCCGAGCAGCGTTTCCAGCCTGCCGCTCCTCGGGTCGAGCGTGAGCAGGCCCTTGCGGTAGTCGGCGATGAAGATGCGGCCGTCGCGGTGGATCTTCAGGCCGTTCGGCCAGCCGTCGTACTGCGCGGCGAGCTCCCAGTCGCCGCGCCGGTCGACGCGGAAAATCCGGCCGAACGGGATGTCGACGCACCAGAGGTTGCCCTTGCGGTCGAATGACGGCCCCTCGAGGAAGGAGTCGAGCGCCGCGCCCTGGCGATTGGGATCGGACCACGCGGTGCGCCGCTTCCGCCGGAAGCGCCGGGGGAGCGAGGTGAAGCGCTCAACTTCGATCTTCTTGACCGGCTGGAAGGGGTTGAGCATGGAATGGGCGCCAAGATACGGGTGTTAACCTCCATTACACAAGCCAAAGGAGGCTTCGTCCATGAGAACCCTCGCTCTCGTCGTCCTTGCCCTCGTCTCCTCCGTCGCGCTTGCCCAGGCCACCGTGCGCCTGCGGGGCACGATCAGCGAAGCGAGCGGGGACCTCCTCAAGGTCAAGTCACGCGACGGTCGCGATATCACAGTGCACCTCGCGCCCGATACGCAGGTCGCGGTCGCAAAGGCGATCCAGCTCGCCGACCTCCCGAAGGGCGCCTATCTCGGGGTCACCTCGGTCAAGGGCCCCGACGGCCGCCTCGTCGCGAAGGAAGTGCACACCCTGCCGCCGCAGGCCCCCGCCGGCCACATGCCCTGGGACCTGGTCCCGGGCTCCAGCATGACCAACGCCAACCTGACGAGCACCACGCAGGCGAACGGCGGCAACGAGATCACGCTCACGTACAAGGGCGGCTCGCAGAAGATCCTGGTTACGCCGCAGACCGCGGTCGTCACCTTCGCGCCGGGCGGCCGTGCCGATCTCAAGCCGGGCGAGACCCTCTTCACCATCGCGCGCGTCGAAGGCGACGGCACGTTCATGACGCAGCGCGTCTCGGTGAGCAAGGACGGCGTCAAGCCGCCGCAGTAGGGCCGGCCTATTTCGCGATTCGCGTGTTCGCGAGCGCGAGCCGCTCGGTCACGTTGCGCACGAGCGCGCGCGTGAGCTGAAGCTGCGCGCCGAGGCTCATCCTGTCGAGCGCCGCCGGCTCGAACTCGGCGAGCAGGCAGTCGGTCATCGACTCGAGCGTGGCATGGCGCGGCTGCTCGCCGCCGGTGATCCACGACATCTCGCCGAAGCATTCGCCGCCGTTCACCATGTTGAGCAGCCGCCCGCCGAGCGTAACCTTCGCCTGGCCGGACGCGAGGAAGAAGAAGCTCGTTCCCCTCTCCTTCTCGCGGATGATCGCGCGGCCCTTGGCGAGGCGCCGCCATTTGCCGGCGCGCGCGAGCTCCCAGAGCTCCGAATCGGAAAGCGTCGCGAGCATGGGCACGCTTTTCAGGACCACGTATTTCTCGCTGTCCGGAATGGCGCCGGCGGGCTGGACCATCTGGCCGACCCTGGAAAGCTCGAGCGCGAAGTCGGTGAAGTTGGCGTAGCGGGTCTCGGGCGATTTCCTGAGCGCGCGCAGAATCACCGGATCGAGCGCCTTGGGAAGCTCGGCGCGCACCTCGGACGGCGGCAGCGGGTCGAGCTTCACGATCTTGTCGAGCAGCGCTTCGAGGTTTTCCGCGAGCAAGGGCTTCTTGCCGGTCAGCAGCTCGTAGAGCACGACGCCGAGCGAGTACATGTCGCTCGCGAAGGTGAGCGGCTTGCCGAGGATCTGCTCGGGCGACATGTAGTAGGGCGAGCCCATCGCCTGCGTCTGCACCACCTGGGTCTTGCGCAGGAACGCGGCGCCGAAATCGGCGATCTTCACCTCGGTGCCCGAGGCGATCATGATGTTCGCCGGCTTGATGTCGCGGTGGACGACGCCTTCCTTTGCCGCGTACTCGAGCGCGCCGCAGCACTTGAAGCCGATCTGCAGCACGTCGCTGATCGGCAGCAGGTTCGGGGCGACGACATGCCGCGAAAGGTCGCCGCCGGTGACGAGCTCCATGGCGATGTGGCCGGAATCCTCGCCGACCACCGCGTCGAGGATGGCGACGATGTGGGGATGGCGCAGCTTCCCGGCGAGCGAGGCCTCGTTCAGGAACTGCGAGCGGTAGACGGCGCCGAATTCCGGGTCGCGGAACACTTCCGGCTCGATCGTCTTCAGCGCCACTTCCCGGCCGGTGAAGGTGTCGCGCGCGAGGTAAACCGTGCCGGTCGCGCCCTTGCCGAGCAGCTTCTGCACGTCGTACTTGCCGACCTGCAGGCTGAGGTCGAGCATGGCGGCCGCCGGATTCTGTGTCACGCCGGATATTGTCTGTAAGCTGACGCGCGAATGTACCTCAAGAGGGGCGCCGCGATGAGACTTTCGCTTGCGGGATGGCTCGTGGCCGTGACGCTTGGCACAGCGGTCCGCGCCGAGGTGACGGTGCAGGAATACGCGATCCCCGAGGGACACGGCATCCACGACGTATGGGCCCCCGGCCAGCCGGGCGAGCCGGTCTGGTTCTCGGCGCAGGGCTCGGGCGAGCTCGGCATCCTCGATCCGCAGAGCGGCGCGGTGCGGTTCGTGTCGCTCGGCCGGGGCACGGCGCCGCACGGCGTGATCGGCGGCCCCGATGGCGCCGCCTGGCTCACCGACGGCGGCCAGAACGCGATCGCGCGCGTCGATCCCCGGACGCGGGCCGTGCGCCTGTGGAAGCTGCCGCCGCGAGCGAGCTTTGCCAATCTCAATACCGCCACGTTCGGCGACGGGGGAATCCTCTGGTTCACCGGCCAGAGCGGAATCTACGGGCGCCTCGACCCGAAGAGCGGCGCGATGCAGGTGTTCGACGCGCCCAGGGGCGTCGGGCCGTACGGCATCCACTCGACGCCGCGGGGCGTGGTCTACTTCGCGTCGCTCGCCGGCTCCTACATCGCGCGCATCGACGGCGCGAGCGGCGCCGCCACCGTGCTCGAGCCGCCGACGCCGCGCCAGGGCGCCCGGCGCGTCTGGTCCGATTCCAGGGGCGATCTCTGGGTCTCCGAGTGGAATTCGGGCAACCTGAGCCGCTATTCGCCGGCGAGCGGCCGATGGTCGACCTGGCGCGCCCCGGGGGAAGCGCCGCGCCTCTACGCGGTCTACGTCGATGACTCGGACAAGGTCTGGGCCTCCGAATGGAGCGCGCAGGTCATGCTGCGCTTCGATTCCCAGGCAGAAAAGTTCGAGACCTTCCGCTCCTCGAGCCGCCGCGCCAACGTCCGGCAGATCCACGGACGGCGCGGCGAGGTATGGACGCCGGAATCGGCGGCGGACAAGCTGGTGGTGTATCGGTACCGGTGACGCGGCGCTCCAGCCGCCGCGGCAGGTTTCTGTCCCGCCGCGGCGGCGAGCGGCCGTGCTTCCCTACACTCCCCTTGTCAGTGCAGGCTGCGCGCGAAAGTGCGGCCGCGCAGCAGATCGTAGGCGTGCGGCTCGTCCTTCACCAGGTTCGAGATGGCGAGCTTGATCTCCTCGTAGATCTCGTCGGAGCGCGTCCCGAGCCTGGGAAAGATGCCGATCTCGGTGACGAAGAGGTCGGCGTCCGGAATGCGGGCCGGATCGAGCTCGCGCAGCAGCGTCGTCCGGTCCTGCACCGAAAAGCCGTGCAGCGTCGGGCAGCGCGCGAACAAGCCGCGGATCGTCACCGCCACGCTCGCTTCGAGCCTCGCGAGCAGCGGGTCGGGCAAACCGGGCTTGGGCTCGGAAGCTTTCATGCCGTGCCTTCTTGCATACCCATGTCGCGGACCATGCTACAGGCGGTCTCCGAGCGCCGGCATCGGGGATTCCCCGAGCGGCAACAACCGCGAAAGCCCGAGACCGGATTTGCAGCGTGAACTATTGCAGCGTGCGGGCGATTGACGGGCAAAGATATCATCTTTACCATCGGCGGCCATGAGCGTGCATCCACTGTTCGCGCCGAGTACCGCGCGGCGCCTGCCAGGCGCGCGGGGCGGCGCCACGCTCGCCTCGCGGATCGTCGCCGACGTGCGCGACAAGCTCTTCGAGCGGCGCCTGCGCGCCGGCGACTTCCTCGGCACGGAAAAGGAGCTCGCGGCGCGCCATGGCGTGAGCCGCATCGTCGCGCGCGATGCGCTGCGCACCCTCGAGGCGATGGGCATCGTCGAGATCAGCCGCGGCGCCGGTGGCGGCGCGCGCATCACGCGCGGCAATCCGCAGCTCTTCGCCGAGGCGCTCGCCGTGCAGCTCGAGCTCGCCGACATCGAGGTGGACGAAATCCTCGCCGCGCAGCACGCCATCGAATGCCTTGCCGCCGAGCTCGCCGCGGCGCACGCGACGCGCGTGGACGTCGAGCGATTGAATTCGCTCGTGGAGGAGGCCGCCGCGCTGCTCGACGATCTCGACGCCTTCACCCGCTCGAGCCTCGCCTTCCACCTCGCGGTCGCCGACGCTTCGCACAACCGCGTCCTGCACTACCAGCTCGTCTCGCTGCAGCACGTGTCGTGGCCAACGCGCAACCGCACACTCACCCGCACGGTCGCCCTGCGCGTGCTCGACGCGCACCGCCGCCTCGCGGCGAGGATCGCCGCGCACGACGCCGCCGGAGCGCGCTCTCTCATGGACGAGCACGTGCGCATGATCCATAACCGCCGCTCGGCCGAGCGCCGCGGCAAGCATTCTTTCTGCTAGGAGGAGAGCACCCATGGCCAAGTTCGTGATCACCCCGCATTTCCGCCTGCACGAGTGGGTCGCCGAGGAGAAGGGCTACTTCAAGGCGCAGGGTCTCGACTACGAGTTCCGCGGCATGTGGGAAGGCCAGGACCTCGACCAGGCGCACGCGACGCCGAACAAGGTCGGCGCCTACCAGAGCTTCGAGAAGGGCCGCGACACGAACGTGAGCTGCGCGTGCCACTGGACGGTGAACGTGGCGGCCTCCACCGGCCACGGCAAGCTCTATGCGGATGCCTACTCGGTCTCGCCGGCGGCGGTGTTCGTGCCGCCGGAGTCGCAGATCCGCAACCCCGAGGACCTGCGCGGCGTGCCGGTCTCGGTCGGCTACCAGTCGGGCAGCCACTACGCCACGATCCAGGCGCTCGAGCAGTACCTGCCGATTTCCGACATCAAGCTCTCGTTCGCCGACGGCATCCTCTTCTCGCGGCTCGCCAAGCTCATCGACCGCGAGGTGCCGGCCGCCTCGCTCTTCAGCGGGCCGTACTATTTCCTCGAGCAGCTCGGCTTCCGCAAGGTGATCGACACCACCTTCATGATGGCGACCATGCTCACCGGCGATCCGGACCCGTCCGACGTGAGGAAGTACTTCGCCGCGCTGCGCCTCGCGCAACGCGACATCGACCTGCGGCCCGAGCTCTTCACCCACCACTACCGCAACGAGTTTCCCAGGCGCTTCCTGGACCAGGTCGACACGCGGCGCTGGGGCCCGGGCGAGCGCATCGTCTTCGAGCCCTACACCAAGGAGGTGTACGAGCGCTCGTTCAAGTGGATCCGCGAGCGGCACATCTTCCAGGGCCAGGACATGGGCGCGGGCCGCTACGAAGACGCCTGCGTGTCCCTCGCCCGATAGAAAGTCACTGTGGCTTGAAGCCGATGGCGCGCACGAGGTCGCCGTATTTCTTGTAGTCGCTCTTCAGCAGCTCGGCGAAGTATTCCGGCGACTCGGTGACCACGACGAGTCCGGCGTTGACGAGCTTGTCGCTCACGTCGGGCTGGCGCATCGCGCGGTTGATCTCCTCGTTCAGCTTGAGCACGATCTCGCGCGGCGTGCCCTTCGGCACGGCATAGCCGAACCAGCCGCCCGAGTCGTAGCCGGGCACGTCTTCGGCGGCCGCCGGCGTGTCCGGCCACTGCACTGCGCGCGACTTCCCGGTCGTCGCGAGCAGGCGCAGACGTCCCGACTTGATGTGCGGCGTCATGCCGGTGATACCGTCGATGCCGGCCATCACCTGCCCGCCGATGATGTCGGTGGCGATCGCCGAGGAGCCCTTGTAAGGCACATGCGTATAGGTGAAGTTCGCCATCGTGCGCAGGTGCTCGAAGGCGAGGTGCGGGAAGCCGCCTTCGCCGTTGGTGGCCACGGTGAGCTTGCCGGGATTCGCCTTCGCATACTTCACCATCTCGCCGATCGTCCCGAAGGGCGCGTCGACGTTCGCGACGATGCCGAGGTAGTTCGTCGTGCTCACCGCCACCGGCGCGAAGTCCTCGAGTGGCTTGTACGGGATGTTCTTGCTCGTGTGCGGCAGCACGACCATGTTGCCGCCCTGCACGCAGCCGACGATATAGCCGTCGGGCGCGCTCTTCGCCACGTAGTCGAGGCCGAGCATGCCGCTCGCGCCCGGCCGGTTCTCGACGATCACCTGCTGGCCGAGGCGCTCCGCCATCTTCGGCGCGATGAGGCGCGACATGATGTCGGTGGTGTTGCCCGGCGGGAACGGGATGACGATGTGGATCGGCTTCGCCGGATAGCTCTGCGCCTGGGCGGCGAGCGCGCACAGGCTCAGCACGAAAATCAAGAGCTTTTTCATTTCACTCCTCCGGGATGAGGGGCAGCAGCAGATAGGGCTTGCGCTCGAAATGCAGCGTGACCTTGCCGCCGAAGACCGCGGGCGGCCGGTCGGTCTCGTCGTCGTGCGTGAAGGGCCCGCAGCCCTTCATGGGATTCTTCATGTTGGACAGCGTGGCCGGCGCGTCGTCGTGCTCGTAGTCGCGGCCGCGGATGCTGAGCGCGATCTTCCAGCCCTTCGGCACCACGATGCAGGTCGGCCAGATCTCGATGTCAAGCTCCACCGCTGCGCCGGGCTCGAGCTTCTGGAGCTGGTCGTGGGTGTGATACGGGCGATACGGCAGCGAGAGCTGCGGGTCGAGCTTGCGATGCGATGCGCGCAGCCATCCCTGCCCGACCGGCGTCTTGGGATCGAGCGCGCCCTGGAACAGCACCTCTCTGCCCGCCGGATCGAAGACGCGCAGCACGACGAAGAAATCCGCGTCATCCGTCGCCGAGGACGCGAAGAGCTTGAGCGCCGACGGGCCGGTGATCTCGGTGTCCCGCTCCGCCACCATGGAGAAGGTGACGCCGTTGCCCAGGGGATCGTACGTAATCGATTTTGCGGATGACGGGATCGAGGGTGAGAGCCGCGACGCTTCCGGATCGAGGTAGAACCGCGTCCACTGCGTGCGCGCGAGCGGCCATTCGTTCTCGTGCCGGACGACGAACTTCTCGCCGGGATGGCGCACGTTCAGCTGCACGCGCGGCTGCTTGTCCCATCCATTGTTCTTGTTTTTCAGGAAGTGATCGAAAAATCGTTTCTGCAGGGCCACTCCGTAGTCGGTGTAGAACGGCGCCCAGTGCGAGCCGCCGTGCACTTCCAGCCATTTCTGCGGCGAGGCGGCTCGCAGGAACCCCTCGAAGTTGCCGCGCGTGTGCAGCCCCTGCCCGCCCCAGTTGGCCGCCGAGAGAAGCGGCACGTCGATCTGTGATAGATCGGCGCTGCGCTCGCGGTAGTACGGCCCTTCGAGCTCGCGCGAGAGGAACGACTGCCACATGTCTTCGCGGTTCTTCACCAGCGCCTCGTCGGAGAGCGTTTCCGGCCCGCAGACGAGCTCGCCCGTGTTGGGGTTCTTCTTGCCGCGCGAGCCCATGCCGTGCTGCACCGTCTTCACCTGCATGTCCTGCCAGTTCTTGCGGAAGCTGCAGATGATGCCGCCGTGGCGCGCGCTTTCCCGGTAGGCGTCGTTCCAGCCTTCCCAGACGCAGATCGCGGCGAGGTGCGGCGGCTTCTGCGCCGCGGCGCGCCACTGGTTGCTCGCGTAGTACGAGATGCCGTTCATGCCGACCTTGCCGCTCGACCAGGCTTGCCTCGCCGCCCACTCGATGCACTGGCAGATGTCGCGCGTCTCGCGCGCATTGTTGTGCGCGAGGTAGCCGGGCGAGCGCCCGGCGCCGCGCGAGTCGACGCGCACGCACACGTAGCCGTCGGGCACCCACTTATCCGGGTCGACCACTTCCCAGTTCTGGTAGCGGTTCGAGGAGCCCGCCACCGCGTCCGGATAGTCGCGCGCCATGATGTCCCAGGCGGTCCGGTAGCCCTCCTGGAAGGCGAGCCCTTTGCCGTAAGGGCCGTAGCTGAGCAGCACGGGATACTTGCCGTCGGCGTCGGGGCGGAAGATATCGCCCCGAAGCACGAGGCCGTCGTCCATGCGGATGGGAACGTCCCAGTCGATTTTCATGACTTGAATTGGGGGGGCGGAACGAAAGGACCGCTGACCAGCGCGATGGCCTGCGCGAGCGCGAGCAGCGCCGGCTCGCTCCAGCGCCTGCCGAGCACCTGCACGCCAATCGGCAGGCCTTCCTTGCTGCGCGCGAGCGGCAGGACGACCGCGGGATGGCCGGTCAGGTTGAAAGGACACGTATACGCGGTGCCGGCGATGAAGTACGGCACCTTGTGCTCGTCGACGTCGATCGGCGTGCCGAACGGGACGTGCGGGATGGCCGGGGTCACGGTCACGGGACAGAGAAACGCGTCGCAGCGCTCGAAGAATTGCTCGAGCGCGGCAATCAGGCGATCCCGGCGATTCAAGGCCGCCATGTACTCCGCGATGCCGGCGCGCACGCCCCGGGCCGAGCCGCGCGCCACGGCCCATTGCTCGCCGAGCGTCGCATTGAGCGCGGCGACCCGCTCGGCGCTTCGCTCGCGGCCCGTCGCGGCGCGCTCGGCGATCGCGATCTCGCCCCAGGTTTCCCAGGCCGCCTCGAAGTCGAAGCCGTCGGGGTTGCGCTCCTCGACCGCGCAGCCGAGGCGCGCGAGCTCCGCGCCGAGCTTTTCGATCGCCTGCCGCGTCTCGCGCGTGACCGGAATGCCGCCGAAGTCCGCGCTCCAGGCGATGCGATGCGCCTTGAGCGGCTTCGCCGGCGGCTCGATCCATGGCACGGGCGGCACGTCCGGTTCCGCTGCGTCGGCCCCGGAAATGGTCCGGGTAATAAGAGCCAGATCCTCCACCGAGCGCGCCAGCGGCCCGAGCACGTTCATGTGCCGCACCGCGCGCGGCTGGCCGGGCGGCTCGGGAATGTGGCCGGCGTTCGGAATGCGCCGCTCGGTCGCCTTGAGGCCGAAGAGACCGCAGAAGTGCGCGGGGGTGCGCACCGACCCTGCGAGGTCCGAGCCGACGTCGAACGCCGAGAGCCCCGCCGCCACCGCGGCGGCGCCGCCGCCGGTCGAGCCGCCCGGCGTGCGCTCGAGGTCCCACGGGTTGTTCGTCCGGCCGAAGATCGGGTTGTCCGCACGGTAGTCCGCGGAAAGCGGCGGCACATTGGTCTTGCCGAGCAGGATCGCCCCGGCGCCGCGCAGCCGCGCCACGGCCGGCGCATCGCGCTGCGGCACGTGGTCCTTGAGAGGCGGATGGCCGCCGGTCGTGCGCACGCCCGCCGTCTCGAGCGCATCCTTGATGGTCATCGGCACGCCGTGCAGCGGGCCCCACAGCACGCCGCGCGAGAGCGCCTGGTCGGCCTCCGTGGCGCGGCGCCGCGCGCCCGCCTCGTCGAGCGTGCAGATCGCGTTCAGCGCCGGGTTGTATCGGCCGATTCTCTCGAGGAACGCTTCGAGCAACTCGCGCGCGCCCAGGCGGCGCTCGCGGAGCGCGCGCGCGAGCTCGAGCGCGGTTGAGTAGGGACCGGCCGTCACACGAACATTCTAGGCACCGTGAATCGGGGCCGGCATCCGGTTTCGATTCCGCCGGCCGCAGGTGCAAGGAACCGGCCCGACCCTATACTCGCGGCGTGGAACACGCTTTCCTGCTCCAGGCGAGCCTGTACTTCGCGGCGGCCGTGGTGGCCGTCATGGTGGCGCACCGCCTGGGCCTCGGCTCCGTCGCCGGCTACCTGCTGGCCGGCATCGTGATCGGGCCGTGGGGCCTGCAGGTCGTGGACGAGCCGCAGGCGATCGCCGCCTTCGCCGAGCTCGGCGTGGTGATGCTGCTTTTCGTGATCGGCCTCGAGCTCGAGCCGCATCGCCTGTGGGGCATGCGCGCGAAGCTGGTCGGGCTGGGGCTCTCGCAGGTGCTCGGCACGATCGCCGTGATCGTTCCCGTCGCTCTCGCCGCGGGCGTCGACCTGCGCGCCGCGCTCGTCGCCGGCATGGCGCTTTCGCTTTCCTCCACCGCGCTCGCGCTGCAGCCGCTCACCGAGCGCAGCGCGCTCGGCACCCAGGGCGGCCAGGCCACGTTCGCCGTGCTGCTCTTCCAGGACCTCGCCGTGATTCCGATGCTCGCGGCGCTCCCGCTCCTCAGCACGGAAGGCGGCTGGTCGGGCCTGTCGTGGCAGGCCGCCGGGTTCGCCCTGGCCGCGGTGGTCGGCACCCTGGTGCTCGGCCACTTCCTCGCCCGCCCGGTCTTCCGCCACATCGCGCGCACCCGGCTGCGCGAGATCTTCACCGCCTTCGCGCTGCTGCTGGTCCTGGGCATCGCGCTGCTTTTTCAGGCGGTCGGGCTGTCCATGGCGCTCGGCGCCTTCCTCGCCGGCGTGCTGCTCGCCGAGTCCGAGTACCGCCACGAGATCGAGGCCGCGATCGACCCCTTCAAGGGACTGCTGCTGGGCCTGTTCTTCATCGCCGTGGGGATGAGCGTGGACTTCTCCGTGCTGCGCGAGCGTCCCGGGCTGGTCGCGGGCCTGATCCTCGGCCTGTTCGTCCTCAAGGGCGCGGTGCTCTGGCTCATCGCGCAGCGCGCGCGCCTGCCGCGCTCGCAGCGCCCGCTCTTCATCCTGCTGCTCGCGCAGGGCGGCGAATTCGCGTTCGTCCTGCTCGGCATCGCGGCGACCAACGGCGCGGTGCCCGACGACACTGCGCAGGCCCTGACGCTGGCCGTGGCGCTCTCGATGCTCGCCACGCCGTTCCTGCTGTTGCTGCACGACCGGGTCGTCGCGCCGCGCTTCGCCGATCCCGCGGCCGAGCGGCCGGCCGACGTCCCGCAGCCGGGCAAGGTGATCATCGCCGGCCTGGGGCGCGTCGGCCAGGTCGTGGCGCGCATCCTCAACGCGAGTGGCTACCAGCCGACCGTGCTCGACGACAAGCCCGACCACGTCGAAGCGTCGCGCAAATTCGGCTTCCGCGTGTTCTACGGCGACGCGACGCGCCTCGACCTGCTGCATGCGGCGGGCGCCGACACCGCCGGGCTGCTCATCGTCACGCTCGACGATCCGGACGCGACCACGCGCCTTGCGCGCACGGCGCGCATGCATTTCCCCAAGCTTCGCGTCGTCGCCCGCGCGCACGACATGCGCCACATGTTCGTGCTGCGCGACCTCGGCGTGGAGCTGGTCGAGCGCGAGACCTGGCTCTCGGCGCTCAAGCTCGGCGAGATCGCGCTCGCCGCGGTGAGCGGCGACGCCGAGCGCGCGAGCCGCGCGGCCGAGCTCTTCGCCCGGCACGACCTGGAGGTGCAGGCGAAGCTCTACGAAGTCCACAAGGGCGCCCCGGACGCGCATGTCACCGTGTCGAACGAGCTGCGCGACCAGCTGTCCCGCACGCTCGCCGCCGACGAGAC
>Ga0153915_10002760_pt1 | contig 16007 bp, 12 predicted proteins | sample Opewatmetagenome_2_FD_107003 | JGI IMG/M metagenome (GOLD analysis project Ga0153915, IMG submission 107003) | Freshwater wetland microbial communities from Ohio, USA - Open water 3 Core 3 Depth 3 metaG | ecosystem: Environmental > Aquatic > Freshwater > Wetlands | place: USA: Ohio, Lake Erie...
AGGAAATAGTCGAGCACCAGGAAACGCCGCGCCGAGCGGACGAGAGCGAGCACATCATCGAATATCGCCTGGCTCATCACCGGGCGGCCGTACGCATCCGCCGCGGTAATGTCTGCGATAAAGCTGACCTCAGCGCCGGGCGAAGACCACCACGCGCTTTGGACGTGCGTTCCGGGCGGAAGCGATTTGTGCGTGTGCCAGAACGCGGTGCCGAGCCACGCGGCGAGCAACACGAGCGGCGCCACCCGGCGCCACGCGCGACGCGGTGGCGGTGCTGCCGGCGCAGGCCTATCGGTGGCGGACGCAAAGTCCGGCGTCGATGAAGGGGCAGACATCGAGCGGTGCGAGCGACTGTCTGCCGTGTCCGCTGCGCCGCTCCCAGCTCTTACGCCGAACGGCTGCTGAGCGCTTCGGTGTTCGGCAGCAGGTGTCCGAACGGCGCGACGCCGCTGGCCTGCCGCGTGAGGAGCGCCAGCAGGTCCTCGGCCGTGCACGGCTCGCCGAAGAGTTTGCCCTGGGCGTAGTAGCAGTTGTGCCGGCGGAGGAACTCCAGGTGGCGTTGTGACTCGACCCCTTCGGCGACCACGTCCATCCCCAGACTCCGTCCCATGTCGATGATGGTGCGCACGATGGTGGCATCACCAGCGTCCTCGCTGACGTCGCGCACGAAGGACTGGTCGATCTTCAGCGTGCCGATCGGGAACTGCTGGAGCGCGGAGAGCGAGGAGTAGCCCGTGCCGAAGTCGTCGATGGACAGGTGCAGGCCCATGGCATACAGCTCATCCAGCAGACGCACGGTTCGTTTCGCATCGGCCATCAGCGTGGTCTCGGTGATCTCGAGCTCGAACGAAGTGGGTGAGACACCGTGACGGCGGAACACCGACCGGCAACGCAGAATGAAGCTCGCCTGCCGCAGCTGCTTCAGCGAGAGATTGAGCGAGATGCGGCCCGGGTCGCTCACTTCGCCCTGCATGTGCCGGTAGTCGAGGCACACGCGGTTCAGCACCCACTCGCCGATGTCCAGAATGAGGTTGGTCTCCTCGGCGAGCGGAATGAACTGGCCCGGCGGAATGTCGCCGTGGCCCGGCAGCCGCCAGCGCAGCAGCGCTTCGGCGCCGATGATCTTGCCGCTGCGCAGATCGACCTTGGGCTGGTAGCGGATCACGAGCTCGTCGCGCTCGAGCGCGCGGCGCAGCTTGCTCTTCAGCATCAGGCGCTCGACGGCGGCGGCGTTCATCTCCGGGGAGTAGAACGCGAACGTATTGCCGCCGTTCTGCTTGGAGTAATACATGGCCGCATCCGCGTTCCGGATGAGGTCGATGACGTTCTCGGCATCCCGCGGGCAGAACGCAATGCCGATGCTCGCGGTGAGAAACACTTCGTGCTGGTTGAGCTGGAACGCGCGGCACACGTCCGTGAGGATGGAGCGCGCGAGATGCGCGATGGGGCCGCGATTGTCGGATTCCGCCGGCAGGCCGTCGACGAACAGCGCGAACTCGTCGCCGGCGAGACGGCCGATGACGGTGTCCTTCGGCAACGCGCGCGTAAGCCGCTCGGCCAGCACCTCGAGCACGCGGTCGCCGGCGCCGTGACCGAACGTGTCGTTCACTTCCTTGAAGCGATCCATATCGAGATAGAGCAGCGCCACCGACTGCCCGCTGCGCAGGCCGCGCGCAATGGCCTGTTGCAGCAGGTGATGGAACTGCATGCGGTTCGGCACCTTGGTCAGTGCGTCGTACCGTGCGAGATAGCGGATGCGGCGCTCGGCGCGCTTGCGATCCGTAATATTGCGCGCAACGAAGATGTTGCCCTGGAACTGCGGATCGTCGCTCGCGATCTGCGAGCCCGTGAGCGACACCGGAATAGTCTGCGCGTTGCGCGTGCGGACCACCGTTTCGCGGGTTTCCTGCGCAGCCTGCAGCAGGTCGAAATCTTCGCGCTCGCGCTCGTCCAGAATGGCAGTGATGCTGCGGCCGAGAATCTCTTCTTCGGCATAACCCAGCATCTTGCAGGAGGCGGAGTTGGCCGTCTTGATGACGCCGTCCGGCGAGGTGACGAACACCGCGTCCGTCATGCTGTTGAGGACGCTGGTGAGGTAGTTCTTGTTGATGGTGGTCTGGCGGAGCTTGCCGCGCATGCGCTCGAGCGCCTTTTGCAGCTCGCCGAGCTCGTCACGCCGCACCACATCGAGCGGGCGTGTGTAATCGCCCTGGCCGATGCGGTCGGCGCTGCGGATGAGCGCGTTGATGGGCTGCTCGATCTTGCGGCCCGCGCGCCAGCCAATGGCGGCACCGACAAGGGCGCCGATCACCGCCAGAATGCCGGCGAGCATCAGCGCCTTTCGCAGATCGTCTCGGCTGACGGCGGTCATGCGCTCCAGCAGCCCGGCATCGCCGGAGGGGGTGGCCGGCGCGAGCACGATGCGCAGCTCGCCCAGCGTCTTCGGCGTGGCGGCGCCCGGAATGCTCTCGACCATCGCGCGAATCGGTTGCACGCTTTGTAGCTGCAGCGCCGCTTCCTGCGACTCCGCGCCACGACGATGCCACTGATACAGCACGTCGCCTGCGGCGTTGCGAACCGTGAGCGCCGCGACCGTAGGGTCATCGGTGAGCGCCTGCATGCGGTGCGTGAGCGCGTCCTGGTCCGAGGAGGTCATGGCGGTGGCGGCGACTTCCGCGGCATGACGGGCGGTGGAATTCGCACGCGCCTGCAGCTCGAGGGCGACGCGATCGCGTGTGAAGCCCTGGGCGAGCGCGCCCAGCTGACGCGTATCCGCGCGGTGCTGCCACCCGAGCAGGGTCATGACGACCAGGGTTCCGAGGAGCACGGCGAGAAAGGCCGCGCCGGCGTATTTCAATTTGAGGCTGACGATTTTCACGCTGCGCGCCGGGCGTCTGTGTGCACCGGCGATCCCCTTTGATTCTGCGAGGATAGTACCCCCGGCCTGCCGCGTTAGGCCACCTGAATAATGGTGGAAATACGTCGCATAGGGGCGACGACATTCTAGAATTGCCGCGCTTTCAGCTGCGAAACGATCAGGCCATGCTCAATCCGCTCGAACTCACGGGCCGTGCCGCCACCCACGTGCGCGATGTTCCCGCCCTGAAGTGCCGGCTGCACGAGGCTGCCGTCGCGGCGGCGTTTGACCTGTGCGAGTCCGCAGCCGCCGTCGGCATCGACCTCGCCGTCATTTCGAGTTTTCGCGACTTCGACCGGCAGGTGGGGATCTGGAACGCGAAGTTCCGCGGCGAGCGTCCCTTGCTCGACCGGCAGGGCGTGCCGCTCGAAGTGGCCACGCTCGACGAGTCGGAGCGCATAGACGCTATTTTACTGTGGTCGGCGCTGCCGGGCGCGAGTCGTCATCACTGGGGCACGGACATGGACGTCATCGATCGCGCGGCGGTGCTGCCGGGCTATCGGCCGGAGCTCACGATCGCGGAGTTCACGGGCAATGGCCCGTTCGTTCGGTTAAACCGCTGGCTTGCAGCGAATCTCGCGAGCCACGGCTTCTTCCGGCCCTACACCACGGATCGGGGTGGCGTGCATCCGGAACCCTGGCATCTCAGCTACGCGCCTGTGGCCACGCGCGCGCTGGAGTCATTGTCCGTGGAAGTGCTGGCCGATGCACTCGAGCAGAGTGAGCTGCTGGGCCTCGATCTCGTGATGAAACGGCTGCCGGATATTCACCGGAAATATGTAATGACGATCGACCGCGAGAGTCCGACCGGCGCCTAGCGACTCGACCAGGCCTTCTTGATGTAGCCCAGCATGAGTCCCCGCATCGTCGTCATCGGGTCGGGGAGCGCAGCGAAGATCGGCGGGTTCCGTCGCAGCAGGCGCCAGTTCTCGCTGCGCAGGATCTGCCGCAGATATTCGACATTGCGATCGATAGCTTCGACGTAAGGATTGCGGCCGGCGAAGAGCGGCTCAAGGTAGCGGTACGCAGCGCCGAACTCGCCGTCGAGCCGCTTCGCACGCACCTCGGCGACGAACTCCGGCGTCTGCCGCAGCAGGTCGAGCCCGGATGCGTACTTCACCTGCCGCCCGCCGTTGGCCGCCATCGGCAGCGCCACGCCGCCGAGCACGAACTCCGCGTACAGCCGGTCGCGACATTTCTCGAGATAGCAGCGGTCGGACATCTGCGCGATCATGTCGGCGGTGCCGATCATGTGACCGAGCTTCACATCGCGCGGATCGGAGACTTCGATCTGCGGGAACGGCACTTCGTAGCCGGTAAAGTGCACGATCTCGGTAGCCACCGGGACCCACGCTGCGAGCGTGGTGTTCGGCAGGTACTCCGCAAGGAAGCGCGCGCCACGGGACACGTGCGTGCGCGTGAATTCGGCGCCATTGCGCGAGGCTTCGTCTTCGCCCACGCGGCGCAGATAGCCCACGTCATGGAACAGCGCGATGACGAGCCCGGCCACGGCGCGCTCGGCGCCGAGCCGGTCGGCGGCTTCGGCCTGGCGTTCGTAGCCGACGAGCATGCGCGCCAGTGCGAGCGTGATGTCGAGCGTGTGCTGGCGGTCGTGATAAACCGTGTCGACGCCGAAGTAGCCGGGAAAGCGGCCGGCGAACAGCTGCTCGAAATGCTCGAACGCGCTCGCCAGCTCGGCGTGTGGAGCATCCGGCCACGTCGGCCGCACGAGCGCATCGACCGCGGCATGCACCGCGTGAGTCGAGCTCACCTGGACCGTGTTGGTTACGTCGAAATCGTTGCGCCGTGCGCTTTTCATTGTAGTTCTCGACGCGCGACGGTGAGGCCGTGTTCCTTCCCGCTTCGAGGCCGAGAAGTCTAGGCCAGCCCACAAGCGCAGACCAGCGACGCCGCGCACACTTTCCGTGGGCTGCGCGCGGGTATCCACCCATGCTTGGGCAACGTGTCCTGTGGGTGGAGGTCGACGGAAGGCGGAAGCTTCGCGTTGCTGCGCTGCCGACCTATGTCAAAGGTCGAAAGTGCCGTTTGCGATCGGCGAGCCTTTCACGCGCACATGTCCCTGGACACGGCGCACGTACTGCGATGCATCGCGCTGCGCGTTCAGTAGATGCGCAGGCCGCCGTATTTCGCGCGAATGCGCCGATCCAGCATGCGCCAGCCGAGCACAAAGCCGACGATCAGCGCCAGCAACGAGAGTCCGAGCGCGACGACCCATCTGGGCCGCTTCGGCATGAACGGATCCGGCGAGAACAACGACGGCTCCGTGGGTTGAGCGTCGGCAGCAGGCGAGCTCGCGTTGGGGGATTCGCCGGATCCCACCGATGAATTGGCGGTGACGGAGGGTGCGCTTGTTGGAGCAGGCCGCGCGACCGCGCTCGCTGCCTTCGCGCTCTCTACCGCTGCCGCAATTCGTGCAGAGGCGAGCTCCGCTTCGAGCCGGGTGTTGTCCTGGCGCACGCGCTCCAGCTCTTGCGAGCGCACGTTTAGCTGATCTTGCAGTGGCAGGCTGCTCGAGAGGTACGACGCTTTCACCCAGCCTTCTTCGCCCGAAGCGAGGCGCACGTGGGCGAGATCGTCCTGCCGCTCGATGAGCTCGACGTGATCGCCGCTGTGGATCTGCGCCACGCGCTCGCCGGAGCCATCCGGCGATGCGTTCACGCTGACGACGAGTTGCTCGATGACGTAGAGCGTCTCCGCGTGCGCCACGGAAATGACGCCGCCGAGCGCAATGGCCGCTACCCAGAGCCGGGCGCTCATGCCGTCACGCGGCCGCGCGCATGAGCGCGCAGGACTCGCGCCTGCAATGTTGGCGATTCGCAGCTCAAGCTGCGAGTTCGCCCGACGGCGCGATGCCGTGCTGCTTCAGCAGCGCGCCCACGTCCGGTTTGCGCCCGCGGAATTCCACGAAGGCGTCGAGGGGGTCGCGGCTGCCGCCGCGCACGAGAATCGAATCCAGAAAACGCCGCGCGGTGGCGTGATTGAACACTCCCGTCTCCTCGAACGCCGAAAACGCGTCGGCCGCGAGCACTTCGGCCCACTTGTAGCTGTAGTACCCGGCGGCGTAGCCGCCCGCGAAGATGTGCCCGAAGCTATGCGCGAAGCGGTTCCACGGCGGTACCGGCACCACCGCCACTTCGCGGCGCACGTCAGCGAGAATTTCCGCGACACGGCCGCCTTTGGCGGGGTCGAATTCCGCGTGCATGCGGAAGTCGAACAGCGCGAACTCGAGCTGCCGCATCATCTGCAGGCCCGCGTGGAAGCTGCGCGTGGCGATGAGCTGTGTCTGCATGTCTAGCGGGAGCAATGCGCCCGTACGCACGTGCCGCGAAATTTTCTGCAGCACGTCCGGGTGCCACGCGAAGTTCTCGAGGAACTGGCTCGGCAGCTCCACCGCATCCCAGGCCACACCGTTGATGCCCGCGAGACTCGGGTAGTCCACGCGTGTGAGCAGGTGATGCAGGCCGTGGCCGAACTCGTGAAAGAGCGTGACGACGTCGTCGTGCGTGAGCAGTGCAGGCCGCTCGCCGCTCGGCGGCAGGAAGTTGCACACCAGGTATGCCACGGGAAGCGCGGCGCCTGAGCTCAGGCGTTTACGGCCCACGCACTCGTCCATCCATGCGCCGCTGCGCTTGTTCGGGCGCGCGTACGCATCGAGATAAAAGCTGCCGACCGGTCGGCCCGACGCGGTTTCGATATCGAAGAAGCGCACGTCCGGATGCCACACCGGCGCGCCGGGATGTTCGCGGATGCGCAGCTCGAACAGCCGTTCCGCGGTCTGGAACAGTCCGCTCAGAACGTGCGGGAGCGGAAAATACGGGCGTAGCTCTTCCTGCGAAATGGAATACAGGTTTCGTTGCAGTCGCTCAGAATAGAAGCCGACGTCCCACGCTTCGAGCTTGCGGCCGGCGAAAGCCTCGAGCTCCGCGAATTCCCTGCGGGCCGAATCCCGCGCCGATCGCGCGAGTTGTTGCAGAAACTGGATGACTTCCTCGACGCTGCGCGCCATGCGCGTGGCCAATGCATATTCCGCGTAGCTTCCGAAGTCCAGAATGCGCGCGGCTTCGTGCCGCAGCCGCAGGATGCTCTCCATGACGGGCGTGTTGTCCCACTGACCGGCGTTGGGACCCTGGTCGGATGCTCGTGTCGTCCACGCTTCGTAAACGGCGCGGCGCAGCGGCTCATGTTCCGCATCCGTCACCACGGCCACGTAGGTGGGCTGGTCCAGCGTCAGCAGCCAGCCTTCCATGCGCTTGTCGTGCGCACGGCGGCGTGCCTGGTCCACGATGCCTTCGTTGAGCCCGCGCAGGTGCTCCGCTGCGGTGACGTGATAGGTCCAGTGATTGGTGGCGTCCAGCACGTTCTCTTCGAACTTCGCCTGCAGCTGAGTCAGCTCGAGCATCACCGCCTTGAAGCGGTGCTTGCGTTCCTCGTCCAGGCCGACGCCTGCGAGGCGGAAGTCGCGCATGGCGTGCTCCACCACCCGGCGTTCCACCGGCCCGAGCGACGAGCCCTCTTTCTCGGAAATGCCTTTGTACGCGCGATACAGAACCTCGCTCTGCGCAAGATCCGTCTGGTATGCGGAGAGCAGCGGCAGACAGGCGTTGTAACTCGCCCGCAGCTGTTCTGAATTCAGTACGGCGTTCAGGTGGCTCACCGGCGACCACATTCGCGAGATGCGATGGTGCAGCTCTTCGAGCGGCTCCACGACCGCAGCGAACGTGGGCTGGCCCACCGCGGCGAGCTCGTCGATGCGCGCGCGGCCCGCGGCCAGCACTTCGCGCACCGCCGGCTCGACGTGTTCCGGACGAATCGATGCAAACGCCGGCAGCGGCGCGGGAGCGAGCAGTGGGTTTTCCATGGGACCTTGGCTTGTCGCGGCAGCGGGCATTCTAATCGGTCCAACGGCCCGCCATGTAACATGGCGATACGCTTGGGTTCTACGGGGTTCTGCGGTGGCGTACGACTACGATCTGGCGGTCATCGGCGGGGGCAGTGGCGGATTGGCGTGCGCGCGCCGCGCCGCCGAATACGGCGCGCGTGTGGTCGTGGTGGAGGCCGGCCGGCTGGGGGGCACCTGCGTCAACGTGGGTTGTGTGCCCAAGAAAGTCATGTGGACCGCGGGCCATATTGCGGACTCGCTCCACGATGCCGCGGATTACGGCTTTCAGCTCGAAGTGTCGGGCCTCGACTGGGCTGCACTCAAGACGAAGCGGGATGCTTATATCGTTCGTCTGAACGGGATCTACGAGCGCAATCTCGCGAACGGCAAGGTCGATCTGCTGCGCGGCTACGCCCGCTTTACGGGCGCGCACACGCTCGACGTCGACGGCCGCGCGTTGAGCGCGCAGCACATCGTGGTCGCAACGGGCGGCAGGCCGATGCTGCCGCCCGTTCCGGGCGCGGAATTCGGCATTTCATCGGACGGATTCTTCGAGCTCGAGCAGCGCCCGCAGCGCGTGATCGTGGTGGGCAGCGGCTACGTTTCGGTGGAGTTGGGCGGTGTATTCGCCGCGCTCGGCTCGAACGTCACAATGGTCATTCGTGGCGAGTCGGTGCTCAAGAGTTTCGATGCCATGCTCGGCGCCGCGTGCCTGAACGCCCTGCGTGAGGAAGGCGTCGAAGTCATCACCAACACCTGGCCGGAGAGGCTCGAACGCGCTCCCGACGGCACGCTGGAAACCGTGCTGGCCAGCGGGCGGCACCTCGCGCCGGCGGACTGCGTGCTCTGGGCCATCGGGCGCGCACCGTGCGTGGATGGCATCGGGCTCGATGTCGCGGGCGTGAAGCTCGATGCGTTCGGCTTCATCGAGACAGACCGGTACCAGGTCACCAGCGTGGACACCATTTACGCCGTCGGCGACGTCACGGGCCGTGCGCAGCTCACGCCCGTTGCGATCGCCGCCGGGCGGCGCCTGAGCGACCGCGTGTTCGGCGGCCGAACCGGGCGTCATCTGGATTACGAGAACATTCCCACGGTGATCTTCAGCCACCCTCCGATCGGAACGGTCGGCTTGAGCGAGGCCGCGGCGCGCGCGCGCTATGGCGATGACGTGAAGATTTTCACCTCGAGCTTCATCCCCATGTATCACGCATTGACCACGCGCAAGGTGCGCGCGGAAATGAAGCTGGTCACAGCCGGGCCCGAGCACCGCATCGTGGGCGCGCACGTCATCGGCGCAGGCGCGGATGAAATGCTGCAGGGATTTGCGGTGGCGGTGCGCATGGGCGCGACCAAGGAAGATTTCGACGACACGGTCGCGATTCATCCCACCGTTGCGGAAGAATTCGTGACGATGCGCTGACGGTCAGCCGAGCATGCGCTCGCGGAGTGCCTGGAGAACGGGTGCGGTCTGCGGGCGCACGCCCCGCCACAGGTGGAAAGATTCCGCCGCTTGCTCCACCAGCATTCCCCAGCCTTGCAGCGCGCGCGTGCAGCCGAGATCTCGCGACCACTTCAGGAACGGCGTATCGCTACGGCTATACGCCATGTCGTAGCAGACGGTGGTGGGCTGAATGACGCTGGGGGGGATGGCGGGCACTGTTCCGCTCAGGCTTGCAGAAGTTGCGTTGATGACGATGTCGAAGGGGCGCGCGCCGATCTCCTCGAAGCCGCAGCCCGACACCGGCCCGAGATCCGCGAAGTCCGCCGCGAATGCGCGTGCGCGCTCGGCAGTACGGTTCGCCACGAGCAGCTCCGCCGGCCGCAAGACGAGAAGCGGGGCGACAACTCCGCGCGTCGCGCCACCTGCGCCCACGATGAGCACGCGGCGGTCGGCAATTTCGACGCTCAGGTTGTCGCGCAGATCGCGCACGAGGCCGGCGCCGTCGGTGTTGTCTCCGAGCAGCCGGTTGTCGCGCTGAATGGCCAGTGTGTTTACGGCCCGCGCGCGCTCCGCACGGGGCGTAAGCTCACTGGCCAGCTCCGCGGCCGCTTCCTTGTGAGGCAGGGTTACGTTCAGGCCTCGCCCACCGCGCGAGAAGAAATCGAGCACGTAGCTCTTGAAGTGCTCGGCGTCGACATCGTGCAGGCGATAGACCAGCGATTCGCCGGTCTGGCGCGCGAACAGGCCGTGGATGAACGGCGACCAGCTATGTGCAATCGGGTGCCCGATGACGCCGTATTGATCCACAGGGGCGCTCATGCGCCACCGGCGCAGGCTGCGCTGGGCTCGTCGGGCCGGCCGGTTCGCAGCCGCGCGGGTCGGCAGACGAGGTTGCGGTTCCCCTGAAAAAAGGCGACGTTCATGGCAATGTGGATCGGGAGAGGCCGGTCTTATACATGATTCAATCACGCCCTGACGAGAATGGAGAGCGCCTGGGAGATGCATTCGGCCAGCTTCTCGAGTCCCTGCGTCCCGATCTGGTCCGCTTTGCGTACTGGCTCGCGCGCGACCGCTCGGTTGCTGAAGATGTCGTGCAGGAGGCCATGCTCAGGGCGTGGCGCGCGCGCTCGGAGCTCAAGGACGCAGCAGCCGTGCGTCACTGGCTGCTCACGATCGTTCGCCGCGAGCACGCGCGGTTGTACGAGCGCAAGCGCCTCGTCACCGTGGACGTGACTGACATCATCGAGCGCGAAGATGCCGCCCTCGCCCGCAGCGGTGGCGACGGCGAGCTACTCGATCTGCGACGTGCGATCCTGCGATTGCCGGATGAATACCGCGAGCCGCTCGTCATGCAGGTGCTCGGCGGATATTCCACGGCTGAAATTGCGAAGGAGATGAACTTGTCGACTCCCGCCGTGCTGACACGGCTCTTCCGCGCGCGCAACCGCCTGCGCGAGATCTATGGCATTACCCCCGGCGCCGCCTGCGGCGCGGGCGAGGAAACGCCATGAACTGCAGCGACGTGCGCCTCATCATCGGCGCTGAGCCCGGCGCCATCACCGCCGAGCTCGAGCGGCATCTCGGAGAATGTCGGGCCTGCGCCGACTATCGTCGCGAGATGATCCGGCTCGACCACAATATTCGACTTGCGCTGAAGCTCGATCTGGCAGCGCTGAAGAGCGATGGGCCGGCGCGCCCGCGTGTTCGGCTGGTCGTGGATGCCGACGCAGCAGCGGCGGATGAAAACCGCCCGCCCGTCTCGCAATCGGGTGCCCGGCAGTGGGCGCTCGCCGCAAGCATTCTGCTGGCCGTAGCGGTCGGATTCGTGTTCTGGGGCGCGCTGCCGCGTCACTCGCTTGCCGCGGATGTGGTCGCACACGTCATCAGCGAACCCATTTCGCAGGACGTGGATTCGACGAACGCGCGTTCAACGCTTGCGCGCGTATTGCAGCAAGCGGACTTGCGACTCGACCCCATTCACGACGAAGTCACCTTCGCGCAGACGTGCTTCTTCCGCGGGCGCATGGTGCCGCACTTCGTCGTGCGCACCGATCGCGGTCCCGTCACGGTCATGATCCTGCCGAATGAGCGCGTGAAGACGGCTGAGCGTTTCGCTGAAGGCGGCTACACGGGTGTTCTGTTGCCGGTAACGGGCAATGGCAGCATCGCTGTGCTCAGCCGTGCGGCGCTCGATACGGACGCGCAGGCGCGCGAGATTCTCAGCGCACTGCATCCGCGGGCGGAGGGCTGACGAAGCTCACGTCCGTTCCGCCGACTCGCGCTGTGTCGAGTCGCGCGTGCAGCTCGGGCAGCCAGACTTTCATGCGCTCATCGAGCTGATAAGGCGGGTTCGCAATGGCGAGTCCCGACCCGTTCAATCCCACGCGAGAGTCCCGCGGATAGAGCCACATCTCGCTGAAGAGCACTTCGCGTCCGAGCGTGCGTACGAGGCCGTTCTTCCACGCGGTGATCTCGCGTTCTTCCTTGATGGGATACCACGCGCACACCACGCCACTTGCGAAGCGACGCAGAGCGTCGGCCACCGCAGCAGTCACGCGTTCGAAGTCGCGGCGGGTCTCCTCATACGGTGGATCGATCAGCGCGAGGCCGCGTCTTTCGGGTGGCGGCAGATGTGCGCGCATGCGCTCGAAACCGTCGCCGCATTCCACGCGCACCCGGCTGCCCGGTCCGAGCGCCCGCTCCAGGGCTCGCGATTCTGGAGCAAGAATCTCGATGGCCACACCCCGGTCCTGTGCGCGTAGCTCGTTCGCCGCGAGCAGTGGGGAGCCTGGGTAAGCACGCGTTTCCGCGCGCTCACTGCGAAACGTCGCGATGGCCTGCACATAGCGGCGCAGCTCTTGCGCCTGAAACTCCACGCCGGCAACGCGGTCGACACCGCCCTCGGCTTCGTGAGACGCGGTGTACTCGCCGGTGCCTGCATGGGTTTCGAGGTAGAAGAACCCCTTCTCCTTGCGCTTGAGCGCTGCGAGCAGGGCGAGCAGCGCCACGTGCTTGTGCACATCGGCAAAGTTGCCTGCATGAAAACTGTGGCGATACTTCATTGTGTAGCCGTCGACCGTATGCGGTCGTGTCAGAATCCGACCCGCAGCGCAAGCCGCCATCGTTCAACGTGGCGCATGATAGAGGAGCATTCCAATGCGTCGCCTTGTTACTTTCGCCGCCGCGCTGGTGGCCACTGCGTCCGCCTGCACTGTGCCTGCTGAATCGCCCGACAAGCCGCAGTCATCGGTGTCCAAGCCATCGAGAAAACCGGAGCGCGTGCCAGCGCCGGAGCCTGCCGCTCCGGTAACGGGCGAAGTGCCGCAGGAGATCATCGCAAAGCTGCGCGCGGATCTTGCGAAGCAGCCCGGCGTCGATGCGTCGCAGGCCAGGGTAGTCGCGGCCCAGGCCGTGACATGGCCGAGCGGTGCGCTCGGCTGCGCCCAACCGGGCGAGATTTACACGCAGGCACTCGTGCCGGGCTATCGCGTGGAGTTCGAAGCGGGCGGCCGCATCTACGCGTACCACGCCGCCGAGCGGGGCTACTTCAAACTCTGCCCGCGCCCCGGCTGAATGAAAAAGGCCCGGGGAAAGGCTTCCCCGGGCCTTGAATCATCGTGCGGCCCTCAGGGGCTCGCCGTCTTGACGGCGATCGTCTCCGCCTCGACGCGCGCGTCGCGGTACATCAGCAGCAGGCCACTCTGCGAAGGCGATGCCACATTGCCACCCGCCACGTCGTCCACTTTCAGCAGCGTACCACTGCGGGCCGGCACGCCATCGACCGGCGGATCGGACGTGACGAACTTCGGCGTGGCCGGCGTGAACACCATGTTCTCGATCGCATCCGTCAGCGAGCCGGTGAAGTAGTTGTCGAACGCATAGACGCCGAAGGAGAACTTCGTCGTCGGCGACAGGCCGACCGCCGCGAGCGGTACCGTCATGATCATGTTGCTCGAGTCGAGATCCGCGTCTGCGTAGTAGTACGCAGCGGCGGTTCCCGCCACGAGGTTTGCCACGACGATCACCGTCTGGCCCGACGTATCGAACGCACCGTTCTCGACGTTGTAGACGACGTAGTCCGGTTTTCCGTCGAGATTGCTGTCGATGTAGACGTCGAACTCCGCCGGGTAGAGCGGATGCGCGCGCCGCCCGAACGTGTTCACTGCGAACTGAAGGGTCCCGGGGCCGGCCAGGCGTACGCCGACCGCCGCGAGGTCGATGACCGCTGCATCATCGCCATCCTGCGGCAGCTGTGAGCGCGGAATGCGCGGGCTCGTGCCCGTGAGTGCAAACACATCGAGTGCGCCCGCCTGAGCCTTGCCGAGGTTCAGCAGCGCGAGCAGGCCGAAGCCGTTATGCGGGAGGGTGACCCGCCGGTTGACCGCAAACACCTGAGCCGACTTGTGCGGCATCACCTGCCAGGCGAGATGCACGTTGTCGCGCGAATCGCTGATCGTGATGTAGCCGTCGTACTCGACGGTCTGCAGCAGCGAGCCGACGCCACCCAGAGAGCCTCCGTTCAGGCCCCAGGTCGGCAGCTTGGACGGATCGATTCTCATGGTGACATCGAACGTCGTGCTGCCGTGTCCGGGCACGTAGATGCTCGAGGGCATGAAGAATTTCACCGCGCCGCTCGCCTCATCGTCCGCATAACGGAACGAGGACGATACGTTGTACCGGCGGCTCGAGTGGTCGTAGTTCTCCACTTTCACGCGGCGGACGAGCGTCGCGGTCTGGTCAACGTTCAGATAACCGAACGACAGGCTGCCCGTGCGCAGCTGCGTGTCCCACGCGGCAGTCCTGCTGAGCACCGCGCGATCGACGCGCACTTCGCCGCCACCGATTCGCGTAATCGGCGCGAGACCACCCGGCAACGTCGCAGGGTTAGTGAAGACAGTGGTGTCCGCCGTGTTCATCAGCAGCGACTTGATGGCCCAGGGCGAGCGGTTCGGATACGCCTGGATCAGAATTGCGGCGGAGCCGGCCACCATGGGCGTGGCGCCCGAGGTGCCGCCGAATGCCTCTTCTTGCGTGCCCGTGCCCGCGATCGCCGAGACCGAGGCGCCCGGCGCGCCGAGGTCCGGCTTGATCTGATTGAAGTCGTAGCTCGGGCCGCGCGAAGACGTGCTCGCCATGCTGCCGACCAGGATGATGCCGTTGGACGCCGAGATCGTTGCGTTCACCGACGCGGCCGACTTGATGGCACTCGCCAGCGACTGTTGAATCACGATCGTCGGTACGCAGGTCCCGCATTCGCCGCCGTTCGAGAACGAAACGGCATCGCCCGGTGCGACGAGTCCGATGATCACCCCGATGGCGCCCCCCCCCTCCTCTGCGGTCGGGGCGGTCGCGCGCTGAACCTTTTGGCTGATGGCGCACGCGCCGCGATCGATCAAGGCGATTTTGCCGGAGGGATTGTTTAAATAGGCGTCCCCCGTGCAGCCCCGGCCGATGTAAACCACGTCGCCCGTCGTGTTGCCCACGATAGGAGCCCACTCGACGGTGGCCGTATTGCCGTAGGTTCCGGCAATTGAAGCCGGTGAATTGATGACGAGCGGAATGGCTTCGGCGCTCGGCACCTGGGTCTGGGCAACGGTGATGACTTCAGGTGCGGAGCCAGGCGAGCCCACAACGTACGGCTTATCGCCGCTGTTGCCGGCGGCCACGACCACCACGATGCCTGCGCGCGCAGCATTCGCTGCGGCGGCGGCACTGCTGTCTTCGCGCTGACCGTACGGAGAGCCGAGCGACATGTTCACGACGTCTACGGCGTCATCCATGCTGCCGTCGCCATTGGGATCGAGCGCGAAGTCGAGGCCTTCGAGGATCGCGATGCCGCTGCACGACGTGCTGACGGCGCTGCAGACTTTCACGGCCAGGAGCGATGCGCCCGGCGCCACGCCGACGTGCAAGCCATCGTTGCTCTTGCCGGCAATGATGTCCGCGACGTGCGTGCCATGGGTGCCGAAGTCGATCGGATCCGGGTCGTTTGCAAGCGGGCCGTTGGGCCACGTCTCACCCACGAAATCGTAGCCGCCGATCACCTTCGCGGTCGGGAACAGGCCATCAAGCGTGGTGTTGCGCGGATCCGAAGTGCCCGTACCGTACGCGGCTTCATAGGCCGCAACAGTGCCGGGGCCGCCGAGATTGCGATGCGTGTAGTCGATGCCCGAATCGAGCACCGCCACTCGCACGCCGGTACCGTCGAGGCCCGCGGCCTGCGCCGCTGCTGCGCCGATGTACGGCACGGTTTCGCTGAGATCGATGCGGTAGTCGTTGACGCGCTGGACGGCCGACACGCCCGGAATGGCGGCGACGGCGTTGAGCTTGCTCGCGTCGATGCGCACGATCGCTGCGTTGTACGCGATGCGTACACGCGCGATCTCCTTGCCACCGAGCGCGATGACTTTCGCCAGCACGTCGTCCTGGCTCTTGCGCACCTGCTGTGAATGCGCAATTTGCTGCGCGCGACTCAACAGGCCGCCTTCGCGGCGCGCGTTCTCGCCATTGGCAATGGCAAGCGGCGCACCGGATAGCTGCACGACGACATCGACCGGGCCCGTGGCTTTGGCGAGTTGCGAATCCACGCGGCCGCCGGCGACGGCGCCGGTCGCTGCAAGTTTCGCGAGCCGGCCCGAATCGGCCGCCGCGAGCGCGGCATCGGTCACTGGAAGAATCAGCGCGGCCCCCAGGATCATCGATCCCAGGAACGCCGGAATTGAGGGTTTCATCCTGCGTCTCTCCCC
>Ga0153915_10002761_pt1 | contig 15999 bp, 11 predicted proteins | sample Opewatmetagenome_2_FD_107003 | JGI IMG/M metagenome (GOLD analysis project Ga0153915, IMG submission 107003) | Freshwater wetland microbial communities from Ohio, USA - Open water 3 Core 3 Depth 3 metaG | ecosystem: Environmental > Aquatic > Freshwater > Wetlands | place: USA: Ohio, Lake Erie...
ACTAGGGCTGGAACGTGGCCGGCGCGGCGCATCGGTTAACCCGCCCAGCCCTCCGGCCAAGAACCGTTGCTGCCATTTATAGCCGGTCTTCCGGCTGATACCGGTCTCCCGACACAAAGCCCGGAAGTTCGCTCCGGGCTGTAATGTCCTAAACACAAATTCCAATCTCAGATCCATGACGTTGTTGGTTCTCCAGGGCATGCCGACCTCCTTGCTGCAGTCGGCCGCCAGCTTGGCAGCTGTCACCTGTGTTCTGAACCCAAAGTGTCACCTATGTCATGAACCTGAACCATTTGTTGATGTCATAGCACGGACAGCCTGGCGCCTCGCGCCCCGCTTGTCCGCCCCATGTCATCTACGGAGCCACCCGGAGGGTCAGGCAAAACAGCCTTTGAGCCGGGAGTCGGCATCGAGGAGCCGGGCGATCTCGGGCAGGCAGTCGCGGGCGGCCAGGATGGTGTAGAATCCCGGCTTTACGCCCGGGGCGCGCCGCGCGGCCTCAAGCCACTCGGTCTTGCTGAACGGGTCCGCGGCGATCGCCTTCCAGAAACCCGTCGCGTCGAACAGGCCCGCGATCAGCTCGCTGCTCTGCGCCTGGAGGCGGCTGACAAGGTAAGTGGCGACACCGACCTGGAGGCCATGCAGCCGCGGGCGGACGCTGAAGGAATCCAGCGCGTGGGAGATGAGATGCTCGCTGCCGCTGGCCGGCCGCGAGGAGCCGCAGAGCGCCATGGCGATGCCGTTCAGCATGAGCGCGGTCCCCAGAAGCTTCACTCCCTCGGCGTCGCGCACGGGGCGGGCGATGAACTGGAAGACCGTCGCGTCGGAGAGCAGCGCGGCGAAATCGTCGACCGGCGCGGCCTGTGCGTGAAAGGCGAGCTTCCAATCAGCAACCGCGGTGAGCTTGGCCGCCAGGTCGCCGACGCCAGAGAGCCAGAGAATTTCCGGGGCCAGCAGGCAGACCTCGGTGTCAACCACGATGCCGAACGGGATGGCGGCCGGGAGCGAGCGCCGCCGGCCCTCGATGGTCAGGCTCGACTGCGGGCTGCAGAAGCCGTCGTTCGACAGCGAGGTCGGCACTGCGAGGTAGGGGAGACTGGCTAGGAAGGCCACGTACTTCGCGACGTCGAGCGCCTTGCCGCCGCCGACTCCGATGACCGCCTGGGCGTTATTCGGCAGCCGGCGGAAGAATTCCTCTGCCTGCTCGAAGCTCGCCGTTGCCACGGGCAGGCGCTGGAGCACCTCGATCCTCTCAGTGGCCAGCGCCGCGGTCACGCGATCGAGCAGGGCGGGCTGGAGATCTCCGCTGAAGATAAGGATCACGCGGCTGAACTGGTGCCGGCGCGCGTAGAGGCCGATGCGATCGAGCGCATCCTTCTTGAGGCGGACGAGCGCCGGTATCGTGACTTGGCGGGGGTTCAACATGGAGGCGGTGGGTGAAGGAGATGGTGGGCTATCTCAGTCCAGTTGGTGAACGGGATGAAACGCTCCCGGAGTCGCCTGAGCTCGCCGGCGAGCCAGCCTCGCGCGAACCGGCGCCCCGGTGGCACGAGCAGTGAGGGCTCGAGGTCGGGCCGGCCGTCGCCGGCAAAGGCCACATTTGCGTTCCTGCGCAGGGCGTCGCGCACCACCCCGGACTTGTCGATGCCCGTTGAGGGGGAGAAGAACGGCGATGGCGCGGGAAGGCTCATGGCCAGGCCGGTGGCGGGGGCGAAGGCGCCGGGATTCGCGTGCACCGGAAGCGCGAGCCCTGCCGCACGCAGCAGGCGCAGCAGGTACCACTCGCAGCCGGCCGACGCCACCTCGACGGTCCAGCCTTTATCGCGCAGTTGCGCGATCACGCCGGGGAGCGCCGGATCGAGCTCCATGCGCTCGACAAGCCCGCCCAGGGTCGCCTCGTCGGTGCGGATCCGTGCGAAGATTTCCGCGAGAGCCTGAAAATGAGTCACCCGGCCGGCCACATATTGCTCCCAGGGATCGTCACCCTGCCGCGGCGGCCACTGCTTCCGCACCAGATCATAGAAATCGTGGCGCGTCATGGTGCCGTCGAAATCGGAGACGAGAATTCCACCGGTGGAGGTCATCGGAAGCAGCGCGAGTCTGGGATATTCCTGGCTCAAGACAAGGAGTGAACCCCGGGGCGGCCCGCAACGCGGGTTTCCAAACGGGCGCCTGGCGCGGGTGCCGGCCATGCGCGGTCCGTGCGCAAGGGAGCGTTTTCCGCAGTAGACGAAGCGAAGGATTCCTGTTCTATCCAGGCTGTGAATGTCGAGGAGGCCTCTGTCCCGGACACTTCCGCGCCGCGGCGCGTGGTGCTTCTCGTCGCGGGCGTGCTGGCTGCGGTGGTGCTGGCCGCCTACAGCAACACCTTCCAGGTGCCGTTCATCGCCGACGACCCCGGCTCGATCGCGGAGAACGCGACCATCCGCCGGCTCTGGCCGCCCTGGCAGGCGTTCTGCCCGCCGTCGGGCGGCGTGACGGCCAGCGGCCGGCCGCTGTTGAACTTCAGCCTGGCGGTGAACCATGCGATCAGCGGGGAGGAGGTCTGGAGCTACCACGCGCTGAATCTGCTCATCCATTTTTTCGCGGCGTTTACCCTGTTCGGGGTCGTCCGGCGCACGCTCGGCCAGCCGCTGCTGCTGCCGCGGTTCGGTGCGGACGTGCTGCCGCTCGCGGCCGCGGTCGCCGGCCTCTGGCTGCTGCACCCGCTGCAGACGGAAGCGGTCACCTACGTGACGCAACGGGCGGAGTCGCTCGCCGGGCTGTTCTACCTGCTGACGCTCTACTGCTTCATCCGGGGGATTGCAGCCCCCGCGGAAAAGGCCGAAGGCCCTTCTTCACCACAACGCGCACCGAGGGTCCGGAGGGGTTCTTTCTTCCACGAAACCCACGAAAGGCACCGACAAGATGCCTGGTTCCTTCTCTCGATTCTCGCGTGCCTGCTCGGCATGGCCACGAAGGAGATTGCGGTCACCGCGCCGCTGGCCGTGCTGCTCTACGACCGCATTTTTGCCGCGGGGAGCCTCGGCGAGGCGTGGCGGCGGCGGCGATGGCTGTATATCGGTCTGGCGGGAAGCTGGATTCTGCTGGCGCTGCTGGTGGCCGGCACGGGATGGAATCGCGCGGGCACGGTCGGGTTCTCGGTCGGCGTGGCGCCTTGGGCGTACTGGCTGACCCAGGCCGAGGCGGTCGTCCATTATCTGAAGCTGGCGTTCTGGCCGCATCCGCTGGTGTTCGATTACGGCACGTTCTGGGCGGGTTTGGGCGAGGCGGCTCCGTATGCGCTGGTCGTCGCGCCCCTGCTGCTGGCGACCGTCTGGGGACTCAGGCGCCATCCTGCGGCCGGCTTTCTGGGGGCGTGCTTCTTCGGGATCCTCGCGCCGACGAGTCTGGCGCCAGGGACGATCCAGATGATTGTCGAGCACCGGATGTACCTGCCGCTGGCCGCGGCGATCGCCGGCGCCGTCGCCGGTATGCATGCGCTGCTCGGCCGCCGCAGCCTGGTCCTGTGGGGGGCGCTCGCGATCGGGCTCGGCTGGCTGACCTTCTCGCGCAATGCGACCTATGCGAGCGAGCTGAGCCTGTGGCGCGACACGGTGGCGAAGGAGCCGCGCAACGCGCGGGCGCGGTACAACCTGGGAATCGCGTACTCCGAGCGGGGCGAGCACGCGCCGGCCGTCGAGCAGGGCGAGGCGGCGCTGCGGCTCGACGACGGCCGGACGTTCGCAGGGAAGGTGCCCGCCATCCACAACAAGCTCGCGTATGACCTGGAGGCGCTCGGCCGGCTTCCCGAGGCCGTCGCCCATTACGAGCAGGCGTTGCGGCTGAAGCCGGACTATGTTCGTGCGCACCGGAACCTGGCGCGGGTTCTCCAGAAAATGGACCGCGGCCCTGAAGCCATCGGCCATTACGAGGCGGCCTTGCGGCTGAACGGCGGCGATTCGGAGACGGAGATCGAACTCGGCGACGCGCTGCTGGGCGAAAGGCGCCTCAGGGAGGCCATCGGCTGCTACCGCGACGCGCTGCTTCGCGCGCCCACCTCGGCGCCGGGATTCAGCAGCCTCGGCTGCGCGCTGCTGCTGACCGGCGATGCGGGCCGCTCGATCGCCTCGTACTGCGAGGCGCTGCGCCTGGCTCCGGATTATGCGCCGGCCCACCGGGGACTCGCGGAGGCGCTGCGGCGCAGCGGTTGCGAGGCGGAGGCGGCCGCCCATCTCGCCGAAGCGGCTAGGCTGGAGGCAGCAGGTGCGGTCCGCCCGGGCAATGCGCGAAATCGCTAGTTGGCGTGCGCAATCGCGCCCCTTCGGGCGGGGGCGGCCGATGCCGCGGCTGCGGCGCTGCCGGTCGGCGTGATCGCCGAGCGGATGAAGTTCAAGGCGGTGATCCTCTTCAGCGTCGCCTGGATGTTCGTGATCTACTTCCCGGCGGTCCACCTCCTGTGGGGGGCCGACGGATGGATGAACGGGATCGGGAATCCGCAGGCGGGGATCCACGCGCTCGATTTCGCCGGCGGCATGGTGGTTCACATGACCTCGGGCTGGAGCGCGCTCGTCCTGTGCCTGATCGTCGGCCGGCGTCGCGGTGAACGCGTTCGTGGCCACGACGCTCTCCGCCGCGGCCGGCTGCTTCTCCTGGGCGGCGATCGAGTATCTCAAGCGCGGCAAGCCGAGCGTGCTGGGCTTCTGCTCCGGGGCCGTGGCGGGCCTGGCCATGATCACGCCGACAAGCGGCTTCGTCTCGGCGGGGAGCGCGGTGCTGATCGGGCTGCTCGCGGGCGCGGCGACGTTCACCGCGTGCAACCACCTGAAGGCGAAATTTGGCTGCGACGATTCGTTGGACACCTTCGGCGGCCACGCCGTGGGCGGCACGCTGGGGACGATCCTCACGGGAGTGTTCGCGACCGCGGCCGTGAACGGCAATCTTGCGCACGGCCCGATCGCGGCGCTGGTCGGCCGCACGCTTTGGATCGAGCAGCTCAAGGCGGGCGGAATCCTCCTCGGCTGGTCGGTGATCGGGACAGTGGCGATCGCGTCGTTGGTGCGCGCCGCGTGCGGCGGGCTGCGTGTCAGCCCCGACGAGGAGACAATCGGCCTCGACCTCTCGGAGCACGGCGAGGACGGCTACATCATCGAGTAGGCCCCGACGTCCTCCGCAGCGTGCTCCGCACCGGCTGCCGCCGCTAAAGGAACAGGTAGACGTAAGCGCGGCGAACGAGGCTGTGCCGGTGGGGCCTTGAAGCTCTTCGCTTGCCCTTCTTCCCGTTCACCCCTTATCCATCAGCTTTACCCTATCCATGAACGCCCCCAAGAAAGGCCTCTTCGTCGGCGACGACGGCCGGAGCCTCATCGTAACCTTCACCCTCGTCAGCTCGCTGTTTCTCCTGTGGGGATTCTGCAACGGGATGATCGACGTGATGGATCGCCATTTCCAGAAGGAGCTGCATCTGACCTTGGCACAATCCGCCTGGGTGCAGTTTGCGCACTACCTGGGCTACTTCCTGATGGCGCTGCCCGCCGGCTGGCTGGCGACGAGGCTCGGTTACAAAGGAGGCATCATCGTCGGCCTGCTCATGGTCGCCGCCGGCGGATTCTGGTTCATCCCGGCGACGAAGATCGCTGCGTTCTGGGCCTTCCTCGTCGGCGTCTGCACGATCGCCGCGGGACTGACCTTCCTCGAGACGGTGGCGAATCCCTACACCACGGTGCTTGGGCCGCCGGAGTTCGCCGCGGCACGCATCAACCTGGCACAATCCTGCAACGGCATCGGTTGGATTCTGGGCCCGATCGCCGGAGGCATGTTTTTCTATGGCAAGGATGCCTCGGGCCAAAGCACGGGGTCAGCGACCTTGTGGATCCCCTACGCCGGCGTCGCGGTGCTGGTGATCGTGCTCGCGGTGGTGTTCATCATGGCCTACGTCCCGGATATCAAGACCAAGGACGTCTACCATCTGGATGACGGCACCCCGCACGCTTCGCGCTCGATCTGGACGCATCCCCACTTCTCTCTCGCCGTGCTGGCACAGTTCCTCTACGTCGCGGCTCAGGCGGGCATCTTCAGCTTCTTCATCAACTACATGACGTCGCAGGTGCCGCCGATCCCGGAGTCGTGGAAGACGGGCATGCTGGCGAACTGGTTCGAGGCGGGCAAGCCAGGGCTGGTTTCGCTGAGCGACAAGGGCGCGGCGTTCCTCGCCTCGCTCGGTTTCATCTTCTTCCTCGCCGGGCGGTTTTCCGGCGCCGCGATCCTGAGGAAATTCGCGCCGCACAAGGTGCTCGGCCTTTACGGGCTGATCAACGTGGTGGTCTGCGGCCTGGTCTTCCTGAAGCTCGGCTGGCTCTCCGTCGCCTGCGTGTTCCTGAGCTACTTCTTCATGTCGATCATGTTCCCGACGATCTTCGCGCTCGGCATCCACGGCCTGGGCGCGCGGGCCAAGAAGGCGTCGGCCTTCATCGTCATGGCGATCATGGGCGGGGCGATCCTGCCCAAGGTGATGGGCGCCGTCGGCGACCACTACGGGATGTCGCGCGCGTTCATCGTGCCCCTGCTGTGCTTCGTGTTCATCGCGTTCTACGGGTTCAACTGGTCGAGGCTCAGCAAGGCCGAGTCGATCAACTCGGTGAGGGTCGGCGGGCATTGATCCGCCGCGCGGGCCCGGTCGCTATTTGCTCGACAGGGCGAGGGGCTGGCGGCGATGGAAAAGGCGTGCCAGGCAACGCCACCTTGCAGGATGTCGCCGAAGCCGCGGGAGTGCACCGCACGACCGTGTCGCTCGCGTTGCGCGACCATCCGCGCATCCCGGCGGTCACGCGCGAGCGCGTGAAGGCGGAGGCCGCCCGGCTCGGCTACCGGATCAACCCGCTCGTCTCAGCGTTGATGCAGTCGCGCCGCTCGGGGCGGGCCGCGCGGCACGTGACGATCGCCTACGTCACCAACTACCCGACGCGCTACGGCTGGAAGCCCGACCAGCACGACCGGCCCGACTTCTTCCCCGGAGCCTCGGCGCGCGCGCAGGATTTCGGCTACCGGCTAGAGGACTTCTGGCTGGCGGAGCCGGGGATGACCCCGCGGCGGTTCTGCGACATCCTGACGGCGCGCGGCATCAACGGCCTGATCATCGGCAGGCTGCCTCCGGGGCAGCACCAGCTCGAGCTGGAATGGAACCGCTTCTCCTGCGTGGCGCTGGGGCTGACGCTGCGCACGCCCGGCCTCCACCACGTGGCGGAGAACCATTTCGACACGGTCGTGCAGGCGATGCAGCAATGCCGCGATCGGGGCTACCGGCGGGCGGGCTTCGTCTTCTCGGAGGCCAACGACAGCCCGCGCGTGGGCGACCGCTGGATCGGGGCGTTTCTGAAGAAGCAGTCCAGCTTCGCCGGGGCCGACCGGATCCCGCCGTGTCCGGGCGAGCCTGCGGATGCGGCGGCCTTCGCGGCCTGGTTCAGGCGCTGGCGGCCCGATGCGCTGATCGCGACCCATGCGCGGCACGTCGCGAAGTGGCTTGAGGCGCTCGGCGTCGCGGTGCCGCAGAAGGTGGGACTGATCGACCTGGAGGACATGCCGCGGCTCGGTTGCGCGGGGGTGCACTACGACCCGGGCAGCATCGGGGCGCTGGCGGTCGACCTGCTGGTCGGACAGATGAACCGCAACGAGACGGGCCTGCCGGCGCACCCGTACGAGGTGCTGATCAGCGGCGAGTGGCGCGAGGGGCGCACGCTGCCGCCGCGGGGCTGATCAGTTGCCCCGGGAGAGCTCCTCGGCGGCGCGCATTTCCCGCTCGGCGTCGCCCTGGCGTCCGACCGAGGCCAGCGCGCTGGCGTAGGCGGCATGCACGCGGGGCGAGTCGGGCTGGAGTTCCATCGCCTTCAGGAAATGGGGCTCGGCCTCGGTGAAGCGTCCGAGCTGGGTGAGCGCGACGGCCCAATGCATCTGCGGGTCGGCGAACTCGGGGTCGAGGCGCGCGGCGGCGGCGAACTGGCCGGCCGCCTCGGCGAGGCGCCCGGCGCCGGCCAGGGCCATCCCGAAATTGAGGCGGGCGTAGAGGTAGTGGGGGTTCAGGCGGACGGCCTCGGCGAAATGGGCCAGGGCGGCGTCGGGCTGCTGCTGCGCGAGGCAGACATTGCCGAGGTTGTTGTGCGCCTCGGCGTAGTCGGGCTTGAGGCGCAGGGCCTGTTCGAGGGCGGCGCGGGCCTCGTCGACGCGTCCGAGCTGGGTCAGCGCGAAGCCGAGGTTGGTGTAGGCCTCGACGTAATTGGCGCGCAGGGCGAGGGCTCGCTGGTAGTGGACAATGGCTTCGGCGGGGCGGCCGGCGTTGACGAGAACGACGCCGAGATTGTGGTGAGCCATCCAGCAGTCGGGGTTGCGCTCGAGGGTGGCTCCGTAGAGCGAGTAGTGGTCGCGATACTCGGCACTCTGCCGCCAGCTGAGGAAGCCGAGCGCTCCGAGCAGAAGCCCGAGCACCCCGAGGCGCCAGCGGGCGTCCGCGCGCCCGAGCAGCGACGCGAGGCCGGCGGCGGCGGCGGCGAACACGGCGAGGGAGGCGTGGTACTGGAAGTGGTCGGCGACGTAGGAGAAGACGAACGGGAAGACGTCGAAGAAGCCGAGCGCGGGTGCGAGCGTGCCGGCGAAGAGGAGAAACACCGCCAGGGGACCGCGGCGGCGGCGGCGCCGCCAGACGAGGAATGCGGCGAGGCCGAGCGCGGCGACGGGGAAGCAGTATTGCCAGACGGCGGAGGCATCGAGGTGCCAGCGGGGGTAGATGAACGAGAGCTCGACGGGCAGCGCGAGCTTGCCGAGGTAGAACCAGAATGCGCGGCCGGCGAGCAGCACGCGCTCCACCGGGCCGAGCGCGAAGTCGGCGCCTTGGGCGCCGATCATGGTGTGCTCGAAGTGCGCGGTGAGGAGCCCCATCGTTATCGCGAGGGCGAACCACGGCAAGAGCGGGACCACGTCGGCTCCCGCGCGCAGGGTGCCGCGGCGCCACCAGGCGATGACAAGGAGCGCGGCGGGAAGGGTGGCGGTGACGCTTTTGGTCAGCAGGGCGGCGATGAAGAGGGCCGTGGCGAGCGCGTAGCGTCCGGGCCGGCGCTCCTCCTCGAAGCGCAGCCATGCGAGGGCGGCCGCGAGGTAGAGGACGAGCGAGAGGGTGTTCTTCTGCTCGGAGATCCAGGCCACCGACTCCACGCACACGGGATGCAGGGCAAAAAGCAGGGCGGCGAACCAGGCGCCCGGCACCTGCAGCCTGCGCAGGAGAACGGCGAAAAGCACCGCGGCCGTGGCGTGCTCGATCACATTGGCGAGGTGGTAACCGGCACAGGCGTCGCCCCACAGGCGCGCCTCGAACCAGAACGCCGAATGGAGCAGCGGATAGTATTGCTGCGTGATGCCGGGCTCGAGCCAGATGCGGCTGAGGCCGGAGAACGAGCGGAGCACGCGGGCGGTGAGGTGCCCGTCGTCATCCCAGAGGGGCGTGCCGGACAGCGCCGGCAGGTACACGATGAACACGCTGGCGAGGACGAGCGCGCCCCAGAGCAGCGCCGACCACGGCGAGGGCTGCGCGGCGGCGGGCGGCACGGGAGCGGTGGACCGGCGATCCATGGGGTGGGCGGAGTGAACGCGCCGGGCCGCGGGCGATGCAATTCTTTTCGCAAGCGCCGGCGCCGGCGCAACGGCGGGCTTGCGGTGCCCGGAGCGCGAGGCCATGGAGTGAAGCCGGTGAACCCGAGAATTACCCCGGAACTGTGGAGGCGCTGCGCCCTGGCGCTTGGCTGCCTAGCCATGCTCCTGTTTTTCTTCTGCCCGTCCTTTGGGGCCTTTATCCTGTGGAGCCGCGTGCCCGAGCTCGGCGAGATGATCGAGGTGAGGCGCGGCGCCAGCGTGCTTTACCAGGTGGCGCATCCCGGCGCGGCGATCCCCGATCCGCTGCATGCGGCCCTCCAGTGGAGGCTGCTGTTCCCCGTGCTGGCGGGGCTGCTGGGGCTGCCGTCCTGGGCGCTGTTCGGGCTGTCGACCGCCGGCGTCTGGCTTGTTCTGTTCTACGTGGCGTCGCTCCTGCGCCAAGGCGGCGCGGGGTGGGGGATGACGGCCGGGCTTGTCCTGTGCCTGGGCGCGGCGGACTGGCTGTTCGTCTCGACGGGATGGCTGGGCTACTACGACTCCTGGCTGGTGCTCGGCCTGCTCGCGGTGGCATTCGCCCGCTGGCGCTGGGCGGCCTGGCTGGCGTGCATCTGGGCGCCGTGGGTGGACGAGCGTTTCGTGCTCGGCCTGCCGGTGGCTTTGCTCTGCCGTGAGATTCACCGGCGGAGAAGCGGCGGCTCGGCGGCGCAGACCGACTGGGTGCGCGACCACGTCGTGCCCACGAGCCTGGCCGCGCTCTTTGCGGTCGTGCGCCTGTGGGTGCTGCCGGCGACCGCCGCGGAGGCGACGGCGGGCGGCTATTGGGCGCATCTCAACCTGTCGGAGACCCCGTGGTTCGTCATGGTTTGGGGGGGATGGGAAGGCCTGCGCCTCGGCTGGCTGGTGCTCGGGGCGGGCCTGACCTCGGTGGCGAAGGGGGCGAAGATTTGGGCGCTGGCGCTTGCCGGCGCGGCGGCGGCGACGATCGCGATCGGTCTGGCGACGGCGCAGGATTTCAGCCGGTCGATGATGCTGGTTTTCCCGGCGGCGGTGCTGGGGGGGCGCGCGCTGGCGGAGGCGAGGCCCGCGTGGCTGGCCCGGGCGCTCGCGGTCGGGACGGTCGCGGCGCTCTTGCTGCCCGCCCACCATGTGATGAGCGACGGGGTGAACCCGATCTATTATCTGCATCATGAGCTGGCGGTGTTCCGCAATCCGCCGCCGGCGGTCCAGCCGGACGCCCATGAATTGCGCGGCATCCGCGCCATGCAGGCGGGAGACACCGCTGCAGCCGAGCAGGAGCTGAGCATGGCGATCAAGCTTGCTGCCAATCCCGCCAGTCCCGCGAAGCAGCGGGGAATCCTGCATGCGGGCCAGCAGCGCTGGGCCAAGGCGCGCGAGGATTTCGACCTCGCGGTGCGGCACGAACCCGATGACCCCGATGGATGGTTTTTCCGAGCCCAGGCCAATGCGGCCCTGGGCGACCTGACGGCAGCGCGCCGCGACATGGATCAGGCGGTGGCGGTTGCCCCGGCGGGATGGTCGCAGCGGCCGGACGTAACGAGGTTCAGGCAGCGGCTTAGTCAACGATGAGTGCAAGGTGAGTGTTGTGCGGTTACGTTTGACGGGCAATAGACTTACAAAGTCAGAATTACCGTTCTGACTAAACGTCTGTACCCACTGGCGTTTACCTAACCCCCTCCGGCCCCTCGGAGGAAAACCGACCCCCAGCTAAACCATGTATTCTCCTGTTGTTGGCCACCACAGGTGGCTCGCTCTGCCTGTATCAGCATTGTTGTTTGCCGCGGTGTCGCTGAATGCCCAGCAAACCGCGTCCGCTACGGAAACTGAGTCGACAGACGCCAAGACCGCTCCTTCCGCCACCCAGAAGGTGACTGTGAAGACGGTTGAGACGAAGACGACCGACGCCTCATCGGACGGCGAGGTCGTGAAGCTCTCCCCGTTCGAAGTCGTGGCCGACACGCACGGCTACTACTCGACCAATTCGATGTCGGGCACCCGGTTCAACACGAACCTGAAGGATCTCGGCTCCTCCATCACCGTGATGACCAAGGAGCAGATGTCCGACTTCGCGATGCTCGATATCAACGACGTGTTCCTCTATACGGCGAATGCGGAAGGCACGGGCACCTACACCGACTACACCGTCGACCGCAACGGCCAGTTGACCGACAACGTCCAGATGAATCCCACGCAGGCGAACCGCATGCGTGGTATCAGTTCGGCCAATATGTCGTACGGCAACTATGAGGTGAGCGGACGCATGCCGATCGACCCGCTTCTCATCGAAGGCATTGAAATCAGCCGCGGCCCCAATGCGAACGTCTTTGGCCTCGGCAACGCCTCCGGCACGGTGAACCAAGTGCCGATGTCTGCCAATCTGTCGAAGAATTCACTCCGCACGGAGATCCGTGCTGACAGCTACGAGGGTTATCGCACCACCCTCGACGTCAACCGCATGCTCGTCCGCGGGAAGCTCTCCGTGCGCGTCAACGGCGCCTTCCAGCACGATGGGTTCGTGCGCAAGCCCTCCGGCGTTAACACGGTCCGCTACAACGGATTCCTCAAATACCGTCCCTTCAAGAACACGACCATTTCCGGCGGCGTCCTGTTCTATCGCATGAACGGCAATCGCCCCAACTACACGCCTCCGCGCGATTACGTCACCGACTGGATCAATGCCGGCAAGCCCTCGTGGGATCCCGTGCTTCAGTATGTCACGCTGAACGGCACCAGCTACCGCTTCACCTCCGATAGCGCGACGGTCAGCGGTTATACGCTCAATAATTTCTGCATCTCGCGTGCGGGCACGATCCAGACCCGCGCCAACCTGTACGTCGACCAGACCGGTGTCGCCTACTGGACCACGCCCTCGACGAACAACATGGCCGTCACGACTCCCACGCCGACGACCAACAGCCAGACCATCCGCCTGATGCAGTCGAGCGTCAACCTGGGCACGGCCAGCGCCAGCCCTGGACGCTACACCAACCAGCCCCTCTGGACGACGACGCCGACAGTCAGCGACAAGAGCATCTACGACTGGTCGTCGATCAACATTTCCTCGGTCAACCGCCTGATGGATCGGACGATCGTCTACCAGGCGCAACTCGACCAGATCATCGTCGATACTCCCCGCCACATGCTCGCCTTCCAGGCCGGCTTCTTCCGCGAGGACAACCAGCGCTATCAGCGCACGCATCTCGGCAACTCCGGCATGAGCGGCCAGAGCGGCCAGCTCTTTGTCGACGTCAACACGAAGCGCCTCGACGGCTCGACGAATCCGTTCTTCGGCCAGACCTACCTCGCCGCGGGAGAGCCCCTCACCAAGTGGATTCCCTCCAAGTGGGATACCTATCGCGCCCAGCTCGCCTACCGCCTCGACCTCAGCCGCGAGAAGGGCTGGCTCAAGTGGCTCGGCGTGCAGCAGTTCTCGGCTTACGACGAATACAAGTATCGCATCACCCGGCAGTACTCATTCCGCGAGGCCCTGACGTCGACTCACTCCTGGACCTCTGCCTACGTCACCAACGCGATGGCGCGCGGCAACCAGAGCGGCGTGACGGGCGCTGCGGCCGGCCCCAACGTTCTCCGCCAGTACATCCGCTACTATGTTGGCGGCAACAGCAACGGCCACGTCGACTATGCCCCGCATACCTTTGATTACGGAGACTACGCGTTCGTTTGGGGCGGCTACACCGTGTCCTCGAGCATTCCGACGAACAGCGGCACGTGGATTCGCGACCCGGCCAGCCTCGGCTTGGTTGCCACGACTGACAGCACGGGCGGCACCAACAACACAAAGCAGATCATCAAGACTCCTGGCGCCGTCCTTCAGAGCTTCTGGTTCGATGGCAAACTCGTCACGGTTGCCGGCTACCGGCAGGACAAGGTTTACTCCAAGAACGGTCTCACGCCCGCGCTGCTGGACGGCAATTGCAACCACGACTACGTGACGGACAACGGCTGGGCGCTCGGCGACTACCGCTACAACGTCGGCCGCACCAAGACCCTGTCGTTGGTCGCCCGTCCCTTCCGCGACATCAAGATGATCAACCAGAAGGCCGATGCAGGTGGCGTTCTCGGTTTTGTCGCCGATATGGCGCGCAACATTTCGTTCACCTTCAGCAGCTCGGAGAACTTCGTCCCGCAAGCTCCCGCAGTTGACCTCTACCTCAACCAGCTGCCCAACACGACCGGCAGAGGCAAGGATTGGGGCTTCTGGCTGCCGCTGGCCAACGATCGCTTTGTGCTTCGCTTCAACCGTTATACGACGAAGCAGTTCAACGCCCGCGACAGCGATGCGAACACGGTTGCCCAGCGCGTTCTCCGCAAGGACATCCTCTACAGCAGTTCGCCCGATGCATGGAATCTTCCCTATCTGATCACGAACACGTGGTATCCGACGCTCACAGGCGATACGCTGGCTGCGAAGATCGCCGAGATCACCCAGATCCCCACGGCCACGGCGAACAAACTCGCCGAGGCGTTCTCTGCCGGCACGCTCGCGGCCACCAATGATATCACGGCCAAGGGCACCGAGATTGAGCTGAACTACAATCCGCCCAGCCGTCTCTGGACGATCGCCGCAAATGCGACCCAAACCGAAGCCATCAGCAGCAATATCTCCTCGGCCATTCAGAAGTGGATCGACCAGCGCACGCCGGTCTGGACCACGGTCGTCGATCCGACGACAAGCAAGCTGTGGTGGACCTCGACCTACGGCTCGTCGACGCCGTACGCCAACCATCTGACGTTCGTGCAGGCGCCGTACGCCGTGATCAAGCAGCAGGAAGGCAAGTCAAAGCCCAGCGTTCGCAAGTACGCCTTCAAGGTCTCCGGCAGCATGAAGCTGGCTCTCGTGAGCGACAACAAGTACATCAAGCGATTCAAGGTTGGCGGCGCTGCCCGCTGGGAGGACAAGGGCGCCATCGGCTACTACGGCAAGAACTACGCTTCGCTCCTTGCTTCCGGTTCACAGATCACCGAGTTGGATGCCGACAATCCGGTCTGGGACAAAGCCCACTGGTACTTCGACGCCTTTGTCGGTTACCAGACAAAGCTGTGGGGCAACCGGATCCTGGCCAACTTCCAGCTCAACGTGAAGAATATCCAGGAAGGCGGCAGATTGCAGGCGATCGGCGCATTCCCCGACGGAACGGCGAACGCGTTCCGCATCGTCGATCCGCGCCAATTCATCCTGAGCGCGTCTTTCGATATGTAGCCTGGTTTGACATCAGCTTAGCTTCACGGGCCGGCGTTTCGCGCCGGCCCGTTGTTTTTGGCGAGGTCGGCGCATCCGGCAGTGTGCGAGCCCCTCGACGGAAAGGAGGGCCCGCCTCCGACCTTCTCCCGGGGAGGGGAGGCCTAGCCGAGGGGAATCGTTTTTCGCTTGCTGTACTAACCGTACTAATGCTAATAGTACAGTATGCTTCCGTTCTCGATCTCTCTCAAGGCCGGTCTGCCGGTGGCCGAGCAGATCCTGTTCGCGGTGCGGAAGGCCGTGGTCTCGGGAGAGCTGAGGCCGGGTGACAAGTTCCCGTCGGTGCGCGTGCTCAGCCAGGAGCTGCGGATCAATCCCAACACGGCGCACAAGGTGGTGGCGGCGTTGGTTGCCGAAGGGATGCTGGTCACCACCCCCGCTGTGGGGAGCATTGTGGCCGAACTCGGGCCGGGCGACCGGCGGGAAAAGGCCGCGCTTCTCGCCACCGAAGTTGAGCGGCTGGTGGTGGAGGCGCGCAAACTGGGCCTGGAACTGGATGAAGTTCAGGGCGCCGTGGCGGCCCATTGGCGCCGCCTCGGCGGCAAGAGCTGAGAGATCCCCTATGAATCCCATTGAAACAGACCAGCTCTCCCGCCGCTTTCGGCGGACCGAAGCCGTGCACGACCTCACCTTTTCGGTTGAGGCGGGAAGCGTGCACGCGCTGCTCGGCCCGAACGGAGCCGGGAAGACGACGACATTGAGACTCCTGCTCAACCTTCTCGCGCCCACGAGCGGCGCCGCGCACGTCTTCGGCGTTGCAGCGGCGCGCCTTGGCGGGCGCGAGTACCAGCGCATCGGCTATGTTGCCGAGGGGCAGGCGCTGCCGCTCTGGATGACCGTGAGGCAGTTCCTCGACTTTTGCCGCCCGCTCTATCTGCAGTGGGATCTTGCCTTCGAGAAACGCCTGCTGAGCGATTTCGCGCTCCCCGAGGATCGCCGGCTGGCCCATCTCTCGCGGGGCATGCAGATGAAGGCGCGTCTGCTTGTCCGCGGTCGGTCAAAGTGTACCAGGGCGGTCGATTCAAAGTGTACCACCTTTGAGGGGCTGATTGCGCACTGAGTGCAGCGTGGGCTGCACTGAGGCGTGAACGTCCTCAAAGTGAGTC
>Ga0153915_10002762_pt1 | contig 15996 bp, 14 predicted proteins | sample Opewatmetagenome_2_FD_107003 | JGI IMG/M metagenome (GOLD analysis project Ga0153915, IMG submission 107003) | Freshwater wetland microbial communities from Ohio, USA - Open water 3 Core 3 Depth 3 metaG | ecosystem: Environmental > Aquatic > Freshwater > Wetlands | place: USA: Ohio, Lake Erie...
AGAAAGAGATCCGGAGGATCGGGGAGACCCGGACGCGGCGCATCAACGTCCGCTTCATCTCAGCTACTAACAAAGAGCTTGAAAAAGAGATCGAACAGGGCCGCTTCCGGTTGGACCTCTACTACCGTCTGCGCATCCTGACCATCGAAGTCCCGCCCCTACGGGAACGGAAGGCCGACCTCCTTCCCTTGATCAACCATTTCATCGATAAGTACGGCCGGGAGATGGGACGGGAGAAGACCTATGTCTCTCCCGGAGCGCTCGAGATCATGGTGGACTATCCCTGGCCCGGCAACATCCGGGAGCTCCAGAACGAGGTCCAGCGGTGCCTGATCCTGGCCGGCGGGGACCGGCTGATCGGCGAAGAACATCTATCTGCCAAGCTCAATCCGCGGCAGGCGCCGGCCCTCCCGGTCACGTATAACTATTTTCTGGCCAAAGCCGAGTTCGAAAAGAGATTCATCCGCCAGGCTCTTATCCGCTTCGGCCTCAACAAAGCGCGGACGGCCAAGGAGGTCGGTTTGACCCGGCAGGGACTTTTTAAGTTGCTGAAAAAACATAGGATCGGTGAGACACCGGAGACCTGAAAAATGGCACTTCGGAGACCTCGTAATTTCTGTTAGGCGTGGGATAATCAAGGGCGGGGACGCGCCATGACAGGACCCGCCCGGGAATGTGGATGCGATTCAGTTCTTCCAATGGTCCGCGTTTTTTGCTAGATTGGTTCTGTCATGACCGAAGAGAAAGCGAAGGGGGGGGTCTTCGAGGTTGTCTGTCCCTGCTGTCAATCCGTTCTCTGGGTGGACGGGGTCAGCCGTGAGGTCGTCAAGACTGAGCGGCATGCGGCTAAGAAAAAGGGTTCCCTGGACGAACTCCTGGAGAAGGAAAAGAAGCGCCGCGACGAGTTCGAGCGCAAGTTCGAGGCGACTGCGGAGCTTGAACGGCAGAAGAAAGACAAAGCCAAGGAGGCTTTTGAGAGAGCGCTGAGCAAGGTCGGGAAGGAGGATTAGCTTCCCGCCTGGGTTTCATCCTCGCGCTTCTTCAGAGCCATCGTGAACCCGCTGAAGCCGTAGGCGGCCAGGATGAAGAGCGCCGCCCAGTTGGCGATGGCCCAGGGAAGGTAGCTCAGGACCGGCACACCCAGCGCTCCCGTGATGTAGACCCCGGCCATGCTCCAGGGGATGAGCGGCACGATGATGCCGCCGCACTCGTCTATGATCCGGGAGAGGTTTTTGGCCGCCAGCCGCTTATCTCTGAAGGCCGGACCCAGCAGCTCTCCCGGGATGATGACCGCGAGATAGGAGCTCCCGGTGACGAGCGCCGTCACGACACAGGAGCCGATCGTCACCATGACCAGGCTGCCGACTTTCCTGGCCACTCTCATGATCCGGTCGAGGACGACCCCCAGCATTCCCGTCCTCTGCATGATGCCGCCGAAGCTGAAGGCCGTGAAGGCCACCAGCTGGGTTTCCATCATGCTCATCAGGCCTCCACGAGAAAGAAGCCTGTCCACCGCTTCGACTCCGGTCGCCGCCGGGTAGCCTGAATTCACGGCTGCGGCGATCCGGACGATCGATTCTTTCTGGAAGACGACAGCAAGAGCGGCGGCCGCGAGGGAGGAGAGGAGCATACCCGGGATCGTCGGCTTCTTAGCGAAAGCCAAATAAAATACGATGAGCATGGGCAGAAGCAGGAGCAGGTTGAACCGGAAATTCCTCCGGAGGGTGTCCAGGATGAGATTCGTGGTTTCCGTAGAGACCGTACCCGCCCTATACTTGAGGCCGACCGCGAAATAGACCGCCAGGCTCAGCAGCCAGCCGGGGACCGCCGACCACATCATGTGCTTGATGTGATCGAAGAGGTTGGCCCCCGCCGTAACGGCGGCCAGGTTCGGGATGTCGGAGAAAGGCGACATCTTGTCGCCGAAATATGACCCCGCGACGATGGCCCCCGCGGCCAGCCCCAAAGGCATCCCCAGCCCCATAGCGATCCCAATAAAGGCCACGCCGACCGTGCCGATCGTCCCCCAGGAAGTCCCCGTGGCCAGCGCCGTGATGCTGCAGACGAGGCAGGCGGTGACCAGGAAGAACTGGGGCGAGATGAGCTTGAGGCCGTAGTAGATGATCATCGGGATGGTGCCGCTGGCCATCCAGGAGCCGATGAGGATCCCCACCGTGAGCATGATCAGGATGGCAGGCATAGCCTTGGAAATGCTCTCAACGATCCCCTTCTGCATATCCTCCCAGGAGAACTTGAGCACGACTCCAAGGCATCCGGTCAGGAAGGCCGCCGCGACGAGCAGGACCTGAGGCCGGATCTTGTAGATCCCATAGCCTACGCCGAGGAGAACTCCCATTGTGATGAGAGGCAGGAGCGCCAGGCCAGGCGACGGCGTCTTGCCTTTCGTCACCCTCGATCTCCTGTGCCAGGGCTAAACGTACCGCTGGCCGTGACCTTGCCCCCGGCCATCAGGCGACGGCCGAGCGCGAAGACCTCGCTGAGCTCCCAATCGCTATCGAAGACGGCCAGGTCGGCATCCTTTCCAGGCTTGACCTCCCCTTTGGCGGAGAGCTTGTAAAAGGCCGCGGCGTTGGCTGAAAACAGCCTGGCGGCGTCCTCTATCCCGATGAGCTGCCGGCGCAGCAACGACTGCAGAGTCCTGAGCAGGTCCCGCTGAGTGGCGATCGTCAGCCCGACTAGTTTGCCGGCGCGGTCAAAGACAGGCAGGCTCCCATTGCTGTCCGAGCTCACCGTCAGACGCTCCAGAGGGACATGGCGCTCGAGGCACAGGGCGATGGCCTTTTCCACGCTGATCTCCGGACTTTCCGGTTCCGGCTCCGGACCGACCGTGAGGTCGATGCTGCCGCCGGCCAGGGCCCAGCGGATCGCCTCGTCGAGGAGCTCAGGGTTCCGGTTAATATGGGTAGGGATCACCTGCGTTGACGGGATCTCGGTTTCACTCGCCAGACGGAAGAGGAACTCCAGCCGCCTCGGCCCGTCACCCAGATGGAGATGAAGGATGCCTGCCTTTCCCCCGAGCATCCCGCCCACTCGGCAATCGGCGGCCAGCCGGGCGATCTCCTCGAATGTCGGCTGGGAGGAACGGTGGTCGGAGATGGCGATCTCTCCGGCCCCGATAACCTTGTCGATGAGGACGAGGTCGGAGCGGATGCTGCCGGTGATGGTCTTCAGCGGGATCTCGTACGAGCCAGAAAAAATGAAGGTCGTGATCCCCTCGACCTCCAGCGCTCGGGCCTTGGCCAGGAGCGATTCCATGTGCCGGGTTGTCCCATCCGTTCCCAGGCAGCCGATGACCGTCGTCACGCCGGAAGCGATGATATCTTCGACCCGGATCTCGGGCGCCCGTGTCGCCGGACCGCCTTCACCCCCTCCGCCCAGGATATGGACGTGGGGGTCGATGAGGCCTGGAAGGATGATCTTTCCCGATGCGTCCAAGAGTTCGACCGATAGGGTCCCGAGCGTGAGCCTGCCCGGCCTATCCATGGCCACGATCTTGGCGCCGGCGATCAGGATGTCCTTTTCCCCTTGAGGTTCAGGGCCGAAAACAGTGCCGTTTTTGATCAGAGTGAGCATGGGGTCCTCCCGATCCATGCCTTGGATATATCATGACGGGGAACCGCGGTCAAACACCCGGGCCCGATTCCTTTTGCCCGCAATTTTTGCTAAAATAGCTGCTCCGCACGCAGAAAATGGAAGACTATGAAAAGGCTCTGAGACGCATCGAGCCCAACCTCCAGCGTTGGCTAAGCTTCTTGCTCTTCGGCAAAAAGCTCGAAGTCCGGGGGGCCCAGAACTTCATCAAGGAAGGTCCCAACATCATCATCGGCAATCATTGCGGGACTTATAAGGACGTTGCCGTTGTTCTCCGCATCAGGCCGAGGATGATCTACTTCACGGCCAACAAACGTCTCTTCACCCGGGAAGGCCTCGAAGGCTTGGCGCAGAAGCACCTCCGGCGGCATCTCAAGGATTTTGGCTTGATGCTCAACTCAATGCTCAGGCCGCTGAAAACGCGGATGATCGACTTTGTCTCCGGGAATATCAACAAGGTTGGGACCATACCCGTTGCCCTGGAAGCCAGCAAGCGGGAAGCGATGCAATTCTGCGAGGACTATCTCAAAAAAGGGAGGGCTATCATCACCCTGCAGGGTCGAGGGCGGGTCCATCCCGACGCCCCTCATCCCTATGTCAGCGTCTTTAAAAGAGGAGCTGCTATGCTAGCCTATGTCCTTTACAAGGAAGACGGCACCATCGTTCCTGTAACGCCTTTGGCCATTTTCGGCACCCATAAACCCTGGGTGACACCCGGGACTATCAAGGTGAATGTCGGCGGGCCGATGAACATCGTCCCCTATATGTCGGATGATTTCAACGAGAGCGTCGAAGCTTTTCGGACGGCCCTCGAAGAGAGAGTGAAGGCCCTTTTCCTGGACTTGATCCGAACGTGACGGCGGGAGGCTACTCCCGGCCCTCGTAGCGTGAGAGGATGTCGTTGTTGACCTGCATAAAGAGGTTGTAGTTGACCTTGACGTTCTTCTCTCCCCGCAGTTTATCAAGATAGGCCTGGAGAAACCTGTTTCTCTTGGCCTCGAGGAGATTCGTCAGCTCGGTCTGTCTGTTCTTCTCGAATTCTTCGCGGCTAGCCTCTTTTCTCTCCAGGACCCGGATCAGCGCATACCCGGTGGCGAACTCCACGGGGTCGCTTGTCTGATTCAGGGGGAGGGAAAAGGCCAGGCGGTCGATCTCCGGGCTCTCTCCGATAACCCCCAAGTATTGTTCCTTTTTATGTTCGGCGACCGACTTATACTCGAGCCCCAATTTTGCGGCGACCTCTTCCCAGTTTTTGCCCTCGACCTCGGTGCGGGCTTCCTGGACCTTCCGCAGAGTGATTTCTTTCTGTTTGCCGGTCCGGAGGTCCTTCTCGACGTCCTGGCTCACCTCCTCAAAGGTGGCCGGCCTCGGGGCTTCGATCTTTTCCAGTTCGGCGATCCCGGTCCCAGAGAACGCGTAGATCGGAGCGGAAACCTGTTTCTCCTTAAGCTCGAAGAGCGCCTGGCTGATCGACCCGGCCGGGTCGAAATCCCCCAAGGCCTGGGCCCGTTTGACGAGGCCTGTGTTCTCGACCTTTAGCCCCATTTTCTGAGCCGCCACGGTCAGGCTCTTCTCCCGGCGGGCGGTCTTCTCGATCTGATCGATCCGCTGCTCAGCCGCTTCCCTGGCCTTTTGGTCCTCCAGGGTGCTCCGGATACGCTCCTTGACCTCTTCGAGAGTCTGCGTTTTATCGGGCTCCTTTTCGGCAACTTTGAGGATGGACAGACCATCAGGCGTTTCGACCAAGCCCGACATTTGGCCGGCGGAGAGCTTTTCTATCTCTTCTATTTCTTTGGCGGAGAGTCGGCGCCAGTCATCGAAACCCCAGTCCCCGCCCTCTTTGGCCTTCTCGTCCTGGGAGGAAACTTGGGCAACTTGAGCGAAATCGCTCCCCCCGGTCAGACGGTCCAGGATCGCCTGGGCTTGCTTTCGGAGCGCCTCCTTATCCTTGTCCGCGGCCGAGAAGAAGATCCGGCTGACCCTGGTTTTTTCGGGCTCCTTGAACTGGTCAAGGTTGTCCTTGTAGTACTTCTCGATGTCGCCCTCGCCCACCTGGATTTCCCCTTTAAGGTCGTCGGTTTTCAGGAAGATATAGGATCCCTGCCGCCTTTCGGGAAGATTGTATTTCGCTTTGCTTCTCTCGAAATAGGCGCGGATCTCGTCCGTCCCCAAGGCCTCGTCATAGGGGACCTTGCTCTCCTCGAGGAGAAGGTACTCGATCTTGGCGCTTTCGTTCTGCTTCTGGTAATTCTGCCAAAGCTCCTCTGGAGTTGCGGTGATCCCCGCCGTCAGGAGCTGGATCATTTTGTTGAGGACGATCTCTTCTTTAAGTCCGTTTTCAAACTGCGACAGGGACATCCGGTTGTACTCTAGGATCTGGCGGTATTCGTCGAACCCGATGAACTTCCCGTCCCTCTGGAAAAGCGAAACGACACGGTCCCTGACCTCCTGGCTGGAGGCTGTGATCCCCATCTCCCTGGCCTTCTGGGCGAGAAGATTCTGCTGGATCATTTGTTCCAGGACCTGCTGGGGAATGTTGAGCTGTTGGATGAAATTCTTGTTCAGGCCGCTGAATTCTTTCTGCAGCGCCTCCAGGCGATTGCGCAGCGCCAGATAGAACGAATCCGTCGTGATCCGGTCCTTGCCCATGGAGGCGACAGTATCTTCCCGGCCTCTTTCGCCTAGGCTGCCGCCGCCCCCCCAGATGGCGAAGATCGAGATGATGAAGGTGGCGATGACGATCCATAGCGTCGGCGCCAGAGCCTTGACGTTCTTTCTCATCGTCTTAAGCATGATTTCACCTCAAATATGCCCGGAATTCCTCTCAGCCTGGGATCTCAGGAATCTTTCAGCAGCTTCCGGGCGATGACGAGCCGCTGGATTTCCGAGGTGCCCTCGTAAATCGAAAGGACGCGGGCGTCCCGGTAAACCCTCTCAATCGGATATTCCTTTGAATAGCCATAGCCGCCGTGGATCTGAAGGGCCAGATAAGCGATCCTGTTGGCCGCCTCGGACGTAAAGAGCTTGGCCATGGCCGCTTCCTTGACGATTGCCTGTCCCCGTTCGAGCAGGTCGGCCGCCCGGTAAGTCAAGAGGCGGCCGGCCTCGAGGAGAGTGGCGATGTCCGCCATCATGAACTGGAGCGCCTGGAACTCGGCGATCTTCTTGCCAAAGGCCTCCCGCTGTTTTGCATAGCCGACTGCCAGCTCGAGGGCCTGTTGGGAGAGGCCAATCGCCTGGGCGGCGATACCGATGCGACTGCCATCCAGCCCGGCCAGGGCAATGGCTGCGCCCCGGCCCTCCTCCCCAAGCCGGTTTTGGACAGGCACACGGCAGTCCTCGAGACTTATCATGGCTGTGGGGGAAGAATGGAGTCCCATCTTCTCCTCGATTTTGGTCACCCGAAACCCGGGAAACCCCTTCTCTACGATGAAGGCGCTGAGCTTGGGCGCGCCGGTCTCGGCCCCCGTCTGCGCTATGACGATCAGGGCATCAGCTTCGCCCCCGCTGGTCACCCAGGCCTTGGTGCCGTTCAGAATGTACTCGTCGCCCGACCTCACAGCTTTAGTCTTCAAGTTGGTAGCGTCCGAACCCGCTCCCGGCTCCGTCAGGGAAAAGGCGCCCAGGATCTCGCCTCGGGCGGCCGGCGGAAGATACTTGCGCTTTTGGAGGTCCGAGCCGAATTTCAGGATGGAACCGCAGAAGAGCGAGTCGTGGACGCTGACAATCACGCACACGGTTGCCGAAACCCTGGCCAGTTCTTCCAGGGCCAGGATAAAGGAGAGATAATCGGTCCGGCTGCCCCCGAACTCGGAGGGGACGGTCATGCCCAGGACCCCGATCTCAGCCAGCTGGCTGATGATCTCCTTGGGGAACAGGTGCTTGTCCTCGAAGGCGCCGATCTTGGGAGCGATCTCCTTTTCGGCGAAGTCCCGGACCAGCTCCCGGAGCATGACTTGGTCCTCATTCAATTCAAAGTTCATCGCTTTCTCCCCGGTCGCCGGTTTTCCTTTTGAAACAGCGGGCGGAGCCGGTCATACGTGCTGTCGAGATCCTCGATCAGAACGCGGGTCTGACTGACCAGAGGCATGAAATTCGAATCGCCGTGCCAGCGGGGGATGACGTGGAGATGGCAGTGGCCGACCACTCCGGCGCCGGCGCTCTGGCCGAGGTTCATCCCGGCGTTGAAACCGTGGGGACGGCAGGCCTTCTTCAAAATCTTCAGGCTCATTTGGAGCAGGTGGGCCATCTCGGCGCTGGCCTCCGGCGCCACCCTGTCGAAGGCGGCGGTATGCCGAAACGGAGCGATCATCAAGTGGCCGGGAGTGTAGGGAAACTTGTTCAGGATGACAAAATTGTGCTGGCCGCGATAGAGGATATGGGCGGCCCGATCGTCGCCGCCCCTTAGGGCGCGGCAGAAGACACAACCCCTCATCCGGCAGACCCGTCGCACGTAGGGACCTCTCCAGGGCGCTGAGATGTATTCCATCAGGAGTTGATCAGCTCCTTGAGCAGCTTGCTGGGCTTGAAATAAAGGACCTTCTTGGGCGGGACCTTCACCGGCTCACCGGTCCGGGGATTCCGCCCCGACCGCGACGTCCTTTTGCGGAAGCGAAAGCTCCCGAAGCCCCGGATTTCGATCTCTTCTCCCTTGAGGATGGCCTCTTTTATCGAATGGAAAAAAAGGTTGACACCCTCTTCGGCCTCTTGCTTGGGGATGTCCATCTCCTGGGCAATCCGGTTGACGAGGTCCGCCTTAATCATTTTTTCCCTCCTTTTCCTTGGCTGCTTTTTTCGGGGTGCGGAGTTTCTTGAAACGATCCCCCATGATATCGCCCAAAGTGAGCCTGTTATCCTGGCTGCTGACATATTTCTGGTACTCGAGCTTTTGCATCTCGAGCTGAGCCAGACGGAAGCTGAGGGAGATTTTCTTTTCCCGCGGGTTCATCTTGATGATCTTGGCGTTCCTTTCCTCGCCGACCGAGAAGGCCTCGGCGGCGTTGTCGATCTTCTTTTCATCGAGCTCGGAGAGGAAGACCACTCCCTCGATGCCGGGAGTGATCTCGACGAAGACGCCGAAATCAGCGATCCGGACGATCCGGACCTTGACCAGATCGCCGACCTTCTGGCGGTTGAAAAAATCCTCCCAGATGTCACCCTCGAGCTGCTTGATGCCCAGCGAGACCTTTTGCTTTTCCACGTCGATGTTCAGGATCACCGCCTCGACCTCCTGGCCGACTTCGAGCTTGTCCCTGGCGTGCTTGACCTTCTCCCAGGAAATGTCAGAGATGTGGATCAGCCCTTCGATTCCCGGCTCAACCTCCATGAAGGCCCCGAAATCGGTGATGCTTGTAATCTTGCCTTTCACTCTGGCGCCGGGGCTGTATTTTTGCCGCAAAAGCTCAAGCGGATGCGGCGCAGCCTGTTTGAGGCCCAGGGAAATGCGTTTTGTCTCCGGGTTGATGTCGAGTATGGACACCGTGACCTCTTCTCCGGAGGAGAGGAGCTTCTTGGGGTGGATGAGCTTGCGGGACCACGACAGGTCAGAGATATGGACCAGCCCCTCAACCCCCTTCTCGAGTTCGACGAAGGCCCCGAAGTCGGTCAGGCTGACCACCTTGCCCTTAGCCTTCTGGCCAACGGTGTATTTATCGCGGATGGTCTTCCAGGGGTCGTCGGTGAGCTGCTTATAGCCAAGGGAGATGCGCCCGTCTTTCTCGTTGAAGTCGAGGATGACAACCTCGACTTCCTGGCCGGGCTCAAAAAGCTCGGAGGGATGGCCGGTCTTTCCCCATGACATGTCGGAAATGTGGAGGAGTCCTTCCACGCCCCCCAGGTCGATGAAGGCGCCGAAACTGGTCAGGGAACGAACGTGCCCCTTGATCCTTTCCCCTTTGACCAGCCGGCCGAAAACCCTCCTTTTTTTCTTCTCCCGCTCGTCCTGGAGAAAGAGCTTCCGGGAAACGACCGCGTTTTCGGTTTTGCGGTCGAACTTGATGACCCTGAGCTTGAATATCTGGGCGATGAGCTTGTCCGGCTCCCTGACGATTTTGACATCCGCGTGGGAGTCGGGCATGAAAGCGGCGATGCCGACATCGACGGTGTAGCCGTTCTTGATCCTTTCGATGACCTTCCCGGATACAAGGCCCTGGGTTTCGTAGGCCTTTTCCAGGCGTTCGAGAGCCCGCAGAGCGTCGGCCCGCTTCTTGGACAGGATGAGATAGCCCTCCCTGGCATCCGTCCGTTCCAGGATAGCTTCGATCTCATCCCCAGGCCGCAGTTTCTTGATCTCCGGCTCGTCAAACTCCTCGACCGGGATAACCCCTTCGGACTTGAACCCGATATCCACGAGTACGCCCGTAGGCGTGGTCTTAATCACTCTGCCCTTGAAGATCTTGCCCAAGGTGATCTCTTTGGCGCTGAACTGGTACTTGTCAAGAAGATGCTCGTAGTCCTCGGAGGAGATTTTTTCCTCTCTGTCGGCCTGTTTCTTTAGCTCTGCCATGGGATGATGCTCTCCTGATGCGGTTGATGTTCGAAGCAACTCTTGATCTTGGCCACTGCTTCTTCGATGGCCTCGGGCGGAGTCGAAGCTCCCCCGGAAATGCCGATTCTCTTCGTTCCTCTGAGCAGGCGCGGCCTGATCTGGCTGGCGTCTTCGATGAAATGGGTGTTCGGCTGCACCCGTTTGGATATCTCGTAGAGTTTGTGGGTGTTGGAGCTGTTCTTGCCGCCGACGATGAAGAGGATGTCAACCCGGGCGGCGAGCTCGGAGGTGGACGTCTGCCGAGTCTGGGTCGAGTGGCAGATGGTGTTGTAGACCCTGAGCTCTTCCGTCCGTTCGAGGAGCGCGGCCACGACCCGGCCGAAGAGGAACAGGTCTTGGGTCGATTGCGCCAGAACGGACCTCGTTTTCCGGCGGCTCAGGCGGCGGGCCTGTCCCTCGTCCTCGATGATCCGGCCGCGGCCGTTGCTGTAACCGACGAGACCCTGGATCTCCGGGTGCTCCGGATTGCCGACGATGATGATCTCCTCGCCCCTCTTGGCCAGCCTTTCGACGAGTCTCTGGATCTTCTTGACGATGGGGCAGGTGGCGTCGACGATCTCGAGCCGCTTCTTTTTCAGGGCCCTGTAAACGTCCGGCGCTACTCCATGTGAGCGGATGATGACGGTCCCCTCGCGGATCGAACCGGGATCACGGACCGACTGGATGTCCTTCTTTTTCAAACTGGCGATCGCCATGGGATTGTGGATGAGTTCGCCGAGCGTTAAGACGAGGCCTTTCCGACGGCGTCTGGTGCTGTGGGCCAGCTGCAGGGCGCGCCTGACACCATAGCAGAGACCGGATCTATCGGCGACGATGATTTCCATTGAGTATCGGTGGAAAAGTAAGGCCTCATACTAGCCGAACAATTCTCGTTTGTCAACCCTAAGTATAGGAAATATCTGAACTTAGAGGATTTTTGCGATGACTGAAATGGCCTCGTTCCCAATCGGGTTTTTTACGCCGTTCGCTCAGCGCTCATCTCGGCGCTGCGGAACTCCGCGTGGTGTATCTAAACGCGAGTGCACGTTGTCTCCATCCTAGCCCCTCTCCCTATGATCTCTTCGTGCTCAGACAGTCCTCGCGGACGCCAGTACGTCTCCCCTCGATGAGCGCCGCGCGAAGGCTAAACCCTCTATGGTCGCTGCGGCCATTTCAGTCATCACATGTGGATCAGGTTGGAGGATGGAGGAACGCGCCGACGCCTTTTTTTTGGACCTCGGCCGTAGGTGGCATGTCCTCGACTTCGATGACCTTGTCAGGCTCGGTTTCGGCCAGGGCTTCGAGCAGCGCTCTGAGCCCGGCGAGATGCTGGGCGACCCGGGAGGAAAGGGGGATGCCTTCTTCACCGTAGGGGACGAACAACCAGCCCAAGCGGGAGGCCCTGGTGTAGAACTTATCCTTCCCCTCGACGATCAGGGACGAGGAGGGCTTTCCCTTGAGACGGCCGTGGGAGGCGTTTGGCGTTTCGAGAAGAATAGCCTTGATCCCGGCGTGGTCGCCCCATTCCCGGTGGCTCAGCCCGCGGAGGTTGACAGGTGAGGCCTCCAACCGGATATCAAACCCCTGAGCCTGAAGCTCCAGAAGGGCCAGGGCGGCTATCTCGGAGCTGTTCTCGTGGAAGACGATGGCGTTGATGACCGGGTATTCGGGCGCGGATTCGTGGATATCGACTCCGATGTCGATCCGCTCTTTCCGGATGAGCTCCATGATCCCGAAGGCGATCTTTTCAGTGAGGAGTCCATTGGGCCGCCCTGGATAGCAGCGGTTCAGGTTCCGCACTTCATTGCCGGAAAGAGTCTGTCCGGCGGGATTGACGTAGACTGCGGGATCCGGCCACTGGTCGACCGGATTGGTCAGGCGGGAGCCCAAGCGGAACAGCCGCTGGCCCAGAGTAGTGGGTATGGCGAAACGCTGCGGGTTCCCTTCCTGAGGGTCGCTGTGGGTGAACCCGCTGGCGTTGGCGCGAGGGACGATGAAGATACGGCCTCGCTTCGCCCTGATATTCTCGATGAGGAGGACAGCGGTGATCATTCCGGCGGGCTCATTGGGATGGGTCCCTCCCAGCACCAGCGCGTTCCCTCCCTTTTCAGTTCCCTGGAAGACGTACACTTCCGTATCGCCATGGGTGTTCTTGAGAGGCGGGAAATAATCGCTCAGCCAATGCTTGGCGGTCAGTCCCGCGCTCGGATAGATCGGCTCGGGTCGATGCATGGTCTTGAAGCTCCGGCCGGAAAAAAAGCAGAGGACTCCGGTCATGATGAGGGAAAGAACGGCCGAGCACGTGGAACTCTTGATTCCCTTCATCGGTCACTTGACCAGGAAGAGCCTGAGGAGAAAGAGGGTCAGGACGATAGCGGTCCCCGCCTGGTCCCAAAATTTCCTTTGGCGGAAGAGATGCCAGAAGAGATGGAGGCTTAAGTACAAGACGATGAGAAGGTAGAAAATGCGGAGCATTGGAGTCAAAACACCTTATCTAAAAACGGGGCCAGAAGCAACATCGCAATGCCGGCGGCCAGCTGCAGGAGCGCCGGGACCAGACAGTAGCGCAGAACTCGAAAGAAGTTGGGCTCGCCGACGACCTGGGCGGCGAAGCGCGCCGAGATGGCGGCAGGAGGGACGAGGTCGCCCAGGCTGGCGATGGCCGAAAGGGCGGAGGACGTGAGCAGGGCGTTCTTGTTGATCAGGGCGAGCATGAAGGGGATGCCGAGGATGGAGGCCGAACCGAACGTGGAGACTCCGCCGAAAGCCGGAAGGCTCACCCCGATCCCGAAATAAAGCAGGAACGAGGGAAGCGAGAGGATGGCCATGACGACCCAGCCGCGGGCGCCGGTCATGGTCATGACCTGGATGAACATGCCCACTCCGGCCAGGATGGACAGCACCGGCAGCGACTCTGCGATCGCCTTCTGGGTGGCCTTGAGGAAGTTGACCGGCCGGCCGCAAACAACCCCGATCAGGGCGGCGCCCAGGAAGACGGCGGGAATGCCGATATCGGGAAACCGGCCTGCGGTCAATCCGGGTGCGAGCATCAGGATGACCAGCGCGAGGAAGGGGACGGCGAGGCGGAACCGGTACTTGGGACCGAGGACGGGAGGAAGGATGGATACCATTTCCTCGCGGCCGATCACCCTCAGGTCTCTGTATCCGATCACGAGCGGGATGAGTACGGCGAGCGGGATAACGAGGGCAAGAAGCGGCAAGGTCACACCGACGTAGGGCATGTCAACACCGCCTCCCATGATCATGATCAGGATATTGACCGGCGGGGCGATCATGCCCAGGATGCCGCCCATGACGATCAGGGCGCCCGCCTTGAGCCGCGGCAATCCCAGCTTCATCATCACCGGCGCGATGAGCGGGCCGGTGCTGAGGATGGCGGCGGTCGAGGAGCCGGTCAGCATCCCCGGGAACATCAGGATGAGCATGGCAGCCAGGAGGAGAAGGACCCGGCTCCGGTAGAATGTCTTCAGCAGCAGAGCGGTCACCGTATCCAGGATGCCGGCGTCCTCCAGGACCTTGATGAAGATCGTGGCTGTAAGGATGATCAGGATGGTGTCAAAATAACCGAAGGCCCCCTCGACGAGATGACGCAGGCTGGGCCCTTCTCCCGCGACGAGGGCTCCGGCCAAGGCGGAGAGGGCGAGGGCGATGCCGATGGGCACCTTGGCCGCCATGGCCAGCAGCACAAACACGGCGACCAGGAAAAGAAAAATCAGCCCCTCAGGCATCCCTCTTCACTTGAAGGCTTTTTGCAGCGGGACCTGCGCGTCGACCAGCTTCTCCACTTCGACCAGGGGGACGTTCTTGGACTGACAGAGCTTGGTGAAAAAACCGTCGCCGTTGCCGGACTTGACCACGACGAGAAGCTTGGCCAGAGGAATGATCTCGGCGATCAGGTCGTCTGACTGCGGGCCGCGCCGGGCCTCTCCTCCCAGATGAAGGCAGAGGAGCGGCACTTGGGCTTTCTGAGCGGCGGCGATGAGCGCCATGACCCGATCTCTCTCCTTGTCCATGTCGAGGCCCGCGGCGCCCAGCCCTTTGAGGCTGGTCCCGAGGATGAGGACAAGGGTCTTCATGTTCTCGAGGTCAGCGGCCGTGGCCTGCTTGGAGAGGGTGTAGGCAAGCCCGGACCGCTTGGCCAGGACCGCGGCTATCTGGACCTCGGCGTTCTGGCCGGCGGACGTGATCAGCATCGGTTGCTCAAAGATTCCGGCTGTTACCTGTCCGTTGGACGGCCTCATTAGGACTCCGAAAACAAGTCCGGACAAAATGAAACGGATAAAAATTTCATTTTTCACTTTGGCTTTCCTTTCTTGCGCAGGCGAAGGTCAGTTGGCGACAAACCCGTTTGAGGACGCAGCGGGCAGGGATCTTCTCCGAAGGAGGAGAGAGCGGAGTCCGAAATCGAGCCGCTTTTGGCTCGCCGGGACAAAAGCGGCGTGGTTTGGAGCCAATTGACCCGAGCCATCTTAGTAGCCGGCTCCAACGCCGTCCCGGCGGGAATCGGCGCCTCCGTGGATGACATTCTTCTCTCTCAGGATCATGATCCCTTGGGCGCCGCCGAAGTACTTATCGTAGGCCTCGCGGACTTCGACCTCCTGCCCCAGCGCCCGAAGGGCGGCGATGATCCCTTCCGGGAACCTGGCTTCGACCGCGATCGGTTCGGGCTTTCCTGCCTTCGAGAAAGAGAAAAAGCGCGGCGCCTCGATGGCCTCGTCGAGCGACATCCCGAACTCCAGCACGTTGAGGACGATCTGGGTGAGGGAGGAGAAGATGCGCGTGCCGCCAGGCGAACCCAGCACCAGGAAGGGCTTTCCCTCTCTGAACAGGATGAGCGGGCCCATGGAACTTACGGGACGATGTCCAGGTCCAGGCGCATTGGCCGATCGGGGGTCGGAGGCGAAGTCATCCATGTGGTCGTTGAGAAGAAATCCGGTCCCTGCGGGCACGATCCCCGTACCGAAGAAATCGTTGATCGACTGGGTCAAGGAAACGACGTTCCCCTCCCGGTCCAGGACGCAAAGATGCGTCGTGTTGGCCGTATCCCTCTTGTCCTCCTTGTGCTCCGTAAACGGATAGTCCTCCGACGCGCGGTCTTCACGGATGCGGGAGACGACTCCCGCCGCATACTCGTCGGAGGTGAGCCAGCGGACGGGGACAGAGGCAAAAGCCGGGTCTCCGAGGTAGCGCTCCCGGTCGGCGAAGAGGAAGCGCAGGGCTTCACTCAGATGATGGACGAAGGGAGCGGAGTTTTGACCCCACTTCCGCACCGGCCAGCGCTCGATGATATTCAGGAACTGGATGAGATGAAGACCCCCCGAGGCGGGAGGCGGCGCGGTTCGTACCGTGACGTCCTTGTAGTTCCCAAGAAGCGGTTCCAGTTCGATGGCTTCGTAGGACGCCAGATCCTCTGCCGTCATGATCCCGCCCTTCGCCCTGACCGCGGCCACAAGCTTGCGGCCGATCTCGCCCCGGTAGAACTCGCTCACTCCGTGCGCGCCGATCAGCCGCAGGGTTCCGGCGAGGTCGGGATTCCGGAACCGGTCCCCCGGCTCGTAGGGAAGCCCTTCATTCAGATAGGAGCTTCCTTCGGGGAGGTTCTTGACCAGCCGCTCGTACTCGTCTTTATTGATGCTGCTGAAGGTGGGGCTCACGGAGAAACCCTGCTCGGCGATGGCGATGGCTCCGGCCAACGCCTCGGCCAAGCTGCGCGTGCCATACTTTCGCAAGGCAAGATCCCAGCCAGCCAGGGCGCCCGGTACCGCTACCGCCAGGCCGGTTGACGTGCGCCATTCCCTTTCCTCTTCGCCCTTTTCCTTGAACATGGCGGCCGAGGC
>Ga0153915_10002764_pt1 | contig 15983 bp, 12 predicted proteins | sample Opewatmetagenome_2_FD_107003 | JGI IMG/M metagenome (GOLD analysis project Ga0153915, IMG submission 107003) | Freshwater wetland microbial communities from Ohio, USA - Open water 3 Core 3 Depth 3 metaG | ecosystem: Environmental > Aquatic > Freshwater > Wetlands | place: USA: Ohio, Lake Erie...
CCGGGACCCTCACCGAGGGCCGGTTCGGGGTCACGGATATCCTCCCCCTGGCGGGGGAAGAGGAGCCCGGGATCCTCTCTCTGGCCGCCTCCCTGGAAGCGAGGTCCGAACACCCCATCGCCCGGGGCGTCATCCGAAAGGCCACCGACAGCGGGGTACCGGTGCTTCCGGTGGAGGGGTTCCGGGCGATCCCGGGGATGGGGGTGGAAGGGCAGATCGGAGGGCGCCTCCACCGGGTGGTGAGTCCCGGTTACCTGCAGGAGCAGGGGATGGAGATCGCAGACAAACGGGTGGAGAGGCTGGCCACCCAGGGAAAGACGGTGGTATTCATCATGGAGGGGGATCGCATACTCGGGGCCATCGCGCTCGCGGACATCATCCGGAAGGAATCCCGGGAGGCCGTAAGCCGCCTGAAGCAGAGGGGGATCCGCTGCATGATGCTCACCGGTGACAACCATCACGTGGCTGCCTGGGTTGCGGGGGATCTGGGGCTGGATGAGTTCTTTGCCGAGGTCCTCCCCCACGAGAAGGCAGCCCGGATCCAGGAGGTGCAGCAGCGGTTCCCGGTGGCCATGGTGGGGGACGGGATCAACGACGCCCCTGCGCTCGTCCAGGCGGATGTGGGGATCGCCATCGGGGCAGGGACCGATGTCGCGGTGGAGAGCGCGGATATCGTGCTCGTGAGAAACGATCCCAGGGACGTGGTGACGCTTCTTGAACTCTCACAAAAGACCTACGCCAAGATGGTCCAGAACCTGATCTGGGCCACGGGTTACAACACCTTTGCGATCCCCCTGGCGGCAGGGGTGGCGGCCGGGTACGGGATCCTGCTCTCCCCCGCTATTGGCGCAATCCTGATGAGCGCGAGCACCGTGATCGTGGCGGTCAATGCGAGGTTCCTGCGGCTGGAATCTGGCCCTCTTCCAGGCGAAAAGGCTGGTCCGTGATGCGGATTGCGGGCCGGTCAGCGTGGGGGACAGATCGGATTTCCATGGAAACGGGATCTTCATTCCGGTTTCCCCGGTCCTCGTGGGGGGGGAATGGGATTTTGTGGTCAAAAAAAAGGTGTTCAGGAGTATCCCCCGCCGCCACCGGAGGAGACGGTGGACGCCGGCACCAGCTTCCAGACTTTCCCGGTGGCGAAATTGGGATCCGGTCCCGTTCTTTCGCTGGTCAGGACGTAGATCTCCCGGCTCCTGTCCTCCCCGAATCCACGGATGAAGGCATTGACCCGCTGGTTCGTCATGCCGGGGATCGGGATCTCGGTTCCGGTCCACATCAGGTTATCAGAGGCGGTGAGATCCACGACCGTATCCGGATACAGGCCGATGTTCCAGCCTGAGGGCGGGGTGGCCAGGAGGATCACGCCATTCCCTGCGGTCACCTTGCCATCGCTCCAGTAGCCGAAGACATACTTTCCCTGGAGGGCCGGAAGAGCGCTCCCCCGGTACAGGTGGCCTCCGACAATGGTGAGCCCCAGGTCATGGCCCCCCTCAAAGATGGGGCCGATCAGGGGTTCTCCCCCGGCCCCGGTGATCGCACAGCCCGGTTTCGGCGCCGCATTATTCGACGGGTCAAAGCAGTGGGTCCCTTCCCGGATGTTCCACCCGTAGTTGCCGCCCGGAAGGACGATGTACACGGTCTCGAAGAGGCGCTGGCCTGCCTGGGCGACCAGGTACCGGTGGTCATCCCCTGCATCGAAGGAGGCGTAGGCCGGGTTCCGGAACCCGGACGCATAGATCTCGGGCAAGATGGCCTGGTCGTTCACGAACGGGTTGTCGGCCGGTATGCCATACTCCTTCCCGGGGGCCCGGGTATCCACATCGATCCGAAGGATCTTCCCCAGGATCTGGGTCATGTCCTGCCCGTTGCCGATGACCGGCGTGTGCCCGATACCCGTGTCATCCGCCCTCCCCCCGTCCCCCAGCGGGAGGTAGAGGTACCCATCGGGGCCGAACCTGATCTGGCCGCCATTGTGGTTCGAGAACGGCTTGTCCACCTGGAGGAGGATCCGCTCGGAGAACATGTCTGCCTGGTTCGGGTCGTTGGAGACCCGGAACTCCGAGAGCCGGTTTGTGCTGTCCCATCCCGCAGGCGCACCCTGCCTGAGGGGAGCCGTGTAGTACACGTAGAAGCGCCCGTTGGTGGCAAACTCCGGGTGGAAGGCCAGGGAAAGGAGGCCCCGCTCATCATATCCGGCATTCAGGGACACCATCCGGCTCCGGATGTCCAGGAACGGTGTCTGGACCAGGGTCCCCGCCGCGTTCAGTATCCAGACCACGCCGATCTGGTCCACGACAAAGAGGCGGTGGCTGCCATCCGGGGACTCGACCAGCATCATCGGGGCGGAGAGGCCACCGGTCACCTGCGAGAGCCCGATGGCGGCGGTGGACCTCCCCAGGGGTGTGCGGGAGACCCCCTCAGCGAACGTGGCGGCAAGGGGCGAATTCTGGTTGGTGAGGTCCGGAGGCGCCGGGCCTGCGACGACCGTGCATGCCCCGCCCACGCAGCCGCAGTGGCCGGCCCCGCAGTCGATGGGGCCCTGGCAGTTCGCGGTGCAGAGGACGTTGCATACGCCCTTGGAGGCCCTGTTGATGCAGCTGGTGGGATGGCAGCACTGGGCCGGGACGCAGTCAGAGTCACCCGTGCAGGAGCCCTGGCCTGCCGTCGGGGTGGGTGTCACGGTCATGGTCTCCATGGTGGGTGTCGGGGTCCCCCCCTGCGGGGGTAGGGTGGCGCACCCGGCCAGGAGGGCCACGACCAGCGCCACGGCCATCACCATGAGGAGCGGTACCCGGGAAGATTTCTGTCGTATCATGGACGCAGATGGGTCCAGTCGGATAATAAGGTATTCCCTCTTTTCAGGAGATGCACACATCCGGCACCTGTCCGGAGGGGCAAGCCCCATTCACAACATTGAAGCATCTCAGTTCCAAAAATTCACCCATCATGCGTCCCCTGGAGTTCAACAACCGGGTGCTCATCCTCGGGTACGGGTCCGTGTGCCGATGCACGCTGCCCATCCTCCTGAAACACGTGAAGATACCGCTGGAACAGATCACCCTCCTCGATTTTGAGGACAAGGCGAAGGAGCTCGAACCCTTCACCAGGAAGGGCCTGCGGTACTTCAGGAGACGAATCACCCCGGAGAACCTGGATGCCATCTTCTCGGAGTACCTCTCACCCGGGGGGCTCCTCATCGACCTCGCCTGGAACATCGACTGCTGCGAGATCGTGCAGTGGTGCCATGACCATGACGTGCTCTCTATGAACACGTCCGTGGAGGTCTGGGACTCCTACGGGGAGCGGTTCACGGCGAATCCCTACGAGAAGTCGCTCTACTTCCGCCAGATGAAGCTCCGGGAGCTCACGAAGGACTGGAAAGACAGTCCTACCTTCGTCGTGGACCACGGCGCCAACCCGGGTCTCATCTCCCACTTTGCGAAGCAGGGGCTCATCGATATCGCGGAGCGGATGGTAGCGGACGGGAAGACAAAGGACCCGAAGAAGCTGGAGCGGCTGATCCGGGAGCGGAAGTTCGGGGAGCTGGCCATGGAGGTGGGGGTGAAGGTGATCCACTGCTCGGAGCGGGATACCCAGATCTCACGCCGGCCCAAGGAGGTGGACGAGTTCGTGGGCACCTGGTCCATCGAGGGCCTGCGGGAGGAGGGCACGGCGCCGGCAGAGATGGGATGGGGCACTCACGAGAAGGAACTCCCCCCGCTGGCCCATGTGCCACCGGTGGTGCCGAAGAACCAGATCATGCTGGCCCAGATGGGAGTGAACACCTGGGTCCGCTCCTGGGTGCCGGACTGCGAGATCGTGGGGATGGTGATCCGGCACGGGGAGGCCTTCGGCATCTCGGACCGGTGGACGGTCTGGAAGGGCGGGAAGGCCATCTACCGGCCGACGGTCCACTACGCCTATATGCCCTGCGATGCCTCGATTGTCTCCGTCCACGAGCTCCGGTGCAGGAACTACGAGCTGCAGCCGAAGATCCGGATCATGAACGACCGGGAGATTACCTCGGGCGCCGACATCCTGGGGGCTCTCCTCATGGGCCACCCGTACGGCTCCTGGTGGACCGGATCCATCCTCACCGTCGAGGAGGCCAGGAAGCTCGCCCCCGGCCAGAACGCGACCACGATCCAGGTGGCGCTGGGGGTGGTCTCCGCGGTGAGGTGGATGATACAGAATCCCAGGAAGGGGTTCTGCCTCCCCGACGACCTGCCCCACGACTTTGTACTCGAGATTGCGAAGCCGTACCTGGGGGAGTTCCACTCGGGGCCCTCCGACTGGACCCCGCTCCGGGACCGGACGGTCTACTTCCGGGAGAACCCGGCGAACCGGTACGACAGGGAGGACCCCTGGCAATTCAAAAACTTCTTATTCGTGCAGTGAGGGAGGATCAGTGATGACGCAGGTGGAAGGGGAAGCGAGAAAGGGGTCCCGGCGGCAGGGGCAGGAGAACGGGGTGCCTGCCCTCTCCCCGGAGCGGAAGGAGCAGCTCCAGCAGCTGGCCAGGGAGCAGGGGACCCCCATCTTTGTCATTGACCACGAGAGGATCCGGGAGAACTACCGCGAGTTCCGGGAGCACATGCCCCGGGCGCAGGTCTACTACGCGGTCAAGGCCAACTCGAATCCCGAGATCGTGAAGACCCTCTTTGAGATGGGCTCGAGTTTCGACGTGGCCTCCATGCCGGAGTTCATGATCGTGTACCAGTATATCAGGAATATGCCAGAGAAGGAGCGGCAGGACTGGATCTGGGACAAGATCATCTATGCGAACACGATCAAGCCCGTGGAGACCCTGGAAGCCCTTGACGTGTACAAGCCCCTCGTTACCTTTGACAACCACGAAGAACTCCTGAAGATAAAAAAGCACGCACCGAACGCGGGCCTGGTGCTCCGGCTGCGGGTCCCCAACACCGGTTCCATGGTGGAGCTCTCCTCCAAGTTCGGGGCGAGCCCGGGCGAGGCCGTGGACCTGATCATGGAGGCCTTTTCCCTGGGCCTCATCGTGGAGGGCCTCAGCTTCCACGTGGGCAGCCAGTGCACCAACTTCGAGAACTACGTCCAGGCCCTGCAGATCTCTGCGAACATCATCAGGGAGACCGAGACCCGGGCGGGGAAGCGGATCAAGATCCTGGACATCGGCGGCGGGTTCCCGGTAAAGTACAACCCGGAGGTGAAGTCCTTCCGGACCCTGACCCGGAAACTGAACGCAGAGATAAAGCGCCTGTTCCCGCCCGATATCGAGATCCTGGCCGAGCCCGGCCGGTTTCTCGTCGCCAATGCCTGTTCGCTCGTCGCCAAGGTCATCGGGAAAGCCGTCCGGGACGGGAAGACCTGCTACTACATCAACGACGGCATCTACCATACCTACTCCGGGCAGATCTTTGACCACTGCATCTACCCGGTGAAGGCCTTCAGTGAGGGCGAGACACAGATCTCCTCGGTCTTCGGTCCCACCTGCGATGCCTTTGATACCATCACCCTGGGCGCCGATCTTCCGGAGCTCGAGATCGGGGACCTGGTCTACTCAGAGAACATCGGAGCTTACTCCCACGCCTCATCCACCTACTTCAACGGGTTCCCGCCGGCGAAGGTCGTGCACATCGGGAGATAAGGGGAGAGATCGCCGGTCACTCCTTCTCCGGATTCTCTTCCTTATCCGCTTTCCTTTTCGGGAGGTAGCCGGTGAGCTTCGCCTGGGTCTCCCGGGGGCGGGGGATCACGTGCCGCATCCCGCTCCCCTGCCCGTGGGCATCGCCCGGGTAGCGGGGCACCAGGTGAAAGTGGACGTGGGGCACCACCTGGCCGGCCGCTGCCCCCACGTTCACCCCCAGGTTATAGCCGGCCGGGTGGTAGCGCCGGTCCAGCTCCCCCTTCACCCGTCCCGCCAGCTCCAGGAGGGCCCGCTGCTCTTCCGGAGTGGTCTCAAAGAAATCCACCACGTGCCGGAAGGGGATGAGCAGCGTGTGCCCCCTGCTCACAGGGTTAATATCCCAGGTGGCGAAGCAGAGCTCGTTCCGGGCAAAGATCCGGACCACCGGAATCGTGCAGAACGGGCATCGCTTCCCCGTGTCCTGTGCCATGACCCTCCCTGAGATGCCGGGAGGGATAAGGGCTTCCGGCAGGGTCCTGCTGTCTGAACTCGGATCACAACATTTTTTGTGTCACCGGTGCAACCGGACGCTGTCATGCTATGACATGGCAGTACCTGCACTGGCATAGCATTTCTGCAACAGGGGATATGAGATGAAGCACACAAGAACAGTATCCATCCTGCTCGCGGCACTGCTGCTGTCTGCGTTGCTCCTGGCCGGCTGCACCCAGCAGCAGCAGCAGGCCCAGCCGCAGGATGTGAAGATCGGAGCGGTGGTCTCCCTGACGGGTGTGGGGAGCAACGTCGGGAAGCACATGAAACAGTCCGCTGAGATGGCGGTCAGCGAGATCAATGCCAAGGGCGGAGTGTTTGTCAGGGCCTACAACAAGAAGCTGCCCATCACGCTCATCGTGGCCGATGACGAGACGAAGCCCGATAGCGGTGTCAAGGCCGTGACGAAACTCACCTCCGAGGATAACGTAGATATCCTGGTCGGGGGCTGGAGTAGCGCGGTGACCGTCGCCACCCTGGGCGTGGTTGCCGAGAAGAAGGTCCCGTACGTGGTCACCGGTGCATCCACCCCGGATGTCACCCGGAAAGCGGGTGTGGACACGAGTTACATGTTCCACTACTGCCCGACCACTGCCATGTACGGCGAGTACACGATCCTCTTCACGGACCATGTGATCCGCCCGGCAATCAATGCGAAGTTCAACTTCACTGAGGATCGGCCGCTGAGACTCGCGATCCTGTACCAGGACAGCGCCTACGGGAAAGGGGTGCTCAACGGAGTCGTGAATACCATAAACGCGGAAAACCTCAAGATCGAGATCGTCTCCAACCAGAGCTTCAAGACGGGAGACGCAGATTTCAGGACTGCGCTCACGGCCATCAAAGCTGCCAAGCCGGACGTGATCTACGCCGCGGCCTTCCCGGCGGAACAGTCCCAGATCGTCGTCCAGGCCCGGAGGGATGTGAACCTGAACACGATCATCCTGGCCGTAGAGACGAACGACAACCCGGATTACTACAAGGGCATTGCCCGTTTCGGTGAGTACTCCATCCTCGAGAGCCGGTTCAGCCCGTTCACTGCCGCCCCGTCCTCCGTTGCGGCGGCGGATGCCAGGTTCAAGGCGGATTATATGGCAAAATACGGGTCCTTCCCCGACATGATGGGCGTTTCAACCTACGAGGGAGTCTATGTGGCCGCACAGGCGATTGAGAATGCCGGCACCCTGGACAAGGCGGCGGTCAGGGATGCCCTCGCGCAGCTCCGGATGCCCCAGATTGTGGAAGCCATCAAGGGTGGATTCATCACATTCTCGCCGGATTACCGGGAGGTCCAGTTTGAACTCTTCATGACGCAGCTCATCTGGGACGAGCAGGCAGGGGAGTGCAGGCCCAAGATCGTCTGGCCGGATACTGTGAAAGAGAAGGACTTTGTGCTTCCGGTCTGGTACGAGCCCGGGAGCGCACCATAAATCCCCTCCTTTTATCACCTTCCGTTCGCGATAACATACTGGGAGGTCCGGAAACGGCGTGGCCCTCGACTTTGGTATCCTGCTCCAGGTCCTGTTCTGGGGCCTGTACGCCGGCTGCATCTACATCCTCCTGGCCACCGGGCTCAGCCTGATCTTCGGAGTGATGAAGATCGTGAATTTCGCCCACGGCGAGCTCCTGATGCTCGGTGCATACATCACAGCCACGGTCTTTGTTCTCACCGGGATCAATCCCTATTCCATCATCATCCTCACCATGCTCGTGCTCGGGATTATCGGAATCGCCATTGAACGGCTGGGCTTCCGGCCCATCCTCGGCACCAGCAAGCTGAACGAGATCTTCCTCTCCCTGGGGCTGATCTACGTCATCCAGAACGCGGCCGCGCTCATCTGGGGGGACGAGCGGCAGGTACTGACCAGCCCCTACCAGACAGTCACCATCCCGATGGGACCCATCCAGCTCCCCGTGGACTATATCATTATCATCATCGTTACAGCCCTGATTCTGGTAGGGCTCACGCTTCTCCTGAAGAAGACGAGCCTGGGCAAGGCCATCCGGGCCACCAGCCAGAACCGGAAGGGTGCCATGATCGTGGGGATCAATGTGGAACGGATGGACATGATCACCTTTGGCATCGGCGCAGGCCTCGCCGGTGCAGCCGGCACCCTGTGGGTGGTCAGCGGCCAGGTCTTCAACCCGTACATCGGCTCCCTCCCGGCCATCAAGGCCTTTGCCATCATCATCCTGGGCGGCCTGGGGAGCATTCCCGGAGCCATCATCGGGGGACTGATCTACGGCATCGCCGAGAACGGAGCGGCCTACTTCCTGGGAGGGGTCTGGAAGGACGCCATCTCGTTCCTGATCCTGATCGTGGTGCTCATCTTCCGGCCCACCGGCCTTTTCGGAGAATCGGGGGAGTGATGCAGGTGGCAAAGGGCAGTTACCCCTGGTATTCCTGCGGAATCGCGCTGGGTATCGCGGTACTCTTTCCCCTGCTTGCCGGGATGAGCTTCCACATCCTGAACGTGGCCATCATCATGCTGATCTTTATCCTCTTCTCCTCTGCCTGGAACTTCCTGGCCTACTCGGGGCAGGCATCCCTCGGGCATGCCGCCTTCTTCGGCATCGGGGGCTACGTCTCCACCCTGATCGCCCGCTCGGCCGGTGCCACGTCCTTTGCCACGATCCTGGCCGGGGGATGCGTGGCAGCCTTCATCGGGTTCCTCCTGGGGCTCACCTGCGTGCGGCTGAAGGAGTGGTTCCTGGCCATGGTGACCTTCGGGTTCGCCGTCATCCTCCAGGTGGTGGTGGCCAGCTCACTGGCTGCCACCACCGGCGGGTGGGATGGCATCGTGTCGCCCCGGCTGATCCCGGTCTCCCTGCCCAACTACCTGGTCATCGAATACTACGTGATCCTTGCCGTCACTGTGGTATCCATTGTCGCCATTTACCTGATCCTCCGATCCCGGGCCGGCCTGGCCTTCGCTGCCATACGGGAGAACGAGACCGAGGCACAGGCTGCCGGGATCAACCCGGTCCGGTGGAAGCTCCTGGCCTTCACCGTCAGCAGTTTCCTGACCGGGATCTCCGGCGCGCTGATGGTGCACCACATCGGGTTCATCTCCCCCGAGATCTTCAGTGCCGACAACTCCTTCTGGCCCATCATCTACTCCATCTTCGGGGGTCTCGGCACGATCAGCGGGCCGATCATCGGCACGGTCATCCTGACCGTCGTCTGGGACAGCCTGAAGGAGATGGGCCTCACCTACGAGCGGTTCGTCATCATCGGCCTCCTGCTCATCGTGGTCGTTATCTTCCTCCCCAAGGGGCTTGTGTCCCTCCCCGAGAAGATCCGGGAACGGTACGCCCAGCGGAAGAAAGGGTGAGGCAGGGTACCGGGCAGACCGGTCCCTTCCGATGGGCGGGGATCTCCACCCCCCGCTGAGGGTTCTCCCTATCTGTTTATTCCCATCAGTGCAGCGGAACCATTTCTTTCATGGTGCGGGAGGGGGTGCGAGCCCCCTCCCGGTCCCTCCCCCGATGAGGATAGCCGGTTCATTCCTGTCATGGCCCGGGAGGATCAGGTTCTGGGAAAACCGGGGGGACGCCCACGCGGCGGGGGCGAAAGCCCCCAGGAGCGCCTGACTCGTAGAATCAGGATGAATAATCGATCGGGTTGGATGAGTCGGTACACCTCATGGGACCGCGGCGGGGGCGAAAGCCACCACGAGCGTATCACTCGTATGACGCGAATGCATGACCTGGTCAGTCCTCAATCAGAAAAAACCCCTGGAACCGGGGCGGGGACGGGAGCGCCAGGAGCGTACCACTCGTAGTATCACTATGAATAACCGATCGGTTTGGAGGAGTCAGTACACCACTGGGTGCCGCGGCCGTCAGATCCCGAGGTACGCCTTCTCGATGTGCTCGTCTTTGATCAGGTCCCGGGAGGAACCGGAGGTGACAATCCGCCCGTTCTCCAGCACGTAGCCCCGGTTGCAGAGCTCGAGGGCGTGCCGGACATTCTGTTCCAGGAGGAGGATGGTCATCCCCTCGCGCCCGAGGCGTTCCAGGGTGGTGAAGACCTGGGTGACCAGCGCCGGCGAGAGGCCGCTGGACGGCTCGTCCAGGATCAGGAGGTGCGGCCGGGACATGAGGGCCCGCCCGATGGCCAGCATCTGCTGCTCCCCGCCGCTCATGGTGCCGGCCAGCTGGTGCTTCCGCTCGGCCAGGATCGGGAAGAGGGCATGGACATGCGCGAGGGTCTGTCCGTTATCCTCCCGGCCGAGGGCCCCCAGCTGGAGGTTCTCCTCCACCGTCATCTTCGGGAAGATCTCACGCCGCTCGGGGACCAGCGCGAGGCCGGCGTGGTAGATGCGGTGGGGGGGCCATCCCAGGATCTTCTCCCCCCGGAAGGTGATGCTGCCCTCCGATTTCCGGTTCAGGCCGATCAGGGTCTCGACCACTGTGGTCTTGCCCGCCCCGTTGGGGCCGATGAGGGTGACGAGTTCCCCATCCCCGACGGAGAGGTCCACACCCCAGAGGATCTGCATGGTTCCGTGCCACACGTTCAGGTTTTTCACTTCCAGCACGGGCCCGTCCCCCTAGAATGCGTCCATGTCACCCAGATAGGTGTCAATGACGCGCTGGTTGTTCGCCACCTCGTACGGCCTCCCCTCGGCGATCTTCTCCCCCCGGTCCAGGACCACGATCCGGTCCGAAACCCCCATGATCACCCTCATCACGTGCTCGATGATCAGGATGGAGATCCCCTGCTTCCGGATCTCCCGGATCAGTCCGACCGCTTCGTTGCTCTCAGTCGCGTTCAGGCCGGTGGTCAGCTCATCCATGAGGAGGAGCGCGGGGCGCGAGGCCAGAGCCCGGGCCAGCTGCACGCGTTTCAGCTCAACGACGTTCAGGTTCCGGACCGGCGTCTCAGATTTCTCCAGGGGAAACCCCACGAACTCCAGATGGTTCTCGGCCTCGTGGGAGGCATCGGCCAGTTTCTTTTTCTCATGGTTGCCGAATATGGCCGAGGCGGTGACCGATTCCAGTGCCGTGAGATTGGGAAAGGAGAGGGCGAGCTGGAAGGTCTGGGAGATGCCCTTCCGGCAGATCGCGTGGGGGGGGAGACCGGTGATCACCTCGCCCATGAACGTGACCGTGCCGGCGGTTGCCGGGACGATTCCTGAGATGATATTCAGAAGGGTGGTCTTCCCGGCCCCATTCGGGCCCACCAGGCCCAGGATCTCGTCCTCGTGGACGGCGAGATCCACGCCTTTTAACGCCGTAAGGCCGCCGATCTGCTTGGTCACTCCCTTCGCTTCCAGCAGTACCCGTGTCATGCCATGCCCTGCCAAGCCTAAATTCTGTCAGAGAAGGGTGATAAGGGTTTGGAGACGGGATCCGGCAGCAGGGCTTCGTGGTGCAGGGGCATGCCGGCCCGGCTCATCGGCAGCCTCACGGTCTCCCGGGAGTGACGTGGAGCTGAGGAGAAGTCAGGACCGAACCGATCCTGACAGCCGGTAGACCTTCAGGTCCACCCGTGCAAGAACGGCGGGCAGGGTCCGGACCGCGTTCCGGTCCTTCTCCCGTTCGGAATCGGGCAGGTCCTCCCAAGGCACGAGATCGGAGTGCCGCTTCGCCGCATCATCCCGCACCTTGCCAAAGGTCCACCCGGCATCCGTCCGCTCCCTGCACCAGCGGTCGTGCTCCCGGATCGCCAGTGCCTCCACTTCCGCCTTGGTGAAGGCAACGGTCTCCTCACCGTCTCCCCGCTGGATCAGGCCGTACCCGATCCCTTCCAGCATCCTCACGATCTCATCCGCCTGCCGGCGGTTCGCCTCCCTTAGATCATAGGGGAGATCCTCCCAGGGCACCATTGCAGGCGTCTGACCCGGCAACATACCGGCTTCCTGTTGATGGACAAGGTACTGGTCATGGATCGCCCGGGCGATCCGCTCGTGGGTGCCCTCCAGGACGAGATCAAGGCTGCAGGTCCGGTCGTAGACAGGAAATGCATGGAGGTTCCGGTACATCCCTTCAGATCCCTCGATGGTGCTGACCAGGTCGATGAGACCGCTGGAATGGCGCGTCCGGATCACGATGGGAATGTCAGTCTGTTCCAGGGCGTGGTGGATCTCGAGGGCCGTTGAGAGGCCCAGGGATTCATCGGAGAGGCAGATGAAGACGACATCTGGTGGCACTTCCAGGCCGCCAGCTTTCAGTGAGAGGATCCGGAGAAAGTCCGGTGAACGGAGGTCCAGAGACAGCGAATGGAGATCCGCAGAGGTGCCGAGGATCTCGTTGCGCAGGAGAAGGGACTCCTTTTTTCGGTCCGCGTCATTGTCTATCACAGTGATCAGAATCCCGTGATCCGTTCCCTCATGGCGGGATCGCCATTCGCGGGCGATATGGGAGGCGAGGCTCTCCCCCATCCTGCCGAGTCCTACGATCAGCGCGTGGGCACGGTGCCCCCGGGTATCACCACCCTCCAAAGGGTACTCCCGGGTCATCATGCGGGCTGCAGACTGGAAGATGTTGAAGAACTCCAGCCTGAAGGGTCCGCCTGCAACCGTCCCCACCTGGCAGGCTGCGAGGAGACTGACCAGGGTGGAGTCGGTCAGGTGCACGAAACAGGTGACCGGTCGTTTCGCTTTCTGTCGGACCAGTTCGTGGGTCCTGACGGCAATCTCCCCGTTGATCCCGTTGTCTCCCGCGACTGCAAAGAGATACCGCGCCTTCCAGGGTTTCGCCCGGGCGAGGATCTCCCAGTCCAGGGCGTCCCCGGTGATGACCACCGACCCGCGGTGCTTGCAGATCCCGATCTCCGGATTGTCGGGATTTCTCTCGACGATGGCCACGGAATGCCCCGCCTCCGAGAAATTCCGGGCAAGGGTGGCCCCCGTGTCACCCAGCCCGAAGATCACGACGTCAGGCCCGCCCCGCAATACGAGGAATTCCCTGATCCTGTCCGAGAAGAGCACGGCAGCCAGCAGGATAAGGGAGTAATAGTAGACCATCAGTTTCAGGAATTCGGGGGTGGAGTCCAGGGTCGCACCGTAGGCCACGACGGCTGTTACCAGGAAAACGATGCCATGAAAGGCCGTTACCCTCCTTTTCCGTCTCCGGCTCTCCTCCTGCTGCGCCTGGAGGTTCCGTTGCATGGGGTAACCCCCCGGCTCTGGACTGCTCATCCTGCACTCTCCTTTCCACGAGAGAGAAGGGTCGCCACGGTCCCCGCCAGTCTCGCGATGTGCTGCTCGAGGGGGGGCGTCATGGCATCCAGCCAGTGGGGCACGCCGATCAGGTACTCCATATCCCGCGACGGCTGCACGTCCTCGATCCGGAAGGGGACGATGATCACCCCGCGGGAGACGGCCTGGGAGAGTTCGCGGACCACGTGGTGGGAGTGGTTGGATCGGGAGGAGAAGACCAGCACCATGATCCGGCTGCCATCGATAGCGTCCACGATGGCACGGGGATAGTTTGTGCCGGGCAGGATATCCCGGGGGGCGATCCAGCACCGCACGGAGCTGGCCTCCAGGTGCGCACAGATGGCATCCGCAATGGGTTTGTCCTGCGACGAGTAGGAGAGGAAGACGTCGTGGTGGATGCCGGGAGGCCCGCCCATCCCGCCGGCATCTTCGGCCTCCGCGCCGACCCCAGGGGGAGCAGAAGAGGGGATGCCATGCACCTGCAGAGCCGTGCCCTTCTTTTTCGCCCGGAGGATCAGGAATCCGCCGGCTGCAAGGCCGATGAGGACAATGGGCACGAGCACGTAATGCCAGGGGATGCTGTCCCCCCCTCCCACGTAAGCCCGGAGCTGCGCCTCGGCTGCATCCCGGTTTTCCAGGAGGGCGGCATCATCCGGATCCACGATCAGGCCCCTGTGGTAGGATTCAATGGCCTCCTGGGAGCGGCCTAGGGCGGCCAGGGAGAGGCCGCGGTAGTTCCAGGACTCGCTGCTCCGCTCGTCGATTGCGAGCGCCGAATCGAACGCGGACACGGCCTCGGAGTACATCCCTGCCCCGTAGTACTCCATCCCCAGGCTGAACCAGGGATAGAAGCTGGAGGGAGCGATCTGGATGGCGTTCCGGTAGGAGGTGATGGATTCATTGAACCGTCCCAGGGCCGAGAGGGCCAGCCCCCGGCTGGTCCAGGCAGCGGCATCGGAGGGATCAATGTCCACCGCGCGGTCGAACGCCGCCAGTGCCTGGGGGTAATCCCCCTTCTGGGAAGAGACATAGCCGAGGGACCGGAGGGTGAAGGTGGAGTTGGGCTGGAGGGCCAGTGCCTGGCCGTAGGTGGCAATGGCCTCATCGAACCTGCCGGTGAGAGTATAGGCATAGCCAAGGCTTGTCAGGGCATCGAAATAGGAGGGATTGATCTCCACCGCCTGCTGAAACGCGCTGATGGCCTGGTCGTACTGCTTCTGGTCCAGGAACGCGAGGCCCGTCGTATAGTGTGCCCGGGCATCCTGGGCCGGCACGGAAACCACCAGGAGAAACGCGAGCAGTATCGCGGTGACCGTGCGGATCCGGGACACTCCCATAGGATGAGGAGATTTGTGTGCGGATATTTATCGGTTGTGATTCTCCCGTTTCAAAACCACAATGATAATCCATCCTCTGGAGTATTCTCAACAGACGCGTGATCCGGTGGACCCTGCCCTCCTTATCGCCATCAGTCTCGGTCCAGTCGCCTTCTGGCTGCTCTACTTTTATCTGAAGGACCGTTACGAACCTGAACCGCTCCGGTGGATTTTGAAGATCTTCATCCTCGGGATGCTGGTGGTCCTGCCCGTCGCCGCCATCGAGATCCTGGCAGAGGTCATCACCGGCCCTTTCCTCCTGATGACGGTCGTGGCACCCACGGTGGAGGAGCTGGGAAAATTCGCTGTCGTCTATTACGCGGTTTTTCATGACGCCGAATTCAGCGAGCCGATGGACGGGATCATCTACGCAGTCGTCGCAGCGCTCGGGTTTGCGTCGCTGGAGAATCTCCTCTATGTCGTGCAATATGCCGGAATCTCCTCCTCCATGGGGATCACCGTAGGGGTAATCCGTTCCATCCTGACGGTTCCCGCCCATGCCCTGTACTCCAGCATGTGGGGCTATGCCCTGGGCGTGGCGAAATTCCGGCAGGGTATCCGCAGGAATGAGATCATCCTCGCAGGTCTCGCCCTTGCCATTCTCCTCCATGCACTCTTCAACTTCCTCATTCTCGATGTCCTTGGCTTTGCGGTCCTTGTTGTTTTTCTTGTGCCTGCCATGTGGTGGCTCTTCGGAAGAAAGGTGAAGGATGCGGAAACCCGGTAAAATTGATGGTGCCGTCCTTCGGGGAATGGCGGGTGTTTTCTGCGAATAGTTCCCTGCGATAAAAAGCGAAGGTTAATGAGCGAATTTCCTGCATGGAATCTTATGCAGTCCCGGGCTCCCTGGAAAGAGATATTCTGCCTGATCCTGCTCCTCACACTCCTCCCGCCTGCAGCTGCGACTCCTGCTGATGACTGGGTGGACGCGGGAAATACGGATTTCGCCCAGGGGGACTATGAGCAGGCTCTTCTCGCCTATGAGAAGGCAATATCCCTGGACCCGGGTCATGCCGTCGCCTGGAGCAACAGGGGGGGTGCCCTGAATAACCTGAAACGGTATGACGAGGGACTGGCCGCCAGTGAAAAGGCCATCGCTCTGGACCCCAAGTTTGCCATGGCCTGGAGCAACAAGGGTGTCGCCCTCTACGGGCTCCGCCGTTATGACGAAGCCCTCGTGGCCCTTGACAGGGCCATCGCCCTTGATCCAAACCTTCCCAACGCGTGGAACAACAGGGCGGCGGTCCTGAATGACATGAAACGGTATGACGAGGGACTGGC
>Ga0153915_10002765_pt1 | contig 15983 bp, 12 predicted proteins | sample Opewatmetagenome_2_FD_107003 | JGI IMG/M metagenome (GOLD analysis project Ga0153915, IMG submission 107003) | Freshwater wetland microbial communities from Ohio, USA - Open water 3 Core 3 Depth 3 metaG | ecosystem: Environmental > Aquatic > Freshwater > Wetlands | place: USA: Ohio, Lake Erie...
GAGTCTCAAGGATTTTGACAGGCACAAACTCGTCGTCGTCGTCTTCAGCTGCAACCACTGCCCGACGGCGCAGGCCTATGAAGACCGGCTGATCCGCGTCTGCCTGGATTATCAGGTCAAGGGGGTCGGCATGGTCATGATCTCACCCAACAGCCCGAAGGCACTCAACCTGGCCGAGATGGGATACACCGATGTGGGGGATACGCTGGAAGACATGAAAATCCGGGCCAAGGACAAGAATTTTCCATTTCCTTATCTCTACGACGGAGACGATCAGAAGGTGTCTATGGCCTATGGTCCCGTAGCCACGCCCCACGTCTTTATCTTTGATGAAAATCGGCTGCTTCAATACGCGGGCCGGGTGGATGAGAAAGAGAAACCCGGCAGTGGAAGGGCTGAGGACCTGAGGAACGCCCTCGACGCCCTTCTCGCCGGGAAGAAGCCAGCGCCCGCCACGACCAAAGTGTTCGGCTGCTCCATCAAATGGGCCTGGAAGGATGAGTATACGAGACAACTATACAAGGAGTGGGCGGAGCTGCCCGTGAACCTGGAACCGATTGACTTGGCGGCGGTAAAACAGGTTTTAGCGAACTCCTCGAAGAAACTGCGTCTTATCAATGTCTGGGCGACGTGGTGCGCGCCATGCACCGCCGAATTCCCCGAGCTCGTCAAAACCGACCGCATGTACCGCGGCCGGGACTTTGAATTTGTGTCCATCAGCACCGATCAGGCCGATAAACGCGACCGGGCTCTTGAGTTTCTCAAGAAAAACCAGGCTTCCAACAAGAATTATATCTTCACGGGGGAGAGCATCTACCCGCTGATAGAGACGATCGATTCATCCTGGCAGGGGGCCCTACCGTATACTCTCGTCGTCGAACCCGGGGGAAAGATCGTCTATCGCTGTCAAGGAATGGTCGACCCGCTGGCCCTGAGGAAGTTTATCGTCGAACATCCTCTCGTCGGGCGATATTATTGATGACAGCGGTCTAGTCAGGGCCCTTTCTAGAAATTCTCCAGGAGCTCCAGGATCAGGCCGAGCTTGGCCGCGCCGTCGATGTAGGCGTAGCGTCCGCCCTCGTAGTCGCCCTTCTGGAGGAGGGGCATCCCTTTCTTGGCAAGAAGCTCGGTCTTGCCTTCCATCCCCTTGATCTCAAAGGCGATGTGATGGACGCCCTCGCCTTTCGTCTCCAGAAACTCCCGCCATGTGCTGGGATTCTGGTCGGGCTCGATAAGTTCGAGGGTGATGTTCTTGAGCTCGATAAAGGCGAGCTTGGCCCGGGCCGGCGACGGCTTTCCCTTGAACTGCGTGTGGGCCTTGTCCTCTGTATCCGTCCAGGACCATTTCGGAGCGGCGACACCCAGAAAATCGGCGTAGGCCGCTGAGGCTTTCTCGATGTCCTTGACCACGACTCCGATCTGGACGATGGTCCCCTGGCCGAATCTTTCTTTCTGTCCCTCGCTGACGGCTGTTGGCGCAGCGGCGCTAGAAATGGCAAAAATGATAAGCCCAGCGAGCCAAGTTTTTTTCATGGTCTTCCTCCATCCTCAGCCTTTTCTGGCCACGGCCAGCCAGACAGCCGTCAAGGAGCAGACGCGCTCCGCCAACTTTCCAAAAACGCCGAGGTCCGAGGCGGCAAAGAGGACGCTCGATTCGCAGAAAGCGCTGGCCATCCCGACGGGATGAGTCGGTTTCACGGGGACCGCCGCTTCCAGTAGAGGTAGGCCGGAAGGCCCAATAGGATGATCAGCAGGCCGAACAAGGATTCTCTGGGCTGCTGGACCAGGCTATTGAACGAGATAAAAAGAGCGGCCAGGATAAAGACAGCCGGTGTCACCGGGTATCCCCATGTCTTGTAGGGCCTGGGCAAGTCCGGCCGCTTCCTCCGGAGGACGAAGACCGCCGCCACGGTCAGTCCAAAGAACAGCCACTGGCCGAAGATGACGTAGGTAAAAAGCGCCTGAAATGTCTCCAGCAAAAGCGTGAGGACCAGGCTCCATAGACCGAGGACCATGATGGAGAAATGAGGCGTCAAGAACCGGGGATGGACATCGGCGATTCTCTTGAAGAAGAGGCCGTCCCTGGCCATGGCGAAATAGACCCGCGGCGAGCAGAGGAAGTTCTGATTGGCCGCCCCGGCGATGGAAAAGAGGATGATGATGGAGATGATCGACCCTCCTATGGGGCCGACGACGACGTTCATGACTTCGCTGGCGATGCGGGGGGACAGAGCGATCTGGCTGGCAGGAAAGACGTACAGATAGGCCATGTTGGCGACGATGTAAATGATGACGACAGCCATGGTGCCGATGAGAAGGCCCATGGGGAGGTTCCGTTCCGGACGCTTGACTTCACCGGCGCTGTAGGTCGCCCCTTCCCATCCCTTGTAGGCCCAGAGGGAAGCGACGAGGGCGACCCCGAACGCCCCGAACATGCTCCCGGACAGGCCTGAGGGGAGCGGTCGTATCCAATTGGACGCGCTGGCGTCCTTGGCGAAGATGAAGACGATGACGCAGACAGCGGCTAGGGCGACGAACTTGATGATGGTCAGGAGGTTCTGGAGGTTGGCCCCCCAGCGCACTCCGACGTAGTTGACGATCACGATAAAGAGGATGAACGCCGCCGCCACGATCTTCTGAGCGAAGGGAGAAATCTTGACAAAATAGGGGAGGTAGTTGGAGGCGAAAGCCACTGTGAGCGTGGCGATGGCCCCTGAGTCTATGACCAGGAATAGCGTCCAGCCGAACAGAAAGGCAGGCAACGGGCCGAAGGCTTCCCGCAAGAAATTATACATGCCTCCGGCTCTCGGCATGGCGGCCCCCATTTCCGCGAAAGACAGGGCGCCGAAATAGCTCAGCAGCCCGCCGGCAATCCAGACGGCGAAGATCAGGAGGGGAGCGCCTACACCGCGGGCGATATCGGCTGGAACGAGGAAAATCCCCGAGCCGATGACGCCGCCGATGACGATCGAAACCACGTCCCAGAGTCCCAGGACGCGAGGCAGTTCGACCCTGGACTTGTCGGAGACCGGGCAGGAAGGCCGGGCGCCGTTCATGGATGAACTCTATATCTGGAACGGAGAAAATAATCAAGCAGATTTTTTATTGTCTCCGGTCGGCGAAAGGCCTAATATAGGGCGATGCCAACGGATAAGGTTCCCTTTGGCTACCGGGAGGTTACGCCCGAGGAGAAAAAAAAGCTCGTCGGCGAGCAGTTCGACTCGATTGCCGGCAGCTACGACTTGGCCGATGCCGTCCTGAGCGCAGGCCTGGATGAGCGCTGGCGGAAAAAGGGGATCAGCCTCCTTGGGATCGATGAGGGGGACCGGGTGCTGGACCTCTGCGGCGGGACGGGGGATTTCGCCCTCCTGGCCGCGGCTGGGACGGGCCTGCCGGGAAGGGTCGTTATCTTTGACTTCAATCAGCGGATGATGGCCGCCGGTCAGGGAAAACTCAGGCGATCCCCCCACCGACGCAGTATCCTTTGCGTTCAGGGCGATGCGGAATCCCTCTCTTTCGCCGACGGGAGCTTTGACGCAGTCACCCTCGGCTTCGGGCTGCGAAATTTCGTCCACCCCGAGCGCGGGTTGAAGGAGATCAGCCGGGTCCTCAAGCCCGGAGGCCGGCTTCTGGTGCTCGAGTTCTCCCTCCCGGAGCGGCGAGGGCTGAGGTCTCTTTATCATTTCTACTCCTTCCGGGTCATGCCTCTCGTCGCCCGGCTTGTCTCCGGGACGGCCGGCCCCTACCGCTACCTGGCCGAGTCCATCCGTGTTTTCCCGCCGCCCGAGAAAGTCGCGGGACTGATCGCCTCGGCGGGTTTCGAGGACGTGCGTCTGAACAAGCTGACCCAAGGACTGGCCATGCTCTATTTGGCCCGGAAAGAAAAACCGCCCTGTTGACTCAGGAGAAGGACCATGCCTAAGGACGATGACGATGTGTTGAGAACGGCCGCGCAGTGCCGGCACTACGCCATGTGCAAGATCGATTACCTCGGCACCGGGCTCTGCCCTCCGGGGAAGAAATATCATTATGTCAGCTACTACCCCCAAGGACGCATGGACCTCTACGCAGCCCTGGCCGAGGACCTCATCCCGGTTACCGAAGGGCTCGTCCGTATCGCGGAGACCTGCACGCTGTGCGGCATCTGCGACCTCCAATGCCACTTCGTCACCGGCCTGCGGCCGCTCAGGGTCATGAAAGCGCTCAAAGACCGGGTCGGAGACTTCTTGAAAGGCGGAGGAAAGCCGGCCTCGGTCGCTCCTGACGCGCCGCTGCGGCGGCTCCAGGGAATCGTCGGGGCCGACTGGGCGACCAACGACCCGGCCGTCCTTGTCACTTACGCCAACGACCCTTTCCCGCTGGCGGGCATGAAAATGCCCCGGTACGTGGTCCTTCCGGGCAGCCGGGATGAGGTGGCGGCTGTCGTTCGCCTGGCCAATGAGCTCGGCCTGCCCTATGCCGTACGCGGGAACGGTGGGAGCGTCTTCGGTTTCGTTTTCAGCGAGGGGATGGTCCTTGACATGCAAAGGATGAGGCGCATTTCCGTCGATAAAGATAACTGGAGCGCCTCAGTCGGGCCTGGGGTCACGTCGTTCGAGCTGCAGCAGGAGGCGTTCCGGCACGGCCTCCGCGTCAACGCCGCCGAGCCGGCGGCCACGGTCTGCGGCAACATCGTCTGCACGGGAACATTCTCCGCCTGGTCTCACGCCTACGGCACCGCGGCCGACGGGTTCATCGACATGGAATTCGTCGATTCGCGGGGCGAGGTCTTCCCTCTCAATGACAAGAAAGCACCCAACGTCTACGCCTTCGAGAACGCCGTCATTCCGGCGCCCGGGATCTGCACCGAGGCGCTGGTCAAGCTTCAGCCGACGACAGAGGACGAGGACGGGCTGCTCGTCCCCTTCTGGGACTTTGACCAGGCCGTGGCCCTGGCCCGGGAACTCGGCCGCCGCCGGATCGGCCTGGCCGTCGCGGTCATGGGCATCCATTACATCGCCAACTTCATGTCGCCTTCCAAGGACTTGGCCGGTCGTTTGAAAGATGTCCTCCCGGAAACACTGGGTATCCGTTATGCCGTCTTCGCCATCGGAGACCGCTTCGCCCGGGAAGCCATCCACAAGCTGGCGGCCGCCGTCATCGACAGCGACCTCTTACGGACATTGACGCTTGGCCTTCCCCGGCTCTTGGACCCGGAATGGCAAGACCTGGTTAAGGGTTTTGAGGCCGGCCGGCCTCCCTATGAGATCCTCTGCCGGCCGGAGATGAGGCCGCTCCTGGAGGCCGTTCTCAGGCCCTCGCCGGAGACCTTTGCCGGAGCCGTGGAGGAAGACCTCCGGAAGCCTTACGCTGAACTCTACTCTCAGCCGCGGTTCACCGACATGACCTGGCTCAACATGTTCCGGATCCTGAGCTCGCGCATGTCCCGTCGCAAACACATGTTCGCCTTTCTCGTCTATGTGCCTCTCGACCGCCATGACGTCATCAACCACATCAATTCGGAGTTCGACCGGATCGCCCAGGCCCACGGGATCGACCACGATTTCGGGTTTCTCACTCCAATGGACCTCGGGAAGAGGGCCATCCTGGAGTATGATTATTACATCGACCACACCGACCCCGCCGAGCGCGAGAAGATCCGGCGGGCCATGCTCGAGATCGGGCCCTGGCTTGACGGACTGGCGGAGAGGACCAAGGGCGTCACCTTCCTCAAGTACGTTTTCTCCCAGGGTTGTTCCCGGAAGGAGAATTTCCTCTACAGATGATCCTGCTCACGGGCGGAACAGGCTTCCTGGGCGCGCATATTGCCGCTCATCTCATCGACCGGAAGGAACGGATCCTCTTGCTGGCCCGCTCCAGACAAGGAGTTTCCGCTGCAGCCAGGGTCGGACGGCTCCTGGATTGGTTCGGCCTCCCCGCGGATCTCAGGGGAAAGGTGGAGGTCATCGAGGGCTGCCTCGAGCGTCCCGGGTTTGGACTGGAGCCGGGCGCTCCGACGCCGCTATCCGGCGAGATCGACGAAATCGTCCATTGCGCCTCCAACACGTCTTTTGCCGAGCGCAAGAGGGTCGAGCTCGAGGCCGTCAACCTGGGCGGACTGGGTCATGTCCTCGACCTGGCCGAGCGCAGCGGCTGCCGCCGCTTCCACCTGATCAGCACCGCCTACGTAGCCGGGCTCACTCCGGGTCACTGCGCCGAGGAACTGGTCCGTCCGTCCGCCTTCACTAACGTGTATGAAGAGACCAAATGCCGGGCCGAGTGGCTCGCCGTCGAGCGCTGCTCCAGAGCCGGGATCCGGCTTTCGATCTATCGGCCTTCCATCGTCTATGGCCATTCAGAGACCGGGCGGAGCCTCCTCTTCAACGCCCTCTACTACCCGGTGCGGACGGCGCTTTTCCTGAAGAACCTCTACGAAAGGGATATCCGCGAGCGCGGCGGAAAGAAGGCGGGGGAAATGGGAGTGCGCATCGAGGCGGACGGCTGGACGACCATGCCCATCCGGATCCGGGCGGAGGACGAGGGCGGTCTCAACGTCATCCCGGTCGACTTCTTCGTCCGCGCCTTTGAGGCGATCAGGGAAGCGGTCGGAGAGGGAGGCGTCTTCCATATCGTCAGCAGCCAGCCGACTCGTATTGAAGACATCATCGATTACGGACAGACTCTCTTCCGCATCCGGGGTTTCTCGGCCTGCCCGGCGCAGGAGATGGAGGCGAAACCGCGGAATGCTCTGGAAAAGGTTTTTGAGACATACCTCGAAGCTTATGAGCCCTACATAAGGGACCGGAGGGTTTTTGGGACGGAGAAGTCCGGCCCTGTCCTTGAAAGCCGGGGAATCCGCTGTCCCGGTCTTACTATTGATATCTTCAAGAAATGCCTGGACTATGCTGTGCAGTGCGGCTGGGGTGCCAGGCTTTATGGGGAATGAGAGGAAAATTGAAGGGAGCACTTATGAAAAGAACGGACGAAAGGTCGACCGGATGGAAGATAGCCGGCCTTTTTGCGCCTGCCATCGTTTTTTCCCTTGTCGTGTCCTGCCGGGGGCGGAGAGAGCCGGCCCACCCGGCCGAGCTCGTTTTGAAGAACAGCGCCGTTTACACGCTGAATAAGGCGCAGCCCTGGGCCGAGGCAGCGGCCGTAGCCGGCGGGAAGATCGTGTTCGTGGGTTCCAACTCCCAAGCCAAAAAGTATACGGGGGAGGGGACCAAGGTTCTCGACCTCGCCGGAAGAATGGTGCTGCCCGGATTCCAGGATTCCCACGTCCATCTGATCTCGGGCGGAATGGAGCTCGAACAGTGCAACCTCAACGAACTGAAGACGAAAGGGGAGGTCCTGGCCCGGATCCGTGCCTATGCGGTCGAGCATCCTGAGAAGGATTGGATCGTCGGGGGAGGTTGGGACCTCCCTATCTTCCCGGAAGCCAATCCATCAAGGGAGGAGCTCGATGCTGTGGTTTCCGACCGACCGGTCTTTCTCTCGGCGGCGGACGGCCATTCGGCCTGGGTGAATACTCGCGCTTTGGAGCTGGCCGGCGTCACGGCGAAAACGCCTGATCCCAAGAATGGGCGGATCGAACGAAAGCCCGGGACGGGGGAGCCGTCCGGGACCCTGAGGGAGGCGGCGTCGGGCATCGTCGCCCGGCTGATCCCGGAACCCACTGACGAAGAATACCTGAGCGGCCTTCGCGGGGCGCAAACGCTGGCCAATCGTTTCGGGATCACCTCGATCATCGAGGCGAACGCCGATGACAAGCTTCTTGAAACGTATGCGGGCCTGGACCGGAGCGGCGGCTTGACGCTGCGGGTGCTGGCCTCGATCTATGTTGATCCCGAAAAGGGGGTGGGGCAGATCGGTGACCTCGTCCAGAAACGGGAACGGTACCTGGAGCAGCGCCTCAAAGCGACGGCGGCGAAGATCTTCATCGACGGGGTCATCGAATCCCATACGGCGGCCCTTCTCGAACCGTACCTCGACCGTCCGGGTGATCGGGGAGAGCCCATCCTAGAGGCGGCCGAATTCAACAGGCTGGCCGTCGCCCTCGACGGGGCGGGGTTTCAGATCCATGTCCATGCCATCGGCGACCGGGCCGTCCGGATGACCCTCGACGCCATGGAGGAAGCCGCAAAGGCCAACGGTCGGCGCGACGCCCGGCACCACATCTGCCATCTGGAGCTCATCGACCCGGCGGATATTCCGCGCTTCCAGACGCTCGGAGTTGTCGCCAATTTCCAGGCCCTCTGGGCTTATGCCGATACCTATATCACTCAGCTCACCGAGCCGATCCTCGGTCCCGGGCGATCGGCAAGGCTTTACCCGATCGGGAGCGTGGTCCGAAGCGGTGGGCTCTATGCCGGCGGCAGCGACTGGTCGGTCTCATCCCTCAATCCCCTCGAAGCCATCCAGGTCGCAATCACGCGCCGCGGCCCGGACGAACCGGCCGGCGCGGCCTGGCTCCCAGACGAGCTCGTTGACCTTCCCACGGCCATCGCGGCCTACACGATAAATGGCGCCTTCCTGAGTTTTGAGGAAAAGGCCAGGGGTTCTATCGAAGCGGGCAAGACCGCTGACCTAATCATCCTCGACCGAAACCTCTTTAAGATCCCGGCCCAGCAGATTCACGAGGCGAAAGTCGTGCTGACCCTACTCGAGGGGAAGATCGTTTATTCAAATGACGGGGATACCTTTTAAGAGGTCGAGGAGTTCGGCCAGGACCATGGCCGTAGCGCCCCAGATCTTGTGTCCCTGGAAAAGATAAAAGGGGACCGTGACGTCGATCCCCCTGAGAGGCCACATTTCCCTTGTGACATTCCTCGGATCCAGAAGATGGTCGAGCGGGACCTCGATCACTTCGGCCACCTCGTGTGGCGATGGGTCGAATTCCGGCCTTCTTGCGGCCGCAGCGACCACGGGATAGATGCAGTAATTGCTCGGAGGGATGTAGAGGGGCGTCAGTTCGCCCAGGACCCGAACCTCATCCGGTTTGATACTGAGTTCCTCTGCGGCCTCGCGTAGAGCCGTTTCGACAGCATTTTCATGCTCATCCATTTGTCCGCCGGGAAAGGAGATCTGGGCCTGGTGATGGGCAACTTGGGCTGTCCGGCGGGTCAGGACAAGATAGAAACCGTCCTCTCGGGGATAAAGGAGAACGAGAACACCCGCCCGAAGGCAAGTGTCACCCGCCTCCTGGTATGTCTTGTCGCCGGGCCGGGGGTCGGGAACCATCTTGATTTGGGACAGAAGCCCGGGCTTCTCTCGATGGAGCCGGCGCTCAAGGAGAGAGAGCTTGAGGCCGAATGGAGTCCGATTCGTCATGCCGCCGAAAACCCTCCTGGGGCCACCTTTATTTTCTCAACCTCGCCCTCAGGAATAGGAACAGGATGATGACGATGATGATGATGGCGCCGACGATCAACGTGGTGGAGAGGACAAACCCTTTGGCCTCCTCCTCTTCGGCGGCTGCCGGGATGATGGGAAGCTGAACGGAGGAAGCGGACCGGCCATTCCTATAGATGGAGACCGTGGGTGCCGGAGAAAGCACGGGCGTGTCAAAGCTCGTCTGATCGGCGGAGGTGATGGTCAGGCGGATGCGGTGGCCGGCATCGAAAATGTTGGCTGTCGGGTGGAGGTCGAAGACGAGCTCGACGGGCTGGCCCTTGGGAAGCGGCATCGCATCTTCCGCGTAGCTCCTATGGTAGGGAAGATCCATGTAGTTGAAGGGAGGCGGGTCGAGTTTTCTATGGGAAGCCCGCAACACTCCCTCGGTAATATAGTGGGAATAGCCGTTTTCGTCGACCTCCTCAAGGTAAGCGAAAAAATCGCCGTCGTCGGCGGTCGAGCTGACCCAAAGGTGGACGATCGGATGGCCTGTCACCTCGATGGCGTTTTTTAGGGGAGGCGTCGTGTAGGTCAGGCCCTTGGCGTCGTTGGCCGCCATGTCGGGGTAGCTGAAGTTGCCCCCGCGGCCGTTGTGCCAACGGGTAGCCGTCCCTGTCGAAGTCGTATAGTCCGCCACATAATCATCCCAGCCGGACCCCCCCCTGGGCGGCTTTTCCCCGAGGAGGCCGTCGTTCGCTGAATGGATGCTTCCGGAAGGCCCGGGCTGCAAATAGTAGAGGGTCGGTTTTTCCTGCGGCAGCGGCCACTGCGACGCCTTCTTCCAGGCATCTCCTTCCGCGGCGCCGATGACAAAATAGTGGATCGGCGGCTCGGCCATGATGCCGTTGTCGATCCCTTTGAGCCAGTAGTCATACCAGCGGACCTGCTCGGCGGCATAATCGTATTGGGGGATAAAACCGGCAAGCGGCAATATGACGTCTTTCCAGGCGGGGACATAATCGTGGGCGTGGGGCCAGGGGTGGACGGTGATTTTTTTCGGATTCGGCAGGTTGTTGAACCAGGTGAGCATGTCGCGCGGCCACATGTCGAACCAGCCCGCGACCAGATAGATGCCTATCTTCGAGCCGCGCTCCTGGATCTCCTTTAAATAAGATTGAGGACCCGTGTCGATATAGGTTCGGGATTGGGTTTGGTCATCGAGGTCATTCCGGAAATTGACCTGGGCTGTCATCTCAATGGGATAGATATCTTTTTTGTGCTCTTCGAGGGCCAGGGCCAGCAGCTTGCCGTCCGGGTCCTCATCTACTGGCGCGGCGGGCATTATGGTATCCTGCAGCTTCATCATCTGACTCCATTCGGCGATGAAGTCGTCCTGGAAAACGCCGCCCGGGCGGATAAAGGAATACAGGTCGAACATCACCATGTCGGGCATGATGGCCGTCAGATGAGGAGGAGCCGCGCTGGCTGCGAGAAGCTGGGTCATCCCCTGGTAGGAAATGCCGCACATGCCGATCTTGCCTGTCGACCAGGGCTGGGCGGCCAGCCATTCGATGATGTCATAGGCATCGGTCGCCTCTTCCGGTTCAAACGCCCCTTTGGAGACGCCGAAGGAGGCGCCGCTGCCGCGGAGATCGGCGGCGGCGATGATATAGCCGTGCTTGAGGACCGTTCCGACCCAGGGCATCTGATGGATCTGGGTTATGAGCCGGCCGTCGGGGAGTTTGAAGGCCCGGCGATAGGGAGTGAACGTCCAGATCACCGGGAGAGGCTCAGAGACGGGCTTCCCGCCGACACTCGGCCGGAAGATATCGACGGCCAGCTTTGTCCCGTCACGCGTCGGAATGTATTGGGACGTGCGCACATACTCGCTGTAAACGGGCGCAGAATACCCTTCATAGCGGCCGGGTGAGGAGATTTTTTGTCGGGCCGCGGCTGAATTCTCCTGGGATGAAAAACCAAGAATCGGGGCGAGAATGAAGATCGCAACTAGCCAGGTCGCTCTCTGAAAATAGCCCATTTTTCCCATGGGATCTCCTTCCGAGCGGTGAATACGAGCCGACTCTCTGTACTTGTTTCCATTATATCCGGTTTGCCTGGCGAAACAAAATGAGGTGATGGGCTAAGACGGCTTGACATGGGGCGGCGATAGGATTAGCTTTAAAGTCGATCTCAGCTCCAGGGGAAAGAGGGCCATCGGCAGAAGTTATCGCCTTTTTCGAAAGCAGCCTTCGTTTTCCCTGTTTGGATAAAAAAAGGAGGGGATCATGAAAAACAAAGCGGCGGTCCTTTTGGCGCTCGGTCTTTTTTCAGTGCTCTTTATGCTCTCCGGCATGACCGGAGCCCAGGAGCAGAAAGCTCAGCTTTATTCCATCACAGAAGTCGTCGTCAAGCCGGCCATGGCGGCCAAGTTTGAAGCGGGGATTAAAAAGGAAAACGAGCTTGGCTATCCGTTTCCTTCTGAAGCCTACAGCACCGATGATTTTTATTATTATTTTCTCACCCCGATTGAGAACTATGCCGGCATCGATGCCATGAACAAGGCCGAGGTCGAATGGTCGGCGAAAATAGGACAGGAATACCAGGCTCTGATGAAGAGCGTCGAGGGAACGTTTGACTATTATCGATCGGGGGTTGTCCGTTTCCTCCCTGAACTGTCCTATGCTCCCAAAAAGCCCAGGCTCAAACCTGGCGAACAGAACTTTCTAACCTGGGGTTTTGCCTACGTCGAGTTCGGCAAGGATAAGGAATTCGCGGACATTAATAGGCAATTCGTGGAGTTATACAAGAGCAGAGACGCTTCGATCGGATGGAACATGTTTGTTGTGGAAAGCGGAACAGAGATGCCCTTCTATTTTTGGGCCGAGACCGGAAAGCGCGCTGCCGAGTATTATGCCGAAAAAGAAAAAGACTGGAAAAAGGTGGGTGAAGAGAAACGCGCAGAGCTATGGAATAAGCTTTTGCCCACAATTCGGAAGTTAGAGAGCAAAACCGGCCGGCCCCGTCCCGACCTCTCCAACATGCCCAAAAAATAGGCCCGGTGAGGCCTATTCAGTTTCATCCTCTACGAGCTGGAAAACGGTTTCGACGGTTACGCCGAACGCTTTGGCGATTTTCAGAGCCAGGTAGGTCGAAGGCACATAAACTCCGTTTTCGATCGTGTTGATGGTCTTGCGAGTGACTCCCACGGAGCGGGCGAGCTCTTCCTGCGTCCAGTCCTTGACCGCCCGCTGGACCTTGATTGTGTTCTTAAGGAGGTGCTCGCGCATCTCAGCCCCGGTTCATGAGGTAGAAAGAGAGATGGTAGCCTCCGAACCCCGCCCAGAGAGAGATGAACATGAGGGAAGGGATATCTTTAATGGTCGCGAAAATCGAGACGACACAGAAAACCGCCAGGCAGGCGGCCATGGCAATGAAACCGAATCTCCAGGCTTTCATCTCCTGGTATTTGACGAGCTCGTCATAGAGGGCCGCATACTTTTCCGGGTCGCGCTTTACCTGGCGGCGCACCGAGTTCAGACCCCAGGCGCCATAGGCTTGAAAGGGGAGCGACAGCCCGAAGGCGATTCCGAGAATCCAGTCGGCTTCGTGGAGCGCGATGTCCGAATTTTTCAGGGTGAATCTCAGAACAAAGGCGAGGAAGAAAACGCCGAAGCTGAGAAGGTAGATAAACAAATAGCGCCGTCGTTTTCGGTCAAGGACTTCAATCGAATCTATCATGCCAGAATCTCCTTATCAGAACGCTTTGTTCATTTGACTACTCAAAATGTAACCTAAAGGTTACAATTTGTCAAGTACTTTTTTAAATAGGGACACCATATCAATTTCCTATTTTCTTGCCGCTTTTACTGGTGAAGTCTATCTGAAAAACAGAGTGGCTGCCGTCTACTTCATCCGCTCCCGCATTTTGGCTTCCGCCTCGGGCTTCCAGTAGCCGCAGTCGAGCTCCATAAAGACGGAAGTGTACGGGAGGGTGAGGTCTGTCTTGATCATCAGGATACGGAAGGTCCTGGCGACTTGGTCTAGGCGGGCGATCAGCTCCTCGTGGAGGACGGACGAGACCTCCCGCCCCTTGAGCTTCTCCTCGAGCTTCTGGCGGCAGGCATCGATCCCGGGAGCCAGATCCTCGGTCACATAGGTCAGCTCTTTGTCCAGGTAGATCCGGGGCCGGATGTGCTGGCTTGCGTCGACAGCAGCAAACACTTTCTCCAGCACGGTGAAATGGTCCTGGCCTGAGACTAAGACTTCGATCCCCGGGCTGATTTGTAGAGGGAACGCCGAGTCCGCGACGACGATCCAATTCCGGTGCCCGAGAGCGGGCAGTTCTTGAGTGAGCTTTTGCTCCCAGGTCATGGCCATAGCCGCTTCCTCCTTTTCTTCCTTTTCCCCCGGCTCACAGGCCACCAGCAGGAGAAGGCAGCAGGTTCCCCAGAGAACGAACGTCTTTCGGTTTCCTTGCATGGTTTTAGTCCTCAGTTTTTCGAAGTTGAGCTATATATATTCGGGGGCCGCTCTGCTGTCAAATTCCCCCGACCGGTCTGACCCGTCTATCTCAGGATATCCGCCCGAAAACCGACCTCAAAATACCTTCCCCGCCAGGGGAAGCCCGGCTCAGTGTAGAAATAGTCGTCGAAGACGTTGCCGAGCTTGGCAAAAACCTCGTAGCGCCCCTGGATCGCATAGGAGACGATCGCATCCACGTTGAAGTAGGAAGGGATGGTCAGCACTTGCCTCGTGCTGGAATCGTACCACCAGGACTTGGACCCGTATATGCCATAGAGCCCGAAACGAAGACCCTTGAAGGGGAAGAACGAGGCGTCGAAGTTGAAGCTGTGGTCGGGCTGGGCGTCGAGGGGCCGGTCGTCGGTGTCATTGCGGTGGTCGAGGTAGGTGTAGTTGACCGTGGCCAAGAGCCAGGTCAGATTTTTCTGGACCTGGAACTCGAAGCCGTTGATGTGGGCCTTGCCGACGTTATAATACAGGCGCGTGCCGTCCGGGAGCCTGACGGTATCGATGAAGTTCTTGAATCGGGTGAAGAATATTGCCCCCGTCACATAGACCGGGCCGGCGTACGTCGCGCTGAACTCGAGATTCCTCCCCGATTCGCTGAGAAGGTCGGGATTTCCAGAGCTGGTGGAGTACAGCGAGCGCATGGAGGGGAAGCGGGACTTCCGGGCGAAAGATAGGTGAAAGTCCAGATCTTCCCGCGGTGTGAACTTGACCCCGACGAGCGGGTTGAGGGAGGTGTTGTTCTCTCCCCCCTTATACTTGTCGATGGTGTCCAGGCTGAGTCCGCCGATGACTTTCCATTGGTCGCTGAGGCTGAAGTGGTCTTCGAGCCCGGCAGAGACCGTGCCTTGGTCCACTTTTTCCCAGGGCAAACCCACATCGTCCTGGATCCTGGCGATATCCTTTTGGAATAGGATACTGGCCTTGACGGTGTTCGTCCTTCCGGTCGGCAGGTCCGCCAGGGCGAAGGCGCCGTAAACCGAGTTGTCGTAGGTGCTCGACGAATCGAGATCGGTCATCGCCGGGTCATTGAACCAGTCGAGGGTGTTGTAATAATTCACGTAGTAAGCCCGGAAACGCAGGACCGAATCGCCGCCCAGTGAGGTGAACCCGCCGGCGTTAAGGGTCCAGCGGTCCCATTTGGGAAACCGCCAGTAGCGCGCTCTCTGGGTGAAGAGGGCCGCCGGCATCCCGTATTCGGACTGGTAGAGCCCGCCATTGATCATGATCTCGGTTGAGTCCGACGGCGTGTCATAGAGCTTGGCGTTGAGGTTGAGTCGCTCGAAATCGCTGTTCGTTCGCTCGGTTTGGCCGGCGACTGGGTCGGGGTAGGTGAAACCATTCGAATCCTGGTAAAGGGCATTGGCAACAAGTGCGAAACGCTTCCTGCCCAAGGAGGTATCAAAACCCAGGCTGCGAGTGTCCAAATTACCGTAGCTCCCCAAGAGCGAAAAGCTGGGTTTCTCCGTGGGCCGCTTGGTGATGACGTTGACGAGGCCGCCCAGTGTGTTGGGGCCGTAAAGCACCGAGGAAGGACCCTTCGTGACCTGGAGGGTGTCGATGCCTCCGGCGGAAACCGTCTTGAGGTCGAAGGTGCTGAAGTATGGCTCGTATACCGGGACACCGTCGACGAGAAGGGCGATGCGGTTGGAGCTGACGCCCCGGAGCTTCAGTCTGTAGGTGTCCTTGTCTCCGAACGTGACCATCGAGCCGGGGATATACTTGACGACGTCAGAGAGGTCGCGGGGCTTGATCCTCTCGACCTCAAGGGAGGAGAGCGTCGAGACGGTGGCCACGGGAATGTCCTTTGGAGCTCTGCCGACGACCAGGATCTCCTCCGTGATCCGGACCGCTTTTTCTTCTTTTTTCTTGGCCTCCTGGTCCTCCTTCACTTCCTGGGCCAGGGCCGGGGACAGAAGCAGGGCGAGAGACAAGACAATCATTTCGAGGCGAGAAATCTTGGAGTGGGGATGAGTTCTTTGCGCCACGATATTCTCCTTTTCAAGCATGGAAGGAAAAGCCGTTTCCCGCTTTTCCCTATCGGTCGGAGGGCCTGGCCGGGCGGGCTTTAGCACCTCGGACTCGGAGAAGCCGGGATAATAGCACGAAACCGTGAGTCGAGTAAAGAGCTTGTCGTTCTTATC